>SESG01003629.1_pt1 | contig 23829 bp, 20 predicted proteins | sample 3171421 | NCBI WGS metagenome assembly SESG01 (sample SAMN10866946, study PRJNA518727) | freshwater metagenome | biome: subpolar coniferous forest; feature: holomictic lake; material: water; isolation source: holomictic Lake 227, 6 m and 8 m depth | place: Canada: near Kenora, Ontario | collected...
GACCTTTAATTAATGCGCCTGCACAAGTCTTTCCTTTCATGCGAGAACCTAAAGTTGCTGGATCTGGCAAAGATGCCGCGAGCAAATCTCTAGGTGAAACAGATATGCCTTGAACGTCGACGTGTTCTTTGCGATCAAAACCAAGCATGTGGATTGTCTTGAGCGTTGTAATGAATTGTGCCCCGAGCCCATATTTAAAATTAACTTTCTTTGCATCAACTTTTTGTGGGATCAGGATTACTTCTTCATGTTCAACGTTTACACATTCAACCGGTCCGATTCCCTCTGGGAAATCAAAAACTTCTAATTCGCTAAACGGTTCAGTTGTGTACCAGCCTCGCCCGTCTTCCCAAACGATTGGTGGATTTAGACACTCCTCTATCGTGGTCCAAATTGAAAATGACGGAGCAAATTCATAACCCTCAACAGTGAGATTCGAGCCGTCCAGAATCATGACTGAATCAAGTCGCGAGAAAAGATAGTCAGACGCGTAACGAGCGAATACATCGCTCATGCCAGGCTCGATACCCATACCGACAAGGGCAAAAATATCGCGCTCTTTCCAATTCCAATCGCGGGCAAATTGCTCATCTCCTAGCTTTACGCCAGTCTCTGAATTTGGATAGTGAGCATGTGGGCGCGAGAGTGACATTGCCATATCCATGTAATTAGTGCTCTCAATTTCACATGCAAGAAAGATTGGCATCACAAATCGAGGATCGACGGCATTAATGACAATGTCTGGCTTTACTTTGCGAATCAGGTCACGAAGGTCTTCTAACTCGGCAGCATTTACCTCAGCAGCGGAGAAACGAGGATCTTTAAGACGTGTGACGGCGCCTTCAGCGCGCGCGAGTTCGCGGTCTGCAACGACCATTGAAGTGATGAATTTCTTGCGGGATGCGATATTGGCGATAGCTCTGCCAACTCCGCCCGCGCCGATAACTAGCGCTTTCACTGTTGGCCCCTCATGAGGAAATTACTTCGCTTTCTGTAGATTTGCAGTCTAGCCTCGCCAATTACACCTGACAAGGAATTTTTGCTTGGTATTCACAGGAAATTCTCGCTATTCACGGGGGTAATCTCCATAGCCGAACCAAAGGCCTGCTTTAGACTTCCATCCATAATCTCTGGAGGTTCACGTGCTAAATAAGCTCACAAAGAAAATTGCCCCTATCGGTCTCATGGCCGTAGTCCTTATCGCTGGCGTGGCATCGCCAGTCCACGCAGCAGCCGTTAAACAAGGCGCGGCGTGCGTCAAGTCCGGTGCAAAAGCAACCTCGGGCAAGAATTCATATGTTTGTCAGAAAAATCCAACCTCAACAAGTGCGAAACTCGTGTGGATTACAACCGATTGCGCAACTGCCGCAAAGACTTATGCCTCAACAAAGAAAGACAGCGACAATTTTGCCGCCGAACAGAGCGCAGCGATAACAAAGATGCAGGCAAGCGTTGCTTCTTGGAAGAATGTTGTCGTGCTCCTCGATCAAAAGAAAGCTGCTCTAGAAACAAATCTGTATCCGCTTTGGACTGACCCCACCACAAAGCAGATGGTCAAGGCCACCGGCATTACTTCCGCTATTGCACAATTGACGGCAAAAGTTGCCGACATCACCGCAAAGCGCGATAACGCTGTGAAGCAGGCTGCAGCTGCAACAGTTTCAGCAACAGACAAGGCGAACTGGACAAAAGCCGCAACTGGTTACGCAACAAGCGTAACTACCTACCAGCGCAACCTCGATAACCTGACAAAGATAGGTCCAAAAATCGATACAGATCGCGCACGTGCAGCTTCTCAAATTATCACTATGCAAACACAGCTCGATGCGAGCAGCACGGCTCAAGCTGAATTAGTAAGCCAAGTTACGGCTGGAGCTAAAGCTGCTTTGAACTACAGAAATGTGGCTTGTAAAGCTGGAATTTAAACCTTACGGTTTAAAACGAATTAACCGATAGTTACAGTTTTCGCGGTCGCTGTGACCGGGTACGTAAAAAGTGCCTGGTTCGCAGGGCCGCGAACTACTTTTCCGGCCGAACTAAATGTTGAACCGTGTGCTGGGCAAACCCAAGTTGATCCTTGTTGTACAACTGTGACACCTTGGTGAGTGCAAGATAGATTCATTGCAGTAAATCCTTTTAGGGCCGCACTTGTGCGAACAATTGCTACCGATGTTCCATTAGAAAGATCGATGGTGACAGCGCCGCCAACTTTTCCAAGAGCTTTGTTTTTAGCTAGATCTATTTGCAATTTCTTACCGACTTGCTTTATTCCAACTGCAGGTACAGAGGCGCTTGCGATATCCGCAGAGACCCCAAGGGCGATAGCTACTGCTCCGCAAAGAACGGCGCGGCGACCGATGTGAGCACTCTTTACGCCTTCTAGATCCAATTCGCCCATCCCAGATATCTCCCTCTAACTCTCATTTGCTAATACTTTTGATTCATGAACCCCAGTGGTTTCTCTAGGGCCAAGGCAGGAACTTACCGTTTTCTACGCTTCGGCGCAGTCTTTGCCGTGCTCGCTCAACTGGGAATTCGCTTTGTATTTCCAACCCCAGCCCCATTGCCTGACCTAATACTCTTTAATGGAGCTGTTTTCTTAGCCGCTGGCGCTGCGTATTTCTCCCCCTTATTCAACGATAGATGGGCAGCTTCAGGAATTTCTGGAGCACTCGCAATTTGGGCGCTTGGCTCAACGATTTCTACAGCGCAGTCCTTCTACTCATCTTCTTTTCATGTGTGGCGAGGGTTCTCAGACATCTCATATTCACTTTTTTACCCACTCGCTCTCATGGGAATTCTGCGAACGCTTTCATCACGAAAGAAAATTCGCGCAACCGAACTTCTAGATATGGCAATTATTAGTCTAGGTGCGACGAGCGTTCTCGCTTCGATATTACTGAAGCCTGCAATGATACGTTTAGATGGATCGGCTGCCGCAGTTTTCCTGGCCATTCTCTATCCCATTGGCGACATCATTTTGCTCGTGATTGTTTTGCTAGCAATCTGGATGCATAAGCCTTCATTTCGAACATATCTTCTACTTCTCGGTGTAACACTTTTTGCTGCAACAGATCTATATTTTATTTGGAAATCAGCAACAACCGGTTACTCCTTTGCCTCATTGGTTGATGATGGTTGGGTTTTTGGGCTAATTCTCATATCAGAGTCACTATGGCATCCCGGAGGAGAGCGGGAATTAAATACGCGCGTTATTCCAATTGCAACTTTGGTATCACTTCTAATTAGTAGCGGATTGTTGGCCCTTGCCGTTCTTCGCCCTTCGGAACTTCCCACATTTATTTTAATTCCAGCCTTTGCGACACTCTCACTCTCATTCATTCGAATGTCCGTTGCCCTCAGGGAAGCCAGAGAAATTAAAGATGAGCGAGCTTTAGCTCGCACAGATGAACTCACTGGACTTCCCAATCGACGTCGATTCATTACTGCCCTGGATGAACTCAAAAACACAAGTGCAATACTCTTGCTTCTTGATCTAGATGGATTTAAGAAAGTTAATGACACCTTAGGCCACGATGCTGGTGACGAATTGCTTCGACAGATTTCACTTCGCTTTTCAAGGCAAATTCCGAAAGGCGATTTGTTAGCTCGACTGGGCGGAGATGAATTTGGTGCCATCATCTACGGCGATACGCGTCACGGAATAGAAGTTGCCAATTCCTTGCGGGCATCTCTTGCTTACCCCGCCGAGATTGGAAACCACTCAGTAACGCTCGGTGTCAGTATCGGTGCAATCCCAAATGACAACAAACCTGAACTTATGAGGCGAGCCGACGAAGCAATGTATGAAGCAAAACGCTCTGGATCAGGCGTTAATCTTTTTGAACTTTAATCTCCTGCAAGCGAGCCAATGACTCCAACCGCTCAGTTGCATGGTTCACAATTTGTTCAGGGTAGTCATGGATATATCCATCCAAAACAGTCCAGGGTTCGTGAATCTCGCTCGCTCCAAGATGCGCAAGTTCAGGAACGTATTTGCGAATGTAATCGCCTTCGGGATCAAAACGTTTTCCTTGTTCAATCGGATTAAATATTCGGTAATACGGGGATGCGTCAGTTCCACATCCTGCAGTCCACTGCCAACCATGGACATTTGATGCTAATTCAAAATCAATGAGATGTTCTCGAAAGAATTTCTCCCCGAGCTGCCATTCCAAATGGAGGTCTTTCACGAGAAAGGATGCGACAACCATGCGAGTGCGGTTATGCATCCATCCTTCCTTTAGGAGCTGGCGCATAGCAGCGTCTACAAAGGGATAACCTGTCTTTCCTTCACACCACGCTTTGTATTGAGCTCCCGGCTTTTCGTATCGCATCTGCGCAAATTGCGGCGCATAATATTCCCGCTCTGTTCGCGGATTGTTAAATAGAACATCCGCATAAAATTCTCGCCAGGCTATTTCCTTACGGAATACATCGTGCGCTGTGCTGTTACCAAGCGACGCTAGAAGTGTTCGTGGATGAATCTCTCCCCACTTGAGGTGAGCGCTCATCTTGCTTGTGCCATCCACTCCAGCCATATTGCGACTCTCGTCATAATTATTGAGGAGATTCTTTTTGAAATATTCAAAACGTTTTATTGCCGCGCTTTCTCCGGCGGGAGTTAGCTCTGTTCCTTCGGGAAGAGCCCAATCGGGAAATTGACGTTGGGACTTACCCGGTTTAATCATTGGGATCTCGGAAGGTTTTCCTGCCGGCTTTCTCCAACCAATCTCTTTCCAGGCTCGGTAGAAAGGCGTGTAAACCTTGTAAGGAGTTCCATCACTTGGCTTACGGACTCGTCCTGGGGAAACCGCATACGGACTCCCCGTTCGTACAAGTGAGATTCCAGATGCCTCAACTCGCGCATCTCGTTCAACGCCATAACGTTCAAACTCTTCGGAAATATGAACGGAGGCGGCGGAGTATTTTTTCGCAATAACTTTCAGGACATCTACCTGATCGCCGACGAGGACATGCAAATTATTTTCTAGTGACTCATCCAACGCACGCAAGGATTGCCCCAAATATGCCAAACGTTTAGAACCGGCTCCACCAATCAAGGCTGGATCTAAAATGAATATTGGGATTACAGATCCGCCGGTTAACTTCGCCTCTTCGATTGAAGCCAACAGCGCTGGATTATCGGCAATTCTCAAATCTCGCCTAAACCACATGACAGTATTTGTGGTGCCCTTTTCAACCATGCTTTATCCTCTCATCATGACGTCAGATATCAACAAAGTTAAGCAATTTCAGGTTCGAGGCGTTCCCGGCAATGTCACTCGGGCGGATTTTGATGGACGGCTTGTCGATTTCTGGGGTCCGGCGAACCCAACTCATGTATTAGTGACTCATGACGGTCAGAATATTTTCGACAAAAATACTGCCACTCGGCGTAGGACATGGCAGCTTGCTCAAGAGTGCCTTCGAATCTCCGAGGAATTAGGTCAAACTCCACCGTTGATCATCTCTGTGTTTCATTCAAGTTCAAAATCTGATCCGGTTGGACGCTATAAAGATCTGACACCGCAAAAGCCATTTGTTGATGGAATTAAAGTCCTTGTAAACCCTCCACTTATTGAAGTTAATGAAATTCGATCAGATAAGTATCTGGATCAAATCAACGAATCTATTCTCCCAACAATCACTAGTTTCTTTGAGGTGGATTCAACTCCGGATAAAACAGCGATGCTTGGTTCAAGCATGGGCGGGCTTGCAACAATTTATGGAGTTGGCAAACGGCCTGACATATATGGCACAGCGCTAGCTTTTAGCCCTCATTGGGTAATTGCCAATAATTCATTTGTTGATGCTCTTATCGATGGATTGCCAAAACCTGGTTCACATAAATTATGGATGAGCCGCGGAACAAAAGGACTTGATGCGACGTATGAAGCACACCAGAAATATGCTGATCTTCGAGCGCTAGAAAACGGATGGCGCATAAACCACGATTTCAGCACAAAAATTTATCCGCGCACAGGACATAACGAACCGTCCTGGGCGAAGTATGTTTCAGATGCTCTTAGATTTTGGCTTGTTAGTTAAGAATTAGAACGAATGCAGTGAAGCTACTGAATCGTCCCAGCCCTTAACTTCTTGAGGCTTTCGTGGGCCTTCGCCGATATAACGAGCTGATGGGCGTACAAGGCGTCCAGTGCGCTTCTGTTCAAGAATATGAGCAGACCAACCAGCTGTGCGGGCTGCGGTAAACATTGAAGTGAACATGTGCGATGGAACTTCAGCAAAATCAAGAATGATTGCAGCCCAGAATTCAACGTTTGTTTCTAGAACGCGGTCAGGTTGACGTTCGCGCAGCTCTGCAAGAGCGGCTTGTTCTAGCGCTTCTGCAACCTGGTAACGAGGAGCATTCAACTCTTTTGCAGTACGACGCAATGTGCGGGCACGAGGATCTTCAGCGCGGTAAACGCGGTGACCAAATCCCATAAGGCGTTCTTTGCGATCCATCAAATCTTTAACATACTTGCGAGCATCGCCAGATTTCTCAACTTCTTCAATCATATGAAGAACGCGAGAAGGTGCTCCACCGTGAAGTGGGCCAGACATCGCACCAATTGCTCCAGATAAAGACGCGGCAACATCTGCACCTGTTGATGCAATTACGCGAGCAGTAAATGTAGAAGCATTCATTCCGTGTTCTGCAGCAGATACAAAATATGCATCGATTGCTCGAACATGCTTTGGATCAGGCTCTCCGCGCCAGCGACGCATCATGCGTTCAACGACTGTATGTGCCTTATCAATTTCAGATTCTGGTACTGCTGGTGCAACTCCTCGAGCTGCTTGAGCAACATACGAGAGAACCATGACTGACGCGCGCGCAAGATTGTCGCGTGCTTCTGCATCATCAATATCAAGAAGTGGTTTAAATCCCCATGCCGGTGCCAACATTGCAATCGCGGACTGAACATCTACGCGAATATCACCTGAGTGAACAGGTAGTGGAAAACTTTCTGCAGGTGGAAGGCCAGGATTAAATTCGTCATCAACGAGTAAACCCCACACATTTCCAAATGTCACTCGGCCAACTAAGTCTTCAATATCAACACCGCGGTATCGAAGAGCGCTTCCCTCTTTATCCGGTTCTGCAATTGTTGATTCAAATGCAATGACGCCTTCTAGACCAGGCTTGAAAGCTTCTGACTCTGGTGACACGGGAGACCCTCTTTCGGTAACTTAATTAACGCGTATTCTGCTCCTTAAGCCCGGGCGTTCACAAACGCAAAGTATCGGGGTGCACTCATATAGAAAGTGACGTAAGCAACATTATGGACGGAAAACTCGAGCGAGAAGCGATTCAGGAGTTGAGACGCTCGTATGGGGACGTCGGGCTTGCCGATATAGCCGCTGATCCATTTGAACTCTTCCATGCCTGGCTCAAAGATGGCATCGAAAATCCATTGGTTGTTGAAGCCAATGCAATGGTCCTCTCGACAGTCGACGGCAGTCAGCCAGTTAGCCGAACGGTTTTGCTTAAAGACGCAACAGATTCTTTTACCTTCTTTACAAATTACAACTCTCGTAAAGCTCTCGAAATTTCAAAGAACGAACAGGTGAGTCTTCTCTTTCCTTGGTATGCCATGGAACGCCAGGTAATTGTTCTTGGTGTTGCCACAAAAGTATCTGCAGAAGAAAGTGACGCTTACTTTCAAACACGTCCGTGGGGAAGCCAAATTGGCGCATGGTCAAGTGAACAGTCACAAGATTTAGGTTCTCGTGAAGAGCTAGAAATACGGTTCAAGCAATTCGCGCAGAAGTATCCGGAAGGTTCTAAAGTTCCGACTCCCTCTCACTGGGGAGGATTCAAAGTCGTACCGAGCAGTATTGAATTTTGGCAGGGCCGTTACTCGCGCTTACATGACCGCGTGCGATACACGGCACAGTCCACTGGGTGGAATGTGAAACGAGTCAACCCTTAATTGCTTTAATCTTCGTGCATGAGCGATATACAAATTCCAGCAGACCTCAAGCCAACCGATGGTCGATTTGGTAGTGGCCCTTCCAAAATACGTCCTGAAGCAATAACTGCTTTGGCAACAAAGTATGGAAACGTTCTTGGAACCTCGCATCGCCAGAAGCCGGTAAAGAATGTAGTGAACCGAGTTCGCACTGGATTAACTTCCCTCTTCAAGCTTCCAGAAGGTTATGAAGTTGTTTTGGGCAACGGCGGATCTACAGCATTTTGGGATATCGCAACCTTCAACCTCATCGAAAAGAAATCGCAGCATTTGGTTTTTGGTGAATTTTCTTCCAAGTTTGCCGCTGCTGCAAAAGAGGCTCCGTTCTTGGATGATCCCTCAGTCATTAAGTCTGAACCTGGAACTCACCCTGTTGCTGTTGCCGAAGCAGGTGTTGATGTTTACGCACTAACTCACAATGAAACCTCAACAGGTGTCGCGGCTCCAATTCTGCGTCCGACTGGAACAGAAGGCGCACTAGTTCTTGTGGATGCAACCTCAGGTGCTGGCGGGCTTGATGTCGACATCACACAAACAGATGTCTATTACTTTGCTCCTCAAAAATCTTTCGCATCAGACGGTGGACTCTGGATTGCAATTATGAGTCCTGCTGCAATCGCCCGGGTTGAGAAAATCAAGGCAAGCGGACGTTGGATTCCAGCATTCTTTGACCTCACAATCGCAATCGAAAATTCCCGACTCGATCAGACTTACAACACTCCAGCACTTGCAACGCTAATTTTGTTAGCAGAGCAAATTGAGTGGATGAATTCAAATGGTGGATTGAAATTCGCAGCAGGTCGCTCCGCACAGTCATCTGGAATTCTTTATGAATGGGCTGAAAAGACCAGCTACACAACGCCTTTTGTTGAAAATCCCGCTCAGCGATCCAAAGTAGTTGCGACAATCAATTTTGATGAGTCCATCGATGCAACCGAAGTTGCAAAGGTGCTCCGCGCAAACGGAATTGTTGATACTGACCCATACCGCAAGTTAGGCAAGAACCAACTTCGAGTTGCGGTATTCCCAGCCACTGATCCTTCAGATGTAGAGAAGCTAACCTCGTGCATCGAATTCGTAGTTGAAGCACTAAAGAAATAGTTTAGATGAACTATAAAGTTCGCCGAATTGTTACGGTAGGAGTTCTTGTTGGGCTTTCTTTGCTCGTTGTGATTTCAGCAGTAAAGAGATAACAAATGCTGCCCCAGCGGCAATTGCTCCACAGGCAGAAATCGTCTGCCTCACTCCGATTTTTTGGCACATCCAACCAATAAGTGGCGAACCAAAAGGCGTGCCGCCCATAAATGACAATAGATAGAGGCCCATTACCCGACCTTTAATATGTGGATCAGTTGAATGTTGAACAAATGAGTTTGCATTAATCATCGTTGTGAGTGCGAAAAATCCAGCAAACGGCAGGGTAATTAGGTAAAGAGTAAAAGTTGGCATCCATGCTACGACTGCCAACCATGATCCGAAAATCATTGCGCCGACCATTATGAATCTTGGACCACGCTTTCGATCCATTCGAGCGGATGTAATTCCTGCAGAAAGTGAACCAATCGCAATTACAGATCCGAGAAGACCATAGATTGCTGGGCCTCGATGGAAAATCTGGGTTGCCATAAGCGCATTGAAAATTTGAAAATTTAAACCAAATGTTCCCATAAAGAAAACAGTTGCCATGACTGCGACAATCTCTGGCCTTGCTCTGACATAACGAAGCGCATCAATGGACTTGACCTGAAATTCTTGCTTCTTTTCAATGAAGAGCGCAGATTCATCAAGAGCCATAAGCGCACCTAATACGACGATGTATGACGCAGCGTTCAAAATAAAAGAAGGACCCGTTCCAAACCATGCGATGAGCAGCCCTGAAAGACCAGGACCGACAAGGCGGCCGGCGTTGAAGTTTGCTGAATTTAAACTTACTGCATTTGCAACATCACTCTTACCGACCATCTCACTTGTAAATGCTTGACGAGTTGGTGCATCGAGTGCGCCAAAAGTTCCAAGAAGTATTGCCAATATATAAACATGCCACAACTGGACAGTGTGCGACATGACTAAAATTCCAAGGAGTAACGCGCATAGCGCTGAGCCACCATTTGTGATCATTAATAGTTTGCGCTTATTGAGTCGATCAGCCAAGGATCCGCCGTAAACACTTAATAAGAGTGAAGGTGCGAATTGAAGTCCAGTGACTATTCCAAGTTCGCGTCCTGAGTGAGTTAACTGAAGGACCAGCCAATCCTGGGCAACTCGTTGCGCCCAGCCTCCGATATTTGAAAGAAAGTTGGAGATAAAGAAGAGTTTGAAATTCCTATGCTGAAAGGAGCGCATTGACTTACTTCTAGGCTGACTCCTGCCTGCTTTACTCACGCTGGCATTGTAGGCTTACTTTCATGGGAGATGCCGTGAAAGTAATTATTGCAGGCACGATCCTGTGGCTTATCGCACTTGTTGTTGAGATTGCACGCTCTGCGCCCGCTACACAAATTTGGATATGCCTAGTTGGGGCGCTCTTAGGACTCGTTGGCTTGCGCTACACAATCAGGCGCAGAAGACGCGAGAAGAACTAATTAGTTATTAATTTGAGCTGCAATACCGATGAGCACTTTAGAAAGTCTCTCGGCTTCAACTCCAGATGGATGACGGCCATGGCGCAGCCCATTTCCAACCTTATCGAGCATTTTTATTGTGTCCTCAATAATTGTTGCTAGGTCATCTGCATTGATTCGTGTATTTGCAACCACTGATGCAGGCTCTTCAATAATGTGAACTGACATTGCTTGAGGGCCTTTGCGACCTTCAAGAATGCTGAACTCCAATTTTGTTCCTGGCTTTACAGATGGAACGCCTGTTGGAAGCGCGGATGAGGCAAGGTAAACATCTTCGCCCTCTTCGTTAGAGATAAAACCAAAACCCTTTTCAACGCTGTACCACTTCACGCGACCGATTGGCATGGGAATCTCCTCTTCTTAAATCTTGGATAGCTGGGACGGGATAGGGAACTAGTTTAACTGATTACTCAACAACGACGAGTGCTTCAGAGTGAGCACCGCAACCATGGTCAACTGAGACCACTCGTGCATCATCTGGAGCCAACGCATTGGCACAAACGCCAAAGGCGGAACGAAGTGAGCCTGCAATTGGGAGGAAGAAGCCACATGAGCCGCACGCTTTAGAGGCATGTTGAGTGATTGCCGTATTTGGGCCACGGTCACCTTCATACCAACGCTTGCTTGCCTGGTCACGACCTTCGATTGAAAGTACTCGTGCCCGACCTAAGCCAAATTCAAAGAGTTGCGCTGGATCAAGTTCTTCATCTCCTGGGAGCGAGGCAAATCCAGGCACCAACCGAACATCATCTGCAGAAGTAGGAACGATATCGCCGACTCCAACATCGCCTGGCAACAAGCGGTCCTTGTACGGGATCCATTCAGGTGCAAGGAGTGAGTCAACGCCCGGCAAAAGAACTACATCTGAAATAGTTGCAGGTGATTCTTCATCAACTTTGATAACGGTAACGGCCCATCGCCATCCCGTGTATCCAGCAACAAAACTTTCGAACAAATATGTTGCAACTCGATCGTCGGTGTCGACTGAGACAAAGTTACCTACAAGGCTTTCTTGCCCTGCATCTTCGAGCGCGGCAGAACGTGCAAGGTCTACTGCGTTGAATGGATCATTTATCGCTTCGATTGACATGCCCTAACTCTAAATTAGAAAGGCCTGCAGACCAAAGTCCGCAGGCCTTTCACGCTTGTTTAACTTCTTTTAGAAGTCCATATCCCCGCCGCCAGGCATTGGTGCTGCCGACTTTGGTTCTGGCTTATCTGCAATTACAGCTTCGGTTGTAAGGAATAGCGCTGCGATGGAAGCCGCATTCTGCAGAGCAGAACGGGTTACCTTTGCAGGATCGATGATTCCAGCCTTGATCATGTCGACGTATTCGCCTGTTGCAGCATTCAATCCGAATCCTGGCTCAAGATGACGAACCTTTTCGACTACAACTCCGCCTTCGAGTCCAGCATTGATGGAAATCTGCTTCAACGGAGCTTCAATTGCTAATTCAACAATTCGAGCGCCGACTGCTTCTTCGCCTTCAAGCTTTAGCGTTTTGAATGCAGCAGTTGCAGCTTGTAGAAGTGCAACGCCACCACCGGCGACGATACCTTCTTCAACAGCTGCCTTCGCATTTCGCACAGCATCTTCAATGCGGTGCTTGCGCTCTTTGAGTTCTACCTCAGTAGCTGCGCCTGCCTTGATGACAGCAACGCCGCCAGCAAGCTTTGCTAGGCGCTCTTGTAGCTTCTCGCGGTCGTAATCTGAATCGCTCTTTTCAATTTCTGAACGGATCTGAGCAACGCGACCCTTGATCTGGTCCTCGTCGCCAAGTCCTTCAACAATTGTTGTCTCTTCCTTAGCGACCACAACTTTGCGAGCGCGGCCTAGGAGATCAATTGTGGCTGCATCAAGCTTCAAACCAACTTCTTCTGAAATAACAGTTCCACCGGTAAGGATTGCAATATCTTGCAACATTGCCTTACGGCGATCACCAAATCCAGGAGCCTTTACAGCGACAGACTTGAATGTTCCGCGAATCTTGTTAACAACGAGAGTTGCAAGTGCTTCGCCTTCAACGTCTTCTGCAAGAATCAAAAGTGGCTTACCTGATTGCATTACCTTCTCAAGAATTGGTACAAGATCCTTGATATTTGCAATCTTGCTATTTGCAATCAAAATGTATGGATCTTCAAGTACTGCTTCCATGCGATCGGTATCAGTTGTGAAATAAGGCGAGATATATCCCTTATCAAAACGCATACCTTCGGTGAGCTCGAGCTCAAGACCGAATGTGTTGCTCTCTTCAACAGTGATGACGCCTTCTTTTCCAACCTTGTCCATTGCTTCAGCAATCATTTCGCCGATTGTTGAATCGGCAGCTGAAATAGATGCAGTTGCGGCGATCTGTTCTTTTGTTTCTACAGGCTTTGCCATCTTAAGAAGTTCGGCAGAGATTGCATCAACAGCCTTCTCAATACCCTTCTTAAGAACCATTGGGTTTGAGCCAGCAGCAACGTTCTTCAAGCCTTCACGCACAAGTGCCTGAGCGAGGACGGTTGCAGTTGTTGTTCCGTCGCCGGCAACATCATCAGTCTTCTTTGCAACTTCCTTTACAAGCTCTGCACCAATTTTTTCCCAAGGATCATCAAGTTCGATTTCCTTAGCAATGGAGACACCATCGTTTGTGATGGTTGGAGCTCCCCATTTCTTTTCTAATACAACGTTGCGACCGCGGGGTCCGAGGGTTACCTTGACCGCATCAGCGAGCGCATTCATGCCGCGTTCTAGCCCGCGACGAGCTTCTTCATTAAAGGCAATCATTTTTGCCATGAGTTATTCCCCCACTTTTTTGAACTGGTTGTCACTCCGGTTGTCACTCGGAGGTGCCGAGTGCTAACTCCAAATTTACCCAAACCGACCCCAAGGGGCAAACCGCGCACACAGGCCTATCCAGTGGCCAGAAATCGGCTCAGCTAGGGCGTAGGGATGGAGATTTTTGAGCTGGGGAGCGTAAAGGTCTGCCCCTTGGAGTTAGTGGCGACAGCCTTGATCTCCAGATCCTGACCCCCAAATTCCGTTGGATTGAGGAAGACGCTGTAAGGAGCGTTTGTGTCGCTACCCAGGGAGCTCCAACTGGAATTTGTTGAGGACTTCTCGAAGAACTCAACCGAGAGCAGGTCGCTGGATGCTGCGCTCGCTGTTGCTTGGTAATAGCCGGTCATGTCGTCCAAAGCCACCGAGATCTTTCCTGGTTTCACGCTCGTAGCATCGATCAGAGCATTTGCCTTGAGTACTACGGTTGAAAGGGCTGGGACTGTAATTTTCAAAGTAGCTCCGATTGCACGATAAGCACTCTGCCCCAAGAGAACTCTCCAACCTCCCTTGGATGTTGCCGTTTTTATCTCAACGCTTTGAGGTTTTAAACCATTATTGAATGCCACGACATATTCGCGATTTTCTGTGGAGTTCTTTTTCGAAATGGCATAAACCGATCCTTTTGCAAGTCGAGTTTGCGTAACTCCATTTGCAAGGCCTGGGTTTGCTGTCCGCAACTTCGCCAAGGTGGAGAGATACTGCTGAATTGGATTTTTCTTTGCAATCGCAAAGGAACTTCCATTACCAATTGGTTTTCCGCCAATTCGCAGTTCTGTTTTCCAATCAGCAATCTTTGTTGGGAACATATCTTGACGAGCCATCTGATCATTCCCGTTATTGCTTCCAGTCATTCCTACCTCATCGCCGGAATAGACAGTTGGAATTCCTCGCGAGAAATACATCAATGCGTGTGCGAGCTTGTCACGGGCTAATAACTCCGCCGGCGTTTGCACTTTCATCGTATTCAAAAGAAATCCGACGCGGCCCATGTCATGGTTTCCGAGGAAAGTGACCAGGTTGCTCGCAGAGGAAGTTGGGCTCGTGTAGTAATCATCTGTTAGAAAAAACGTATTCAAATTTGCTGCATCGCTCAGGCCCGATGCAAAGTTTGTAGCATTTGTTTGGAAGGGGAAATCTAGAACAGTTTGAATTTTATTCTCTCGAACATAAGTCATAAGTCCAAATGAGGTTGAATCTGAAACCTCACCAAAGATCGTGAAATTTGGAATCCCCGCACTTTTTGCCTTTTGCAAAATCAGCGGTTGCCAGTTCTTAAAAAATTCAGTGTCTACATGTTTTGAAGTGTCAACTCGAAATCCGGAGAAACCGTATTTCTGTATCCATTCTCCGTAGACGTCGGCCCACCCTTTATAAACAACGGGCTTTTCAGTTGCTAAATCATCTAGTCCGTAAAAGTCGCCGAGGGTTGTGCAATCTCCATCTCCCCAGCACTTAGACATGTCTCCTACGTTGTGATAATTGCTAAGGTCATTGAGCCAGCTGGGGTTCTTTAGATTCGCCCAGTTACTTGGAATATAAGCCTCTGTTCCGTTGTATTGAATTATGTCTGCAGTGTGGTTTGTGACGATATCCAAAATTAATTTCAATTTAAGTTTCTTTGCGCAAGCAGAAAATGCAACGAGGTCAGCGTTTGTTCCTAAATGCGGATCGACGTTTAGAAAATCCACGCCCCAATATCCGTGATACCCCGCTGATACCGCGGTTGGTGCCGCCTGGCGAACTAATGGAGTCACCCAAACTGCAGTGAAGCCCATCGCCTTTATTCGGGCCAAGCCATCATCACCTGAGGAGCAAGTGCCAGTCAGTCCTTTGAGATCTCCTCCGTGATAGAAGGCGGTGTTTGTTGGATCAAATCCATCAAGCTTGTCATTTGCAACGCTGCCATCTTTGTAACGATCTGGCATCACAAAATAGATCAGATCGGAGGAGAGCCCAACGTGAGCGCCAGTTTTGGCAACAGGCGCTGCAGATGAGAAGGAGGTGGCGCCAAGAAAGAGAACAACAAAGAAAGCCAAGATTGGCTTTCGCCTAATCATCCCTTAACAGATCCAGCTGTTAGACCATTAACGATAAATCTTTGCAGAGAAAGGAAGATGATGACGATTGGAATCGACGCCAAAATCGAACCGGCTGCGAATGGACCCCAGTTGGAGGCATATTGGCCACCTATGAATTGTTGAAGTCCAACGGCAATCGTTCGGCCATTCATTTCCACGAGGAACAAACGAGCCAAAATAAACTCATTAAACGTTCCGATGAAACTTAAGAGGCAAACAACAGCCAAAACAGGGGTAGCAAGCGGTAGGAAAATTAACCAGTAAGTCTGCACTGGTGTGGCGCCATCAATCTTTGCAGCCTCATCTAGCTCTACTGGAATGGAATCCACGAAGCCCTTAAGCAACCAAATATTTACACCCATCGATCCGCCTAAGTAGACAAGTATCAAACCACCTTGACTGCCAAGACCAATTTTTGGAGCAAATGTGTAAACCCGCTCCATAATTACATAGACCGCAGAAATCGCAAGAACAGCAGGAAACATCTGCACCAATAGCAAGAGACGAATTCCTAGTTTCTTACCTTTGAACTTTAAGCGACTGAATGCAAAAGCCGAAGCGGCGCCAATGAATACCGAGCTAAGGGCGACGACTGATGAGATAACAATCGAATTCTTAAACCAGAGAAGATACGGGGTTTTTGGCGAGTGGAACAAGAAACGGTAGTTGTCCAATGAGATTTCATGAGGAATGAAAGAACCAACTTGCAAACTGCCGCTTGTTTTTAGCGATGAAAGAATCACTAAATAAAGTGGGAACAGCGAGAAGAGGCACACTGCAATAGCGACAGCATGTCGCCAAAGATTTTCTCTTACCCATTTGTTCATTCGAAGGTCTCCATAACTTTGGATCTACGCAGTCCATACATCGAGATAGAAGCAACAAGCAAGAAGATGATCACAGAGATCGCGCTAGCCAGACCAAAGTCTTGGAAACTTTGACTACCAAAGGCAATCTTGTACGTGTAGCTAATCAAAATATCAGTGGCTCCGGCAATCTCGCCATTAAGCGTTTGCGTCGGACCACCGCCAGTTAACAAGTAAATAATATTGAAATTATTAAAGTTGAAGGCAAACGAGGCAATCAGCAAAGGCGAGAGAATCTGCAATAGAAGCGGCAGTGTTATCTTTCTAAATACCTGACGAGGATTAGCTCCATCAATAGCTGCGGCTTCAGACAATTCCGCCGGGATAGCTTGTAATGATCCAGAACAAATGAGATAGAAGTATGGGAAGCCCAGCCACAAATTAACTAACAAAACAATGCCACGAGCAAGGCTTGGATTTTGGAACCAATGGAAGTGTGAATGCAAAATGCTATTTACGGCGCCGAAATCAGAATCGAACATACCCGCCCAAATCAAGATACTCATGACGCTTGGCATTGCATAAGGAAGAATCAAAATCGAGCGATAGACGCGGCGACCCCTCATCTTGCGATTAAGTGCTATTGCAAGAAGAAGCCCGAGTGCAAAAGTGGTTAACACAGATAGAAGCGCGAACGAGAAAGTCCAGATGAATACTCGTACTAATGGAGTACGAACTTTTTTATCAGTAACCAGTCTGCTGTAGTTTTCAAACCAAACTGGAGCACGCCAGCCTGGGCTGAGAATTTCACTTGGTGCGCCCACCTTTGCAAAATTTCCACGGTGGTTATCAACGTAGGTGGCGCCAGTTACCGTGTTCGTTAAAACGCCTGTATCGGCAGAGTAGCTCAACTCTTGTCTAAAAACTCCTCCAGAGTTTTGAGTTTGAACGGCAATATAATATTTTCCTTCGTACATGTAATGAATTTTGGAATATGCATCATTCGTAGCTAAGACGTTTGCTGATATTGCCTTAAAATCTGGCGCTTCAATAGCGACTCCGTTTGCATCAAATTTTGCCAATGCTTTTGGTACTTCAACTCGCTTGTTCTGGGTTGAAATGAAATATTTATCATTCGTTATATCCGAGACAAGAATCGCGTATTCATTCGCGGAGTTTTTGCCGGCCGTAAGATCAAATGTTGTTCCTTGAGAATCTGGTTGGGCCCCGAGGTTAATTACCTGCTCTAACGCTGCTTTTTTATCAAGATAGTTTCCAGTTTGATATTTATATCCCGACATTTGCGCGGTAAAGAAAATTGGTGCAATCACGAATGCGATGAAAAAAAGAATTCCAGGTAAGAAGAATTTGAAAGGAACTGAAATACTCGTGAAATAGACAAGGTTAAGAGCGAGAGCGGCAATCAAAATAAATGAACCGATAACGTACTGCTTCTGAGCAAAAGCACTTTCTGTCAGTAGTGCCAAAATAGCGGTAGTGATCCCAAGGAAAATGATCTTGGTGACTAAAGCAAACTTACCCCGCATAAAACCACTCACTGGTGATTACCGTTCCTTCTCGTGTAGCTCAATGAAGCATGAAATAGGTGACGTGGGCGAGATGTTGACCCACCTACGTCACCTATTTTTACAAACTATTGCTTTACAGCGTTTTCTTTAGAGAAGTGAAGCTGCTGCTGAAACGTTAGCGCGCCAAATCTTGGCCAACTTACGTGCTTCAGTAGTTGCATCTTTTCCATTGATTAGTGTCTGGGTCCAGTAGTCACCGCTTGAATCCCAGTAGTTAGATCCGCCAGCCTTGTTATCCAAGATTGCACCGATCTGAGGAATTCCAGCTAGTGAAGCTGCTGCTCCAAAGCCCTTCTGAGCTTCGCTTACGCCAGCATCAGCCTGAGCGCCTTTAGCGGCAGGTGGACGTCCTTCGATTGCTTCGTAAGCAACCTGTCCTGGTGTTGATGCGAAGAGGTTAACAAGAAGAGACTTTGCTCCAACTGCTACTCCATGCTTATCAGCATATGAAGTTAGGAATGCTCCGCTAACGCTGCCGAACATATGGCCGTAACCACCGTTGACACCTGGAACTGGCTGCAAGTTCATTGCAAATCCCTTAGCAACGTATGTTGCCCACTCCCAGTTACCAATGATTGAGTATGGAACTTTTCCTGCATAGAAGTCATCGTTACAAGTTGTATTTGATGATGCCCAGAAACCATTGCTCTTGTGTGTTACTGGATCAATCAAGTACTTCTTCATATTTGCACCGAATGTTGTTGGGTTGAATCCCTTGTTCACATCAACTTTACCGCGTGATGTAAGTACATATGGATCTGCACCTAGTGCTGAGAAGACTGAAAGTCCGCCCCATGAAAGTCCGCCACCAGTTACGCAGAGACCGTTCTTGAGATTCAACTTTGTCTTGTTTGCCTGATAGAAATCAACCATATCTCCGAATGTCTTTGGAGCACTCTTTACAAGAGCGGTGTTGTAAATCATTCCGACGTTGTTAATATCCAAAGGAACTCCATAAAGCTTTCCACCATAGGAAAGGTCATAAAGTTGTCCTGGTGTGAACTGTGCCTTTTGAGAAGCAGTCAGCGTCACTGGAGCAAGCTTTCCGCTCTTTGCTGAAGCTACAACCCAGTCGTTTCCGCCCACGAAAATATCTGGACCAGATGTACCGGTTGCCTTATCGAGTGCGTCACCCAGAGCTGAGTAGCTTGAGAAGGTTACGATCTTTACGGTGAAACCAGGAACCCAGTCACCCTTTGCTGCAATTAATTTAGCAAGGTGAGGTCCACGTGTTTCGTCTGCCCATACAACAATTTCATTTGCTGCACTTGCGGATGGAGCTACAAGAGTTGAAACTGCGAGCGCCGCGGCGATCAAAGTTCCAACTAGCCCCAAATTCTTTTTCTTCATTCATTCCTCCGTCAGAGTTTTGCACATGTAAGGGACATGTGATGTGGGTGAATTCCACTACTGGGAGGTAATAATTGCAAGGCTGAAATGGGGTGGGACACTACATATTCGTCTTTATAACACGATTGTTATGCCCTATGAAATATGTGAATAATTAAGAAAAGTTTATAACGCGATTGTTATGCTGAATGAAAACTGTGAAAGCCTATTTTGATAAGGAACGGGCCGTTGTCCGGGCCTCGCGAAGGCGGCGTAGGCGCTTTACGAGCATTGGCTGAGCCAAAAGGGCGTCATCACGGTCGATAAGGTTATTGAGGGCCTGGTAGTAAGCAGGTGGGGTCAGGTCGAAAAGCTCCTTTATCGCCGACTCTTTGGCGCCGGCATATTTCCACCAACTGCGCTCGAATTCCAAAATACGTAGCTCCAAATCGGTCAGATTTGAGCTGACTGACTGATCAAGTACTTGGTTTTCCATATACGGATAGTAAGGGCTACCCCCGACAAAAACTGGGGATTTAGAGTTAAAGCGTGGCGAGTATCTGCGTGAGTTCTTTCTCAGATGTCCATGGATTGACAATCGCAAAACGGAGGATTGGCTTGCCCTGGTGGGCAGAGGGAGTCACAAATGCAATTTGATCATCGAGAAGCTTGTCACTCCATTCTTGATATTGCTTGGCGCTCCATCCCTTGCGAGTGAATGCAACGATAGAAAGTTGTGGATCCATCAAAAGTTCCAAATTCGGATGCTCATTGATTAACCGAACTGCAATCTTGGCCGTATTTATTGTGTCTTCAACTGCTTCGGAATACGCCTTGCTTCCATTTGCGGCAAGAGAAAACCAGAATGGAAGTCCTCGTGGACGACGAGTCAAGTGAATTGCATAATCGGAAGGATTGAATTCATTTTCATCCTCCAACGTATCTAGATAAGAAGCGTGTTGGGTATGTGCTGCTTTACCAAGAGCAGGATTCCGATAGATGAGCGCGCAAGCATCAAATGGTGCAAACAACCACTTATGCGGATCAACAATCATAGAATCACACTTTTCAACTCCATTAAAGAGTTGTCGAACACTTGGTGCGCAGAGTGCTGCTAATCCATATGCGCCATCAACGTGGAACCAGATTCCAGTCTTATTCGAATAATCGCCCAGTGAATCAAGATCATCGATTATGCCCAGATTTGTGGAACCAGCCGTGCCTACTAATGCAAATACTTGGTGACTTGGGTTCTCGTGCATGTACTTCTCAATTGCTGCATCCACTGAACTCGCACGCAGAACTAAGTCCTCGTCAGCATTTGCAAACAAGACTTCGCAATCCATTACCTCAGCTGCAGATTTAATAGATGAATGTGCTTGATTACTCGCAACAATGACCCATCGATCAACTTTCTTGCCTTCTGATTTAGCCTTTTCGCGCGCTGTATGGCGAGCTGCAACAAGTGCCGAAAGGTTGCCGATTGTGCCGCCTTGAACAAAAACTCCGCCAGCACTTTCAGGCAAACCCGCTAAATCACTTATCCAGCGAAGGGCTTGATTCTCTGCGAAGACAGCGCCAGCACCTTCCAACCACGAACCACCATAAATTGCACTTGCTCCCACGACAAGATCAAACAAAGTTGCGTGCTCACTCGGAGCCGAAGGTATAAATGCTAAATAAGAAGGATGATCAGTTGATAGACATGATGGCGCCAACACATCAGTGAAAATCCGAAGTGCCTCTTTACCGCCAAGCCCATTATCTGTGATTGTGTTTCCTGCAACCTCTAATAATTCTTCAGGTGTCTTCGCATGATCCAGTGGAGGTTCTTGGCGCAATCGCAATAATGAGTATCGCAAAATGTCATCAGCAAGGGCTTCTACTTCTGGGTTGAATTCATGCACAGACTGAGTCTGCCATCAAAGCGATTTTTCAGAAAGTTTCGCGGCGGCAATCAGATTCTTGAACATTGTCGGGAAGACGAAAATATGAAGCGGAGCAATAACAAACCAATACAGCTGCCCACCAAGCCCACGAGGCTGGAATGTTGCCTTTTGGGTTATCTTTCGAGTTCCGTCACCTAGCTCTTCAATTCGGAATGAAAGCCAAGCTTTCCCAGGAAGAATCATTTCAGCATACAGATTGAGTTCGCTGAGTTTCGCAACTTTTTCAACTCTCCAAAAATCAACGCTATCGCCAACTTCAAGGTGTGTTGGGTGCCTGCGTCCGCGACGTAAGCCGACTCCGCCGACAAGCCTGTCTAGCAAACCACGTGCGAACCAGAGGAAATCTGATCCATACCAGCCCGTTTCGCCGCCGATGCATTCGATTGCAGCCCACAGAGATTCAGCAGAGACATCGGTAATTTTCTCTCGTAAATCGTAATATTCAGTCGCGCCAGCCCACGTTGGATCGCTTTGAGCTTTTTGCCAAGGTGCCGTCGGGCCTGTTGCATCTGACCAACGAGTTTCAACATCGTTTACTGATGTTTTCGAAAGAGCGAATTCAATAGCCTTTTGAATGCTTAGCAACCCTTCAACTGGGTTTGGAATAATTAAATCCACGCTTTTCTTCGAATCTACGACAACTTCGCTTATAAGTGAACCCACAAGTGGACGAGCAAGAGTTGTTGGTACTGGCGTTACTAAGCCAATCCAAAGACTCGACAGTTTTGGGGAGAGAATCGGCACTTTTATTATGAAACGTTTACGAAGTCCTGAAACCTTTGCGAAAAGTTGCATCATTTCTTCATATGTAACGACCTCTGGGCCACCGATATCAAAAATTCCATCTACAGGCTCGTCCAAGAGTGCAGCTTGTGTTAGGTAGTAAAGGACATCTCGAATGGCAATTGGTTGGGTGCGATTTGTTACCCATTTTGGCGTTGTCATTATTGGAAGGCGATGCGTTAAATGGCGGAGCATCTCAAATGAGGCGGAACCTGAACCGATGATAATTCCGGCACGAAGTTCGAGGACAGGAACAGATCCGGCAGAAAGCATTCTGCCCGTGTTTGCTCGTGATTCTAAGTGCTTGCTTCGATTTTTATCATTTGCAATACCGCCTAAGTAAATTATCTGTCTAACCCCTGCAGCCTCCGCAGCGCTGGCAAAAGTCTTCGCCATCGTTGCTTCGATTTCATCGTAATGTGTTGAAATATTTATCGAGTGAAGTAGGTAGAAAGCTGTATCTACTCCTTCAAGCGCTCTTTGGGTTGCTTCGAAATCGTTGGCGTTTCCAATTGCTACGTCAACTTGTTTTACCCAACTTTGTCGAAGAAGTTTCTTCTGGTCTCTAACAAAAACCCTGACAGGAAGCCCTTTGACTAAAAGAGACCGGACCAGTCTGCCCCCGACATAGCCCGAGGCGCCTGTAACAAGAATTTTTCTATTTAGGTTAGGCACAGAACAAACAGTAGACTCAGACCGGATTCAATGGTGACCAAAATCCTGAGGTATGGAGAAAATATGAGTAAGCCTCGCGTAGTAATTCTTGGAGCAGGATTTGCGGGCTTGACTGCCGCAAAAGCGATTGGCCACGATGCTGACGTCACAGTCGTAGACCGCCATAACTACCAGACTTTTCTGCCACTTCTCTATCAGGTTGCCACCGCCTCTCTAGCAGCAGATCACGTTGCCTACCCGATTCGTGGGGCACTTCGTAAGACTGGCGCTAAATTTCGCATGGGTTCACCAATTTCAATTGATCACAAAAACAAAACTGTAAAACTCGATAGCAGTGAAGTAATTGCATTTGATCACTTGGTTGTTGCTTTGGGTTCTGCAACGGCAGACTTTGGAGTTCCGGGAGTTCAAGAGCATGCAATGGGGATGAAAAACATTCATGAAGCTCTAGAAATTCGCTCAGAGTTGATGAGACGTTTTGAAGATCTTTGCCGCTTTGAAGATAACACTCGCTTGTCAGTAGTTCTTGTCGGCGGTGGACCTACAGGTGTTGAAATGTCTGGCGCACTTGCTGAATTAGTTAAAGGTCCTTTAAAGAGCGACAACTTTAATGCCTCCAGGCATATTGATATTTATCTTGTTGAGGCCGGTCCACGACTTCTTCCTATGTTTGATGAAGATCTATCAGAGCGTACAAAGAAAGATCTTGAGTCTCTAGGCGTTAAAGTGCTACTCAATACACAAGTTAAGGAAGTTGCTCATCGCCAGCTTTACTTTGTGGATGGAACTTCTATTCCGTCTGAAATTACTGTTTGGGCAGCCGGAGTTAAAGGCGTTGATGCATTAACCGATCTCAACCTTCCACTTGCTGGAAATCGAATTAAGACTGACAAAACTCTTCAAGTAACTCATTACCCACACATTTGGGCAATTGGCGATAACGCTGGAGTCATCGGTGAAAATGGACGCCCCCTTCCCATGGTTGCCCCAACTGCAATGCAGCAAGGGCGTTTCTTGGCAGAGCAATTGGTTCGATTGAAAAAGGGCGAGCCATTAAAAGAATTTAAATACAAAGACAAAGGATCCATGGCAACTATTGGTCGCCATAAAGCAGTGGTCCAAGTTAAGAAATTTAAAATGAAGGGTCCACTTGCTTGGTTTGCATGGCTCTTTTTACACGTTGTTTATCTGCT
>SESG01004799.1_pt1 | contig 23825 bp, 20 predicted proteins | sample 3171421 | NCBI WGS metagenome assembly SESG01 (sample SAMN10866946, study PRJNA518727) | freshwater metagenome | biome: subpolar coniferous forest; feature: holomictic lake; material: water; isolation source: holomictic Lake 227, 6 m and 8 m depth | place: Canada: near Kenora, Ontario | collected...
GATTCCGACCATGCGCCGAAGACTCATCGTCGCACTGGCGCGAAGGATGCCGCGGTGCCCGTGTTGCGCCAGACCCGTTATGACCGACCAACGAGCGAATTTATGACGCAGTAAGATTAGGAGATTCGGGCCACTAGCCCGCCGGCCGCTCTCGGCAAATTTTGCCGGGAGCAATGCCGTTTTCCGGCGCTCAGAACCGCGCCCGTTTGCGCGCCAGCACCCTAACCGCCACCCGGGCGATATGGGGCGCGGTCAGGCCGAATTTCTCGGCCAGTTCCTCGGGTTCTCCCGACTCGCCGAAGACGTCGCGCACGCCGACGAACTCCATCGGCACCGGATGGGAGAGGGCCACCGCCTCCGCCACCGCGCCGCCGAGGCCGCCGATGACGTTATGATCCTCGGCGGTGACGATGGCCCCAGTCTCGCGGGCGCAGCGGGCGACGAGGTCCCCATCGAGCGGCTTCAGGGTCGCCATGTTGACGACGCGCAGCGAAATCCCCTCCCTCGCCAGCAACTCGGCGGCTTTGAGAGCGCGCGCCACCTCGACGCCGCAGGCGATGACGGTGACGTCGCTGCCGTCGCGCAGCACCTGCCCCTTGCCGATTTCGAAGCGGTGGCCCTCGGCGAAGATGCGCACCGCCGGACTGCGGCCGGTACGTATATAGAGCGGGCCGTCGTGCTTCAGCATGGCGGCGGTGGCGGCGGCCATCTCCACCGGGTCGGCGGGCGAGATCACCGTCATGCCGGGGATGGCCCGGAACACCGCCAGATCCTCGAGGCACTGGGCCGAAGCGCCGTCGGGACCGACATCGAGGCCGGGATGGCTCGCCACGATCTTGACGTTGCGGCCGGCATAGGCGAGCGACAGCCGCGCCTGTTCCGCCGCGCGAACGCAGAAGACGGCGAAGGTGGTGACCACCGGCAGCAAGCCCACGGCGGCAAGGCCGCCGGCCATGGCCATCATGTTCTGCTCGGCGATGCCGCACTGGATGAAGCGCTCTGGATACGCCTTGCGGAAATGATGAACGCCGGTGCCGCCGGCGATGTCGGCATCCAGCACCACGAGGTCGGGATGCTCGGCGGCAAGGGCGGTGAGAGCCTTGCCAAAGGCTTCGCGCAGGGAATCGCCGCTGGTGCCGATCAGGCTGGGAACGCTCATCGCACCGCCTCCGAGTGAATGGAACCATCGATCCAGCCGGGAATATCCGCTTCCGCTACCCCGAGATCCCGCAGCGCCCGAGCGGTGTCGGTCTCGCGCATGGTGACGCTGCCGTGCCAGCTCGGCACCCCTTCCATGAAGGAGACGCCCTTGCCCTTGATGGTATGGGCGATGATCGCCGTCGGCCGGTCGGCGGCGGCGCGGAAACCGGCGAAGGCGGCGGCGATGGCGCTAAGGTCGTGGCCGTCGATCTCCTCGACCCGCCAGCCGAAGGCGCGCCATTTGTCGGCCAGCGGCGCGAGGCCCATGATGTTTTCGTTGAGATCGTCGCTCTGCATCTTGTTGTGGTCGACGAGGACGCAAAGGTTGGCCAGCCGGTGATGGCCGGCGAACATCGCCGCTTCCCAGATCTCGCCCTCCTGCAACTCGCCATCGCCGAGCAGGGCGTAGCTGCGGGCGCTCATGCCCTTGAGGCGCTGTCCGAGCGCGAGGCCGCAGGCCACCGACATCCCCTGTCCCAGCGAGCCGGTGCTGGTTTCGACCCAGGGCACGAGCTTGACGTCGGGATGGCCCTGCATCCGCGAGCCCAGCTTGCGCAGACCATAGACCTCCCGCTTGCCCGCCAGCCCGGCGCAGGCGCCGGCGGCATAGAGGGCGGGAGCGGCGTGGCCCTTGGAGAGCACGAAGCGGTTGCGCTCGGGCCGTGCCGCGGTGGCGGGCGTTATCCCCAGCTCTTCGCCGAACAGCACGGCGAGGATGTCGGCGCACGAGAGCGCGCCGCCGGGGTGCCCGGATCGCGCGGCGTGGATGGCCACGATGACGAGACGGCGGATTTCGGTCGCCATCTGCGAAAGGTCGGAGCGGCTCATGGTCCCCTTCACCTGGACGCGATGCCCGGCATTCTAGAGCAAGATCGCGATGGGCGGAACCACCCATCGCGTGCAACTTGCTCTACCCTTTTGATTCTAGCGGGATTCACGCAGTGACCGATTGCGGTCAATGCGATCCCGCTCGGCCGGAAGAGGCAAGCGGCGGAAGCGCCTTCGCTTCCGAAAGAGCGCGCCCTCGAGTATGATCCGCTCCGTATTCGACGGAGAACAGAAATGAAGCCGATCGCCATCCGCCCCCATCACGTCTTCAAGTCCTTCGTCACCGACAATCTGGCCGACCGCATCTGCAAGAGCATCATTCCCCATCCGGCCAATTTTTCGGGCGGGGTGCTGACCCTGGAATCGCTGCTGATCCAAACCCTGATCAAACGGGTGAACCCGGACCGCGTCTTCGAGTTCGGCACCTACATGGGGGCGACGACGGCGGCGATCGCCATCAATACCCGCGACGACGCCCGCATCTTCACCCTCGATCTGCCGCCCGCCGGCCATCACGGCACCCTCGATGCCGCCGAACAGGCCGCCCTCTTCACCACCGCCCGCACCGAGGCCGAGACCCCCGACGGCTTCCTCATCAAGCGCTCGACCAGCGTCGGCCCGGTGATCCTCGACGGCATGTCGGCCGCCGATCAGGCCAAGGTGACCCGGCTCTACGGCGACTCCCGGACCTTCGATTATGCTCCCTACGCCGGGACGATGGACTTCATCTGGATCGACGGCGGCCACGATTACGACATCGTCAAAAGCGATACCGAGAATTCCCTCACGCTGCTGAAGACGGCCAACAAACAGGCCGTCATCGCCTGGCACGACTACGGCAACCCCGAATGCCCCGGCGTGACCGAGTATCTCGACGAGCTTTCGGCCGGCCGAACCCTCTTCAGCATCGGCAGCACCTTCACCTGCTTCTGCTGCCCCGGTCTGGACAACGGCGGCATCGAGCTTTAGGGCCATGCCGGATTTCGCCCGCTTCTCCCGCAGCCATCCCACCCCGGCCGCCGGCTATCTCGCCGCCCGCCCCTGCCCGCTCTGCGGCGGCTCCGAGCACCGGCCGCTGCTGGAGTTCGAGGGTTTCCAGTTCTACGTCGACACGGCGGTGTCGACGCGGGCGACCATCCGGCAGGTGCAATGCCGGGACTGTTTCGCCGCCTTCATGAACCCGGTGTTCACGCCCGAAGGCTTCGCGGTGCTGTTCGCCAAGGCCGGCGCCTCCTACGGCAGTTCCAGCCACCGCCAGGACGAGCAGATCGGCTGGATCCGCGAGCGCGGCCTGCTGGCGCCGGGCGGAACTTTGCTCGACGTCGGCTGCTTCGAGGGCTCCTTCCTCGATAAATTGCCCGAGGGGGTGCGCGGCATCGGCGTCGATATCGACGCCCCGGCCATCGAGCGCGCCAATCGCCGCTCCGCCGGCCCTGCTCGCCGCTTCGTCTGCGCCGATTTCGAAAGCGCCGTCCTCGACGAGCGGGTCGACCTCATCACCCTGTTCCATGTGCTGGAGCATCTGCCCCGTCCGATCGCGGTACTGCGCCAACTCGCCCGCCTCGCCCATCCCGGCACCCGCCTCTTGGTCGAGGTGCCGGTGGTGGAGAACATGAACATCGGCGACGTCTGCGGCTTCCTCACCGTGCAGCATCTCACCCATTTCAGCACCGGCAGTCTCGGGAACGCCCTCGCCGCCGCCGGCTGGCGCATCACCGCCGCCGAGACCATCGGCGACTATCGCGGCTACCGGGTGGTGGCGGAATTGGCCGGACACGAGGAAGCGGTGAAACCGGTGCCCGAGGACCGCCGTCATCTGCTCGCCTATCTCTCCGACTGGCACCGCGCTCTCGCCGAGATCGAGACCCGCATCCGCCGCATCGACAGCCCCCGCTGCGTCATCCGCGGCGGCGGGCTCCATGCCGAGTATCTCTATCACCTCACCAGCCTTGCCGACGGCGACCGCGAGTTCCTGGTGGTGGACGGCGACCCCTTGAAGCAGGGCGGGAGCTGGCGCGGCATCCCCATCGCCGGCTCCGAGGGTTTGGCCGGCATTGACTGGAGCGAGACCCGCCTGCTGCTCAGCTCCTATTCCCACCAGGAAGCGATGCGGGACGAGGCTCGCCGGCTCGGCATCCCCGATGCGGCGATGGTGGCGCTTTACGACCAAGTGTTCCGCTACTGACCTCGCCCGAAAGCGCTCCCGCTACAGTCAAAGCAGTTCGCTCAGCGCTTCATGGAGAATGTGCCGGATGTCCCTCTGCTCGATAATGGCGCGCCCCGTCCTCTCCAGCTCCAACCGGAGCGGTTCGTTATGGACCAAGTTGAGACAAGCCTGCGGAAAGAGTTGAAGCGGAGCGAACTGCACGCCCGGAATGATGTCAGGCTCCACGGTGGCCATGGTGGCGACCGGATCCAACTCCGCCACAACGGCCTTCGAATTGGCCAAGAGATAAGACACGCGAACGATCTCGAATATCTTATCGTACTGACTGATATTCAATACAACTTTCGAGCGAGCAATCAAACTGTCTCGAGAATCACCAAAAAGGCCACACACATACACACACGAAAGCCCGGACTTACATAAAGAATAATATGTACTTACACGCTCTGGCGTTACGCCGCCGTAGATAAGTATATCGATGTCTTGCGTGTCAGCCCTTGGTATTCTACTTAAAATGGGAGCGTATCCAATTTTTACATGCCGTACATGCGAAGAATCCGCACACCACCTCCAGAACTTCATATTCTCAACACTATAGTCCCAGATAACAAATCTTTCTGCCTGGTATACGTACTCAGGAGGGCATGGGTCTGATGGCCTCATGAACATCGTTCTTTGTTCAAGATTATAGATTATTGTATTATTTGGCAGCACCTCTAAGAATGGCATATTCATTATCTGGGCGCCCAGAAGAATGTTAATGGCGTCCCCGGAAATCACCTGCTTAAACTCGTTGACGTGATCAAGTTCTGGAACATAAATGTGCGGTTTGTAATCAACGTCATGCCCGAGCGCGTTCAGACCCCAGACCAGTGTCGAGATCACCTCGTTGTAACCGTTCGTTCCATTAACGCCGAACGGAAAAATATGGATGATGTTGAACTTGGCCATTGTAGTCCGGTCGAATTCAATATGCCTTCAGTCTATCACACATCCGCTCTTTTCCAGCGAGCGCAGGCTATGCCGGCGGCTTGGCCGCCCCTTCCAACTGCGCGGATACGCCGGAAGAAGGGCCGAACACGCCGTAGAAATTGCGCACGACCGCATTGACCACATCCGGAGAAACGGCTGACCGCAATCGGCACTTGGCGCACTCTTCAACCGGATGACCCTCCAGCAAGCCGCGCCGGATGTCCTGGAGAGTGTCCGATACCAAGCCGCGGTTCAAAGCATCCACGCTTTCGTTCTCGACATCCATTTCCCCCATCTGGCAACAGATGGAGATCTTACCCCGTCCCAGGCTCAAGTTGAGCCACGGATCGAAACAGAGGCGGCTCATCCCCTCGGTCAGCGGCTGATATGATGTCTTGCCCTTGGCATGTCGGTCCTCCTGGAAACCGGTCAGCGCCCCGCGAATGCCTTCGTCGATCCAGAACCGGCGACCGTTGGCATTGGCAAGGGCCTCGGCCTCCTGCACGCTGCGCGCTGCGCGCAGGCGCTCCTCTTCCGACAAATCCGCGATGGGCATCAATCCGATTTCGGCTCCCTTCTTCTGGGCATACGGGGTCATGATGGTGGCGTTGACGTTGAACTGGGAGATGCCCAGTTCAACGCCGACCCTCACCCATTCCGGCAGATCGAAGATTATAAGGTTGCTGACGGTCGCATTCCAGAAGAGAGAGGGGGATTCCGGAGCAATGGCTTTCAGTGCCCGGATGTTATCGAACATCACTTGCATGTTGAGGGGATTGCGAACGCGCTTGGCGATCTCCGGATTAACGGTGTCACAGCTGATGACGAGACCTGAGAAACGGGCCAGGGTTCTGATCTCTTCTTCTGTGAACCGCTTGGCGAAGTTCGTAATCATGGAGGCGGAAATCCCACGATCCACCAGAGCGTTCACCACTTTCATCCAGGATGGTTTGACGGTGGGTTCGCCCCAACCGGTGACATGGACGCGGGACACATTGAGCTTGGCGATGAGGTCTATTTCTGCCTCAAGCACCTCAAAAGGCACCGGAGTGATTTTCTGGTGGCGCTCGACCTTCTGCTCATCGCTGGTGATTTCGCAGCAATAAGCGCATCTCAGATTGCATCCATAGCCGATATCAAGGGAATAACCGAACACCGGCAGGTAGAAGCGGGCCAAATCATCGATGCTGGCCGGGGGAGCGGCCTGAGCCACAGCCATCACAGCCGGATCATTGGCGTACAGTTGGGCCTGAAGCCGCATCCGAGCGTGCACCGGAGACAGGTGCACGGCCAAATTGAACAGAGCGCGAGCATGTACGGGGGCCGAGGCCGCCACATCATGCCCTTGACTCAACAAGTTCTCCGCACACACCGTAAACATCGGCAGCCTGGAAAGATCCGGGCGGAGCGACAAAAGATGCAGCAGTATGGCGCAGGTCTCGTGTATCTGCCCCAAGGCAAGACGAAACTGGGCAAGGTTGACTAGAATTTCAGGCTGGTTAGGCTCCAACTCCATGGCGCGGGACAACCGGTTGACGGCGGACTCGTGCCGGCCCAGCCCCCATTCGTACAGTCCAAGATAATACAAGGCGGGCACGATATCAGGCTGTACCTGGAGTATCTGGGCGAAGACGTTAGCCGCCTCGCCGGCGCGACCGGCACCTTGATGTTCAAAGGCGACCGACAAGGCTTCCTGGATCGTAACAGCGGACATCGTTCTCACCTCAACTGTTTGCCGTAAGCGTTCCTGTCGCAGACGTCCCGTGCCCTGAAATCTTTCACCGTTTGGTTCGAAGGAGCGATACGCGAAATGTCCCGTCAATTCTCCGGGACAGTCATCCATCGCCTGATCCCAGGGCTTCAAAAGAGGTGCCCGCGCTCCGACCGGGCCATTGGCCACCTCATTCACAATAACAAACTATGCGTAAAGCGACTCCCTGGCAACTCCCGAGACGGCTGCCCAGACCCACCACGCAGGTGCCAGCCGCGCCAGCCTCAGCCACGATCGCTACGGGACGGAAACACGATGCACGGCCAAAGGACGGCAGGAAGTGCGTTGTGCGACGACTGTCGCCGCGCCGCTCATGCGGCGTTCCGCCGACGGGTTCCCATCAGCAGGAACTGGGATAAGACCGTTCACGGAACGGGAAATCGGAGCTGTCCGAAATTTTGCACGATGACGTTCGCTTCTTCCTGCGGAAACGTCGTCAGATAGCGTTCCATCAGGGTCGTGTAATTGCGCTTGAATGCATCGTGAAGCAGCTTGTGCTTGACAGGATTGTTCACGAGTTCGGTGCTGCCCCCTTCGAACCGGGTTTGCGCCGGAATGAGGGTGAAGGCCACTGTGAAGCCTGCCCTACCGGCCCGGATGCAATAATCCTGATCGTCCACCGACAGCGGGCTGTAGATTTCATCAAGATAGCCGATGGCGTCGATGAGCGAACGCGAGATGATGAACGGTGACCGGATGGTAATGTCGCAGGCGGTGACCAGCGGCATCATGCAGCCGTCGACCACGGCCGGCCTTTTGAACAAATCGTACCGGATGCACCCCCATTCGGGACTGACGCTGGGAAAATCGGTGCCCCGGCTGACCTGGAGAGTCTCGCCCTGATTGTCGGCCATCCAGTCTCTGGCCTCTTGCGGACCCGGCGCCCCCTTGCGATAGAAGCAGCCCGTCCCGCGTCCGCTCAGAATGCCGATCTTCTCGTTCTGTCTCATGAAGGCGGTGCAGGTGTCGAGCCAGCCCGGCGATACGACGAGATCGTCGTCCTGGACAATCGCGACATAATCGCCGGTGGCCGCCTTGAGCCCGACATTGTTGGCCTTGGTTTCCCAAACATCCGGCGTGTGCAGGAAAACATCAGCATATTTTTGCATAATCTCGCCGGTACCATCGGTGCTGCCGTCGTCGACCAGGACAAGCTCCGCATCCGGAGCCATATGACGAGTGACGCTAAGAAACGTCTCCATGTATTTAGCTTTGTTGTAGGCGGTAATTACAATGCTGTTCGCCATTCTCCGCTCCATCCACCTCACGGCGGCCTTCCAGGTCATCTTATCCTATCTCATGCCTCATGAAGCAGGATGACAAAGCCTCACTTGACCTCCCGAGACTATCGGAGAGTTCCGCTCACAACAAGTTTTGCGACGCCTCAAACCGCCTGGGCGCGAACAACATACTGAATGGGCTGCGCATCCCTGATATTTTCCTCGACATCCCTGTCCAGGACGCGGGCAAACAGCTCGATTGCCATGCGAGCTCCCTCGGGCATGGCCTCGGGAACGATGCGGGCCACCATTCTTTCCACGACATAGCCGGTGTCACGGAAGAGTTCAAAAAGGGTGAGACGGCTAAAGAAACGCAGGTGCGTCCGATCAAACAGCCCAGAATCCTGATATCGCAGGAAGCCGTTGGAAAGCAGTATCTGGAAACTCCAGTGCTGAGTGTTGGGCAGAGACGCAACCACGCATCCGCCCGGCGGCAGGACGGCGCGAATGCGGCGCAGTGCCGACCAAGGATCTTTGAAGTGCTCGAGAACGTCGCTGAATATCCAGCAATCCGCTCCGGCCAGGGTGCCGAAGCGCTCGTCGTCCATCATCTCGAAGTCGGCGCTCAAGACGTCGGTACAGGAACCAGCCGCGACCTCCGCGTAGTCAGGATCGATTTCTATGCCTGTGTAACGGCACCCCGGATTGACCTCCCGATAGGCTTTGGCGAGGCCGCCGAAACTGCATCCCACCTCGACCACATGACGGCGGTCATTGGGCAACAGGTCGAAAACATCCAGATTGAAGTCATGGTGGGCAGGAGTTTGCTTCATAACGGTTCCGTGTTTCCCTGGTTATGCAGTTCCGGCCGGATGGCGACCGGAACACGTGGCTTCTAGCAGCTAATAATCGGTTCCCCTTCACCAAATCTTGCTACGGAGCAACCCGAACCGACCATCAATTGAGGGCCGGACTCCGCACCCGACCAGGAACGATCGGAAGAACGGGCCCCTGGGCGTCCTACTTCAGGTGCCTGTTCTGCTGGAACCATAGATGGCGGTAAATATCACAGCGCTCCAGCAACGTCGAATGCGGGGCATAATCGATAAGCGCGCCTCGTTCAAGAACCAGGATGCGATTCGCCAATACCAGCGATGACAATCGGTGGGAAACGATCAGCATGGTGCGTCCCGAGGCAATGCTGTCCAGGTTTTTCTGGATGATCGCCTCGCTGTCGGGATCGAGGGCGCTGGTCGCCTCGTCGAGAATCAACAGACGCGGTTGTGCCAGCAGCGAGCGGGCGATGGCGAGACGCTGACGCTGCCCGCCCGAAAAGTTGGTGGCGCTCTCCTCGACGAAGGTCTCGTAGGACTGGGGAAGGAGGTCGATGAATTCGTCGGCGCCGGCCATGCGGGCCGCCTCTTTTATCTCCTCCCTGGTGGCCTCCGGTTTCGACATCCGGATGTTGTCTTCGATGGTCCCCCGGAACAGGATGTTTTCCTGAAGAACCACGCCGATGCTCCGGCGCAGATACGGCAGATCCATGTGGCGGATATCGGTGCCGCTCAGGCGTATGATGCCGCTCTGGGCCATGTTGATACCTTGGACCAGACGCGTCACCGTCGTTTTGCCGGATCCCGAGCGTCCGACGATGCCGATCACCTCTCCCTCCTCGATCTTGAAGGAGATGCGGTTGAGTGCCGGATTGGGCGCGCCTTCGTAGGAGAAAGTGACGTCGTCGAAATCCATCTCCCCGGTGATGACCGGACGAACGCCCCCGCTCTGCCCCATGCGCTCGGGCGGATGCTCCATCACGGTTCCCAGCATCCGCATCGACAGGGCCACCTGCTGATACTCGTTGAGCAACCCGGCCAGTTGGAGAAGCGGTCCGCTCACCTGTCCGGACAGCATGAAAAAGGCCACCATGGAGCCGACGCTGAGGGAGCCGTCGAAGATTTCGGAAACGCCGATGCACAGGATCGTGATCGTCATCAGTTTCTGCAGCACGCCGATCGCGGTGATCGCCGGGTTGCTGAAATTGAAAACCGACAGGCGGTATTTGATGGCCTCGGTCACTCGCCGGGTGAGAAGCTTCTGGCGCTGACCCTCTATCGCCAGGGACTTCACCGCCCGGATGTTCATAATGGTTTCCATCAGGTCGCCCTGGCGGCGACCCTCGGCCTGATAAAGTTCGTCGATCTTCTGTTTATATACGGGAACCAGGAGCCCGATGATGGTGGCGATGATGGCGGAAAAAGCCAAGACGACCAGCGTCAGCTTAAGACTGAACAGCGACAGGCTCACCAAAACAAAAGGCATGGTCGCAAAGTTCAAAGCCGTGTGGAACAAGGATCCAGTGAGAAAGCTTCGCACGGATTCGGCCTGACCGAGATTTCTCACCAAAACGCCCGTGGGAACGTTCTCGAAGAACATAAGGGGAAGGGAGAGCATATGCTCATATGATCTTGACGATAATTGGGCATCCGCCTTATTGGCAAGAAACATTGCCAGTGTTTCTCTTATGTATGTGAACAATCCCTCAAAAACGCCTAGGATGATAAATATTATTGTAATTGATTGGAGAGTAATTGTGTTGTGATGCGGGATGACCATGTCAATCATGGTCTGGAATAGCATCGGCGTCGCGAAGGTAATCATCGTCAACGCCAACGCCATAAACCCGACGTCCCGCAGAAGATGAAGATGCGGAAGCAGAGCGGTGACAAACCATTCAAATCCGAAGGCCACCGCGGCAGTCGTAATATAGTATGGTTTTTTGCATAGGATCAATCTTCCCGTCCAGCGCGGGTAAAACTCATAGAGATCGACAGTTATTTCATCAGTTTCACTTATCTTCGGATCAATTATTGTCAGAGCAACCCCACGGCTCGCGTCGTTTTTATATCCGGTGATGACGACCCAGCAGTGATCCTGCGTCTCGACGATCACCGGATAGGCCGACCCCAGGGAAACAAGACGGGAGACGTCCTTACGCATGACAAGTTTGCTGCGTAGACCTGTAACCTTCATCGCATTCAGGATGGTCTTGATGATGCTGGTATCCGCAACGGCAGCGAAAATCTCCGGAGATGCGTGCGCCCAGTGGGCCTTTGCCAGAAGGCAAAAGCATCGTTCTGCGGTCAGCCGCGGCAGAACCCGGGATTCGTCAGAAACCAGCTGGCCTTCGAGATGACCCGTCATGCTGTTCTCTTGCCTTCAATCGGCTTCGTTCGGGTTGCGTCGACGCTGCTCGGATCGGTTTCGTGCACGCGCCATCGCCGGCCGGCCAAACATGCTCCTAACCACCTCAACTCTCTAAGAAAAGGCTTCGGAAATGATCGGCCTCGGTCATGACCGAGGAGTTGGACCGTCCGTCTCCCACAGACCACGAGAGCCGGCCGCGACGATATAAGTCGAACATTGTCACGGCAGCTTCGATACCTCGTATTTCCGAGACTCCCACGGTAGCGGTTTCGGCGCGGGGCCAGTGAAGCATGGTCGGGACGATTTAGCCAGAGTGTCGGTGTTGGTCATGCCGCACTCGGCAATCATGCATATCTGGCCGAGGCCGAATGCACAGGCGACCGCAAGGGCATGATCGACCAGTCCGATATCGAGCCGGACTCCAAAAAACTGCCGCCGATCCAGCAAGGCCCCACACTCCCATTATCGACTGGAAAACGGCATCGATATCCGCTATTCTCTCTTCGAAAGTTTCATTAAATGAAAGGTACTCCGAGATGCCGCAAGATGCTGGCCAAGAGCAGGCTTTACAGGTCATCAAGCAGGTATTTACTACGGCGTCTCAAGGGCGCCTCAGTTATACCGATCTGTCGACCGTTGCGAAGGTTTTGCGGGAATCCAAGAACTTTGAAATGGCCCACTATCTCTATCAAACTTGGCTCTCCAACACCCGGTCACCGATGGCCTACATCGTTTTAGCCGATCTAGCGGACACCCTGGTTGCCTCCAACGATATTGCGGGCGCCCGAACGGCTTTCGAGAAAGCTCTGCAACTGAACAGCGCTTTCGAGCGGGCCCGCTCCGGCTTGGCCGCCTTGCCCCCGGCCTGATGCACGCGCCGCTTTGAACCGTCGGGCAGAGATGTCCGACGGAACGCTGTCTTATATCTATCCCATGTAGAGTAGACGACCCGACCGGAGAGTCGGCCCTCCGCTTCATCACTGTGAACACCCGGCGGGTCGGCAGCCGGAAGTCACCATTCGTCCTGCCAACCGCCACTTCCGGGCCTTATGTAAAGTCCGAATGCCCGACTCATCTCTTTTCGATCCGGCGCCAGATTCGACTCGATTCTGCGACTCAGAGGACTGAATCGCCAACGCCGCCCCTAACTTATCCACAGACTCGAAAAGTTATCCACAGACACAAGAATTACCCACACGGACTCTACATTTGGGGATTCGGACTCCACATAACCCGACTCGACAACGAATCGGGTTATCCCACGGACTCTACATAACAAGCTAATAACTAAACAGAATCTAATAACCTCTAATAGCTTGTTATGTAGAGTCCGAACTTGACAGTGATCGCAACTGCTGCCAACGTTCAAACCCATGAGCCACATCCACCAACTTGTGAGCGACCTTGGTATCGAAACCGCTCGTCGCATGGCGACGAGTTCGGTCGAAATGTCGTTAGCAGAAATCGCTTCCAGAATTCTCACCGAGGAATCCCGAAATTTCGGGATAACTTATGCTGGATGGTGCTTTACAGCACTTCCTCATCGAAAACTATCTGACGATGAGGTTTGGTGTCGAAAAGGTCATCATTTGACTCTTATCGTCGAGCCGGGTGTATCTCCAGTCGGAAAGCGGCTGGGTGTTCCTTTCGGTTCCCGTTCTCGTCTGATCTTATTGTATCTGCAGTCCCGTGCTGTTCAGACCAACTGCCCGGAAATCGAGCTGGGGCGATCGATGAGAGAGTGGTTGGTACGAATGGGCGTGCCGACCGGCGGAAAGAACTATCTGGAAATCCGAGAGCAAGCCGCCAGAATATCCGCGTGTCACCTGACCTTCTTCTGGGAGAACGAAGGTGGTGGTCACGGATTTAAAAAGTCGTCCCTGGTAACCGAGGGGTTACGTCTAAATTTCGGCGACGACAGGCAGGGAGAGATTTGGACAGACACCGTCAGGATCAGCGACGAGTATTTCAAAGCTCTCAAAGAGCATCCGGTTCCAGTCTGGGAACCTGCAATCCGTGAGATCAGCAATCGCTCGATGGCGCTTGATATCTATGTGTGGCTTGCCTACCGCCTGCATACTTTGCGTCAATCGACAAAACTCTCCTGGGCAACGGTTTACGACCAGTTCGGTGCAGGCTTCGGATCCTCGGGAAGCTTCCGCCAAGCCTTTAAACAATCGTTGTCATTTGCCTTGTGTGTCTATCCGGAAGCCAGGGTCGATATAGCGGACGGGGGCTTGATTTTACATCCCAGTGCACCACCGATAGAGAAAAAGACGATATTTGCCGTTCCTAATTTTAATCCCTGATCTCGACTGAGAAAGAGGCATCCTTTATAGGATATTACTTGCGTATTCAATAAGTATATTGCGCTCATGCTCATCCAGCCCGCAATATTGCAATCTTTCTCCACTGTGAGACATTCAGCCGCCGACAGCCAACCAATCCCCTCAGGCAGACTCAAGGGTCAGCAGCCCCGGCACCAGAGGCGATTTCCGTCTATATCCGGTAGCGATTCGACTATTGCCCTACCAAATAATGAAACAGCCTTAAATTCAGCTCATCATCAGACTTCGACCATATCTATCCGAGCTGAAGGCCCCATTGTGCGGCCTTTACATAACCCTCTGAACAAAGGAATCTCAGCCGGCCGATTCCGGTGCGGATGCCAGTAGTTCGCGCAGACAAACGTCGAGCGCTTCCGGCCAAGGCCGCGGAGCCAAGCCCCAAATGGCGCGGATGCGCCCGGTATCGAGTACCGAGTTGGCGGGACGCCGGGCCGGGGTGGGATAATCAGCGGTGGTAATCGCCTTGAGCCGGGGCGTCGGTGCGCCGAAAGCGGCTGCCCGTTCGAAGATAGCGGCGGCGAATCCGTGCCAACTGGTCTCGCCGGTGCCGCAGAGATGAAAGGTGCCGAACCCCCGATCCGCCCCACCGGGTTCGGCCAGCAGGCGTCCGGCGATGCTGGTGATGCCGGCGGCGATGTCGGCAGCGGCGGTCGGACAGCCCATTTGATCGGCGACGACGCCGACCTCCGGGCGTGCCTGACCAAGACGCAGCATGGAGCGCACGAAATTGGTGCCGAACGGCGAGTAGACCCAGGCGGTGCGCAAGATCAAATGGTCGCTCCAGCGGTCGCGCACCGCCTGCTCGCCCGCCGCCTTGCTGGCGCCGTAGACGCCGAGCGGGGCAATGGGATCGTCCTCGACGTAGGGGCCGCTCTTGCTGCCGTCGAACACATAGTCGGTGGAGAGGTGGATCAGCGGCGCTCCCAGTCCGGCCGCGGCTTCGGCCAAATGCCCCGGGCCGTCGCGGTTGAGGGCATAGGCGGCGGCGGGCTCGCTCTCGGCCCGATCGACCGCGGTCCAGGCAGCGGCGTTGACGATCAGAGCCGGCCGGATCTGCTCGACCAGGGCGAGGGCGGCCGCGCGGTCGGCGAGGTCGAAGCTTTCGCGACCGCAGCAACGGACCACCACGCCGGCCGGCCAGTTCGCCCGCGCCAGTTCGCGCGCCACCTGGCCGGCGCGGCCGACCACGAGTACGGTTCGTTCCGCGCCCCCGCTCATTGCTTGACGTTCGGTTGCGACAGGCCGAGGCGTTCGCCGCGATAGACGCCGGAGCGGATCGATTCCCACCAGTCCCGGTTCTCCAGATACCAGGCGACGGTCTGCTCCAATCCGCTCTCGAAGGTTCGGGACGGCTGCCAGCCCAACTCGCAGTCGATGCGGGCGATGTCCATGGCGTAGCGCTTGTCGTGGCCAGGGCGGTCCTTGACGAAGGTGATGAGAGAGCGCCGGGGCGGTTGCCCCTGTTCCGGCCGCAGGCGGTCGACCAGATCGGTGATGCGCTCGACCACCTCCAGGTTGGTGCGCTCGGCGTTGCCGCCGATGTTGTACTTGCGGCCAAGCTCGCCGCGGGTCAGCACCAGATGGAGCGCTGCGGCGTGGTCATCCACATGCAGCCAGTCGCGCACATTGTCGCCGCGGCCGTAGACCGGCAGCGGCTTGCGCTCGAGGGCGTTGAGGATGATCAGCGGGATCAGCTTCTCAGGAAACTGGCAGGGACCGTAATTGTTGGAGCAGTTGGTCAGCACCACCGGCAGGCCGTAGGTATGGTGCCAGGCCATGACCAGATGGTCGGAGGCGGCCTTGCTGGCCGAATAGGGCGAGCGCGGGTCGTAGGGCATATCTTCGGTGAAGGCGCCGGTCGGTCCCAGCGAGCCGTAGACCTCGTCGGTCGACACGTGGTGAAAGCGGAAGTGTGCCTGCTCCTCCGCCGGCAGAGCGCCCCAGTAGGCGCGCGTCGCCTCTAGCAGCACTCCGGTGCCGGTGACGTTGGTTTGCAGGAAGGTGGCCGGTCCGTCGATGGAGCGGTCGACATGGCTCTCGGCGGCCAGATGCAGGATGGCGTCGGGCCGGTGCCGGGCCAGCACGCCGGCCACGCCGGCGGCGTCGCAGATGTCGACCTGCTCGAAGCGGTAGCGCGCATTCCCTTCCAAGGCGGCCAGCGAACGCGGGTTGGCGGCATAGGTCAGTGCGTCGACGTTGACCACGACGCAATCGGTCTTCTCGATCAGAAACCGGCATACCGCCGATCCGATGAAGCCGGCGCCGCCGGTTACCAGAATAGTCTTGAACATGGTCTTTTCTTTCGACGCTCTGCCGTTTTTTTGAACGGAAGACGGCACTCTATCCGTCCGTCCGTCGTCGGGTCAACGGGTGGACACGATGGATCAATCGAAGCCGGAGTCCCGGAATTTACACCGCCTTGACGGACGCGACCGCTTCAGGCTAATTACCAATCCCTTGAATCAGGTTGCTGCGGCAGCGTAACATCCAGTCAGACTGGTGCCGATCTTGTGCAATGGCGCCCGGGACATTCTCTTCCTCTTCCAAATAAGGCCATGATGAAAAACCGGGAGGTCGATTTGCGTCGCTGGCGCGCGAGAAGAGGCTGCCTGCTGGTGGTTGATCGGTCATGCCGGGCTACTTTCCGCGGAGTTCGCTTGTGATCATCACGCGCACCCCCTATCGCATCTCGTTGTTCGGCGGCGGCACCGATTATCCGAAGTGGTATTTGCAGAATGGCGGAGCGGTACTGGGCTTTGCCATCGAACGCTACTGCTATATCAGTCTGCGGCGTCTTCCTCCGTTTTTTCAGCATCGTCACCGGATCGTGTATTCCCGCATCGAGATGGTGCATGAGATTGGTGAGATCGAGCATCCAGCGGTTCGAGCGGTCTTTCAAGAGACCGGCGTCGACACCGGTTTGGAACTGCATCACGACGGCGACCTGCCGGCGCGGGCGGGGCTGGGGTCCAGTTCGTCCTTCACGGTGGGCCTGCTCAACGCGATCTACGCGCTCAGGGGGCGCATGGTCACCAAGCGGTTTCTCGCCGAGGAGGCGATCCGCATTGAACAGACGGTGATCGTAGAGAATGTCGGTTCCCAGGATCAGGTATGGGCGGCCTATGGCGGGTTCAACCGAATCGACTTTCGTACCGAGGGATCATTCAACGTGGTTCCGATCATCATCCCCAAAAGCCGGGAACGTGAACTGATCAGTCATCTGATGCTGTTCTTCACCGGCTTTTCCCGCTACGCCACCGAAATCGCCCGGGACAAAATCGCCAACATAGACAAACGCGCGGATAATTTACATGCGATGCGGGATATGGTCGATCAGGCGCAGGATATCCTGACCGACGCCGAAGCCGACGTTCGGCAGATTGGCCACATGCTGCACGATGCTTGGCGGCTGAAACGAGGGCTGGCCGATAGCGTTTCCACCGAGGCGATCGACGATATCTACGAGGCCGCCCGCGAGGCCGGCGCCATCGGCGGCAAGATTCTCGGGGCGGGTGGCGGCGGCTTCATCCTGTTCTTCGTCGAACCCCACAAGCAGGCGGCCGTGCGCGAACGGCTGCACCGGCTGATCGAAGTCGCCATCAATATCGATTATACGGGCAGTTGTGTCATGCTGTACCAGCCCGACGGGTTCCACCGCTCATGATTATCTGGTTTGTCTTCTCGTCGGATGATTTCCCCCCGTCGCCGGCCGGACTGATGACGCCGAAGGCGTGAATGGCCAGGAGAAGTTCATGAACAATGACGCGCTGTCTGACCAGGCCGGCCAATATTCGCTTCTGTTGTCTGCCATCGCTGCGCGGCGCTCACCGGTTGGTGCTCGGCAGCGTTTCGAAGTAGCCCCGGCATCCGGTTCAAACCTCCTCATGCCGGATTTTATTTCTTCCTGGATATCAACGTCAGCGGCATTGATGATCTCACCTTCACCCGGCGACTGCTGGAGGAGGAATGCACAGCAGTCACCCCTGGCAGCAGTTTCGGGCCAGCCTATGACCGGTTCGTCAGGATTGCGACCTGCGGCGATGAAAAGGATGTCCAGGAAGGAACCCGGCGATTGATCCGGTTCATCGAGAGACAGTGTCGGAACCCCAGTTGCGAGAAAGAGCCATGATCGACCTGCTTGTTGTCACGCCGCCGAGTCGGCTGGAGGTTTATCAGTCCCTGAGCGGTGATCTGGCAGCGATTGAGCCGCCTGTGTGGGCTGGCCTGATCGCGCATTTCATGGCCCGGCACGGTTATGACGTAGCCATGCTGGATGCCGAGGCCGAGGGACTGACCCACGACCAGACCGCCCGGCGCATTTTCGATACGGGAGCACGCCTTACGCTGTTCGTCATCTACGGCCAGCAGCCGTCGGCATCGACCCAATGTATGCCCGGTGGGCGCAAGGTCGCCGATGCGGCTCGCCGTCTTGGTTTCGACGGGGCTACCCTGTTGATTGGCACCCATGCTTCTGCGCTGCCGGAGCGAACGTTGCGCGATGAGCCTTATACCTTCGTCTGCGCCGGCGAAGGTCCTCATACCGTGCTCGCCCTAGTCGATCACCTCAAGGGCAAAGGAAAGATCGAGGAGGTGCCGGGCCTATGGTATCGCGACGGCGACACCATCCGCTCGACCGGAGCCGCGCCGTTGATCACCGACCTTGATGCCACGCTGCCGCGTCAGGGCTGGGACCTGCTCGACATGACCCGCTACCGGGCTCACAACTGGCATTGCTTCGACGATCTTTCCAGCCGCAACAGCTATGCTTCCCTACAGACCAGTCTGGGCTGTCCGTTCCGCTGCAACTTCTGCTGTATTAACGCACCATTCGGAAAATCGGGTATCCGCTTCTGGAGCCCGGACAACGTCATCTCCCAGATCGACATGCTGGTCGGAACCTACGGCGTCCGAAACATCAAGATTCCTGACGAGATGTTCGTCCTCAATCCCAAGCACGTCGTCGGCATCTGCGACCGCATCATCGAGCGCGGCTATAAGCTCAATTTTTGGGCTTATGCCCGGATCGACACGCTCAACGACGAGGCGATGCTGCGCAAACTGAAAGCGGCCGGCTTCAATTGGCTCGGCATCGGTGTCGAATCCGCCAGCAAGTATGTGCGCGACGGCGTCGAGAAGGGGCGCTTCGGCACGACTGACATCGGCGCCACCATTCAGCGCGTGCGTGACCTGGGAATTTATGTTTGCGCCAACTATATCTTCGGCCTTCCCGACGATACCCTGGAAACCATGCAGGATACTCTGGATCTCGCTCTGGAACTGAATACAGAATGGGCGAACTTCTATTCCGCTATGGGTTATCCGGGGTCGGCGTTGTATGGCACTGCCAAAGCCAAGGGATGGGCTCTGCCCGACGATCCCGGTGGACCGGGGTGGATCGGCTATTCCCAGCACGCCTATGACTGTCTGCCGTTGCCGACAGAAACCCTGGGCGCGACGCAGATACTTGATTTCCGGGATCATGCCTTCGACAGCTACTTTCGCAATCCGACTTACCTTACTATGATCAGCAAGACCTTCGGTAATGAGGCTGCCCATCATATTGAGCAAATGACAGTCTACCTACTGCCGCGGCGGCATCGTGCATCCAAACCGGCCTGAGTCCATCCGCTATGAAATGGAAAAACGCGGTATATCGCCGAGAGCGGACGTCCCGGCCCCGTTCTCCTGGACCTTCCGCTCGATGCTAGGCTGTTTTTGCAACGCTTGCGCGACAAGGCGGTGGAGCGCAGCAACAGGGCTCGGTTGCCGAGCCACGCGGACTGATATGTCAAGGTGATGGACTGGAAACTCAAGTACGCCCCGAGTTTCTCGACAACGATCACCCCATGGAGGGCTGGTTGAGCCCCGCCTGTTCGGAAGTTCATAAGAAATAGTCGAGGAGACGGCAACATATGCTGAATGAGGACGCCTTCTCCCGGTCCATATATCTGGACGGGACTATGCCGGTCAGGAGCGGAACGACCGTCGGTAGACGTCCATGACCGGAGCGACGGATAAGCGGGTTCAACCCGAGGTTCTGGCCCGGCGGACGGTGGCCAGCAATGCCCGTTTCGATCTGCGCTTTGATCATCTGCGGAGCGCAAACGGCGAAGAGGTTCCGAACTACTTGGTGGTGGCTCCGTTAGTTCGCAGCTTCGGTGGACATACCGGGGTTGCCATTCTGCCAGTGGTAGATGGCATGTTCGTCCTGCAGCGGATGTACCGGCACCCAGTTCAGGGTTGGGGTTGGGAAGTGCCGCGTGGGTTCGTCGACAACGGCGAGACGGCGATCGCGGCCGCGCAACGGGAACTGGGTGAGGAGACAGGGCTGTATTGCCCGGCCGATCGCTTCCTGATCCTCGGCGAGATATGGCCGGAGCCCGGAATCATCGACGGGTGCATATTGATGGTCGCCGCCACCGCCTGTCGCCCCGATCCGAAGCTGATGTGTGCCGAACTGGGTCGCGATACGATGGCCTTCTTCTCGAAAGACAGTATCATGGCCATGAGCGGGACCCCCCAGATCCGCTGCGGTACCACCATGTCCTGCCTGTTTCGGTATTTCGCGCAGGAGGCAGACGTCGTGGAACCGTGAAGTCAGGTTAGGCTGTGTGGACGGATTTGAGTAATATAATTGCGCAAGTGAGGGCGACGAATGAAACGTAGTTCTGCGCTGTTTTTTCGCAACGCAAAGCGGCCGTTTGAAGCTATTAGAATTTCTGATAAACTGCTCAGCTCGTGCGCGTGTGCTGAGCCGGGTCCGAGTGCGGAAATCCAGGCTTTTGTCCACCTCGGTCGTCATCGGCCGTCTGGGGCAATGGAGTTGCTCTGGTCGATTGGTTCGGGCAATGCTCATTGGTTTCTGGCAAGCCGCTTTCCAAAGAAGTGTATCGATTTGTCTGTCGGTCGTTGCGAGTCTGATTTTAGGTTGACGGCATCTCAACTATTTGATAAATCTACCAGACGTTAACTGGGGTTATTTCTGTGAAGGCGATTGTCTACTTCGAAATGGGGAGGTTTGTTCAATGGCCATCGGCATAGACGGATTTTATCCAGAAGGACAAGTATTCGTAACGTATGATAATCTTCGATGGGCTGACGGTGTCGGTGCTCAATTACAGAGGGTTTACGGGACTTACGCCTTATCCCGGCTGATCGGCGTTAATTACCTTCACTCACCGCTGAACTCCATTAACTGGGGCGGCATGGACGGGTGTGACAAAACAGCGGAGGAGCTTGCTGCAGATCTTGCCGAGACCAACAGCCTGTTCAATATTCCATCCGACACATGCCAAGGTGGGCAATTCTTAATCGCGGAGGTTGAGAGCCCGAGTTTGGATTATTTCAAGGCCATATCAATAGAAAGAAAAAACAGGGGAATGCCTATTCTTGTTAAGATGCTTTTGCCCTATGCTATTATGGATGCTATTCCGGTAGGCTATGAATTTTGTAAGAATGTGTCGCCATTCCTTTCTAATATGTCAGGAGGTCGTAAGCTGGTGGTGGCGATTCATGTTCGCCGAGGTGAAATTGTATCCGGGAACCGTTTTATGCCGAATAGTTATTATATCAATATTGCCAGAAGATTGTGCTATATTTTGGATGGTATGGGTATATCGTATCAAGTTGATCTGCACACAGAGCTGCCGAAAAAAAGCCGTCGGTTGAACAAGGATTATTTCGGAAAAGATTATTATGTCAATATACCGGACCCATCTGTTCATGCTATAGAAGAATTTGATGTCATTCCAAACCTCGTAAAACATATTAACGGGCCTGCCATTGGTGCCATCAGGGGCATGGCAACTGCAGATATTCTTGTTACGGGAAAGTCATCGTTCAGCTATCTTGGTGGTATCTTGAACAAGAATGCACTTGTTCTATACACACCGTTTTGGCACGCTCCGCTGCCCTCATGGCTCGTTGTGGACGATGCCGGGTGTTTCAACGAGGCGTCCGTATGCAACTGGCTGGCTTCGCGTCCCGCGGTGCCGATGACCTGACCGATGCGTCGGATCATCGGTTCGATGGAATCAGTCGGCGACAGATTGCGGACTGTCGTGTCTTCGATCATGTGGCGACGAAGAGGGCTTATCTCGGCCATCGGGGGCTCTGTCTGTAGGGTGGTCTTGGGAGCCAACCCTGTCAGACAGGAAACCTCGACGCTCTATCAGGCGCTTATACCGCGGCAGCGGTTTCGTTGTATGCCCAGCATGTTTGAGAGCTTGGGGGTGAAAGTCCCCTATCCAGCCGATGGAGGTGAAGGATTAGCAGAGCACAAGGGCAGCTGCCGTGAGGCAGTGTCTGAAGGAAGTGCCGAGCAAAACCGCGACCTGACGAACAGAAACTGGATATTAGGCATCCTTGGCCGGACGAGCGGGCAACGTATCGCAAAGTCCAGTATCCATCACTGACCAAGGCTGTAGATCCGGCAGGTGCGCGGGGAAGGCGATCAAACTTACCTGGGGAGATCTGTGACTGCTGTTTCGAGTTGAGACTGAGGGAACCGAGAGGGGACCAGATCGCAGCACAGAAGTCAGCAGAGGGCGTAATAGGTCATGCCGTCGGCGAGACTACTGAGGCACTCCAATGTTGAAAGACGGAGATACGGATAGGTTGAGCCGGAAACGATGACTGAAGGCCCGAACGATTGATAGTGGCAAGTAGGGACTGACACCTCATGATTGGAATGCGGCAGAAAATCCAGATTATACGGCCCTTGGGCTTGACGACAAGAGGAACACCTCTGATTGCCGGGGACCAAGGGGCCGAACCAACTGTGGCGGAGTCAGCCAACAAAAGCCCGGACTTCACAGATCGGTCAATGGAGCAGGTATGTGACCGAGAAAATCTCGAAATAGCGTGGAAACGTGTTCGAAGAAATAAGGGTAGCCCCGGAGTCGATGGGATGACCATAGACGACGCCGTGAGCTACCTGAGTGAGCAATGGCCGGCTATTCGGAACCAATTGCTCAAGGGAACTTACCAGCCGAAGCCGGTCAAACGGGTAGAAATACCCAAGCCGGACGGCGGCATCAGGAAACTCGGCGTACCTTGCGTCGTCGATAGACTGATCCAGCAAGCACTGCTGCAAGTTCTCCAGGAGCAATGGGACCCAACGTTCTCCGAGCATAGCTACGGATTCAGACCGGGACGCTCAGCCCACCAGGCGGTAGCCCAGGCACAAAAATACGTTGCCGAAGGTTACAACATTGTGGTTGATCTTGACCTCGAAAAGTTTTTCGATAGAGTCAATCATGATATCCTTATGGCACGAGTAGCCCTACGAGTATCCGATAAGCGCGTACTCAAACTCATCAGATCCTTTCTGAGGGCTGGTGTGATGGAGGATGGTCTGGTCAAATCGGTCGATGAAGGCACGCCGCAAGGCGGACCACTTTCGCCACTCCTAAGTAATATTGTGCTAGACGACCTCGACAAGGAACTGGCAAGACGAGGCCATCGATTCTGCCGCTATGCGGACGACTGTAATATCTACGTGCGCAGCGTCCGCGCGGGGGAACGTGTAATGGCCTCTGTGAGCCAGTTCCTGACCGATAGGCTCAAGCTCAAGGTCAACGAGGCGAAAAGTGCGGTAGCTCGGCCGGAGGAGCGAAAATTCTTGGGATTCAGCATCTCAAATGACGGGAGCGAACGGCGCATAGCACCAAAAGCACTCGATAAATTTAAAATGCAAATCCGGGAAATGACTCGCCGAACACGAGGAATAAGTCTACAGAAAATAATCGAAGACCTCGGTCCATACATTATCGGGTGGAGAGGGTACTTCGGCTTCTGCCAGACACCTCGCGTGCTCAACAACTTGGAATCGTGGATACGCCGGAGACTACGATCATATCTCTGGCGGCAGTGGGGAAATGGGAAGAACCGCTTTAAACAGCTACGCGTCCGAGGGGTTCCAAAACTCAACGCGACGATAGCCGCCGGTTCGCCAACGGGTTTCTGGCGTATGTCAAGACACCCAGCAGTAAACCAAGCCCTGCGAAACCGCTACTTCGACTCTCTCGGCCTACCTCGCCTCTATACACCTGGGGAGGCTTAACGCAATCGAACCGCCGCGGTACGGACCCGTATGTGCCGCAGGCCGGTGAATT
>SESG01029352.1_pt1 | contig 23806 bp, 15 predicted proteins | sample 3171421 | NCBI WGS metagenome assembly SESG01 (sample SAMN10866946, study PRJNA518727) | freshwater metagenome | biome: subpolar coniferous forest; feature: holomictic lake; material: water; isolation source: holomictic Lake 227, 6 m and 8 m depth | place: Canada: near Kenora, Ontario | collected...
CTTACCTGCAGCACTTTTAACTTTTCCAAATAATGATTTTGCTTTGTCTGCAATCCAACGAGCAACTTTGGCCAAGGCTGCATCCACTTTTCCGCGAATTTTCTGAATGACCGCCTTGATTTTATCGGTGATGGCATTGAGATGAAGCAACTGAGCCAGGAAACTGATGAATACCGTGAGACCCCGTGACAATCCGCTTTCGAGCGCTGATGCGGCTGCCCCAATATTTCCGGAAGCTATCTCACCCACAGAACTCAGGAAGCTGCCTATCATCTGAATGATTTGCTTCGCTTTCTGAATGAAGAATACCACGGTATCATAAATGGCAATCACTGCTTTGACTATCCCGGCACCGGGCACAAAAATACCAACCAGCCATTGGATGGCCTGTTCAATCACCTTCATCTTCAAAAATTCCCTGACCGCCTCTATAAATGCCAACTGCATCTCTCCGGCCATCTCTTTCAACTGTTCCCAGGCAGCCATTGGTCCTTGAGTTACCAACGTTTTCACCAGGGTGAACGTTTTTTCAAGGCTTCCCACAACGGTCTCTCCCATGACAGCCACCAGATGCTGACGAATATTCTGGTAGGTAATACCAATCATCTGCAATGCAACACCAACAATGCCTTTGACATCCCATACCTGGGGCAGAACAAGTCCCTCAAGCGATCCGGTAAGCCATTCGAACAACGAATTCTTCAGATGTATCAGAAAATTCTTTCCGAAATTCTTAAACCCGGTAATGGCCGCATTGATCAGGTTTTTGGCGAATTGAACCGGTTGCGTAAAAATGCTTTTGAGCACTGAAGCGCCTTTGCTGATTACACCTTCGATAACCGAGAGTGAATAACCGGCCTGTTTAAGCGCCCAGGTGAAGAATTTTTTGGCTGCCTGCAGCAAAAGATTGCCTATTTTGGATAACGCACCGGACATCGCCTCTTTCATCTTTTCGATCCTGTCGTCGATGGCTTTGATGGCGGCCACTTGCTTTTCTGACAGCTTTCGCTGAAGTTCCTGCTCTTTGTGCTCAATAAACCCATCGAGTGCAGCGAGTTTTCCATTCATCTCCTCGGCCGCTTTGGCCCCTGTCTCTCTTAAACCCGGACCAAGTTTACTCACATACACTGTGATCTCTTTCCGGGCAGTGGCAAGAACTGTTTTGCATTCGCTGATAACACTCTTGTTGGCAGCGGTGATCACTTCAATCAACTGGTTGATGGATGATACGAATCTGGAACGGTTGCGGTCGAAAATGGCCTTTACCTGAGGCAAGTCTTTCATGCCCAGAAGCCAGTCTTTGGCCTTTCTTAGTTTACCCCTCAAACCCTTGTAACGTTCAGCATTGAAAGCATCCATCTCTCTTTTCACATTGTCTTCAAACAAAGAGGTGGCCAGGCTATTTCCCGCATCGAAATTTTTCATCGATTTTATCTCAAGACCGGCGAGTTTCCTTCCAACGATTTTCTGTGCTGTCTGGTAAATTGTATTGATCTGTAATGCAACCTCTTCCCTTTTCTTTTCCAGCGCACTCTTCGTGTTTTTTTGTTTTGTTTTGGTTGCTCCCAGATCGGCTTTTCGCCTGAATTTCAACCCATCACGCTCTCTCTTCTCCTCAATTTTCAGATCAGACTCGACCTTTTCACCTTCCTGACGGGCAAAATTCCGAATGGCTTGCGGTTCACTCTTCGCCATTTTCTCCATCGATTTTTTCTCCTTACCCGCCACCGCCAGATCACCACTGTCAACCAGGTCGAGTTGATCCTGGGTAATTCCTTCTTCCTTCAGTTTGGCGTCTGCCTCCTTGGTGTAACTGTTGACGTCGGTATGCTCCGCCTGAAGAGGAGCAATGGCACCTTCCCCGAGGTTGATCACAGGTGTTGCCAATTCTCTTTCTTCGGCAGGCAATGGAACCACCGAAAGTTTTGATGAGACAGGTTCAGGCATATTCTCTAAATCAGAGAATGTGGAGACCACCGAATTTTTATCTGCCCTGACTGATGTCATGACGGCTTCACCCATCTGTGAGGCCTTGTTGTCGTTTTTAAAATTATCGACCTCTTCAATGGTTTGCGGAATGTTTTCTGCAATGGATGCCTGAAGTTGCTGTTTGATCATGTTTTCAGCGGGAGCAGGAACTTTTCGACCATCCACCTGAACGATTTGCATGGCATTACCGGCAGACTGACCTTCTACTGCCGGGATGTCAACCGCTTGCTCCACCTGATTCAGCTTTTCCGTCGCATTATCGTGTTTCTGCTCATTCTCCCTGAGCTTTTTAAGCTTGTTCGCACCCCGTATCCGCACCGGCTCCCCTTTCGTGGCAAGATAATCAGCAACCTTGCTCTTACCCAATATGCCGGAATCGGCAAACCTTCGCGTGGAAGGAGATGGCAACTGCATCGCAGTTCCGGTTCCGGGTTGCCTTCTATCCGTCACCGGATGGGCAGCAGCCGTTGGAACTGGAGCAGTGCGATTGACCGTTTTATGTTTTACAACTTCCATCTTAATTATTATTGGATCTCAGAAAGCAATCAGCCGTTGCGGGCGGGATTTTAGCATTCAATTGTCAATCATCAATGTCTTGATTCCATAGTATAATAACCTGTGAATCATTCAATTTCAAACTTTCGATTGACACAACCCGATTATTTCATAATAGTAATATTACGACTTACTGAATTGTACCGGATATATCCATACCCGTTGGTTGTTCTGGAATAAGCCAGCACATTGATTGAATGGGCACAGGTTCTGACAGGGATCCACAATGGTGTATTCTGATTTTGAACTCCTGCCCAGTCACCTTTTGCAAGATTATAATTCTCGGATGCGAGCGTAGCTGAAGAACCCTCGCCCCAAACTGCATAGACCTGATAACTCAGTACGTTGTTTTCAGGATCATTCGCGTCAAAATTGACAACCAAACCATCTGTAGGACCTGTCATCTGCACAATATCGCAGGTGTTTAACGGAGTTACGCCATGTTTAATGGAGTTTATCCTGACGATTGGAACCGTATTGTCGATATTCAGGGTTAGAATCTGAGCCGGCACGGCTATTGGTGCTTTAGCCGCATTGTAAAACTCTACCTGAAACTGATGAATACCCTGAGACAGTTGACCAGAATCAAACTGAAACAAGAGGTCATGGATAGAATAATCCAAAGTCAGATCCTGTAACGGATAAAAATTTGCCATATCGGGTCCAAAAGAGACCAAAACGTAATCTCCTGTCGGGATATCCCATCTGTAGTTATACCAGGCTGTGATAAAATCGGACATGGCACCGGAAGTCCCAACCCTGTGCTTGATCTTGATATACCTTGCACCTGAAGCTGAAATTAAACTGTGAAGATTTGGCTGGTTTCCGATGATATTCAACAAGCCTCCAAAAGCAGCATTTTGCACATATACCATATATCCCGGGTCTGTCGTCGCCTTACCTGAAAGAATATTGATCCTTGTCGTAGGAATCAAACCAACACACCCGATCACAGGCCCCATTAACGAAGGACTGATAACAGGTCGTCTGGAAAAATAGAGAATATGTAAACCGGCAAAATTCATCCAGAAATTGGTTGGACTATCTACATTCAGCGATGGGTTTGCAGAGTGTATTTTGACACCGAATCTTGTAAAAGGAGGAAGCCAGGAAGGTGCAAGTGAAACGTTCAGGTCTGTCAGCTTAAATTTAAATTTCCATATCCGGTGGGGAGTGGTCCCATTTGGAGAACTTTCAAAAGCTGTCTTGAATTCAGTCTGGTCGGGATTAAGGCCGGTCCAGGTGCCCGGTGCCAAATAAAATTGGCGACCAATTTTTTCAGGCATTTGGGGATACTGACCATAATTGACATCAACGTTCGGCGTGATATTTCCATCCCGGTTACGGTCAAAGGTAAACCAGAAGAAATCTCCCACCCCACTGTCATTTCCGGTATCACCAACAATGTCCAGGGCAGCATAAAGAAAAACCGCGTCATTTTTTGTGTGAATAAATCCGCCAGGGATGGGCATAATTCCAGCACCTGACCATACCTGATCTCCCAATCCTTCGGTAAGATTGATGGGCACATCAGCCCAGGATGAACTTGTTACCATAATTGTAATTTTTAAATGATCATTTTGCCTACTCTGTCCGGTTTTCGGCAACTCCGGTTGAAGCGTTAATCAAATGAATTGCGATATTGCATGAATGAATTGAAAATTGGGATACAATCATACATCTCTCAATATTTTAGGTACATACATCACACCATCCAAAAACATCCATTATCCAATAATTACAAAGTTCTTCCTTCCTTCATGAATTCACGCCTGATTGCCTCTTCCATATCCGACAGTAATATTTTATTGTCATTCCTGCTAAGGGCTTTCAATGAGACTGTCCGAACGACGTTCATGATGGTACCACCCGATATTTCGTGTTTCTCGGCGATTTGATCCAAATCGAGTTTTTTTTCCAAAACGGCCTTCGGCGAAAAGGCGTTCTTCCATATCTGACTCCTTTCTGCCGGTTTGGGCATCGGAAAATGAATGACCGACTGAAATCTGCGAAGAAAAGCGGCATCGATGTTATTCTTAAAATTGGAAGCCAGGATGACCACCCCATTGAATTCCTCGATCCGCTGCAACAGGTAGCTGATCTCCTGGTTGGCATAACGGTCGTGCGAATCTTCCACTTTCGAGCGTTTTCCAAACAACGCGTCTGCTTCATCAAAGAAGAGTATCCAGTTTTGATTTTCCGCCCTGTCAAAAATCCTGGAGAGGTTTTTCTCTGTCTCGCCGATGTATTTGGAGACAATCATACTTAGATCGACCTTGTAAACATCACAACCGCAATGCTTTCCGAGCAGACAGGCAGAAAAGGTCTTTCCTGTACCGGGCTGACCGTAAAAAAGGGTGGTAAATCCCGGATTTAGTTTCTGCCCCATGCCCCATTCATTCAAAAGGGTATTCCCATGCATGATCCAGTGCCTGATCTCCTCCAGTTGCCCAAGCGTTTGAGCAGGAAGGATCAGATGCTCCCAGTTAAGTTCTGTCTCAACCAGTCGGGCTGGGAATTCAGTATTGAAATTCGGTTTTCGCTCGATTCCTGTTACGAAGCGGTTGAGGTATTCCATAGATACCTGCAGCGCGCCGCTCAACATCGGCTCACCGGATGAAACCGGAGCCAGTGAGAGGACATTCAGCCTGGCAAAAATATGCCCGCCTTCAAAGATTCTTGCGATTTCAAATCTCAAGGCCAGATTGTCTCCGGCAATGAGGAAGGCAGCCGTTTCACCGGTAGGAATAAAACCCGAATGACTAACCCCTTTTACTCCCCCAAATTCAGTAAATCCCCTTGCTGTTGTACTGTTTTGCACCCAAAAAACATCAAGCAACTGTGGCTTTATATGCGGAATAAGTGCAAGGATCAGGATCAATCGCTCGGCTATTGACAACTTGTGATTAGCAATAAATTGAGCATAAAACGAGTGGCTATTTGACAAATCTGCAGGAGCAACAGAGAATACATCCGCTATTGCATCAGGTTTCTCGAAATAGCAGTTCAGCCGTGAATGAAGTACTTCGGTCAACCAATCCATATCCAGATCAAGGTCCCGGGCGTTATCTGTCAGTTCGTTTGCCATTCTGTATAAATTAATTTTTCCATCCATGGAAATCTGATAATGGAGAAACTCCATGGAATCGTATTCAAAAGCATATCATACGAACGGCTCTCGGGTTGCACTTTCCAGCCATCCTCCGTTCTGTAGATCATTGCACCTCTTTGGATAAATGATTCCCTCAATCCGCTCACCGAAGTGTTTTTGATGGCATTCCAGTGACCAACGACAGCAGTCAACAAGGATTCTGCCTCATCCTTTTGGGCCTGGGAAAGCGTACCCGCGGAAACCGGCAAAGATTGATCCGGTTCCAACCCAAGCAAAAGTTTGACAAATCCAATCTCAAACTCATAGACCTCATCCCGGCCTGTTGCCAGATAGTGGAGTAATGCGGCTGCATTGGAAAGATGGTAAGGAGGAATCGCCTTCTTATTTTCAGAAAGTACACCCGTCTGCATAAAAAAACTTGACATAAAAGGATGGAGCAACAGCAAACCAGCATTTTGCACCATGAACCTTTCCTCAAATTGAAGCTGGCGGAAGGGCCCTGCACCTGAAAGTTCATTCACCGTAACTCCAGATAGTAAGTTACCCGAAAATTCAGGATGTTCCGGCATCTTACCTTCGTTAGGCAAATGCCCTACCGGGACTGTCAATCCGTTGAATTCCGAAGCCGAATCATTGTCCGCAACAGAATTTTCGGATTCAGATACAAGGTTCTCTGAGATTTCCAAATGAGACACCTGACTCCTGTTCTTTATCCGGTCAGAATCGATCCCGATTGGATGTCCGGAGCCGGGATTCAAATGTCGTCGTAATTGCACCATCGTTTCGGATGGAACCAATTGCTCCGCTTTTTTGAACCAGTCGGGATCAGCGTTTGAATCGCAATGGCTGATTCCGGCTTCGACCAACGATGCCATTATCATTCTGCTGAGATGCGAATTTAAACCGTTGTCACCGGGTTGCAGCAAAACAATGATCAGGTTGTTCAACTGATCCTTGGAAGCATTGGAAAGATGACTGCATAAATCCTTGGCCAACAGAAAGATTTCATCGTCAGGCAGAAGCTGGAACAAGCGGAACAGCACAACGTGGGTTGCCTTGTAATTTTGCAGAAAATCGATGAGTTGCCCGCGGTGATCGCTTATTGCAGCAGAAATATTGGCTTTGACTTCTTTGACCTCAGTATCCTCCTGCCAGGGCAGATTCCCTGTTTGCAGATAGTGTATCAACACTTCGAAGCGGTATAGTTTCGCAGGAATCCTGACACCCTCCGATCTCCCGGATGACAATGTACTATTTCGTGTTTGGTCTGACCCCAGCAGGTCCGAAAGTTGATGGTACAATCCGGAACTGATGGATTCCCATAGGTGCTCATTCCCGGAGACTTTCAGTTTGATTTCCATTTTTGGGATATAAATCATCTCATCCCCATTGGAATGGTCATCGAATGCTTTTTCAAAAACAGGCACAATGGTATCTTCCCAGCGTTCCCTTATCTGCTTTCGAAGGCTAAAAGCTTCTGCTTCAGACTCCGCAGTTACCTGCCATTGTTGCCTGAAAATCCTGTGAGGTAGTTTGCCCATCGGTTGCTTTATCCTCTTGTAATATTTTTGACAAAGGTGTTGAAGGAAGTACTCCGGCCGGTGCCTGTCAGGGTTTTCATGGCATCAAGGGTACTTGTGAGAACCGCACTGTCCTTGATCACGCCAATATTGGCGCTAATTTCGGTCATGGCCTTGAATCCATCTGTCCCAACATTCAGTTCAACTCCGGAAGCAGCTACGATTTTGGTTGTTTCAGTAATGGAACTGGATAGAATAGTTTCCATTTTTGAAGCCATATCTTCGAAGGTCTTTTTCTCGGCATCCGTAGCAGCCTTTTCGGCCCTTGCCTTGTAATTATCAACCAGTCCCCTGACGGTCTGAACCTCATCCACCGCATTTCTGAGATTGACATCAGCAATGCCAAGCCCAGTATCTGCAATCTTTGGATTAACGGAAATATTCTTAATGATGGCGTTGCTGATACTGCCAAACGAATCCTTGATGGTACTGAAATAGTCTTTCTGCTGGGTTTCGAATCTGGTATTCCAGGTACCGTCCAACTTGTCGCTCAATTCTTTGGTTTTTACATTCAGTATTCCATCCAGATCATTGACCCGGAAATCATTTAATTTGCCTTTTATCCGGATATCGACCGGTTCCAGAATATTCAAGCCCGCATCGATCACAAAATTTGGTCGCAATGGCTTGATGGCGATTTCCGGTTCCATTTGGTCCAGCTTTTCCGCGTCAGTTTCCTGGTAAGGAAGCATAAAATCGGCTATGATGGTGCTGTTTTCATCATACACCAACACGAAAGTTCCACCGCGCATGACACCTCCACAGTGTTCTAGTCCAGGATGTTGGGCAATGTAATTATTGAACAACAGCCTGGTTTCCTTCACTTCAATGTCTCGTTTAATCAGAATATCCAGATGATCCAGCATATTCACATTCCGGTTGCTCAGCAGCGTATCGAAAGGAGTATTGAATTCCGTCTTTGCAGCGACACTCAACTCGCTTTTAAAACTTCCCGACTGCTTCATGGCCTCTCCCATATGAGTCTGCCAGGAGTCGGCAGCACTATTTTGGGAGGCATAATCCTGGTAAGGGATTTTCAATTTGGAGGTCGCCCGTTCGACGGCTGTATTCAGTTCACTGTTCCTGCTTTCTGCTACCTGCGAAAAAGTACCCTTGTCGACAGGATCCAGCACGTTTAAACTACTCAAAACTCTGTTTTTCAGACCCGTACTAAACAGTTTTACCTCATCCAGCTGGTTGACCATATCCTGCCGCAGCATATTGTGCCATTGGTGCAGATGCCCGAAACTGAATGGCGGCCTGATCACGATTTTGGTTCTGTCTTCACCGAGCATCACCGACCGCAAATTGACAGGCAGATTGTTGGTGCTGATCTCATTCTCCAGAAATTGATGCACTTCCGCGATATTTTGCCCCAGAAAGCCTTCTATCCTGAAGAAGTCGAATTTCCCAATCTGAGTGTTGAACGGAGCCGCGGAAGCTCCTCCGGCACCGAATGTTCCAGAATAATACGAGTAATTACGGGATGCTTTGTTCTTTTTGTGCAGGGAGTAATTCCAGTATTCATAGATCGGATGTGCCGCATCAATTTTATAATAATAGGGAATGGCTCGTTCCTCCTGATTATGTTCTTCAGATTTACCGGGTGTAATGCGAATCGGCGTATTTTTGGTGATGCGCCACAAATTAACCGGCTTAACCATCTCAACGGCTTTGATGTTTTCCAAAAGATTGAGCGACACATTCAAGCCGATCCGCCGGGTTAAGGAAGGTACTTCGAAAGTCATCAACTGAACATTCAACTTCGTCGCCAGAAATTCCGCATGGTTTCTCTTCTCAAGGGTATGACTCGCCAGGCAGGACGGATAGAATCCTGTACGGTCTGCATCTGTTTTCGGATCGCCGTTGATGGATCCCAGCACGACATGTTTCGGAAAAGCACTCTTTTCCGGCAAGCACCAGGTGGTATCGTCGAAAAGCATTTCGTGAAACTCATTATAGGTCTCCGTCAGATCACGGAGAAAATCGTAGTAATACTGAATACCAATTTCATTGGCAGTATAATGATCATTCCAGTTTTTTAGGATGGTAAGCCAGGAGACGGATGGATCTGCATCAAAAACAGATGACAGAAAAGTTTGACAGGAAGGATAGATTTTAGGCAATTCGGCGGCCAACCTGGTAGAAATCGAACTGCAAACACTCCGGTAAAGTGCTACCAGCTGGGCATGGCTCTTCATCGTTGAATTAACCAATGGCCTGTCGGCAGCTACCTCCCCCAGCAGGTCATAGGCCTGGCGCGGAGTTGGGACATTGGGCTTCAACCTGCCGATGTATTCCCTGCTAACCAGTAATACCTTGAGATTGTTGGTCATTTTCTGTCCAACGTTGTTGCAGTCGGTGCCGGCACATTGGTCAGGATCAAAAATATAACTCTCCATGAAGAGCAAAGCCACCATCTGCAGAAGTTTCTGACCGGATTTTTCAGGAAACTGTGCAAGAGGGAAAGCCCTCTTGTCTTTAATTCCCGCCTCAATGAGTTCATATACCGGCATCATTTCACCATCCAGGTAAAAAGGATCATAGACAGGATTCTTGTCGTCACATACCTTGAATTGCGTAAACTGCCTATCTGAGCCGACAGAAAGTTGATCACCGTCTGTGGTAACTCCCAAACCCTTGCTCACAATGACCTGGTTTCTGACAGCGGTGACGTTTAGTCCGCAGACAATCCCCACTCCCAGCAATTGGCTGCGGGTAAGCCGAATCTGGTCCTCAAAATAGGCTGATACGCTGTTCAACTGCATGGCCGTGAGCACCTGGTCTTTTTCAAAGATGCTGTATCCGGTTGTTATCTCGTCTAAGCTTTTAAGAATCTGTGTCATGGTGTTATTTTTTAGCGGGTTGTTTTTTAGTTCTCTTTTTCGAGTGAGCCGAGTGAGGTCTCTCCCAGAATGAATTTTTCTTCGTTGGTATTGCATTCATGCAGCAATTCTGTCGGATAGCAATTTTTCACCTCAAAGAGTGCCTGAATAAATGCTTTCAGTTGGATGACCCGGTCTGTATCATTCCTGCCGCATTTGAGATAAATCCAGTCTCGGTAGGTTTTCTCCAGCATCGCCATATCCTCCTTGCAAATCCAGCATATCTTCGGAAGGATATGGGCAGGTGTCTCCTGACGAATCGTCTCCTCCACAAATCTGCGGAAATGCATATTCCTGAACCGCCCGTTTTCCGCCGGCAGGATGACATGAATCCGGTAGGAATAGGGATCAAAATCAGAACAGGATGTTTGCGTGGCAGCTGTGCAGATGGGGAGGAAAGGATCGTCCTCCTTCTCCGGCCTCAACAGGATGTTTTCGATCAGGAACATCCCTTCATCGCTGAAATTTTCCTGCAAATAGGTAATCAACTCATCCAGTGCGGTATTCATTTCTTCTTCCGAATCGAAATACTCGATCCGCCGCGCAATGACCTCCCCGGAATGGTCTGTCACATTGAAATAATATCGATTGTCGATCGTTTTCTTCTTTTCGTACCCGGAAGGTTGCATACCGGCATTGATGGCCCTCCGCATCTCGGCACGAGCAATTTCTTCAGTCAGGTAATGCGTACTGCTGCTCAGGATAATCTTTCCGGTATGACTGTTCCGTACCCGGAACCTGAACTCGTCGCCCGGGGTGGTATCGATCTCGGCATAGATGGTAAAATTAAAATCGCTGAGATTTCTTCGTTTGAAATCCGGAATCGCCAGAAGTTTGGCCAGCCTTTTTTCCAGTCCGGAGATATTGAAGCTATCCCACAAATCGCTATCTCCCTGAAGGCTGTAATTGTAGGCGAGTGCCCTTTTGCTACTGATGTCTGGATAGTTGGCCAGAAAATCGCATTTGTACCGGGCGATTGATTCAGGACTTGCGCCGAGTGCTGCATGCACAAGATTGGCAAATTCGGTGAATTTTTCGGCAAACCTGGCAATCAGGTGATCCAGAAAACGGTTGCGCCTTTCTGCATGAACAGACTGATCTTCCGTGTTTGTCTCTATCACTGAAAGAATATCTCCCTCTGCCGGTCCGTAGATCTTCTGGTACTCCTTGAATGAATCGACCACCTGATGAAAATAGGTTCTTTTGATCCCCGGATCTGTCGAAAAAAGATCCTTTAAATGACTCAGCTGGGCAAAATAATCAGCCATCATCTGGTCAAAGAAAAGGAGATATCCCTTGAGCCGGGCTCCCTGAATACGGCGTTCCGCAGTGGCGGAGGCACTCAGACCTGTATCAGACAGGCCATAAAGAGCTGGAAAGTCATTCTGAAAGGAGTAGTAAGCCCCCGGATTTCTGAAATTTCCCAATGGAATCTCCAGGTCATTCGGGCTGCCGGGTGAAGGACTCTCCTCATTTTCTGAATGGATGACCTTCAATTTTTCCAAAACCTTGTTCAGTTCAGGATAGACAGGCATGTTCCGCTTGAAAAATCTGAGCGTATAGTTGCTGTCTTCGAGAAAATCGATGGCAAGAGTTGGCTTCCTGCCGGGAATAACCTCAACCAACCATTTATTCTCGGGAACAACAGGCGGAAGATCAGGGTCCTCATTGAATGGAAGAAGGTGAATTTCCCTTACGGCTACCACACCCTTGATGTCCATGATCAGACGGATGATATCCGAAAGACGGATGGTTGTCCGAAGTTCAGCATTCTCCAACTCGTCGTCGTCAATAAAACCGCTGTTCAGTGCCGGTCCGTCAAAAATTTCATCAGAGGAATATGGGGTACCATCGATTTTGACGCGTTCAAGCATTCGGCTCAGTGAATAAAATTGGATGGAAGGAGAGAGATAATTCTGAATTCGGTAGAATATTTCGGCCTTGACGGCTGAGACATCCGCTGAACTATCCAATTCCAAATCACAGCAGAGATTGAATACTTGATTCTGTACTTCCTGATAACCAACAAAATCTTCCCCTAAATTACGGTTCGAATGGAGCAATGCAGTGACTCGCTGTCTGACCTCCTCCTTCTGCATGGTAGTGGTGATATTGTCGTCATATTCGATGGTCACATCATACAAACCGGATAGTATTATTTCTTCAATCCCTTCCAAACCGGGATCATCCTTCCTTAATTCTCCAAGGACTGTATCTGCAAAATAGGATTGCCGGTGGTTGGAAATCCAGGCATTTTTTACACCATCCAGATCAATCAGAATTTTCCTGTAATCTCTGTTGGTAAGTGCGCGATTCGGGAAAATCTGCCTTGCCGTAAAAAATTGTCCTGCCATTTTTTCCGCATTGCCTGTTTCTGATGCCAGCAAGTCCTTCACAGGATACGATGCGCGGTAGCCAAGATCGGTCAGTGAATAACAAAGTAACTCCAGAATTGTGATTCCGGGATCATGTACATTGTAATCGGTCCAAATCCGGCTCGACAGATCCTGTACATGCTTCAGGCCAAGGGCATACAATTGTTTTTGGTCCAGTGCAAACTCCCTGGCGCTTTTCTTTGGTATGATCAGTTCAGATAGCATGGCCTTTCCTAATAAATTTCGTGGATAATATGGGTGGCTGCCGAAACAAGAATGGTATCCGGTGATTCTGGAATCACCTCATTCAGGTCGTTCGATTTGCCGGATAATTCAGAGAAGCTATAGAGATAAAAATCTTCTACAAAATCTACATAATCAACCTCTTCCACAAAATGGAGAAGCACCGATTTGTAAATTTTACCTCCAAAAGTGATATCCCTGCCTTCTTGATAGGCCCAAGGAGAAAGATATTGCCGGATTTGCCCTTTCAGTTTTTCACTGTAGAAATTAAATTCATAACCCGCGTGAAATTTCACCCTGAAATCCAGCTGCAACTTCTGGTAAGCAGGATTTTTGACAGTTACATTGACTTGCATCCCGGACTGTCTTTTCAGCAATTGGGTAATCCGGCTGATTGTGTTGCCATTCAATTTGGGTGACAACGGATCTACCGCATTTTGATTGGTGGTATCCGGCACCACTACCAAAACTACATTTCCGGGTGCGAGCCAGCAATATTTATTTAATACGGGCATGAATTTCGCGTGCGGAATGCATTTGACTTTGTGTACTTCAGGAAATTCCTGCAACACAATTCTTTCATAATCCCATGGAGAAATGCACCTGTTTTTGTGCCTGAGCCGCTCGCTGCTCCGGGTGAAAAAAGAATTATCCGACTCGGCCCTCGATCCTCCAAAAGAGGCAAACGGCTGAGACAGGCTTTTTACTGAGGCATTCCCGTTTTTCAATTTGTCTATCCTGTTTTTCTCCATCGGAGAGGCAAGATGTTTCGGATCGTTGCCCTGATCGGCGAATTGAACTTCAATGGCATTGGCAGCGATGTCGACCATCCGGCAGACGGCTTCCACATTCCTGCGGATGGCTGCCCTGATCCAAATCTTGCCGGCAGGCATCAGGGTATTGGCAGTCGTCGCATCATGTGGAACGACAAACCTGATGATACCGCTATTCAGCAACCGATTGGTAGTATCCAGCACAACTTCGGCGGAAGACAGAGGCTTCCAGTAATTATCGCTCAGAACAGACCAGTCAATATTCTCCTGTGGAAGATCCGGATTTTCACTTCCTTCCGCCACCTGAAACAAAACACTGACACTGTCGCCGGGATTTAGTCCGCTGAAACCAATCAGCAACTCACCCTCATTTTTGTATTCCGGAAACAATGATACTAACTTGTCAACCAGGTAACCAAACTGGTACCGCTGGTAGCTGTGTTCCTGAATCTGACCGAAATAGGCAACCTGGAAAAACTGAATTTCGTCGTTGGTGAAATCATCCAATGAATTGGAACTGATGTTAATTTCGTCTGAAGTAGCCTTGTAGGAAAGTGATATATTTTGAATAACAGGTGTATATGGCTCATTCAGCGATGCGAAAGCAGGAGAATTTCCGGTTTGTTTGGCGTAACCCAGAATGTTTTCGACCGTTTTTTTCGGGTATTCGGCATGAAAGAAACCATTGTTCAGGATGAAACTGATCATCCCCCTTGCATTTTCATGAAGGGCAGGTTTGTTGATCAGTACCGGACTAAAAACCAACATCTCCCTGAGAAATTTCCTGGACCAGGCTGTTTCTGTCTGTCTCAGGCTGAATACCTTCCGCCCGGCAGGATAGGCTACTGTCAATGGAATGTGGCCTGGAGTAAATACAAAATCATGCGGAAGCCGGGCATCCGTATTTTCAAACAAAGGCACTCCGCTTCTGGCGTATTGCCGGTTTTCCCGGCTGGTAAATGAGACATCCGCCGTAAAACCGGCATTGGAGACACTCACCCCGTATGCGCTGTAATAGGTCCCAAAATTTTGCGGAGGATTTTTCCAGTTGACACTTACGATTAATTCTGATATTTTTTTATCGAGTGCTTCGGTATACCCTACCAGGAAGGTTGAACCTATGGTTGGTTGCTGTCCGAACGGCGCAAAAGGTTTTTTCGGATTAAATGTACCCTGATCTCCTTCGAGTGAAAGTGAGGTGATCCCGGACACATCCACATCGATGGCTCCTTTGATGACCTTGATCCCTGCAAAATCATCATATCCCAGCGAAACAGCGGGTTTGTCCGTTTTTAACAGAACCTGAATCACCGGTGACTTGCAGGTATAGCGATATCCGTGAATGGAAACATCATAATCGGCAACAGCTTTTTCAGAGGCAGGGATGGTGACGAGGAAGCTCAATACGTTGCCCGAACTAAGTGTGGGGGCAGTGGCAAAAGGTCCGAGCCAGCTTTTTTCGCCTGTCACAAAAAGTTCAAAGGCACCTTTTAGCGATTCATCATGAATGACCGCGTGATTGACGTTGGAGAGCGTCAAATTGAGGGTTACTTTTCGATGTCCCTCCTTCATCCTGAGCACCGGAGAGGCAATGGCAAAACCTATTTCCACCGGTGGAAGAGCATTGGATCCGAATGCCTGCCATTTGGCTTCCTCGCCGGTTAATTTACCTCCCATGCCATCGGAAGAACTGGCTACCGGAGCATAGCGGATGGTCCCATGACCGGTTTGATCGTAGAAAATGGAGCAAAGCGACTCAACTTTTGAGGTGTTGATCACTGTTTCACCGGTAGGTTTGTAAATCAACTCCACTTTGGTGTCGTCCTTTCCTGCAGAAAATGGATCGTCAGGACCAAGGACCACGGGCGTTGAATTCTTTTTAAGTTCGAGCACCACATGGGCCTTATCCGGGACAGCTCCTTTTTTTGACAGACGAAGAATTTCTGAAAAATAGAAGTCAAGATGACGACCCGTGAATTGATTCACAGTCTCCTGTGGACCTGCCAGATAGAGCTTCAGGAAACTGAGATAAAGCGCCAGATGAGGCGTAACTTCACCGCTTTTATCATTCAGCAATCGACGGATGCCTGCTAAATCTGCAGGAAAGAATTTGCTCCAGTTCGGATTTGGATCAGAAGGATCTTCCGGCAAGGAGGGATCATGCAAATAGAGCCTGACAAATTCAGCAAATTTTTGTGTAAAGCGCAGTAGTTCCTCGTCCGTTCGTTCATCGATATCGGCAAAATGAATCCCCAGCTCTGCTGGCATCCGCTTATCCTGCGATTGCCCCGGCTGAATGATGAGGTCCTGTATGATTTCCTGTACGGCCATGGTGCAAATGTCTAGCTATGATTAAAATCTACTGATTTTCGTACTTCGTTGCTGTCGGTAATGTAAAATGGATAGACCAGGTTGTAGCGTGAATTGGTGGATCGAACCATATATTCCAGAATGATGCTGATTTTACCTTCCAGTTCAGTGGTAGTGTCCAACTCAAGAGAAAGCAGCATGATCCTTGGTTCATAGATCAGGATGGCAAACTTCACACGGTCCTTCAGCAAAGTTCTTGCGGTTGTACCCATCGGCTCGAACAGCATCTCATGCATGTCGAGTCCGTATTTCGGGTTCATGAATCTTTCGCCGGCGGCAGTGCCCAGCAGGATCGTGAGACTGGAATGAATGTCCTCCTCGTCAGATGTCATCCTTACTTCACCGGTTTCCGGAATGAAGTCAGGCGGAAAACTCCATCCTGTACCCAGGAATGAAGTATATGACTTATTTTGATTGCTGTCTTCCATTTTGTCTGGTAATCAATATTTTACTGTATGAAATCACTCCTGTCTGATTTCGAATCACCCGGGATTCGTAGTGAAAGGAATTGCCGCAGTATTTTCAAATCCTGCATGAAGAACTTACTTTCGTTGTGTCCGTCAATCCGGCCAAAAAACATTGCCGGCAATTCCTTTGAGCATGTTGGTATTTCTATTCTGATACCTGATTAGTTAAACCACTTATGATACATGGCATTATCGGCCCCCCTGGCAAAAATGTCGAGACGACCTCCAGCCCAGCTTACTGCAGAAATATTACTGGTAATGATACCGCCCAGGGATTCAAATCCACCCCAACGGCTTCCGTCCCACCATTTATGATAAATGGCATTGTCTGTACCCCTTGCAAATACATCAATTCTATTGGGTCCCCAGCATACTGCAGCTGGGTCTGTGGTAATAATTCCGCCCAGGGATTCCCATCCACCCCAGTGGTTTCCATTCCACCATTTATGGTACAGCGCGTTGTCGGAACCCCTTGCAAAGATGTCAATCCGATTGGGTCCCCAGCAAACAGGAGTAGGATTACTCGTGATGATTCCGCCCAGGGATTCCCATCCGCCCCAATGGTTTACGTCCCACCATTTGTGATACAGGGCATTATCAGTGCCTCTGGCAAATACATCAATCCGGTTGGGACCCCAGCAGACAGCGGAAGGATCGCTGGTGATAACTCCACCAAGGGATTCCCATCCACCCCAGTGGTTACCGTCCCACCACTTGTGGTACAGGGCGCCATCCGTTCCTTTGGCAAATAAATCAATCCGGTTGGGCCCCCAGCTTACCGCTGAAATATTGCTGGTAATAATTCCACCCAGGGATTCCCATCCACCCCAATGGTTACCGTCCCACCATTTGTGATAGGCAGCACCGTCGGTGCCTTTCGCGAATACATCAATCCGGTTGGGACCCCAGCTCACGGCAACCGGATCGCTGGTGATCACTCCGCCCAGAGATTCCCATCCACCCCAATGGCTTCCATCCCACCATTTGTGATAGAGTGCATTGTCTGTGCCTCTGGCAAAAATGTCGATTCTGTTCGTCCCCCAACATACGGCATGAGGAGCAGTTGTGATAATTCCACCCAGACTCTCATAGCCACCCCATCGATTGATGGGATAGACAGAACCCGCAAATTGAGCATCCTGTGAATCGATATCAGACCCTCCTGCCACGGCGACATTGTCTTTCATGATAGAAGCAGGGAGCCAGTAGCACATAATGGAATTGGGGTCTGCATGAGCAGTGGCAATAAGGGCCGAACTGGCAATCGGTGTAAGCACCTGAGCTGTGACCATGTTGGCATCCCAACCATCGCTGGCCAAAAAATAAGCTTTCGCTTTGACCGGATCAATCCGGTTCACAATCTCGCTGCGCATATGCTCATGCGGGAATCCAAGCGTATGACCTGTTTCGTGGCGTACTACCCTGTGATACTCAGATTCCGGGGTACTCATACTGAAACCCTGGAGGTTCATAGTAGCCTGATTTGCAGGAATGTGGAGAATATCCGTGCCCAAATAGGACCAATATCCACTTCCCGTAAGGCTAATGCGAACCTGAGGATTCACACTTGATTCAGTAAATCTGGCATTACAACACTGACCCCAGGCATTCATATGGGAAATGATACGTGTGCGCAAGGCGGCGTCCACAGTACCCAGAAATCCTACAGTCAGGTTGACGCCCGTTGATGGCCATCTTTTGGAGGTGAGTAGCGCAAGATGCGGTGGAGGAATCACCCCACCGGGCATGGCCTGTCTAAGCTGGTGCAAATGCGTTTTATTTTCCGGATTAATTTTAATCGCGGTTTCTGAAGCCGGAATCCATTGATCTTCAGGAAGCATTTTAAGCGAACAGGTAATTAATTGGGAAGAATCCTGTATTTCATTAGTCGATTTTTTCATTTTTTAGAGATTTACCTTCAATTGATTTTGCCTACTCTGTACAGTTTTCGGCATCCCTGTTGCATTCATTTTTTTTGAAGTCCCTGAGCAGGAGACAAGTCGCCTGCGCATGCCATTCTATATATCATTTAATACCCCTATTTTTCATCCCTCAAGTTCATCCGCCGATCATGACTGTCGGGCAACCAAGTACGATTACTCCTCCATGAGCGGTCGAGTCACCCAATCTTGCAGCGGCTTTTCCGCCGATTTGTACGGTGGCCGATCCTGCGGCAATGGTATCCGGCGGTCCGGTACAGGTACACATGTCCCCGACTGTTGCTGCAGGAAATCCGCCAATAATAACTGTCGGAGTACCCGGGGGCAATATTGGTCCTCCGACGTGCGGAACGGTACCGTTGACCATCGGACACACATGCATATCATTGATTCTTGCTGCTGGAGGCATAACTCTAATTAATTGATTTGTACCATTGCACCTTTCAACGTAAGCGTGCCGGAGGCTTTTACCTCGACACCGGCAGATCCTTCTGCCTTAAAGGAGGCGGATGCTTTCGTCTCTATATTCACCCCCTCCATTTGGATATCCTGCTGGGCTTTGATCTCGATTTTACCGTTGCTTTGGATCAGTATCCCATCACTGTTCATGACGATTTTATTGTCGTTTTCATCGATCATCTTAATTTCTCCCGCATCTTCATCAAGCGTCAGCTTCTTCCCTGCCGGAGTTTCGAGTAAAATGATCTTTTTTTCGTCATTGAAGTAAAGCTTCATCCCGGACCGGCTCTTGTACATCTTTTCGTGGTTGTCGTCAGACCCGGTCAGCGGTGCAGCTTTTGCACCTGAGTGAAGCATTCCAAGAATGACAGCCTGACGCGGATCATCATCCAAAAAACCGAGCACCACTTCATCACCAATTTCCGGGCGAAAAAAAAAGCCTCTGTCATCACCGGCATCAAGTGAGGCAACCCTTGCCCAGGTGCCATCTGCCGTATTATCAACGACTGGCATTCTAACCCGAACCCGGTGTTCCCTGTCAGGATCCTCATTGCTCACGACCACGCCGATCTGCAGCCCATTGATCCCAGGCAGCAAGCCACCGGCCTTGGGTGCAGTCACATCGTTTTGCTCTGCGAGCCAATCCGGAGAGCTACCAATCTGAAGATGGCACTTCCACCCCTCCACGAGATCAAAACTATGCCGCACACCTGTGACGAGGGCATTGCCGTTGTATCTGTCGCCGATGCCGGCAATGGTGACCAGATCCCCCGGATTGACCGTGGCGATCCCATCACATTTCAAACGCCCACAAACCTGGGTCATCTTAGACTTGAGCCACTGCGCATCAGCCCACGACTGTGTCTCAGCCTCCAGCAACGAATTTTGCTGCAGGTTAAAATGGTCCGGTCCGGCTACTGCTGCAAGGTCGCTGCTTTGCAGGTTCCCGGGAGCCGTATTGCCAGGATCGGCGCCCTCCTTCTCGACAAGTGACTGCTGGGAGGAATCCCAGGTAACTCCCTTAACCGCGGTATATTGAAGACGCGCATCGATCTCCGCATCCATCTCCAGGATGGTTGATCCAAACTGAAGGGTACAAACTGTGCTTCCCGCGAATGAAGGCGCCTTGACGGTGACCTTGTCATCGTTGGTCAGCACCATCTTGCCGTTGGCCTGGGCTCGTGTCAGGAGAAAATCCCAGTCGGTCGAATAGTATTGAACCATCTGCTTGTGTGTCAACGAAGTGCTTTCTACATCGGGTGTGATAGATGCCTTATTTAGGATAGCTGCGATAATATCGCTGTCGGTCTTGTCTGCGAAGTAGGCATTCTTTCTGCCGATCGTCAGGCCGACAGCCTTGTGCCGGCAATCGACAATCAGTTGCGGGGCAGAATTGTCACGTACTTTGATGCTTTGTTTGACAGAAATTCCCTTGAAGATGGAAACCTGGTCGGAAGATGAACCTGCCAGAATTTCTATTTCCTTCCCGGGAATAAACAAGTCGGAATTACTGTCCGGAAAACTGCTGGCCGACGCATTTCCATCCAGATAAACCAACCGGGCGGCAGAGATCTTGTCGGCCACTTTGGTTACTGTGACAGAAAGCAACTGATGGGTACGTTCGACCACCTGGCTATCCACTTTCACAGTGAACTCGCGGTGTTCAGCAGAAATCGGCAATGTTCTGACTTCAGGCATAATTTACTTCTCTAGTGGTGGAAAAAATATTTTGGAACCTGTTTTCAACCTTCGGAAATCATCGATCCGGTTGGCATGTGCCACATCCGCATAATATCCGGGATCACCATAAATTTCATAGCATAGTCCCGGAAGTGTATTTCCTGCGGTCACCATCCTGACATGCGTCAAGTCTGGTGAGTGGTCCTGTGCAGCCGAAACCCGCGACTGGTCGTCAGAATTATCTGTGAATGTTGCAGTAATGACCGCCCTCAGCGGAACCCCGTCAGGTTTGAACATCTTGTAGGCAATAGAAGCACTCTTTAGAATGCATCGTTTCACCTGAATGGTTCCCCAGACCACTTTCAGAAAATTGGGTCTGTGAATATCACCGTTGTATCCGGTCACTGTCTGGAATTGTTCTATTTTCTGCTGAACATCCACGGCAATTCCATTGGCACCCGTTCCATCGATAAAAAAAGCAAGCGAAAGATCTCCGGGCTTCATCTTTTTGAAATTCATACGACTGTTGGTAGTACCCGATCCCTGGGCACTGTCATATTCCATTTCATAAGCCATCGTAATCTCATTCGGGTTAACGAAAGAGACAAATTCACTGATGGGTGCACCCGAATAATCTGGCTTTGTGAAAGCCTGAATCTTCAATTTTTCGAGGGTTCCTCTGTTGTTCATGGTTATCGTTCCGTTTTTTGCTTTAGAATTTCAAGCACCCGCTCCACGCACTCACTGACTATGGCTTGTTTATTTTCCGGTGAAGAGGAAGACGGCGAGGCTCCCCCCGAATCCTGGTTGGTTACTTCAACGGTTATGACAACTTCATCGATAATGATGGGCATGTTCTGTTAGTTAATACGGGTAAAATACTGGTAATAAAACTGAAGTGATTCGACCACATAAGCATTGGTGAAGGAATTAAAATCGCTTACCGTCCATTTCACCGGATAGGCATTAATGAAATGCCAGGTGATCAATGGCTCATGATTTTCGTTCAGCAATTTGACGAACATCTCCCGTGGCTTAATTTTAAAATCGTTGATGCAGTCATTGATCCACCCGGAAAATTCCGAATTAGTCATCAAGCCCCGCTTCAGTGTCAATTCGGTAAAGCGAACACCACCCGGATATTTCTGCGCAAAGCGGTTTTCTCCCCCTTCGGCCAGTTCCTCTGTCTTCAGTTCAACAGAGAGTCCGGACACCTCGGTAAACCGAACATCATCCCGGTTGGAGGAAAAATCAGGAACTTCCACCAAAAAATGAAAACTGGCAGGAGGATAATAACTGCTCATCAGTCGTTCATTAATTCAAGTCCTTCATGCGCCAGCTCGATGGATTCAATCGCGACTTCATTGCCCGAAGCCTTGAGTTGCGGACCTTCAACCTTTACCGGAAAAGCCCTTAAGACTTTCCATACCATCACAGGATTGTGCTCCTGATTCAGTAATTTGATGGTCAGGTCACGTCGTTCTACCGTGTTCAATTTGATGGTATTGAGCCATGCAAAAAAGTCATTGTCGTGCTCGATCACGCCGCGCTTCAGCGTAATATTGCTGAATTTTCGAAGTCCGGGCATTTTGATGGAAGAATATTCCGGAAATGAGCCATCCCGGTATTCTATGGCTTGATTCTCCTGTGTGAGACCGGTAACTTCTGAGAAGCCGATTCGGTTGCCACCCCAATCAACAGAGAAATGAAAAACAGGTAATGGATAGTTTGCCATTGTATTTAATTTTATGCGTTAGAATATTGTTTGAAGCGTTTTTGATGAAGACTTTGGTTGGTTGGTTGCTGTTTGCAATTGATGCTGAAAACAGCTACGAAACCTGTAATTTATGTGAGAACTTCAGAACGATGAATTCGGCCGGTCTTACTACAGCCATTCCGATTTCAACATTCATCTTGCCTTCGAGGATATCCTGGGCCGTCATAGTAATGCCAAGTCCGCATCGGACGAAGAAGGCATCTTTTGGAGTTGCTCCTGCCAAAGCCCCTTCACGCCATTTCTGGATGAGGTAGTTTTCGATCATCCCGCGTACTTTCACCCAGGTATTGGCATCATTGGGTTCAAAAACCGCCCAGTAGGTAGATTTCTTAACCGACTCTTCCACCATGTTGAAGAAACGGCGGACAGGCACATAACGCCACTCGTTGTCATTTCCTGCCAGTGTCCTGGCACCCCATACCAATGTACCCTTGCCGGAAAAAGCGCGGACCGCATTGATTGATTTACCGGTATCTGCATCCACATTCAGGAGATCCTGATGGGCATTGTCAAGTTTGACAACCGGCTCGATGACGCTGGCAAGACTAAGGTTGGCCGGAGCCTTCCATACACCCCTGTTTTTGTCGGTGGTGGCATAAGCGCCAGCGATTGCTCCGCTTGGCGGCAAAACGACGAAATGATTTTTCAATTCAGCCTTCACAAAATTGTAAACTGCCGTTTTTGAACTCTTCAGGGTGTCAAGTGTACCTGAACCGCTTGTATAGGTTACGGTGACATTGGATTCATCCGGCTTCAGATAAAAGTTCATGGTGGTTTTGATAAAAGGAAAATAGGAGGCACCGTACTTCAGAAAATTGTTTCCGAAATATCCCCTGTTGACACTTAGATCGGCATCTTTATTTCCTCCGTCGAACAAATCAAAAATGGCAAATCTGTCGCCAAGGGTATTGCATTGCAGGAGAACTGCCTGAACCAGCGCCGTATAATCAGTAGCTGACAACTTCACTGCCTCAGGAATTACAATCAGGGTAGGTTCATCAACCAGCGCCACTTTGTCCAATCCATCCTGCAGCCCGTACATGGTTGCCGGATCAGAACTTGCATCGCCCGCTAAATCGATGGTATGTGCGGTCTGGTAGGTTCCGACAGAAACGATGTAACATTGTCCACCTCCGTTCTCGAAAAACATCTTCACACTGTAATACAAAATGTAATAGAGAGCGGGTTCTGTCAGCGAAGTAAAGGTAACATTGCCAAGTGAGTCAGATCCGACCGTAATGGCAATGGCATCTTCATGCTGTACTCCGAAATAGGTTTCAAACTCTTTCAGGGAATAAATCTTGGTTGGAACGAGAATGAGGTCTTTCGCCATTTTTTTGGCAGCGAAGGCGGTATAGCCGATAAAGGCCGGTATTGCAGTTTCAACTTCTGCCACGGAAGGTGGAAAGACGGAAATTTCTTCCACGTAAACATCAGGTGTTCTGTAAGTTGCCATAGTCGTTTTTTTTATGGTTTTGAAATTTGGATGATGATGTCTGAATTTGGTTGATCGATGCCCGGTGAGGGAAGGTGCTTGATGATCACATCGCTGTTGTAGCTCAGTTGAATCTTCCTTCTCGGTTTTTCAAGCTTCGAAACAG
>SESG01000068.1_pt1 | contig 23793 bp, 13 predicted proteins | sample 3171421 | NCBI WGS metagenome assembly SESG01 (sample SAMN10866946, study PRJNA518727) | freshwater metagenome | biome: subpolar coniferous forest; feature: holomictic lake; material: water; isolation source: holomictic Lake 227, 6 m and 8 m depth | place: Canada: near Kenora, Ontario | collected...
CGATGAGATCATCTGTACTGATGACTGCTATGGAGGTACGTCGCGGTTGATGAAGACGGTCGAAGAGCATTTTGGCATCAAGGTGCATTTTGTGAATCTTCAGGAGGCGGTCAACCTTCTGCCGTATGTGAACGAGAAGACGAAAGCCGTATGGGTAGAGACTCCGTCCAATCCGCTGTTGAACCTGGTTGATATTGCGGAGGTTTCAGCAATTGCAAAAGAGAGGGGACTGTTGACCATTGTCGATAACACCTTTCTCTCACCATACGGCCAGAAACCTTTTGAGCTTGGAGCCGACATTGTGGTGCATTCGACCACCAAGTACCTGAATGGCCATTCTGATGTGGTTGGCGGTGCGGTGCTGTCGAACAGTGAAGATCTTGATGCCCGCCTGAAGTTTATTGTCAATGCTCTCGGTACCTGCGCCCAGCCGTTTGATTGCTGGCTGGTGCTGCGCGGTATCAAGACGCTGGTGGTGCGTATGAGGGAGCATGAGCGGAATGCACAGGCTGTGGCGGAGTTTTTGGAGAAGCACCCTAAGGTGAAACGGGTTTTTTATCCCGGCCTTCCGGCGCATCCGCAGCATGAACTGGCAAAAAAACAGCAGCGGAGTTTCGGCGGCATGGTCTCTTTTGAGCTTGATGGCACCATTGAGGATGTCAACCGGGTGCTGAAGGGCACAAAGCTTTTTGCTCTGGCCGAAAGCCTTGGCGGTGTTGAATCGCTGATTGAGCATCCTGCAACCATGAGCCATGCTTCAATGGATCATGATCACCGGGAGGCTGCAGGGATAACCGATACGGTTATCAGACTTTCAGTGGGTATTGAAGATGGTGATGACCTTATAGATGATTTGCGGAGTGCACTTAGCTGAAGATGATTTTTTGTCTTGGTGTGCATTGTTCGATGGGGTTCAGTACATTACGGCATGAACAGATAATTCTGGCAGGTTATGAAGCATGACGTCATGACCTGCCGGTAACGGATCACTTTCTGATAATGCCTCTTTTTTTATCTACTGATAACGTTGCTCCGACGCAGAGAGCGCCCTTTCCCTATACCCTGAAGGTGAGTTTGAGGGCAAAGTCTGCCCGTCTGAAAATGACGCCGCATGGCGGCCTTGTGGTGGTTGTGCCTCCGGGATTCGATAAAAAAAAGATTGCCGCATTGCTGCTTTGTCATGAAGAGTGGATAAGAAAAGTTACCGCAAAGTTTGATGCCCATCGCCAGAGCCCGCCGCAACTTGCTGAAAACGGGATGCCTACCACGATTGCTTTTCCCGATCTTGCGGAATTGTGGTCGGTGGCCTACACGCAAACCGGAATCGGGGAGGTAGAGATGGTTGAGCGACAAGGTAACAGCCTGCTTGTTTCAGGTGATGTCGCCAACACCGCGCTTTTGTGCAAGCTGCTCTGTTCCTGGCTGAAGCACCGGGCTCAAGTGCATCTACTGCCAGCACTTGAAAAACTTGCTGCTGCGCATGATTTCAGTTATGATGCTGCCGGTATTCGCCTGCAGCATTCCCGATGGGGGAGCTGCTCTTCGCGTCGTTCGATAACCCTGAACAGCAAGCTGCTTTTTTTGCCTCAGCATCTTGTCCGCTACATCATGGTGCATGAGCTTTGCCATACGGTGCACATGAATCATTCCCGGGAATTCTGGTCGCTGGTTCATAAGCACGATCCGTTGTGCCACACGAGTAATCTGGAAATGAAGAGTGCCTGGAAATATGTGCCGCAGTGGGCTTCCGTTCATCCGTAAATCTTTTTGTCTCTATTGTATAAGCAGATGCTGTAATTCGAATGGAATCGTTATATTGAATTTGATCTGATCTTGTGGTCCAGTTAGCGATTCATCCCGCCCCGACAAAGCGCTTTTTACGTCTAACAAATCAATACCCCCCGCATTTTACAGATAGCCCGGTTCCTGATCTTTGCTGTACGCAAAGTTTACACTGTGGATTACTGGCGACTATGCTTGACGTGCAGAGCATTTCATTGCATTTTCGTTTCTCTCATAATGAATAGTCCAACCATTACTTACTACATGGAATTTCAGTCATTAGACATCATTGATCCGATTTTACAAGCGCTGCAGGAAGAGGGCTATACGACTCCGACACCGATTCAGGCAGAAGCCATACCCATTATTTTGCAAGGCACCGATTTGCTCGGTTGTGCACAGACTGGAACGGGAAAAACAGCTGCTTTTGCCATTCCTATTCTGCAGCTGTTGAGTGAAAACAAGGTTTATGATAAAAAACGAAAAATACGGAGCCTGATCGTTACCCCTACCCGAGAGCTGGCCATTCAGATCGGGGAGAGTTTTAATGCTTACGGGCGGCATACAGGGTTGACCAATACCGTTATTTTTGGCGGTGTTAACCAGAATCCGCAAACTTCGGCATTGATTCGTGGTGTTGACATTGTTATTGCTACTCCGGGGCGTCTGCTTGATCTTCTGAATCAGGGCTTTTTGAGCTTGCGCCATGTGGAAATACTGGTGCTTGATGAAGCTGACCGTATGCTTGATATGGGCTTTATTCACGATATCAGAAAATTATTGGCCGTGCTTCCGAAACAGAAGCAGTCACTCTTCTTTTCTGCCACGATGCCTTCTGAAATTGTCAGGCTTGCCGCTACTATCCTGCATAATCCGTCAAAGGTTTCGGTAACGCCGATTTCGTCAACGGTTGAGATTATCAACCAGTCGATCTACTTTGTCGATAAGGGAAATAAAAACAACCTGCTGGTCGATATTTTGCGGGATGAGAAGATCAAGACAGCATTGGTTTTTACCCGTACCAAGCATGGTGCAGACAAGGTTGTAAAAATCCTTGAGAAGCACAACATCAAGGCAGAGGCGATACATGGCAACAAGGCGCAAAATGCCCGCCAGCGTGCTCTGGTCAATTTCAAGGCACAGAAGACGCGTGTTCTGGTGGCTACCGATATTGCTGCCCGTGGTATCGATGTTGATGACTTGGAGTATGTGATTAATTTTGAAATACCCAATATTGCCGAAACATATGTCCATCGTATCGGCCGAACGGGCCGGGCAGGGGCGAATGGAACGGCGCTTTCGTTTTGTGATGCTGAAGAGAAAGAGTTTCTGCGCGACATTGAGAAATTGATAGCCAAAAAAATTCCGGTTAATGACGATCACTCATTTCCGTTAATGGATCACAACCCCGTGAAGGCTCCAAAGCAACAGGGAAGAGGGAACTCAGGTCATCCGGGTACAAAACCTCTTGCAAAGAGCGCATCGCAACGGTGGTCGGATAAGCCGAGAAACGGGCGGTAGCCTCACTACCTGAACTCTGGAGAGAATCAGTTCACCGCCTTATTGGCGGAAAAAACTTCTCTTCAGGGCTCAAGCAGTTTAAAGCCGGTTTGGGGATCATACTGACGGATTGCGGTATTTCCAAGCAGTTCGGTCAGTATTATTTCCATTACCTGCCATACCTTTACGCCATTACGTATGCAACCCGTGACGGTGTTTTCCTCCCTCCCGCACGCCATGTGCATATGGAGTATCGGTTTGCCCTTGTCATCAGGAAAAAGCGTTCCGGTACCGGTGATTTCATGAGCGTCGTAAAGTTCATGGACCATCGGATTGATCGGATTCGAACGGCTCTCTTCGGGCCCGACAACAAGGAGGCTGCCCTTGTCGGCGCCACCGACAGCAAACAGTGCAGCCCGTTCAATGGCGTGATCCTGGACGAACTGTTCAATTATCTGGTGAACTATCTCGCCATCCTCAAGTCTGATAACAAAGACTCTTCCTTGTCTTGCTTCGGAATATTTCATTGCATGGTCGCTAATGCTCGTTATTATATTATTATCTTATAATAAGATACGTGGTATTTCTTTCGGTTGTCCAAATCCAGTATTTACAATAAAACTTTCGGTATGGGATCAAGGCTTTTGGCAGTATAGCATACTCGCAATGTAATGAGAAATTGAAAGAAATTCCCCTCTGTTCAGCCTGTTCATTTTGACTGATCGTTGCCACCCAACCACTAGTAGGCATCGTTCGCTAACTGATGTTACAGCTCTATTGGGTATGAGCATTTTCGCTATATTGCTGGCCATACACGGCATATCATCATCTTCATCATTAAGAGAGGGCTGACCCATGAGTTTCGAATTTGATCCCGATTCGTTTCATAACGATCAGGCCAGTGATATCAACATAAAAGTGGTCGGGGTCGGCAGTTTTGGATCCAGTTCCCTAAACTACATGATCGAGAAAAAGATTGCCAAAGTGACTTGCATCACTGTCCATAGTGATCCCCAGGCACTTAAAGAATCGAAGGCGCCGGTCAAAGTTCTGGTTGGCAATCAGTTCATGAATGAAAAAGATTCAAAAAAAAATCTGAGCAGCGGGTCATGGAAAAGATTCTCAATAGGAGATGATGACCGGCAGAATATTGCCAAGCAACTGCAAGGCGCAGACATGATCATCCTTGTAGCAGGGATGGGCAAAGGAACGAGTACAACGCTTACGCCAGCCGTTGCCTTGCTCGCCAAAAATATGGGGATACTCACCGTCGGTCTGGTAACCCTGCCATTCGCCTGTGAAGGAAAAGCAAAAGTAATTGCAGCAGCAGAGGGCATTACAGAACTGCGCAAGTATGTCGATACGTTGATTGTTCTTGACAGCGACAGAATTTGTTCCAGTGCCGCAACAGGAACCACCGTCAGTGATGCATTCTGCCTTCCCTATGAAGTCGTCCATAGAGCCATCAAAGGCATGACCGATGTTTTGACCCATAAAGGCCATATCAAAGTCAGTTTTGATGATGTTGCCGAGTTGCTGTCCGACGCAGGTGACGCTGTCATTGCCACAGCATCAGCATTTGGTGATGGCCGCGCACTTCAGGCCGTTATGGAAGCATTGAAATCTCTTCAAGCTGAGAGCGAATCCATCGATCACGCAAAAGGAGTTCTGGTTAACATCACCGGTGAAGTAACCATGAAAGACCTGTCGGAAGCCATGGCCTACCTTGAACAAGAGGTCGGCAGCGATACCCAGATTATCAATGGCTACATTGAGGAATCCACCGACACAGGAGAAACACGGGCCCTACTCATAGCCACAGGGCTTGCAAGAAAATTACATGTCCAGCCAATGTATGGCATTACAAAAGCCGGAAAAGATTTTTTCCCTGAACGACCTGTTGTTCCGAACCCCAACAAGGAAACTGACTACAAAGTACCCGCATATATACGGAGAAAAATCTACATCAAGGCCTTGGATGAAAACCCGCTCTTGAACGGCTCTTTTCTCTTGCGTAAAGACAGGATCAACAAGATCAGACCAGATGAACCAGCTTTCCTTCGATTAATTTCGGATAACTGACCGGTTTTGGTCCACTTCACTCATGCCATCGCAAAACAGATGGCCTTTTCGATGATGATGTAGTCAGCAGCATTGAGCCTCCGGAGATCAGCCTTCACTAACGGCAGGTGCCTTGCTGCTTTACCATCCCTGTTTTCGATCCTCATCAACTCCTGGCTTGATGCCATCCGTTCCAGTGCTTCGCCGATGGTTTGCTGCAGGTGTGGCGAGAGGTAGGGGATCCCGGAAATCGTTTCCCCGTAGGCCTGGAAGCAGGACTGGTCAGCCTGTCGGACAATTGCCCAGAGGCGTCGTTCGTCCATGCCGGGGTCTCCTGCACAACGCTCAAGGATGATGAGCAACATTATCCTGAGCTTCTCTTCCGCGTATGGTTGAAAGGAAGGAGCGGGCGATTCAGAGACCCTGAAGAATTCATCATCCGAGCTTTCTCTGACAGGGCGTCTCTCTTCCACCAGGTTTCCGAGTGTAATGCCCAGTGCTTCAGAGAGTTTTTCAAGCTCCTTGAAACGGACATCCTGACTCCCTGACTCGATTTTGGTTATAGCGGTCCTCGGCAGGTCAACCCGCCTTGCGAGCTCTTCTTGCGACAATCCCTTTGCGCAACGGATAAGCTTGATCCTGTGTCCGATATTTTCGTGTGTCATTTGCTTTATGATACGAAATGTTCTACTATGGAACAATAGCGGTTCTTATTGCGAACGCATAGCGTGATCGTAACTGCTGTATGGCAAAAACCAGAGATGCTTTCACAACAGACAACAATGGAGGAATTATGGTCGAATTGAGCGCACGAGGAGATAAACTCGTCTTCAGATTTCCTGATGTACATCCCGAGGCAACACTGAGTATACAGTTTCAGCGGACGCTGCGAATCCCCGACGACGGGAAAGATTACCCGCTTCCACCAGGGCTTGGCCATTTTCCGTTGCGGCTTGTTGATGACTATCCTGCTACCGTACCCGAGTCGTGGAAGAAGAACGGGGGCGTGATGATGCCGATGTATCAGGCTGAAGCCTTATGGTTATGCTTCAATACGGAAGACGTCGATAACAGGGCGTCATATCCATTCGCGATAAAGATCGCCACGGGGAAGTTGAGCGCTGTCTCGGGCCAACCAATGCGCAAGGGGCTCAACATGGAGCCGCAGGACTATGTCGTCGCTCCCCGGCAGCCTTGGCTTGATGGATATTGCGTCGAAAAAGGGGTTATCCGGCAGTTCGTCGCCATGCCGCTGGGGCAGGGATATAGTGCAGAAGAGCAGATAACAGGCAACAGCGAGTTTGGTGGTTTACAGTTACTGGTCTATCCCATGAAGCGCAAGGCGTTCGAGAGACGTTTTCAGAAAAGGAGGGCCATAGCGGAAAGAAGAAAAGTATTTTGGGATTCCAGCACAAGCGCATGCTCCTGTGAGCCGCCTGACATGGGCCTTTCTCCAGGGGGGAGGATGAAGCAGGAGATCTACGAAGATCCATATAATCCGGAGGAGTGGGATCTGGAGAACTCTTCGCATTGCTTTGTGCATATCGCCAACTCCGAAATCTGGTCGGAAATCACAGGCAAAAAGCCTCCACATCGGCCGTATACATCTGCAGATTATTCACGGTGCGGACTTCCCTGGTTCGATTATTATGCTGAAGAAGGGGCTACGGCGATTGACGGTGCAGAAACACTGCAAGGGCTAAAAAGCGTGAAGGAGTTGGGGGCGCTGAAGAAAGAAAATCCTCTTCCGGAAAACGAGTCGCCCGAAAAGATGCAGGTGCAGGATATCGGGAGCGGGCCGAAAATCGTCAGGGATGGAGAACTTGAGTCATCATATCCCATTGGGGAAAATCCGGACAGAAAAACAGATCCAGGTGAAGACAACACCATACAAACGGGAGAAAAAAAGATGAAACAGGGCTACACCCACATCACGGTTATCCTCGACCGCAGCGGATCCATGGAGTCCATCTGCGACGACACCATCGGAGGGCTCAACGCCTTCGTCGAACAACAGAAAGCAGGCTCCGGAGAAGCAACCCTGACGCTTGTCCAGTTCGATTCGCAGCATCCGTACGAGGTGATCCACCATTTCACGCCAATCAGAGAGGTTCCGGCACTGACCCGGAAGACCTATGTCCCCAGGGGTGGCACACCGCTGCTTGATGCGCTCGGACGGGGAATCAACGACATTGAAGAGAGCATTGGCAAGCTTAACGATGGTGAACGGCCGGAAAAGGTAATCGTCGCCGTCATCACCGACGGACAGGAAAATTCAAGCATGGAGTTCAACAAGGAGCAGGTTGAGAAGATGATCAAGTCAAAGAGTTCTGAAGCAGGGTGGGAGTTCATTTTCCTCAGCGCCGATCTCAACGCTATCGCTGATGCCCATCACCTGGGCTTCAGCAGTGACGCCACAGTCGCGTTTGAGAAAAGCTCACATGGTGTTGACTGTTGTATGTCAAGCCTTTCGGAGAGTGTGTCGCAAATCCGTTCTGGCGTGATACGAAAAAATGATCATTCACATTTGTAGTTGCACGCAGATCTTGCCCGACTGTTATGCTGCTTGCGGATTTGCAGGCGCTCTTTGCGAGCATTGTTGCGGTGATGCGCAGGCGGAGCCGCTGCCGGAAACCATCAGCATTAAAGCGGCGGAAAGTGTGGATAATCCGTTTGCGTGGTGGGGGAATTCATAAAAATCACCATACCGTAGGGGTGGGGTCTTCCCGCCCCTCTTTGCAGCAGCAGCACATTCATCGGCGTCAAGCAGGCGCTGGCCGCGACGTACACATCTTCACCGGCAGGTATGCGCGCGATGAACGGTTTCATGAAGGGTAATTCTGTTATAGAAAAAAAAGTGGTCATCCGAACAAAAAAAGTGATGTGTATGACGGCGGATGTCCTATATGCAGTCGTACTCTTTCAATGTTCCACTTTTTCTTTTGAGTTTCTTGAGTAAAATCCATGTTTATCACAAAGACGTAAGTTTGAGGTGTTCAATTATTAAATCAGGGGGAAGATGACTTCATATTTTTTTGAAATAACAGAATGTCCAAAGTGTTCTGGGAAATTTGCATTGATGGGCCTTGGTTCTAGCAACACGTTTGGCGCAACATTTTATACGGATGGATTTGTTGGTGGGACTGCCTATGGTTCTGCGGTAATATCTTGTCCTTGTTGTAATGCATACTTATGGTCAGGGGATTTAAAGGCTATAGAATTCATTCCCGAGTCTAAGTTTAATAACAGTATTAAAGACAAGTATCATATTGCCTATTCAGGTGACATTAGCTATCAAGAAGTTCTGGACTCTGGCAGTTATAATAATGATGAGCAGGAAGAGTATCTCAGGAGATGGATATGGTGGAGTGCGAATAATGATTTTAGGGATTGTGAGACGAAGACATTCTCGCCATCTGTAGAATTTCAGCAGAACCTTGATAGGTTACTTCAACTTAATCGGCCGGAACGCTATACGAACGAAATAGAAATATGGCTCGACTTGAAACGTAAACCGGAACTCTATTTTATTGAAATAGAGATATTGAGGGAGTTGAGTAGGTTTGAGGAGGCTGTTGCATTAGCAGATTTATGCATAACTATTATGGAGGTTGACTTAAAGAAATATATTCAGTCTTATAAAGAGTCTTCAAGCGATTTGAATGATTTTGAAAAGCGCAAAAGAGATGAATGTGAATCAATTATTAAGACTTGTAATGAACTGAAGAGCTTAGCTGTTGATGGATCTAATGTTGTGAAAAAAAGAGTGTGCCATAATGAAGACATATGATCTGATAAGCAGTTTTGATAATATTTATTTGTGTGGGACAGATAGATGTATGCCTGATAATATAAAACATACCTTCTATGTATGATATTCCTATGGGAATGGTTACCGAAGATTTTGTGCACTGCTGGAATATGGCAGGAATGCATCTTCAAATTCAGGCAGGTGAACCACTTCGTTGGCTGAAAGCACACCCGCATCCTCCGTTTCTGGAGCACCTTTCCTTCCTATTGGGAAATCAGTTTTTTTTCATTCAGGTGGAGGATGTCGACCATCATCTTGAAATACCCGGTGCCCTTGGGGGTTTGCTTTCTATAGCCAATGGTTGTGAAGGACATGCTTGCGTTATGCCCATGCGAAAGACACTAGGAGAATGGGCTCCTGTAGAAAAGGGCTGGGGTCTCCTTGACGCACGAAGTCGGCGACCTGTAAATCCCCCTGACTTGATCAGTGATGACCAAATTGAAATGACGGCTTGGGAACTACAAGATTTTGCGGTACAAATTGTAAGAGAAAAAATAGAAAAAGACGGGCATACGTTGATTTCCTGGCAAAGTAATCCAAACGTCGATCCCTCAATTTGGTTCAATGGCACTGACGGACATGAATGGGTTGTCGTTCGAGCCGTAAAGTATCCAGGAAAAACAGCCACTCAGCCCGAAAATCTTCAAGGGATAAGGGAGTCCTGTGAACTTTATAGCCGTGGCAGCATCGGGAATTTTGCTTCGGTACTTTTTACCAGTTTGCATGATCCTTTTGACGCTCTTGCCGAACAAAACGGCAACATTGCCCCTTTGTACAGAGGCGATGGAATTGATGTTCAGTATGACGGTCTTCAGCGGCTCACATTTAGCTGAATTAACAACCAACGTGTTAATTTGAAGTTTACTTTTCGGAAAATAAAGTAACACCTATGACAGCTTTTGTCCTTGCAACAGTGATATACTCATGAAGAGGTTGTGGGCTTTTTCGAAAAAAGCATTGCATGAGTCTCCTCTGAGCAGCTTGAGGAAAGCCTATGCTTGTCACCTAAACGTTACAGGGAGGTGTTTGATGTTTATTCCGATGTGGATAATTGTGGTGTTAGTGCTCTGCTTTTGTTGCTCATTATCGGACTCATAGTGGTCAAGCGTTTTAAGCAATTCGGGCAAGCTCCTCTTTGCAATTTGCGACCTGAAAGGGCGTTTCGCTTTGGTTCGTTTGTGCTTCCTCTTTGCGCCAGATGTACTGGGCTGGTTACCGGAGTTGTCGCTTCTTTTATATGCATCGCACTGGGGGTAGTGAACACTGTACCGATTATTTTAGCAGTAGTTATGGGTTTGCCTTTGATAGTCGACTGGTTTCTTCAGTGGTTCGGGTTAGTGGAGAGCACCAATACCCGGCGTTTTGTCACTGGCTTTATTTGTGGATTCTGTTTTGCTCCTCAGGGAATTACAGTCATCTTGTGAGGTTGGCGGTTGGGTGGTAGGCTCTTTGAACTTGAGAAGACTATTCCTTGATTTCAGAGCTATTTAAGTGTAAACCATGAACTCTCGAAACAGTTTCGCTCAGAATTTGAGAATGATCCTCGTTTCAATCAGGGTATCAACCAGTAGTCGGAGTGAGCTGGTATGCCTTGAATCAACATTGATCGACTTAAGATCTTCATTTGATGAATTGAAAAATGCGGTCGATGAATTAAAAAGCAAAGAAGAAAAACTTTCGGATTGATATTCTGATTGGCGAGAAGTTATTCCTGAGGTACAATCAGCAACTTCAGATATTGAATCTAAGATGGATGCTTTGGATGCAAATATTCAATATCTTGATAATGAGCTTCAACAGGCTATGCACAAGTAGGATTTGTAAAAAAAATTTGGGTTCAGGAAGTAAAGTAGCGCGTATTATGACTATGATTCGCAAGATTATTAAGTATCTAATAACAGGACTATTAGCGTTAGTCGCGATAATCAGTATATCTATCTTCGCATCATTTCTATATTTTAATGAAGATATGACTCGCGGAGTGGGAACGCACTTTTACAGAATGATTGTCTGCACAGAAACAAAAGATGCAAACGGTAACAACATATTATTAGATAGAATCACGCAAGAATACCTTGTCATCAGTGCTACTGGCGGACTAGTCGATCCTGTCGTATATTCACGTAAATACTTGGCTATAGAAAAACAACTAGACAAAGAATTAGCACCAATGAGGAAAGGCCATATTATTGGACAATGTTATGGAATCTGGGGGAGAAAGAAAAGAATTCTTAAAGAAAAATACGGGATTGACTGGAGAAGCCCGCACGATTTAAACCCGGGCGTTTTTTATGATTAATTTTCCATAAAAAATACACTTCTTCGGTGATATTCGCATCAGCTCGCCTTGCCTACTCTTGTCCTACAGGCATGTATCCCGCGAAAGCGGCCCGCAACACTCCCACCCAACATCAGCGCATCGCTACCGCTTGCACCACCCTGGCGGGCAAGCAGAGCGCTATGCAAGCCGGCGCTGATGCGCCCGCGTGCTTGCAGGGAAGCAGCAAGGGCGGGGTACCGCCCCAGCTGAAATGGGATAGCACCCTTTGAACCCTCCCGCATCTCAGCGTCTGCGGAAGAGAATAACTCACTCTAACACTTTGAATATCTATGCTATAATAAATAAAGGGCTTAGGTGTTAGATGACATAATTACAGGATTTTGATCATGCCAACTTGCCGTTAATAACATGCCATCTACTGTGGAATACGGAGAGTCCCAACGTACATTGTTATTATATGCATTATGTTATAGATGTAGGTATCAGTGTTGTTCAAAAAACCGCAGCTTAGGCGGATCAATCTCATTATTGTTAGAACCGATGGAGTCAATAAGTGATTTGCAAAGAGAATAACGATCATTTGAGAAAGGCACTTCTAGCCATCTTGATTCGGGATGGGAAGAAAGCTGCATATTGGATGACCCATGTTACAATTCGCATGACGGATGAGGTTGGCGATCTTCTTTATGAGATTCTCAAGAAGGAGAATGGAGGCTGGGTTCAGGGCAAAAACACAATTAGTTTGAAAGGTTGCAGTTGTATGATGGCTAAAGTCAAGGAGGGAGGATTTGCGCCTTACCGTGTGTTTCAACCTTGTCCTTCACATGTTTGTGAGATTGTCGAGTTGCTAGAGCAAGCCATGATTAATACGGTACGGCCTTCGGTGAAGTTGCCGAAGATGAAAAAGCATGAGATTGTCCATTTGCCAAAGATAAAAAAGAATGAGATTGTCCAGTTGCCAAAGATGAAAAAGCATGAGATTGTCGAGTCGCCGTGGCGAGCCGGGGGCTTTGTTGGCCGATCCTTGATAAAGGTGCGAAAACCCCAAAAGCCTGTGTCGAAATGCTGCTCAACTGGCTCTAATTCAGACATTACACGAAATATCTACGAGAAACCAAGTGGCCTAATGCAAGGTGTAAGGTCAAAAGACCAATAACCGCTCAATGAAATCGGTGCTTGAGTTGTTGATGATAATCATTAAATATGATGTTTACAGACATTCCAAAAGAACTTGCCAAAGACCCATGGTTTAAAGTCGTTGAATTTCTTCAACAGAACTGGGCGGTTATTATCCGGCGGAAAAGTGATGTTCTTGTAGTATTCTATGACGATTGTTGTGGGGTTTTCGATGAGATGCCATTTCAAACCTATAACGAGACCTCCATGGCATTGAGGCGAAACGGTTTCAGCAAGTTCATGCAAGATAATAATGCGCAGGATTTCATTGGACAACCAGAAGGGGTGTTTATGGTGAGTCACCATACAAATGGGCGAATCTACTCAAGCGGACAATTCTGGCGGTAAGTGTTACCATTCATAAAACTTAAGCGCAGTTTAATATCTGCGATTTTGGCGATTCTATCAAATTATTTGACCGAGTATGACTCAAAACAATCCTGAATGCAATGCCAAATTTTAGCCCAACAGACGGGGGAGAGGTAGCCGCAGCTTTAACTCAATTACGCCTTAAGCTTTTGGATTTAAGTGCCTGGAATAAACTTATCAATTTCAAGCATACCATAGGAAAATCATTGCAATTTGTTGCTGGTCAGCCTTCTTCTATTTATCAAAGATTGGTTGAATCAAACAGCAAATTGGCCATCATAGGGCTACCAGAGCCAGATAAATCTGACTGGTCTGAGAGCAATGGCCGGTTGCAACGGCCAGAACCAAAAGAGTGGATAAAAGCCAAAGGGATCTCGACAAGCTATGACATTGCGCTCGGAGAGCCAGCGGCTATGGCGTCTTCTGTGCGGGCTCTAATGTATGCCGATGATTTAGCTAAACATTGCCGTAAAATTGAGCGTGAATCACATTTAGCCATAGAGGAAACCGGGGCAAATATGCTTTTTTTGATTTTGGGGTTTTTAGAATTTCCAAATCAACGTGATAGCGATAAGTTGTTTATGGCTCCACTCATCAATATTCCTGTCACTTTTATAAAAAATGAGGTAAACGGAGTCCAATCTTTTTCTTTGCAGTATACCGGTGAAGACATTGTTGAAAACCTGTCACTACGGGAGAAGATCAAGAACGATTTCGGCCTAACACTGCCTGAACTCAACGAAGATCAAATTGACGTCGTTGCATACTTTTCCAGTATAACAGAAATGATAAAGGACCTGCCAAGATTTACACTCAAACGGCGGGTATCCTTGAGTCTTCTTAGTTTTGCCAATATGCTGTTGGTCAGGGATCTTGATCCAGCCAAATGGCCCATAGATGGAAATAAAAATACGTTACTCGATCATCCCATTATTCGAGAAGTGTTCGAAGGTAGCTCTGAACAGTCTGAAACCGGTGAGGGCAACGCAGCAATAGAACATCTAGTGGAAGAGGGCCATGGAGCGAAGATTCCGCTCATTTACGATGCTGATAGCTCTCAACACAGCGCTTTAGTTGATATAATTGCCTTGGCAAAAAATATTGTTATCGAAGGGCCACCTGGTACCGGTAAATCACAAACAATTACCAATCTAATTGCAGCTTGTATAGCTAAGAATAAGACGGTACTGTTTGTCGCTGAAAAAATGGCAGCGTTAGAAGTGGTGAAAACCAGATTGTCACTTGCAGGACTTGATCCATTTATTCTTGAACTTCACAGCAACAAAACCAATAAAAAACGAGTTCTTGAGGATATAGATAAACGGCTTAGATTTGCACTTAGACCTTCGCCCTCATTGCCCCGTCTATTACCACAGTTAGAGTCATACCGCAAAGCGTTAAAATCATATTCCGAAATCATAAACAGCATTATTTGCAATTCTTTTGGTCTTACTGTGCATCAAGTTATGTGGCGGGCCGAAAAGCACCGCAGCATTTCAAAGGGCGATAAACCTTTGCTTAACCAGATTTCAATTTCTGATGCTAGTGAGTTATCAGTATCTGAGCTTTCCCGTCGTCGAGACTGTCTTTCATATTTAGGTGCCCAGTACATAGCCATTGGGGGGTATGACGAAGCGTCTTCTTTTTGGGGTTTTTTCCCTGATTGTCTCAATCGTGGTGACGATATTAAAATCGCCAATCTCTACGAAGGGATGTTGGAGCCAGTTACAAAGTTGATAGCTGCGGCTACAGATCTTTCAAAAATTGTTCCTGATACAATAACCGGGATAACGTTAGACCATACAAGAAGTCATCTTGCAGTTATTACAGGATTTATAAATAGTTGTCCTGAGAATATATCATTTCATCTACTCCCAGCTTTCTTTGATCAAGATAAAACTGGGGAAAAAACACAGCAGATTCTCCGAGGGTTGGTACTTCAAATTCAGCGTCATAACGAGAGCTTATCTATTCAAGAAAAAAACATAACAGATGAATCACTTGTTAGTGAGGAATGCCTTGCCGGATTGCAAAAATTATCCTTGTCAGCGGAAATACTTGGTATCAATCTTGGGAGTAAAAATGAACTGCTCTTACTGATAGAGAAGCTAAGTCATGCCGCTGAAAAGTTTTTTCCTGCTATAGCTGAAATAAAAGAATTTTTTAAAAGTAAGGGAATTGCATTTGATGGATCGTTAGAATATCTGAGACGCCTTGAGATCTTTACAAATCTCGTTTTAGATATGCCAGAAGAGCATATTCATCTGCAAAGGGATGAATTAGCTAAAAATGGAGCAACTCAGGCAATCGAGGCGCTTTTAAGTTTGCAAAGCAAGTGCTTGGCTCTTAGAGAAGAATTAGATGAGTCACTCTATATCGATAACCTCCCTTCTGGTGAGGATATGAAAAAAGCGATTTTGACCTTACGCGAAGGGGATAAATGGTATAGGATCTTTCAAAAACAGTGGCGCTCTTCCGTTTTCTTACATAAGACTTTACAACGAAATAAATTGAAGATGCAAGGGAAAAACAGACTTGCACAGTTAGAGAAGTTAGCCAATATGCTCCAGTTGCAGGAAAAAATGAAAACTGATACAGCATGGAAGGAGTTCCTGGGGATTGATCCACCCGTAGATACAGTGCAATTGGAAGGGTTTATTGCGGTTGCAAAATGGAGCACTTCAGTATTGGTCGCTGCGGAGAGTTTTAAATCAACGGATGATAAGGATGTTGAAATAGCTGTAAATCAGCCTAAGCTCTTAAAACGCGAGTTTATTGCTCTAAAAAATGAACTTGATTCATTTAATCATGCATTTGGCATCATCAATTCTGAATCGCATCGACTTTATGAGTTTGTTGGATGCAATCTTCTGGAGCAGACCTTTGATAAAGTGCAGTCGTTTATTCGTGAAATGAATTCAGTAATTGATTTTATAAATAATACCGCAAGGGACGAATCGTTATACGCCGACTTTGTAATGGGTTGTAAAGCGGTTTTAGAGAGGCGACAGATTGAATTGGAAATTGATCGTAATATGGAGGCTAAAACGTTATTGGGTGATGTATTTGCTGGTGTTAATACGGATATTGTGGCTTCTTTTAATGTTCTCAAGTTTGGTCAGTCAATTAATGAACTAAATCTTTTCCCTTTTATTCAGCAGGCTTTGCGTGGTAACAATCCAATAGAGATTGCCAAAAAAATCGAAACGGTATTTGAAAATATTTACACTGGATTAGTTGCGCTGGCAAAGTTTGAAACCGATCTCAAGTGTTTTGGCTCTTTTGATCAAGCCGCATGGTTTGGTAAGAAAATCGAAGATGATTTATTCGTTTTCTCTCAATCACTTTATAAGCGATTTGATAAGGCAATTAAAGATGCGCATCTTCTCATTCCTTGGTCATCATACGTGGCACGTAGAAAAGAGGCATATGAATACGGGCTTGTTGATTTTAGAAGATTGCTTGAATCCAGGCAATTAGATGCGCCAGATCTATCCAATGATTATGCATATTGTACCTATTCAACGATTGTTCGAAAAATTTTTCAGTCCAAACCTGAGTTAGGCGGTTTTACCGGTCTGAAACATAATCAGATCATTGCTGATTTTCGGCGTCTCGATAAGGAAATAATTGGATTACGTGGTCATGAAATAGCAGCGCATTGTTTAAACATAGCACAATATCCAAACGGAAGAAATGGTGTTCGTGTTGACGATAAAACGGACATGTCGTTATTGAATCATCTTGTTACGCAACAACGTCCACGGATGCCAGTGCGGAAGATACTGTTGAAAGCGGGAAAGGCCATTCAAGCTTTAAAGCCCTGTTTTATGATGGGCCCGCAAGCAGTAGCTCAGTTCTTGACCCCAGGAGCAATGAAATTTGACATCGTCATTATGGATGAGGCCTCTCAGTTAAAGCCTGAAGAAGCCATTGGCGCCATAGCTCGTGGAGGTCAACTTGTGGTTGTTGGAGACCCGAAGCAGTTGCCGCCGACTTCGTTTTTTTTAGCGAAGAATCAATCTACTACCACAAATGACGAGTTCACAACTTCAGATGCTGAGAGCATTTTGGATATTTGTACTTCTCATTTCCGCCCTACCCGCTTATTGAAATGGCACTACCGCTCGCAGCATCATTCCTTAATTGCTTTTTCTAATCATGCCTGGTATGGCGATAAATTAATCGTATTCCCATCCCCTTATGATCAAGGGAGTAAGCTTGGGGTTCGGGCCGTCTATCTGGCTGATGCTACTTACGAAAATCAAACTAATATACGAGAAGCTCAGCGTGTTGTTGATGCTGTTGTCGATCATATAATACAGCGACCTAATGATTCATTAGGGGTTGTAACCCTTAATATAAAGCAGAGAGATCTTATTGCGGAACTCTTGGAACAACGCTTAACGGATGATGAAAGTGCCATCATGTACCGCGAGAAATGGAGAGCGAAAGGTCAATCATTATTTGTGAAAAACCTTGAAAACGTTCAGGGTGACGAACGTGATGCGATTATTATCTCAATTACATTTGGTAAGCCTAAGGGGTCAAAAGTTGTTCGACAATCCTTTGGGCCCATCAGTAGGCAGGGTGGGTGGCGTCGACTTAACGTTTTATTTACCCGGGCCAAAAAGTCAATTACTATCTACACTTCAATGAAGCCTGAAGATATTGTAATGGATCGCACTACACCTGAAGGCACAAAGGCGCTCAGAAATTATCTTGAATATACCAGAACGGGGAGCCTCATGTCTGTAGACCCAACAGGCAGAGAACCTGATAGCGATTTCGAAATCTCTGTGATAGACTTACTTCGTAACAAAGGGTATGAGGTAACACCACAACTTGGCGTTGCTGGTTATAGAATAGATATAGCTGTTAAAAGCCCTGATATGCCAGGCTCTTATTTGGCCGCTATTGAGTGCGATGGTGTGACGTATCACTCCGCTTTGTCTGTAAGAGATCGTGATCGTATTCGTCAAGAAATTTTAGAATCATTAGGATGGCGCGGTCGTATTTGGAGGATTTGGTCAACAGATTGGTTTAGGACCCCACGAGAGGAGGCTGAAAAGCTTATCGGATTCCTTGAAAATCTTCGAAAGACATGGAAGCCAGATTATTTTACAGGTGAATCTTGGACGGAAGAAAGCCTTTTTACAGCAGATTCTCAAGAATCAATATCAGAGCTCATGCCTTTTGAGGAAGAACAAACGGCCGTAAATTCTGTGCTTATAGATAGTGAGGAATATCCTGATAGCGAGTGAATAATAGTAGAGAGTATTGTTCGGCGGCAATGATATTCCTGATTTAAAGCTACGACCAACTTAATAATTGGACATAATACCTCAATCTTTATCCTCACGTTTATGTGTATTGAATTATAATCATCCCCATTCCCTAATGACTAAGTTTATTGTTCAATCTATAGGTCGGTATTTTAGACAGTTAAGTAACCAAAAAATATTGCCATTTGTTGGAATGGTATTATTGATCTCTTTCGTTTTTGCCGTTTCAGGGTGTGCATCTCAAATTATAGTTGACTCCTATGAGCCTCCTGGCTTTTTTATGGGAATTATTCATGGATTAATAGTGCCGTTTAGCTTTGTAGGTAGTTGGTTTTCCTCTGATATTAGGATTTACGCGTTTCCTAATACAGGAGTTGGATATGATTTCGGCTTTTTAATAGGGCTTGTGAGCAGCAGTTTAGTTTCGATAGGGGCTATAGCAGATAGTTAGAAGATTGTAAAGTAGTTACTTATCGGCTGAATTGGAAAGGATTTTTTTTTAAATAGGGGGTTCGGATGGCGGTGTTGCCGAATTCTTATTCTGCATATGGACTACAGGTTTCAGCATAAGCTTCGGGCTTACCATTGTTTTCCTTCTTAGGAAATATCGATGATATTCGGCTCATAACTGCTCATCAGTTTGCAGCAAACGATAGATATTGCAACACTGCTGTTCTGAATATTTCGTAGTCAGTAGAGATACGTGTATTGTTTGTAGTGACAACAGTGTCTGCAGTGATGTACTCCTCATCTTTGGTTCAATCGCTTTATGGAATGTTCGGTTTTATTTGGTTTTCAACCTCCGTAGAATCTTATTGATGCTTTCATTAAATTCTGATGGGGACGTAAAATCTGCATACATTTTTCCCACAAGGAACGACGGTAGATCGCATTTTTCGTATAACAGAGGAAGGATGATAACCTCGCCTGTAGATATTTCTCGATTGATTGCACTTTCAAGTTCCCGCTCAACCCACGCAGACTTGATTGACTTCGTTGAAAGTACAACGCCGATGTACTTGCTTTTCTTCAGACCCTCGTCAATTTTCTTGGTGAGTGAATCGCCAAGCATGATTTCGGCCTCATCAAGCCAGACATTCTTTACCCCATGAGCTTCTAGTCGCTTCTTCAGTTCTCTAACGAACGGTTTATCGGCACTGGTGTGGCTAAGAAAAATGCCTTCGTACGTGGCGCGAGAAACATCGATCGCTTCAACTTCTATCGCAGCTCGGACGAGTTCATTGGCACTGTCCTGAGTTGTTGGAGGCGTAAGCATCCATGCCACAGAGCTGCAAACACTGACACGGCCACCAAGGCTGTACCCTTTTGGTGATTCGGCGAAACTTTCTAACTTTTCGTTGAAATCAGAGATGCAAAGTGACCATCCATCGTTTTGAAGTTGTTCATAGTAGGACCGAAACTGTTCGACTTCTGTCTTCAAACTCAAACGCCGAGACTTTTTTTCGTGAAGTATGGCGCTCTCAATGAGCTTCTTCGCAGTTTGATTCGCATAACCGCTGTAGATGCTGCGCAGTCCGAAGAACATAATGTGTTTTTGCCTACCAATGAGCCAAATCACACGCGTTCCCTGTCTGATTGCTGCCGTCAACTCTTCTGTTCGATCTGCCTGGTCAAAGGCCGAATCAAGGTCATAGTTGTTGTTTTCTGCTTTCAGATCCCATAACTCATTGTTTGACTCTGAGTACTTTGAAGCGCTACCAAATAGAAAGTGGGAATAGCTTGCAGGATTAATGATGATCACGTCATATTCGTACAGAGCGAATGCAGCCTTGTCTGGTGCAACTTTTGGCAAACATAGACCCAATACTTCGATTTTCGTATCCGGGATCTCTATTCCGGTGTAGTTCAAGCCAACGAGAAGAACGTTCTTTGTCATGTGGCAAATCCTTGTTTGAACTTTTTAAACCTGACGTAAAGTTGAGAGGCGCCGCGGCTTAGGGCGTTATCCTTTCGGAAGTTCTTTGAAAACTACTTTGCGCTTGAAATTGCGAGTTCCAATGCCGCTTGGGCTGTATCAACGACCTCTCCATCGACTACCACGGGCGTGAACTTCCATATCCGTTTTTCGACCAGGCTTGGCGCGTGTTCTATGGCTCCCATCGGTTCAATTCCCATAGCCGTAAGGCGCGCCAGCAACTCTTGCAACACATCATTTTTATGAAGTGACCATGTGGACGCGAAGCAGCGCCAGAATACCCAGCCTGCACGTTCGAGGACGCGCTGCCGGTTCATGTCATGCGGCCACCGATCCGGGCCGTGGTATTCATCGCCATCCAGCTCAATTGCCAGGCGGTTATCTCCTGCACCCTCAACGACCATATCGATGCGGTAAGCACCCGTCTTTACTTGAGGAATAACACGATACCCGTGAGAGGCAAGGTTGGTAAACACTTCCCGCTCAAACCCTGACTCGCATTGGTCAATCAGCACTTCGGCTTCCTCTTTGTCGGTCACCATCGGCTTATTGAAGTGGCTGAGCAGGGTCAGACGTAAATCCTTCTCCGACAAATCGGATGTTTTCACGGAGCGGACCAGATACATCCGATCTCGTGCACGGCTGGCTGCCACGTTAAAACGCTGGTCAAATTTTAAGCCAGAAAGCGCATGACTGTTTTTGTTGTCTGCAACCATCGACAGGAACATGATGTCCCGTTCACTGCCCTGGAATGTTCGGGCCTCTCCGCATTTAAATTTGCGACGAAGTAATTCTGCGGCGTCGCACCGTTGGCGCACGATGGAATCAATGTGTTTGGCTTGAGCCATTCCCAGCAGTGAAACAACGCCAATCGTGCGGTCTGCAAATGCCTCATTTTTCAGAATAGCCGAAATTTCCTCGGCGATGGCCTGAGCTTCGTAATCGTTATGGCCGTGCATGTTCCGGAAGCCATCCTTTACGTAAATATCGACCAGTGGCGGGTTAATTCGCTCTGAGGCTTTTGGAATACGTAAGGGCTGAATTCCTCCTCCATAAAACACACGATTGGAGTAAGCTATGATGGGCGGAGCACAACGGAAATGCTCGCGTAGCATTACTTGCTCTGCAGCGAATACTCGGGCCGCCAGATCATAGAGAGACTTTTCTGGTGTCATTTCAGTCCCGTAAGGTTGATCGGAAAGAAATCGAACCTTTAGTTCTTGAATTTTCTGAGACAGAATAAAACTCCCGTCAGGGGAGACCTGCTTGTCATCACCTACTACCAGAATCTTCTTGCCGCGTAGAATGGCAGGCAGTGCCCATAAATCAGACTGGCTCGCTTCATCGACAATGACAAGGTCGAATGCTCCAATATCCGGAGGCATGGACTCCGATATGCGGGCATGGTTCATGATCCAGCAGGGGACAGCCCCGGCAGCATCCAGCATTGCCTCTCTGGCATCCCTGCGATACCGTGTTGCGTTTGGTCCAGTTCCCTGACCGATACGGCGGATAGCAGTTGCATAGCCCGCAAGTGCTTGCAGAACCTTGGGCGTAGCACTTCGTTTGGTTGCCAACCATGCAGCTTTTGAAACCAAGTCTTTGTAGAGGCGAGAGAGGCCATCCTCAAGGTTTTTGCGTCTGGCCGAAAGTCCAAGCAATTCCTCTCTTGCTTCAATGTTGTCGAGGTACGTTCGAATACGAGCCCAGTTCCATGCTTGCCGCCAGGTAACGGGGAAAACGGTATCTTCGCCAGCCATTTCAACGGGTTGAGAGCGGAGACGAGAGGCCAGTTTCGGAGCGCCTGCCTGTTCAATACGGGCTGCGGAATCCTTGATTTGCACGAGATCAACCGTCAGTGAGGCAATTCGCCTCAGTTCTGTCGCCAACTCAGCGTACCGTGCAGAGACGCGCTCAGAGGGAATATCCGGATTTCCGAGTTGCTTTTCGACGAACTGTTGTAGCGCAAGAGATACCGGCCCTGTTTTGCCTGCAAGTTTTTCGTGAAACGTGCTGAGTTGGGTTGCTGCTCTCGATAGCTCTGCCTTGGTTAGGTGGCGCAGTAACTGGTTCTTAATTTCATGGAGTTCGGCAGAACCGCCCAGCAATGTTTTGGCTGGAGCTGAACAGAAGACGGCATCGGCCTTTTGTGGCAATGTGGCATCGAATTCTGTCGCCAGACGATGAGCCTTTTTTGCTAGGACGGCAACCATCTCGATCCGACGCAAGGCAGAAATACCACCTTCGAGGCGGGGGATGGAAAGCTCGTCAGCAAACTGGTTCCATCGGCTCACGAAAGAGAGTACTGTTGTGTCAAGTTCAATGTGCCGCTGCACATGAGCCCAATCATCTGTCGAGGCAGGGGAGAGTCCAGAGACTTTGACTGCAGCGATATGCTCTTTTGCTTCTCCTGTTCCAAGAGCGATGAAGCCAAATGGCTTGCCGGTCTCGACTGCGCGGGCAACAGCTTGTCGAGTTTTGAGGGTACGCAGGCCTGCATCAGGGAACTCCACCGGCCGCTGGAGAAATGCAGCGCGTGCTTCAACGAGCGCTGCAATATCTGAAAATAAAGACTCAAGCGCCTGTCGTTCGGAAGTAAACGACGACTGTCTGCATTTGATTCGCAAATCAAGGGGCCAGCCGCTCTCGGCGAACTCCAACTCCTCGGCCAAAGTTTTTGCTTGTTCAACTGACTCAAGAAGATCCCTTGCCGCGACGAGAACCTCGGCAGTTGTAGCCTTCAAATCAAGAAGCTCGCCTCGCTCAATCTCCGAATCAATCCTCTTGATACTGCATAGTGCTTCATGCAGTTCTGCGATTGCAGCCGTTGCAGGAAGTGAATCAGCCGACGGGTAGCTGGCCTGTACATACACCAAATCCAGGCCAACTTTCCGCCTTGCTTCACGGAGTTTGCCCGCATCCTCTTCAGTCAGAGGGGGCGAATTTTCCGGTAAAAGGGTAATGTCATCATTAAACCAGCCATGCTGTTCCAATCCGGAAGTAACCAGCTCTGCAAGTTCTTGTGCGCGCATCGGTACGCCATCAATTTCCACCTCTGAAAGCTGTGCAATGGCAATTTCATCAATGCGCATGTCAATGGAGGCCAGTTCGTGGTGGGCGCGATCAATGGCGCTTTTCAGTGTTGCGATCTCCTGTTGCGTCTGTTCCGGATTAAGCTGGGATAGCCGATGCGCAATGGTCTCGATTGATGCCTGGGACTGGAGGACACCTTCACGGTCGCTGGTCATCAGCGCTACGGTCAGGGCGCGGACTTCCTCGGGTATTTTGGATTGGAGTACTTCAAGCGCTGGCTCTCCACGTGAGGTTACAAGTACCCGTCTGCCAGTTGCCAGATAGTGGCAAATAATATTGGCAATAGAGTGTGTCTTGCCAGTTCCGGGCGGCCCTTGTACAGCTACGCCCGCAGCTTTTTCGAGCCGTTGAACGATGGTGACCTGCTCTTCATTGTATGGCAGGGGAAAATAAAGCTCTTCTACCTTGCCGTGACCTGATCCGCGACTTGAACGTCCCCGAAAATAAATGGCTTCGAATGCAACGGGCTCGTCTGAAGGCGGGGTTACAAGAGCGAGCG
>SESG01000829.1_pt1 | contig 23683 bp, 20 predicted proteins | sample 3171421 | NCBI WGS metagenome assembly SESG01 (sample SAMN10866946, study PRJNA518727) | freshwater metagenome | biome: subpolar coniferous forest; feature: holomictic lake; material: water; isolation source: holomictic Lake 227, 6 m and 8 m depth | place: Canada: near Kenora, Ontario | collected...
TTCCTTGTGAAAAACAAGCTGGCCGCCGAAGAAAATGGCGTTGGGATGTTTTTTGAAGAGTTCCTCACCCAGCTCTTGCGCAGTCGAGACAACCTCCGTCCCTATTTTGTAAACGGCTTCGGCAGAAATTCCACGGCTGTTCATAGAGTCGGCGTATCGCTGCGTTTCCCGCTCCACCGAGTTCTTGAGCCGACCGATCTCTTCCCTTCCTTTGAAGTTCCCGGCATCAATGACCCCGACTTCTGCAAAGATGAAATGTTTGAAGACTCCCGGGAACATCCTCTGCACTCCAAGCAGGGTGTGAATGCCCAAGCCATTGAAACCGTTGACAAAGATCACAGCGGTCTTGGCATGGGGATCGCTCGGAACCGGCGCAGGTGACGAAGCCGTCTCTTTTTCGAAGGCATCGACCAAGACATCCAGCCGCCCAAGCTGCTCCCGGGCGTGAATATAGTGCCGTTTGATCAGGAAAGCGATTCCGATCAGGGTTCCGGTCACAACCAGCGTGATCCAGCCACCCTGATGGAATTTGATTATGCTCAGCGCCACGAGAATCGTCGCCGTCAGAATGAAGCCCACGGCGTTGACCGCAAGTTTTCTCCTCCATTTGGGTTCATCGGTGTGTTCGTTCTTCCAGTGAATGACCATGCCCAGTTGGCTCAGTGAGAAGGTGATGAAGACATTGATGGAGTACAGGACGACAAGCCAATCGACAGAGCCGTTGGAAGCCCAGATCAGAATGAGGGAGGAAGCACCCATGATGACAATGCCGTTCTGGGCGACAAAACGGTCGCTGAGAGTGGCGAAGCGGGCCGGCACCCAACGATCCAGAGCCATGTTCGAGAGCACGCGCGGGCCGTCGAGAAAGCCTGTTTGCGCCGCAATGAAAAGGAGGGCCGCAGCGGAAAACATGGCCACCCAGACAAAGGCATGGGAAAGCCATTGGGGCCAGCCTGCGGTAATGAGCGTGAAGAGGGTGGCATTGAGGGTGACTCCCTCCTTGGGCATCGCCTGGTAGAGGAGGTACATTAGCAGCAGACCTCCCACCATGAAAGCGAGGGATACGCCCATGTAGAGCATCGTGCGCTTGCCGGTGGCAACACGGGGTTCCCGCAGAATAGGAAGTCCGTTACTCACGGCCTCGATACCCGTGTAACTGCCTGCTCCCAGACTGTACGCCGTCAAAAGAAGCGCGGCGACCTTCCACCAACCAAGCTCTGTGTGCGCGGCGGAAACATCATGGAGGGTTGCCGTTGCGATTTGCGGAATATTTCCGAGGTGGGCGCTAAAGCCATAGAGGATCATGAACCCATGGGTTGCCAAAAAGACAAAGAAGATCGGGGCCCAGATAATCACAGATTCCCTGATACCCCGAAGGTTCAGAATGGTGAGAACGAGTGCGGCGATCAGCGCGGTCGTCAACTTCCAATGCAGCCATGATGCAGGCAGCACCGAGAAGAGTGCGTCCGCACCCGCCGCAATCGAGAGAGCGATGGTCAGAACATAATCCACCAGCAGGGCGCATCCGCTTGCCACACCTGCCGAAGGTGAGAGCAGTTTGCTGGCTACCAGATAACCGCCTCCCCCGCTTGGAAAGAGTTCGATGATCTGTGAGTAACTCGCACAGATCACGGCGATGAGTGACATTTTGTGAAAGAGCCCCTCGTCCGAATGGTCGCGGGCTTTACCTACGATAACCTGCCTGAGCCTGTTGAAAGGCGTGTTGCTTTTCATTTTCTTTGGGTGTGTTGGATGTGATGAATGCATCCACAGCACCGCAAAGATAACTTTTGCACCCGCTCACCGGGAGCGGTCACAAAGGTGCCCTTTCAGATGCCGACGAGGTTAGCTGACGGGCTTGGTCCTGTAAGTGACCCCTGCGAGCGGTTACCCGCTCCGTACGCCCCTTCCTCGGATTTCTCCAAGGAGTTTGGTTCCCCCGTTGCCAGCTTCTTGCGAAGCCAGCACTAGGCTGCATTTGATACCTCTCATAATACTTTTTGTTTTTTTGTCAAGTGGATCAAAACCCTCTTTCCACCTCACACCCTGGCAATTATTCTACCAATCCATGTCCACAATGACATCCACCAGCCTTGAGTCCCTCACCGACCGCGTCATCGAGGGGGCACGCATCTCGCCAGAGGAGGCACTGGAGCTTTACCATCTGCCGCTGGAGGAACTGGGCGCGCTTGCCAATCACCGCCGAATGCTGGCCCGCACGGATGCCTTTGACGGAAAGGGGAATGAGATTGTCACCTACATCATCGACAGGAACATCAACTACACGAACATCTGCAATGTCTATTGCAAGTTCTGCGCCTTCTACCGGACGGAAAAGGAATCTGACAGCTATGTGATTTCGTATGAGGAGATGGATCAGAAGCTGGACGAACTGACAGCAGCGGGAGGCATTCAAGTGCTGCTCCAAGGAGGGCATCATCCATCACTGACCATCGACTGGTATCTCGATTTGCTCTCCCACATGAAGGAGAAATACCCCCATGTGAATATCCATGGCTTCAGTCCGCCGGAGTTCACCCATTTTGCGGAGGTTTTCAAGATGCCTCTGGAAGAAATCATCCGTCGGTTCAAGGAGGCGGGGCTTGGTTCCATTCCTGGCGGTGGGGGAGAGATCCTTGTGGATAGCGTGCGCAACCGGATCGCTCCGCTGAAGGCAAATAGTGATCAGTGGCTCAAGGTCATGGAAGTCGCTCATGGTTTGGGACTCAATTCCAGCGCAACAATGATGTTCGGCCATGTCGAGAGCGTGGAGAATCGCATTGAGCACCTTGGGCGGCTTCGCCGTCAGCAGGATGAGACCGGCGGTTTCACAGCCTTCATCTGCTGGACCTTTCAGCCCGAGAATACCAAACTCCGCGCCGAGCCTGTCGGCTCCGCAGAGTATCTGCGCATGCAGGCCCTCTCGCGGATCTTCCTCGATAATTTCACCAATGTGCAAAGTTCTTGGGTTACGCAGGGGCCCAAGATCGGTCAGGTGGCGCTCCGTTACGGGGCCAATGACTTCGGCAGTGTCATGATGGAAGAGAATGTCGTGAGCAAAGCCGGAGCAAATTTTCGCCTCGAATCCCGCGAAATCGAAACCCTGATTCGTGAGGCCGGTTACACCCCGCGCCGCCGCAACAACTGGTATGAGTTGGTGGATTAAGATCCACCCCCTGCTTCTCGCGATTCTCCTGATCACGGGAGTACTCCCCGCCCGGGGCAACGATGTTTTCCCGGCGACTAATGCACTTATCCTGCCCTCAACCGACAAGCGCTTTATCGTCGATGATGAGGCGTTTGAGAAAGACTCGGGAAATCAAGTCGAACGCCTGGCCAAAGAGGGAAGGCTGACGGATTACTCGTATCTTGCAAAACATGTTCCGCTAGTGCGCCCCTCACTGATACTCCCAACGGCAGCGACCAATCAACTGACGACCCCCGAACTTGCCGATCTGCTCAGACACAGCACCGTCGCAATCGGCTTGCGTTATCAGGAGCCACACACCCGCAACTCCTCGGGAACCCAGGCCGCCAAAGTGGGCAAGTGGCACTACGAGATCGCCGCGACCGCCTTTGCCATCGCACCGGAGATCTTCAGCACCTCACTGCATGTGATGACCATTGATCCGACGATGATGAGGGATGCTCAGGCGGTGGCTGTGACCGAGGAGGGGAAGGTCTTTCCCATCACACAGATCGTGGCCTCCAGTGAACGCGGTGACACCTGCCTTGTGCGTGTTCCCGGACTCACGCTTCCCTCCCTACCGCTACGCCCCGGAGTCAGGACGGGTGAACCGATCTGGTGCATGAGTCATCCTGATGGATTCACCTTCATGTTTACTTCCGGTCAGGTGGCCCGGATCAGCCGTGAACGCTATGACAAGCAATCTGCTCCGGGTCTGCATATCGAGGTGACTGCTGAATATTGCCCAGGGTCGAGCGGCGGGGCCGTGACCGATGCCTCGGGCAATGTCGTGGCACAAGTCTCCAGCATCAACCAATACAGTGACTCCGGCTCACTTGAATCAAAGAATACTCAGATTGCCAGCGGTATCGTTTCTGCCCGCACATGCACCGCTTCTGAGGAAATCATCAACCTGACTACTCCGGGAACCAATGATCCTCTTCCTCTTCCAACTCCGTCACCGAAGAAAAAACGCCATCTGCCGAAGACGCAGGCTACACCCACATCCCAGAAGTCAGAGATCAAAGATTAGAGGTCATGACTGTTCGGGCGGCGGCCTCCGCCATCTGACCTCTCAGCCCATTTCCCAACTTTTCTAGTTGCCAACCCAGATTCTCTCTGAAATAGTCCACCCCCCATGCCAAAAGCAATCGCCCGCAGCAAAACCAAGAAGTCCGTAGCCAAACGATTCAAAATCACGGCTACGGGTAAGGTCGTTCGGTCGAAGGCAGGCCGCCGTCACTTACTCGAGTGCAAGAGCTCTAAGAGTAAGCGCAAGCTCGGCAAACAGGTCGTTGTCGATGACAGCGACGTGAGCCGTATCAAGCTGAACCTGCCTTTCGGACTGAGATAACCGTCGAAGGTATAACCATACGATCCGAGGATCTGGCTGGGAGTTTCTCAGCCTACCCGGGCGGGTGAGATCCCGGATCGAATAAACAAACAGCCTGCCCGAAGAGGCCCGTCGTGTCACAGCAGCGGGAATAAAATAGATGCCAAGAGCAACCAATTCACCCGCAAGTCGCGCTCGTCGCAAGCGGGTCATCGCAGAGGCCGCAGGATATCGCGGTCGTCGTTCCAAACTTTTCCGCTACGCAAAAGATGCGCGGATGAAGGCCAAGTACTGGGCCTATCGTGATCGCAAGACACGTAAGCGCAATGTGCGTTCCCTCTGGATCGTTCGTCTCAATGCAGCCGTTCGCGCCCAAGGTCTGAACTACAATCGTTTTATCGAGGGCCTCAAGGCTGCCAACATCCTGCTCGATCGCAAGGTCCTCTCGGACATCGCGATTCAGGACGAGGGAACCTTTTCCCAGATCGTCACCAAGGCCAAGGCCGCCCTCGAGATCAAGTCTCAGGCGCTTGCCAAGGCTGCCTAAGTCATCACATGATCGGGGATTTCCCCTGGAGACTCCATGGAATCCCGGATCACCGAGCTTAAAGCAGAAGCCATCTCAGCCATTGAGGTGGCTTCTGCCGTTTCTACCCAGAAGGCAGCCCAGGAAGCCCTCAAGGAAACCCGCGTCCGCTTTCTTGGCAAGACAGGTTCGATCTCTCTCCTGAGCGAGGGAATGCGGAGCCTCACCAAGGAGGAGCGCCCTCGCATCGGACAACTTCTTAACGAACTGCGAAACAGAGTCACGGCTGCGCTTGAAGAGAAAGAGGCTGCTCTTACGGCTTTGGCCGATGCAGCCGCTTTCGCCTCCATCGACACCTCCCTTCCAGGGACTGCCTCCTTGTCGGGATCGCTTCATCCGCTCACGCTTCTCGTGGATCGTGCGGTGCAGATTTTTCGTAGACTTGGATTTGCCATTGCCGACGGCCCGGACATTGAGACCGAGTGGCATTGTTTTGATGCCCTGAACACTCCCGCCGATCATCCGGCTCGCAATGAACAGGATACCTTCTATCTCGCGGATGGACGACTGCTGCGCACCCACACCTCCTCGATCCAGATCAGGGCGATGGTTGCCAATCCCCCACCGATCCGCATTATCGCTCCCGGTGCAGCCTACCGCCGTGACGAGGTCGATGCCACACACCTTGCTCAGTTCACCCAGATGGAGGGGCTCACTGTGGCCCCCGGAGTCAACCTTGGCGATCTAAAGGGAACCATCGAATTTTTCTTCCACGAATTGTTTGGTCCCGGCACCGAAATTCGCTTCCGCCCCCATTTCTTCCCCTTCACCGAGCCAAGCTACGAAATCGACATCCGTACCGAATCGCTTGGGGGCAAGTGGATGGAGCTCGCCGGATGCGGCATGGTCGATCCTGCTGTCTTTGCCGAGGTGAATAAGGCGCGGGGTGATGATGCCTATGATCCCGAAAAGGTGAGCGGATTTGCCTTCGGCTTCGGCCTTGACCGCCTTGCCATGAACCTCACCGGCATCTCCGATATCAGAATGCTGACGGAGAACGACCTCCGTTTCCTTTCAAGATTCACGGCATGAAAATTTCTCTCTCCTGGCTGCGGGAACATCTCCGTACCGATCAATCAGCTGCTGAGATCGCGCGCATCCTGACCGATGCGGGACTCGAAGTCGGCACGATCGAGAGCGTGGGCGTGGCGATCCCCAAAGTCGTCGCCGCACAAATTCTGGAATCCGTCCAGCATCCCAATGCCGACCGACTGAGTGTCTGCAAAGTCGATGATGGCAGCGGCTCGCCTCGCCAGATTGTCTGCGGGGCCAAGAATTACAAAGTCGGGGACAAAGTCCCGCTGGCCCAACCTGGTGCCGTCATGCCGGGAGATTTCAAGATCAAGGTCGGCAAACTCCGGGGGGTGGAGAGCGAGGGCATGATGTGCAGTTCCAAGGAGCTCGGACTCGGTGAAGGTGAGGATGGACTTCTCATTCTACCACAGGAGACGGTCACGGGCACTCCGCTGAGCGAACTCTTTCCCGCCGAGGAAGTCTTCGAAATCGAGATTACGCCAAACCGGCCCGATTGGCTCGGGCACCGTGGTGTCGCCCGCGAGGCAGCCGCATTCGGGGTGGGGAAACTGATCGAGCAATCCACCCCTCTTCCTCTGCCCAAGCTCGAGCCATCCGTGGCGAGGATTTCCGCACCGGAGGCAGCCTCCTTCTACAGCATTCGCAAGATCACGGGTGTCAAGGTTGGCCCCAGCCCCGAGTGGTTGCGCAAGCGTCTGGAATCGGTCGGTTTGCGCTCGATCAACAATGTCGTCGATGTGACGAACTTCGTGATGTTTGAGACGGCGCAGCCGCTTCATGCCTTTGATGCGGCGAAGATCACAGGCAATCTGGCCGTGGAGTTTGCAGCCGAGGGTGAGGAATTCACGGCTCTGGATGGCACGACTCACACGCTCTCGACGCATGATGCGGTCATTACCGATGCTAGGGGAGTTCAGGCTCTTGCCGGGATCATGGGGGGAATGGCAAGCGGGGTTTCCGATACCACCACGACGATACTGCTCGAAAGCGCCGTTTTTGATCCCTCTGCGATCCGCCGTTCCAGCCGCGCCCATGGAATCTCCAGCGATTCCGGCTATCGCTTTGAACGGGGAACAGATGCGGAAACCGCGATCCTGGCCTCGGCGCGTGCAGCCTCCCTGATTGTCGATGTCGCAGGTGGCGTGGCTGAGTCGGAGCAGGTCGTGGCCGGAGTGGTTCCAACACCCGTCATCATCCCTTTGCGTGGGGAACGCGTCCGTTCGCTACTGGGTATTGATCTGGACGACGGTACCATTGCGACGCTGCTTGCAAAACTGGGTTTAAAAAAACGGGACGAGGGTTTTGAGATCCCCGGCTTCCGGGCCGTGGATCTGAGGCGTGAGGTTGATCTGATCGAGGAAGTTGCACGGTTACACGGCATTGGAAATATAACTGCCAAGCTCACTTGCATCCCTGCGCACTCAAGCAAAGCTGACAAAGCCTATGACTTTACCCGAGGTCTCCGTCGCAGACTCAGTGGCATGGGTTTTCATGAAGCCCGCAACGGCACGCTCACCAGCAACCGCGATCAGGACATCTATTCCACGGGCGGTCTCGCTGTTCTCAACCCGATGGGCGAGGAACATTCCACGCTCCGCGGCAGCCTGATACCCGGCCTGCTTGATTCCTGCTCGCGCAATCTCCGTCTGGGTGCCGAAACGGTCGCACTCTTTGAAATCGGCGACGTCTATCAATCGGAACAGCCCGAAGAACAGACCCGTTTGGGATTGATCCTGACGGGGTATGCCGCGCCGGAGAGTTGGAAAAACGGGGAGCGACGCACCCTTGATCTCTTTGATCTGAAAGGGATGATTTCCCGACTCGGCACCTGCACGGACAAGATTGAATTCCTCACCACGGCTCACGCCCATGTGGTCCTCTCCTTGGATATCCTGATTGGCGGAGAAACCTCCGGCATCCTTGGCGTGCTCTCCCCCGCTGCGGCTCGTGAGATCACCATCGGGGGACATCAGGGACAGATTCTTGTTGCAGAAATCGCCATCTCCCCGTTGCAGAAAATTTCTGGCGGAGGGTTTTCAAAACATCCCAAAGCCCTCGGCGAACTGCCTAAATTCCCAGCCGCTCGTCGGGATCTCGCGTTGCTCTTGGATGAGGCAACCCCTTACTCCGCGGTGGAAGCAGCCGCATTGGCTACCAACGAGGAACTGCTCACGGGCATCACCCCCTTTGACATCTTCTCTGATCCCTCGGGAATGAAGATTCCCCTGGGTAAAAAATCCCTCGCGATCGCCTTGACTTTCCAGCACAACGACCGAACCTTGACAACAGAAGAGGTCAATCTGGCCCTCGGGCGAATCATGACCCAGTTGCGGGAGAACGCGGGAGCTGAAATCCGCAGCTGATTGCTCTCTGAATATTTTTTGGCAGGTCCGGTGAAAATCGGATCAGAGGAATTTGCCCTGCGGTGTTCGGGATTCGGTCTGTATGCTCCCGATCCGATGTGATCAAACCGGAGGCTAAACCGGGCGGAACAATGACAGGCCTTCACTGGAAGTCAGCGATCCGCGCGGAGGTCTCCACCCTAACCTTATTGGGAACGGGATCGCGACCTAACGGCATCGCGGGGCATTCTTCCCTCGTCCATCGGACGGGCAATGTATTTATTATTAGGAAGTTACACTCTGGTTTTAGAAAGGGTTCCGCCGAGGCCCCCATTGCATGAAAAACCCGTCCGAAAAGAAAATCTGGTTTCCCGCCAAAAGCTACGGCTGGGGATGGGGGCCGCCTTGCTGCTGGCAGGGATGGGTTGTCCTCGGGGTCTATATCATCCTGCTCACGGCAGCTGCATTGATCATCCCCAAGTATGGTCTCCCCTTCTTCTACGGTTACACCTTCGTCCTCTCGTTGATTCTGATAGCCATCTGCTGGCGGAAAGGGGAGAAGCCGAGCTGGCGATGGGGCAAGAAGTCATAAGGAGAGGCACTTCACCTCCGTGGTTGATTTTTCTACGGCTCAGGGCATCGTTAACAATTCATGCTTTTTGAAACTCTCAAAGTCATCGGTATCGCCCTCGAGGTGGTACTGCTTTTCAATCTCCTGATCGTTGTCCACGAGTTGGGCCACTTTGCCGCAGCCCGTTGGCGTGGCCTGAAGGTCGAGAAGTTTGCAATCTGGTTTGGGAAGCCGCTTTGGTCAAAGACCATCGGCGGTGTCGAGTACCGTCTCGGGAGCATTCCCGCCGGCGGCTTTGTGGCCATCCCCCAGCTCGCACCGATGGATGCCATCGAAGGCGGATGCGATGAGAGAGCCGATCAGTTGCCTCTCGCCAAACCGCTCGACAAGATCATCGTCGCATTGGCCGGCCCTGCGGCCAGCATGGGGCTTGCCTTTGTGTTTGCCTGTGTGGTCTTTGTCGTGGGGCGTCCCGTGAGTGAGGCCGAAACCACGAATGTGATCGGCTATGTGGCCGAAGGCGGCCCGGCTGCCAAGGCGGGACTTCAACCCGGCGACAGGATTCTTGCCGTGAACGGCCATCGGGTGACGCGCATTACTGGCATGGGCAGGATGAGCGACACCGTGGCATGGAATGTCGCCACCAGCGATGCTCCGGTTATTCCGATCCGTTTTGAACGCCATGGTAAGGAAAAGACCGTCGAAGTCGAACCCTACACTGAACCCAGCAGCGGATGGCGGCGCAAAAATCTCAGGCAGATCCAGGTTGCCCCCGCGATGATCCCGATGATAGCCAGGGTCGTTCCCAATAGTCCTGCGGCGGAAGCCGGCCTGCGCAGCGGCGATCTTGTGATCGCGGCCAATGAACAGAGGCTTTACAGCCCGATCCCCCTTGCCGAGATCCTGAGTGCTTCCAAGGGGGCACCTGTCACTCTCACCATCCGTCGCGGAGGAAGACACGGCAGTGAGTTTGTCTCCACGATCACCCCGCGCATTCCCGACGGGCAGAGTCTGCCAAGAATCGGCATTGAGTGGGATCAGAGAGGTCTCGTGACCCTTTCTCATCCCAAACCTCTCTCCCAGATCAAATCAAGCATCCTGACCATGTGGGAGACGATTTCTGCGGTGACCGCCCCCCGTTCGGAAATCAGTGTCCAGCAACTCAGCGGACCGGTGGGCATCATGCGGATCTACTACCTTCTCTTCCAGAGTCCGATGGGATGGCAACTCGCCCTCTGGTTCAGCGTCGTCCTAAATGTGAATCTTGCCATCATGAATCTCCTACCCCTGCCCGTCCTCGACGGGGGTCATATCCTGCTTGCCCTCATTGAGGGATTTCTCGGACATCCGATTCATCAGAAAACCCTGGAAACGGTGCAGAGTGCCTTTGCAATGCTCCTGATCGGCACGATGCTCTACATCACCTTCTTTGATGTGGGGGATCTGGTGATGGGACGAAAATCCCGAATGACACCCGACAAGGGTGAAACGATGTCCTTCACGGCTCCGGCTTCAACTCCTTCTCCGGCCAAACAATGAACAATGCGGGTCATGCCGCAACCGGTGCAGGATTGCTCCTCTCTTACACGGCGGATCTTTTTTCCTACAAACGGCGACTCAGCCGGGTCGTGACAGTTGGGGGGTTGGAATTCGGAGGGGAGAATCCCATCCGAATCCAGTCGATGATCACCAGCGACACGATGGATACCGGGGCATGCGTCCGGGAGACACTACGACTGGTGGAGGTCGGATGCGAACTTGTCCGCATCACGGCTCCGACGGTGAAGGATGCGGCCAATCTGAAAAACATCCGCTCCGAGCTTCAGGCCCTTGGCTGCACCGTGCCTCTGGTCGCCGATATTCACTTCAAGCCGGAAGCCGCGCTGGAAGCGGCCCTTTGGGTGGACAAAGTCCGGATCAATCCGGGGAATTTTGCCGACTCTAAGAAATTTAATGTCCGCAACTACAGCGACTCGGAGTATGGGGAGGAGTTGGCACGCATCCGGGAGCGTTTCACCCCTCTGGTGTTGCTTTGCAGAGATCGTGGAGTCGCCCTGCGCATCGGCACCAATCACGGCTCGCTCAGCGACCGGATTATGAACCGATTTGGGGATTCGCCGCTCGGCATGGTGGAGAGTGCAGTGGAGTTTGCGAGGATTGCCCGCGATCTCGACTTTCACCAGATGATCTTCTCGATGAAGGCCTCCAACCCTAAGGTAATGATCACCGCCTACCGTCTCCTCGTGGCCAGGTTGAATGCCGAGGGGCCTGACTGGAACTATCCGATCCATCTTGGCGTAACCGAGGCTGGCGATGGTGAGGATGGACGAATCAAGAGTGCCATTGGCATCGGCTCCCTGCTCTCCGACGGCATCGGCGATACCATCCGTGTCTCCTTGACCGAGGATAGCGAGCATGAGATTCCCGTCGCGTGTGCCTTAGCCGCTCCCTTTTCGCAAAAGCGAGGCCATCCGATTGCCAGTAAAGGAGTGCAGCCGACATGGCCTCTCTTTGAGTATCAACGCCGCCCATCCCGTAAAATCGAGCTGCCCGGAATCACCGGAGCCGTCTGCCTCGGAGGGACGGAAACCGTCCGCGTCGCAGTCCCCCGGCGCGTCGACGAAGCGGTGGCGCATAAGCGAGCTGCCCTTGGTGACTATCAACCGGAACTGATCTGCGAAGATCTGCCGATTGTCGAAGTTGATCCGCACTCCGAGGAAGAGATTCGCTCTCTCAATGCCTCTAATGAAGTGCGGCTTGCCACTATCAGGGAGGGACTCGATCTCGATCCGATATTTGCCTTTCGTCTGCTCGCAGCCCGGATTGATGCCCGCCATCCGATCCTACTCAAAGATACCCTCCTTCCAACCGTTGACGGCACCTTTATCGAGCACCTCTTGAGAGCGGCCACCACACTCGGTTCCCTGCTCTGCGATGGGATCGGCGATGCCATCCTGCTCCGCTCCGAGGAAGCACCGGGTCAATCACTTCGCCTGGCCTACAATATTCTCCAAGCGGCGGGGGTGCGCATCTTCAAGACCGACTATGTCGCCTGCCCCTCCTGCGGAAGAACTCTCTTTAACCTTCAATCCACCACGGCCCGCATCAAGGCCTCCACGGCTCATCTCAAGGGAGTTCGCATCGCTGTCATGGGATGCATCGTCAACGGCCCGGGTGAGATGGCCGATGCTGACTTCGGCTATGTTGGGGGAGCGCCGGGCAAGGTGAATCTCTATGTCGGAAAAACCGCGGTGAAGTTCAACATCCCCGAAGCGGAAGCGGTTGATCGACTTGTGGATCTCATCAAGGAACACAACAAGTGGGTTGATAAAGTCTGAGTCTTTAAAAGCTAATTCTCTAACGCGCTCGTGGTGGGGGTGCGGGGCAGATGCCTCCCGGAGGATAAACAGGCTCCGGTGGGCGGTGGTGGCTGAACCAAGAGCGGATCTCATTCATCATGCGCTTGATGTGGCGGTAGGAGCGGACACAGATCATCTTGCGGTAGCTGGCCCAGGGATCACCCCATTTGTATATCTCGATGGTCACGCGGCGGACTCCCCATGCATTCATGAGTTTCCGAGTGGGTTTGTAGAGATCGATGGTGTTGCGACCAGAGAGGGCAAATCCGTAATCATCGACTTCAAAGAGTTCCCCTGTTGCCCTGATCCGAAAGACCGTGCCGCATGGCCAGCGGGCCCAGTCGGCAGCCGCACTGTTGATGGCACCGTAACGCAGCGGTGTGCCAAGGGCCGTGCGGGCTCCGTAGCGACGATGATCGCTCTCGCTCTGGGTATATGCAGTGGTGCGCACCTTTTGGACTGCGGCTCTCGGCATCGGAGACTCATAGCGGGGCAGCGGATGAGCGCAGCCGCCAAGCCAAAACAAGGGAGAGAGAACAAATAGAGAGAGAAGGTTTCGCTTCACAGATTCCGTTCTTCGCAGATCGCACGAAAAGTTTCCAGATTTCTCGAGCAAATGCGGGCGCAGGATTTGCTACATCAATGAAGATGTCAATAGCGTCGCACTCTTTGCCTAGTCAGCAGCCCTGCGTTTCATTACAAGCAACCCGTCTATGATCAACCAATTCGAAATGAAGGCCAATAAGAAGGCTTTCGAAATCAACATGAACAAGGCGGTTTACGGTACATTTGCCGAGATCGGAGCTGGTCAGGAGGTGGCTCGCAGATTCTTTCATGTGGGAGGCGCGGCGGGAACGGTCGCCAAAACGATCTCGGCCTATGACATGACCTTCTCCGATGCGATCTATGGTAAAAGCTCCCGCTTTGTCAGCCGTCAAAGGCTCGGTGAGATGCTCGACAAGGAGTACGGATTACTGATCGAACGGCTCGATGAAAAATTCGGGGCGGAACGCACATTTTTTGCCTTTGCCGACACGGTGGCGGCCCGCTCTTACAAGACGAAGAACGAGTCGCACGGCTGGATGGGCATCCGCTTCCAAACGACACCCCGTTCGCAGCCCAATGAGATCATCCTCCATGTGAGGATGCTGGATGATGAAAATCTGGCCCAACAGGAGGCCCTCGGGGTAATGGGGGTGAATCTGATTTATGGGGCGTATTTTTTGCGCAAGGAGCCCAAAGCCTTTATCGCCTCCCTGCTGGACGATCTCGATGCGACCCGCGTGGAGATCGATGTGATCCGCTTTTCCGGTCCGGACTTTGCCATGGTGGACAACCGGATAATGTGTCTGGAGCTTGTCACCCAGGGACTTGCACAGGCGGTTCTCTTCCGCGGCGACGGCGATGTGATCCAGGCTGCCGAGGCGTTTTACCACAAGCCGCTGATCGTCGAACGCGGAAGCTTCCGTCCCCTCACCAATGTCGCCAACGACATGCTCGAATGCGGTCACACGATGTTTCTCATGGAGGAGGAACTTCACGAGGAACAACCGGAAATCGTGCTTGAGATCACCATGAAGCACCTGATGCGAAGCGGTCAGCTGGATCTTCAGGATTTCCTTGATCGGGTCGATATGCTCGGCGCGCTGGGACGCACGGTGCTGATCTCCAATTACGGGGAATATTACCGCCTGATCCAATATCTCCGCCGCTATACGGATCGTGCCATCGGGCTTCCTCTCGGTGTTCCGACGCTTCAGGAGATCTTTGAGGAAAAGTATTACAACCATCTTGACGGCGGCATCCTGGAGGGGCTGGGCAGGCTCTTCAAAAAGGGGATTCGTCTTTATGTCTATCCCACAAAGAACGACAAGGGTCACATCATCGAGGCTGCCTCCTATCCTGTGGAGCCGAGTCTGCGGGCCCTCTACTCTTACCTGCTAGAAAACCGTTTCATTGTCCCGATGGCGGGATGCAAGCTTGAGTATCTGGGGATCATTGCAACAAATGTCCTCGCCGATATCCAGTCAGGCAATCCCTCCTGGGAAACAATGGTGCCGCCCAAGGTCGCGGAAATCATCAAGAGCCGGCAGTTCTTCGGATACAACGCGTCGGCCAGCACGGAGGTGGGAAAAGAGCAGGTCAGTCCCTGAAATTTTTGAAATTGAGCATGACGCCAAAATCCTTGCTTCGCAGAAAGGCGATGACGGCCTGAAGTTCGTCACGCTTGGATCCGTTGACACGAACCTGACGGTCCTGAAGTGACGAGGCAACTTTGAAGCCTCTCCCCTTGATAGCTGAGATGATCTCCTTGGCACGATCCCCATCGAGTCCCTGGGTGATGACAAATTCCTGACGGGCGTGACCGAGGGGCGAGATGGACGGTTCTTTCTGATCAACATTCCGAAGATCAACCCCCCGTTTGGCCAACTTGCCGACCATCATCTCCCGGAGAGCCTTGAGTTTTACCCCGTCATTGGCCGTGAGGGTGATGAGTTCGGGCTTGGTTAGTTCGATCTTGGCATTGCTTCCCTTGAAATCGAAACGCGTTGCCAGTTCCTTCACTGCCTGATTTACCGCATTCTCGATCTCCATTCGCTCAATCTCAGAAACAACATCAAATGTAGGCATGGAGAAAAGTTGAGAGCTGAAACCTGAAACTTGAAAGCTGAAAGTGAGCAAATATTGAATACTGATCACTTATTTTCATCCCTCATCCTTCATCTTTCTCCACGCGACTTGTGGATTGCAAAAAATCTCTTCTGCGTGGATGTTAACCAACTCCCCAAAGGACGCACACCAGGAGCAGCATGAGCGCAACCACAGCAGAATCACTACCAGCAATGAACCCACCACGCACCGAAGACACACGGGTGTGCGGTGTGACGCGCCTGGTTTCACCTCGCAAAGTCAAGGAGCGCCTGCCTGCCAGTCCCGATATTCTGGCAAAGGTTGCCGAGTATCGCGAGACATGTCGCCGCATTCTGCGGGGTGAGGATCCGCGTCTGCTGGTCATCGTAGGCCCATGTTCGATCCACGACACGGTCTCAGCGCTGGATTATGCAAAGCGCCTGAGCGCCCTCTCCAAGGAGGTCGAGGATCGTCTTTTCATCGTGATGCGTGTTTATTTTGAGAAACCCCGCACCACGGTGGGATGGAAGGGGCTGATCAACGATCCCCATTTGGATGATTCCGGTGATCTGGCCCATGGTATCGAAGTGGCTAGGCAGCTTCTTCTCGATGTTGCGGCGTTGGGACTCCCTGCGGCGACGGAGACACTCGATCCGATCATCCCACAATACATTGCCGACTTGATCAGCTGGTCGGCGATCGGTGCGCGCACCACTGAGTCCCAGACACACCGTGAACTGGCCAGCGGTCTCTCGATGCCGGTCGGATTCAAAAACGGCACCGATGGCAGCGTCCAGACGGCCGTCGATGCTATGCGCTCCTCATGCAACGGGCACAGTTTTCTGGGCATTGACCAAGAGGGTTTCACAAGTATCATCAAGACGGAAGGCAACCCCGATGTACACCTTGTCCTGCGTGGTGGTCGTGACGGCGTCAATTATCACCCGCACCAGACAGCCGATGCGGCGACGAAACTCAAGGCTGCCAAAGTCCCGTCCGCCATCATGATCGACTGCAGTCATGCCAATAGCGGCAAAGATCCCTCCCGGCAGCCCGAAGTCTGGCAGAGCATTCTGGAACAACGGGCCGCAGGCCGCCGCGACATCGTCGGAGCCATGCTGGAGAGTCACATCGAACACGGAGCTCAGTCCCTCGGCGGAGATCCCTCCAAGCTCCTCTACGGCGTCTCGATCACCGATGCCTGCCTTGATTGGGAATCCACCGCTGCCCTGCTCCGCAAGGCGTAGATCGTTCATGCCTCATCCCGTGGCAGGATTGATTCGCGATCTGCCCTTTGCCGCGATTGATTTTGAATCGGCGGGCGAACGCCCCAATGAAGCCGGTATCCCTATCGAGATCGGCATCGCGGGGATGCGGGGGATGACTCTGGACTCGGATTCCTTTTACCGCAGCTACCTCCGAGCTGATCTGCCTGTCACTTGGGCTGCCCGGCAGATCCATGGGATTAGCAATGATGATCTCAAGGATGCGCCTACCCTGCTCTCGCTATGGCCTGAATTAAAAGGCCGTCTTGGAGGGCGCTGGCTTGTGGCCCATGGCAGCGGAACAGAAAAACGCTTCCTTCGGGCATTCCCCCTCCATGGATTCGGCCCTTGGGTCGACACCCTGACCTTGAGCCGGAAAATCGTGCCGAACCTCGATTCCTACGCTCTTTCTGATTTGGTCATAAAACTTGAACTTGAGAAAGAGGCCCTCACGCTGCTGACTGATTTCCGCTGGCATGAGGCCCTCTCTGATGCCATCGCCTCTCTCCTATTGCTCAAAAAACTCATTCATATTGCGGGAATTCAGGATCTTCACGCCGAAATACTCCTACTCCCCTAATGGAATTTGGAAGGGAAGCGCCATGATCATAAATTTTACCTTGTTGCGGTCTGCGCTGATTTCTCTTAGTTGGTATGGGATACCCCTGCTGATTCATGGAAAATTCCCATGTCTAAAGAAAATCTCCCCCATTCCATCAATAGCCGACCAGGTGGCTATGTGCTCATCTCCCCATGCAGGGATGAGGCCCAATTTCTTCGCTTCACCGTCGATAGCGTTCTGGAGCAAACTGTCCCCCCCTCCCTCTGGGTGCTTGTCGATGATGGCTCCACGGATGGAACGGGGGAGATTCTGGATGAACTCGCCGCGGAGCATCCCTTGATCCGGGTGGTACATCGCACGGATCGGGGACGTCGCCATGTCGGACCGGGGGTGATCGATGCGTTTTATGCAGGTCTGGAAACGATCAACCTAGATGACTTTGATTATCTCTGCAAATTTGATGTCGATCTGCTATTGCCAACGGTTTACTTCGAGAAGCTGATCAAGAAAATGAAGGCCAACCCCCAGCTTGGCACATGTAGCGGCAAACCTTACTTCGTCAGACATAAGCCACCACGCCTCACCAGCGAAAAATGTGGCGATGAGATATCGGTGGGCATGACAAAGTTCTACCGCGTTTCCTGCTTCAAGGAGATTGGCGGATTTGTCAGGGGGGTCATGTGGGATGGGATTGACTGTCATCGGTGCCGGATGCTTGGCTGGAGAGCAAGAAGCTGGGATGAGCCCGATCTCCAATTCATCCACATGCGACCCATGGGATCGAGCTACAAGGGTATCCTCACCGGTCGGATGAGGCACGGGGCCGGACAATATTTCATGGGCACCAGTTTGCTCTATCTCACGGCCAGTTGCATTTTTCGCCTGAGTCATCCTCCCGTGGTGATCGGGAGCCTTGCCTCATGGTGGGGGTTTGTCTACTCGATGCTTTCCTTGAAACCAAGGTACGAGGACTTGAAATTCCGAAGGTTTTTAAGGGCGTTCCAATGGGATTCCCTGCTGCGCGGAAAGAGTGCCGCCACAAAGAAAATCGCCAAAACCCATCCCCATAGACCTGACCTTCAACCCTCGAAAAAGGAGGGTGTCTCTGTTTAAGCCGGGCTACGGAGTTCGGGTTAAAAGGATGGTGCTCGGGGAGGGACTCGAACCCTCATGCCTTTCGGCATGCGCCCCTTAAACGCACGTGTCTGCCATTTCACCACCCGAGCAATGGGGCTGCACATCATACGAGGTGAAGTCCCGGTAGCAAGCGATAAAAGCAGAGTCTCCGCCTAAATGTTTTTCTGGCGGGCATTGCCGGAAAGTTTTTCTTGTGTCGTGAATGCCGCTGTGGCAATATCTCACTCCTTTTTCCAAAGATTTCCCATGTCCTACGCAATCATCCAAACTGGCGGCAAGCAATACCGCGTCTCTGAGGGAGATATCCTGAATGTCGAAAAGCTCGCTGTTGAAGCCGGCTCAGAAACTTCTTTCAGCGATGTGCTCCTGGTCGTCAATGGTGACAAGATCACCCTTGGCTCTCCACTTGTCTCCGGAGCCAGTGTCAAAGCTGAAGTTGTCTCCCAGTTCAAGGATGAGAAAGTCATCGCCTTCAAATTCAAGCGCCGCAAAGGTTATCACCGCACGGTCGGACATCGCCGTCAGCTCACCAAGCTAAAGATCACTAAGATCGCTGCTTAAGCCTCAATCACTTAACACCCACCTACCATGGCTCATAAAAAAGGACAGGGATCCGTCAAGAACGGACGCGATAGCATCAGCAAGCGCCTCGGTGTGAAAAAGTTCGGCGACCAGAGCGTCGATGCTGGTAACATCATCATCCGTCAGCGCGGCACCAAATTTCTTCCGGGTCGCAATGTAGGACTTGGTCGCGACTACACAATCTGGGCACTCGTTGCAGGAAAAGTTCGCTTCGACCGCGCAGGCCGTCGTGTGAATGTCGATCCTCTTGTCTCCGAAGTCGCTGCCAACTAAGCAATACTTTGAGTCTCTCCCCGCAAGGGATGAATAACCCCGGTTCTTCCAGACCGGGGTTTTCCATGTCCAGACCCAGCTTTGGAGTGCTCGGTTCCGGCAAAGGCTCCAACTTCCGCGCACTTGCCGAGTCATTCAAGAACGGGACTCTCGGCTGCAAACCGGTGATCGTACTCTCCGATGTGGAGGATGCGGGAATTTTGACTCTCGCCAGTGAATTCGGCATCCCCGGTCAGTTTGTTTGCACTGGCACCTTCCGTACCAAGATGTCACCCGAGGCCGAGGCGGAAGTTGTCCGCCTGCTCAGGGAGGCAGAGGTTGATTTTGTAGTGCTGGCAGGATTCATGCGTGTCATCAAGGAGCCGTTGTTACAAGCCTTCCCCGGTCGCATCATAAATATCCATCCCTCACTGTTACCTGCTTTTCGAGGGCTTGAAGCCTGGCGTCAGGCACTTGAGGCAGGAGTGCCTGAAACTGGCTGCACGGTGCATCTGGTAGATGCCGGGGTCGATACAGGCAGGATCCTTGGCCAAACCCGGGTGCCTGTTCTGGCCGATGATACCGCGGAATCACTTCATGACCGCATTCAAGTCGCTGAGCATGAACTCTACCCGCGCATGGTTCGCGAATTTGCAGCGAGACTGACAAAACCAAAACTTCCTAATCACTGATCCAACAAAACAGTAAGGCGCAGGAAGTTTGGAATCAGTGCAAGGCGTCGTGAGCGAATGCCGTAGTATTCCTACGGCGAGCGAACAGCAAAATCGCACTGAGCCAAAATCCCAAGCCCCTAGTCGATTCCTCGCATGAGCTCCTTTCGTCTTTTCGACCTGAATCCCGAGCAGTTCCGCGCCGCTACGCATGGTGACGGTCCGATGCTGATTCTTGCCGGCGCGGGAACTGGCAAGACACGCGTGCTCACTGCCCGGATCGCATGGCTGGTATCGCAGGGTGTTGATCCCGCCTCCATTCTGGCTGTCACCTTCACCAACAAGGCCGCCAAGGAAATGAGGGAACGCGTGGCAGCCTCGGTGACTTCCGAGCAGGCCCGGCAAATTACCCTCTCAACCTTTCATGCACTCTGTGTGCGGCTACTTCGCAAGCATGCCGCGTTACTCGGCTATAAAGAGAACTTCAGCATCTTTGACGACGGTGATCAGATGGGCCTGATCAAGAAAATCGCCGCCCGCATTCACGACAAGCAGGATCCCCTCGATCCCAACCTTGCAAAGAACATCATCAGCAAGGCCAAGAATCTCGGCATGGCGGAACCGGAGACAACGGATACGGCACTCGGTAGTCTTTTCTCCAAATACCAGAACGAACTCCGCACGCTCAATGCGATGGACTTCGACGATCTGCTGCTCCAGGCCCGTACTCTCCTGCGCGATCATCCCGAGGCCCGTGAGGAGTGGCGGACGCGCTACCGGCATATCATGGTGGATGAGTTTCAGGACACCAATGCACTCCAACTCGAGTTGGTCAGCCTGCTTGCCGGTGAGACTCACCCCAATATCTGCGTGGTAGGCGACGACGATCAGAGCATCTACGGATGGCGTGGTGCCGAAGCGGCCAATCTGCTGGAATTTGAACGGCATTTTCCCAATCCCGAAGTCATCAAACTGGAGCAGAATTATCGCAGCACCGATGTCATCCTCTCGGTGGCCAACCGTCTGATTCGTCATAACTCGCGGCGCCGGGGAAAGAATCTATGGAGCGATCGCAAGGAGGGTGAGGCTGTGCGCATCCTGCTGGCTAGTGATGACAAGGCGGAGGCGGAATTTATCGCCGATGAGATTCAGGCAGCCGGGCCGCTGAGTGCAAAGACTCGCCCGTGGACCGATTTTGCCATCCTCTACCGGATGAATGCCCAGTCACGGCAGTTTGAGGAAGTGCTGAGGGAAAGGCGTATTCCCTACCGTGTGGTGGGGGGGAAGAGCTTCTTTGACAGGCGTGAAGTCAAGGATGTCGTCGCTTACCTGAGCGCCCTGCTCAATTCCGATGACGACAACGCCCTGCTGCGCGTTCTTGCCAATCCCCCGCGAGGAATCGGCCAAGCCACCCTTCAGCTGGCGACCGAAGCCGGGGCCAAGACTCGCAAAAGCCTCCTCGGTATTCTTAACGATCCCGAGCATTTGTCCGTCAGTTCGTCCAAGACCAGAACCGCGATTCAACGATTCACGGAGGACTGGGGCGCCTACCGTATCCAGCTTCAGACCCCGGGTGTCGATGTGGCGGGATTACTCCGTGGACTGCTGGAAGAATGCGGCTACCACGAAGACCTGAAGAAAAGTTGTAAAACGGAGGCTGAGGCTGATGGACGGGCTGAGAATGTTCACGAACTGCTCAATGCCCTTGCCGGATATTGCCAACGCCATCCGCGCGAAGGTGCGCGTGGATTCCTCGATGGGCTGACCCTCGAACAGGAACGCGAAGAGGAAAAAGCCGAGGAGCGCGAAGGCGTGACTCTCATTACGCTACATGCAGCCAAGGGGTTGGAATTTCCCGATGTCTGGCTCGTCGGCGCAGAGAATGGGGTGCTCCCGCATGAACGCTCCAAAGCCGAAGGAACCGTGGAAGAGGAACGCCGCCTCCTTTATGTCGGCATCACCCGCGCCCGCCACCGCCTGACCATAACGCACTGCTCAACCCGGCGGAAATTTGGAAGTGTTTCCTCATGCTCTCCGAGCCCTTTCCTTCTCGAACTCCAGGGCGAAGGAGTGGAAACTGGCAGTATGGAGGAACTTCTTTCCCAGCCCCTGAGTGAAGAGGAAAGCGAGGATGCCTTTGCGCGCATGAAAGCCATGCTCCGTGGGGAATAGCGTCGGCTCTTTTAGCGCGGAGCTGCGTTGCCGCTCGCTTGCGGTATGCCCGATACCGCTGCGCTCTCACTCCTTGCCCCGCATCTAAAATATTCACCGCTCTTTAAAAACAATATGTCGTTTTTCAGGCTGCTCAATTTTTCGCAGAGAAGCGGCAGCCCTAGTGCGTTCGCCTAGCTTTCCATCCAATCATGCTGCGTCTATATAAAAACGCATATCAGAAACAGCACCCTTCCATGCCGATCAGACAACCTACATCCAATTTGTTGACGCCGGGGCAGAAGGGGATGCTTCGGGTGAAGGGGTACTTAACGGAGTGGTAGTTGGCACCGCTTCGGGCGTGGCGGTCGGGTTTGCAGTTGTATCCGGTGAGGGTGCAGTTCCCGGCAGGGGAATCGGTGTTGCCGGGGTCGATACAGGTGTTGGCGTTGGTTCAGTGAGCGATTCCTTAGCGGAGCGGAACTCGGTATGCCTGATGCGGCCACCCGCCTCGGCAGTCCAGACGCTCAGACCGATTGAGATGGCAGCACCGATGAGAACACCCCAGCCGATCCATGCGGCTTGCCTCGGAAATTTGATCAGGGTCAGCAGCGCAAGAAGGGCAAGAATGCCGACTGCATAGACCACCGGGGCTGCGATCTTCGCCCGTTTGCTATGCTCGCGAAAAGCTGACTTCCCTGCCACATCCAAACCCGGGTCAATGGAACCATCGGCAAACGATTCCTGCGCCGCTTCTCCAGTTTCCATAACGAGCGGCATCGTTCCAACACAAAGAAGAACGGCCACGAGACCTGAAGCGAGAGCGCCGCGACTGTGAAAGAGGATCCCAATTAGAACCGGCAGACAGGCAACCGCAAAACCTATGATCGGCACATGGTTGATCGCAAGATGAAGGTGAGCGGGGGTGAAGAGTGCTTGGATCACGGCTTGAGCGTGATCTCTTGGTTTTTTTCCCGCAAGAGAGAAAACACATCTGCTGGACAGACGACTTAATATGAGCCACATATTTTTCATGACAAATGGCACAAGTGGTCAAGGTTCGGCCGGTAATGTCGTTGCCTCGCTGGCCAGCTTTTTTATCCCGGGCTTGGGACAACTGATTCAAGGCAGGCTGCTACCTGCTGTTCTGTTCTTTGTCTTTACAGGACTACTCTGGATCATCCTCATGGGTTGGGTCATCCATCTCTGGGCCTGTCTCGATGCAGCTCTTTGGAAGCCGAAAAGCTAACAGCAAAGTCCTCTAATCTGAATCCCTCTCTGGTCATTTTTGATCAGCCGTTTGATTCATTTATACAGTTTCTCAGAGAATCACCGCGATTACTCTGTAAATAATACAAATAAATACTTGGCACGCCCTGTGCTTGCGGTAATGTATCGGACTTCAACCAGTCCTACCAACCTAACCAAACCTACCATGAAACTAATGACACGCATTGCAACTGTCGCCCTTGTGGCAGTCGCAGCAACTACCAGCGTTAAGGCTGGAACCGGAAAAGATGTGAAGGCTCCAGTAGCTCCAGCTCCTGCAAGTCCGCTCTTCACATTCACTGCTAGTGAAAACTACGACAGCCGCTACATGTTCCGCGGCGTCGATGTGCTCGCTGGTACTGGGATCCTGTCGTCCACATTTACCCCGACCTGGCACATCACCTCCAAAGACACGCTTTCCGTACCTATTTGGTATGCTACAGCTGTCAAACAGAATGCTAATGCCTCTTCCTACAGAGAGCTTGATATTCCAGTAAACTATCTGCACACATTCGACAACGGAATTGCTCTGGGTGCAGGATACATATTCTATGGCTACTTCAACCTTCCTGGCGGCAACCGTCCAGGTGGAACAGGTATCCAGAACGAGGTCAATGTCACTGGATCATACACCAAGACGATCTGCGGAATCCCAGTAACTGGTGGGATTACCTACTTTTACGAGCTTGGTACGGCCAACCAGTACAAATATGGATCCATCAATCCAGGATCGAGCTACCTCTCTCCTTC
>SESG01029472.1_pt1 | contig 23669 bp, 14 predicted proteins | sample 3171421 | NCBI WGS metagenome assembly SESG01 (sample SAMN10866946, study PRJNA518727) | freshwater metagenome | biome: subpolar coniferous forest; feature: holomictic lake; material: water; isolation source: holomictic Lake 227, 6 m and 8 m depth | place: Canada: near Kenora, Ontario | collected...
CTGAAAAACTATTACGATACCTCCTTCTTTTTCAGCAGCAGGGCACTGAAACAATCAACCTTTAAAGGGATCGAGCTGAAACATATCTTCAGGCAAAGCGACCAGAAATTCATTGATCTGCTCAATAAAGTGCGTGACAATCAAATTGATGAGGGAACTTTGCAGGTGCTTAATCAACGCCATATTCCGGGATTTGATCCTGACGAGAAAGAAGGTTATATTACCCTTACAACCCATAATTACCAATCCCAGCAGATCAATAGTGCCAAATTGGGGATACTCAAAACCGCAATTTCAAGGTTTTCGGCGGAAGTTCAAGGTGAATTCCCGGAATATTCCTATCCTACCGATCAGGAAATGGAACTGAAAACCGGGGCGCAGGTTATGTTTGTCAAGAATGATCCCTCCCCCGGTAAAAGGTTTTACAATGGGAAAATTGGGAAGATCACTGACATGGATGAAGAACGGATTGAAGTGTTGTGTCCGGGCGAGGATACAGTTATTTCTGTAGAGCGACTTACCTGGCAAAATACTAAATACACCCTCGATGAAGCTACCCGTGAAATTACTGAGGAGATAATCGGCACTTTCAGCCAATTTCCGCTTAAGCTTGCTTGGGCGATTACAATTCATAAAAGTCAGGGACTCACTTTTGCGAAGGCGATCATTGATGCCCGTGCCTCTTTTGCCCATGGGCAGGTGTATGTGGCACTGAGCCGATGCAAAACCTTTGAGGGACTGGTACTCAGCACCCCGATTGCCATCCACAGCATCAAGAATGATTCCACGGTAGTGCAGTTCAGTGAAGAGGTGGAACACAACCAGCCCGGACCTTCCGAGCTGGAACAATCCCGGAAGGAATATCTGCAGCAATTGCTCGGTGAGCTGTTCGATTTCCGACCGGTCATGCGGCAAATCACCTATCTTCAAAGACTTTGGGACGAACATTCATCGCAGCTTCTGGGTACGCTTAATTTCGTCTTAAAGGGCATGATCACTCCTTTGCAAAGCGAAATGATCGATGTGGCTGGTCGATTTGAAAACCAGGTCAGGCAAATACTGGCCTCCGGACCAAATCCCGAGGAGAATCCACAACTGCAGGAACGAGTCAGGAAGGCTTCAGAGTTTTATTATACCAGGCTTGAGCAGATCCTTGAGTATCCCCTCTCTTCAGCAACCATGGAAAGCGACAACAAGGCAGTCCGTAAAAGCCTCGGCGAAGCAACCGACAAATTGATCAAGGAAATCAGTATCAAAAAAAGATGTCTCGAGAAGTGCAAATCGGGATTCAATACCAAATCCTATCTGGAAACCCGTTCCAAGGCTGCTATTGACGCTGAAGAGACCGGCCGCGGGCGGAAGAAATCAAATACTCCGGCAACGTTCTCCTCCAACCCTGACTTCTATACCCTGATTAAAAGTTGGCGGGAAGAAAAGGCGGAACTGTTACAAGTTGAGGTCGCCAGGGTTCTCGCACAGAAAACCATGCTTGAAATTGTCCAGACACTTCCGGTCACCGGGAAAGAACTAAAGGAAGTGAAGGGGATGGGTGGAGTACGCATGAAGCAGTTCGGCAGGGAGATTCTCGAAATGATTCTTGCCTACCGGGAGAAACAAGGGATGGATATTCCCGCGGAAGCCGCGCAGGAGGCAGAACGCGCAGGCATGGATTCGAGACAGCTGAGTTATGACCTCTTTAAAAATGGTCTGTCTATTCCTGAGATTGCCCGTGGCAGGCAGATGGCGCTTTCTACCATTGAGAGTCATTTGCTGAATTACGTTAGAAACGGAGAACTTGACATTTACCGCCTGGTAGATCAGAAAAAGGTAAAGGCCATCGAGGAGTGCATAGAGCTGAATAACTTCAGGCAGCTATCAGACCTGAAAGTGAAATTGGGTGACGCCTATAGCTACTCCGAAATCAAGTTCGTCTTAAAATACCTTGAAGGTCGCAATTAAGCATTATACAAAAATATCGACATGCTTTTTTCCTTGGCGATCCTTGCAATTCTGCGCGAAATCTAACTGGTATTGCGCGAAAATTCAATTGAAAACCTACAACAGAATTTTGTTCTCCTTACTTAATATTCGCATTCGCTTGGTTTTCTGGAATATTTCGTAATTTGCAACTCATTCTAACGATAACTGTAACTGACAACTGATAGTAGATTGAATTTTATCAGTTTCAGTTATTAACAAAACTAAAACATGAAGAAATATATCCTGGCGTTCGACCAGGGAACGACCAGTTCACGCGCCATTGTCTTTGATCACGATGGTTTGCCTATCGCGACTGCCCAAAAAGAATTTACCCAAATTTATCCCGAACCGGGTTGGGTAGAGCACGATCCCGAAGAGATCTGGTCTACACAGGCAGGAGTGGGCATGGAAGCGATCTTTAAAGCAGGTTTAAACGCGAGCCACATTGCTGCCATAGGCATCACCAACCAGCGGGAGACGTCGGTGGTTTGGGATAGAAAAACCGGTCAGCCTTTGTATAATGCCATTGTCTGGCAGGACCGCCGAACTGCTGATTATTGCGACCAGCTGAAGAAAGATGGGTATGACCTAATGATCAGAAACAAGACAGGCCTCATTCCTGATGCCTATTTCTCTGCCACAAAAATTAAATGGATTTTGGATAACATAGCCGGCGCACGCAAGCTGGCCGCCAAAGGCAGACTGGCTTTTGGCACCATAGACACCTGGCTGATCTGGAATATGACGCGCGGAAAATTGCATGTGACGGATGTCTCCAATGCCTCCCGCACGATGCTGTTCAATATTCATACCCTTCAGTGGGATGCAGAACTACTTGACCTATTTGATATTCCAGCCAATATTCTGCCGGAAGTAAGATCCTCAAGCGAATTTTATGGTCATACGGTAGGCCCTTTCCCATCACCCATCCCAATAGCAGGAATTGCAGGAGACCAGCAGTCTGCCCTGTTCGGACAGATGTGTGTCGACCCGGGGATGGTCAAGAATACCTATGGAACAGGATGCTTCATGATGATGAACATTGGTAAACTGCCCATTGAATCCAAGAGTAAATTATTGACCACAGTTGCCTGGAAGATAGGGGAGGAAACGACCTATGCCCTGGAAGGAAGTATCTTCATTGGAGGTGCCGTTGTTCAGTGGCTTCGCGATGGTCTCGGAATCATCCGCGTCTCCAACGATGTAGAAAAACTGGCAGCCAAGGTGAAACACAGCGACGGCGTCTATTTTGTTCCTGCATTTGCCGGGTTGGGGGCACCCTACTGGAACCAGTATGCCCGCGGCACCCTCACAGGGATTACCCGTGGTACCACCGCAGCACACATTGCCAGGGCAGCCATCGACAGCATAGCCTACCAGACACTGGAGGTATTGTTGGCCATGCAAAAAGACTCAGGGGTTACCATCATGGAACTGAGGGTTGATGGCGGTGCCACTGTCAACAATGGATTGCTGCAATTTCAGGCAGACCTGCTGCAGTCGGATGTCGTACGTCCCCAAATCACGGAAACGACGGCCCTTGGTGCAGCCTATCTGGCCGGACTGGCGGTAGGATACTGGAAGGATGTTCAGGACATACGGAAGCAGTGGAAACTGGATCGGGTCTTTTCACCGGGTATTCACGGTAGTGAAACCACCGAGCTGATCAAAGGCTGGCACCGTGCCGTGCGTGCTGCAGTGGCCTGGGCTGATGGAGATTGAGGGATAGTAATTGGAGTTAAGTACGCTAAGAACGCAAAGAAAAAATAGGACATTGTCATTTGTTCCTTCTTAGTCCTCGAAAAGTCAGGTACTTCTTTAATAATTTTATACGCTTAAATCAAATTATATGAACCCATTTTTTGGAGAATTTTTTGGGACGGCAATCATTCTGCTTTTAGGTGGAGGTGTTTGCGCAAATGTTGCACTCAATAAAACCAACGGACACAACAGCGGCTGGATTGTGATCACTTTTGGATGGGCTATTGGAGTATTTACCGGTGTGCTTTTTGCTGCCCCGATCAGTGGTGCGCACCTTAATCCTGCCGTCACACTTGCTTTGGTTATTGCGCATAAATTTCCTCCGGCACTCATACCGTCTTATTGGACAGCACAGTTATTGGGTGCCATGTTTGGTTCTGGCTTGGTTTGGTTGGCCTACAAAAAACACTTTGATGAAACCACCGATGGGGATACAAAATTGGGTGTTTTCTGTACGGCACCCAACATCCGAAGTTATTGGTACAATGTGTTGACAGAATTGATTGGGACGCATATGCTCACCATGGCTGTTCTCTATATGGCTGAACCTGAAGTCGGATTGGGAGCTTTAAGCGCCCTTCCTGTAGCATTTGTCGTTCTCGGAATCGGACTTTCACTGGGAGGACCCACAGGCTATGCCATCAATCCTGCCCGGGATTTAGGTCCCCGCATCATGCACTTTTTTCTTCCCATACCCAATAAGCGCAACAGCGACTGGCGATATTCCTGGGTACCCATTTTAGGCCCCATCTTGGGGGCAATTTCTGCGGCAGGATTGTATTTGATTCTGAAGAGTTTTTAAATAATAATGCCTGAAATACTTAATGTTTAGTATTTCAGGCATTTAAGTGTACTTCGGTCACTTGATCTACTTCAGTATTACCTCAATCACCGGAATTTCAACAGGTGGTTTCAGTACCGGAAGCTGGAGATTCACATTCTTGCTCTCTTCGCCGTTACCCGTGCGGTATTTGACTTCAGAAGCATCATGAAGAAACTGGATATATTTGATTTTGTCCGCCATATTTTTCAGCTTCAGGTTACCCATTGGATAAGCCAGCAGATGTATGTACAACCTGTTTGTCTTTGGATTGTAAGTCAGCAGGCTATTGTATGGAGTTTCAAACTCAGCCGGAGCTTCCGTACATCCGTAGATCGAACGGTTGTTGAATTTCATCCATTCGCCCATCGCCTTGAGCCTATCCTGCGCCCTGTAATCGAAGGTGCCGCGGGCTGTTGGTCCGACGTTCAGTAACAGGTTGCCACCTTTGCTGACTGATTCGATCAGCAGCTCAAGAAGCTGAGCCGGGCTCTTCCAACTGGTTTCGTCGCGGAAATAGCCCCACGATCCGGAGAAAGTCTGGCAGGTTTCCCAGGCAATTTTCTGGCCATTGCGTTCCGGCCATTTCTCTACCTTGTATTGTTCGGGGGATTCAAAATCCCAACCATAATCCTTGTCTTTCAGATCCAGCCTGTCGTCGATGATGATACCGGGTTGAAGGGTGCGAACCATCTTGAGAAGATCTTCTGATCCCCAGTCGTCACGACCTTTGCCGTTTTTCCCGGGGAATGAGAAATCGAACCAGATCACATCGATCTGACCGTAGTTGGTCAGAAGTTCGCGTACCTGGTTTTTCAGGTATTCGCGGTATTTGGCCATGTCTTTTCCTTTGTTCAGGCGCGCATAGGCGGAATCAGATTCCTGACGCTGCGGATGCACCCTGTCGACCGTGTAATCCGGATGGTGCCAGTCGATCAGCGAATAGTAAAAGCCAACTTTCAGTCCTTCACCTCTCAGGGCTTCCACATATTCCTTGACAACATCCCTCCCGAATTTGGTATTGGTCGTCTTGTAATCCGTGTATTTGGAATCGAAATTACAGAACCCCTCGTGGTGTTTTGCGGTAAGTACTACATACTTCATTCCCGCCTCTTTGGCCATCCGTGCCCATTCTTTGGGATTATAAAGATCAGGATTGTACTCTTCGAAGTATTTCTGGTACTGCTCGTTGGTCAACCGTTCGTAGTTCTTCACCCACTCGTGGCGAGCTGGCAACGCGTACAATCCCCAGTGGATAAACATTCCGAATCGGGCATCTGTCCACCACGACATGCGTTTGGCTTTCTGCTCGGGTGTCTCTTTCTTGTAATCAATCTGTGCGACAGTTTGAAATCCAATAAAGGCCAGTAGGAGCAGACTGACTAATCTGATTTTAAAATTGTTTCTCATGCGATTTATTTTAGTGTTTGAATTGGAAGATTCGATGATAAATGTATTGAAAAATGGAGTACAAATTGCGATTGGCTAAACAGTTAAGATACAAAAACAATTTAATTTTCTATACAGATTCTCTGTTGATGACTAATTTGCCTGTGTTTTCACGAAAACCACGAAAACCACGCAAAGAAAATGCATAAAAAATTCATCTTCAGTACTTTATCGTTGAGAGGTTGAGCTTTGCCAATCGCCCCGCCTGGAAATGATTCCAGGTGGGACTCCTTGCAATAATTGAATGAGCTTATTCTTCCAGCAGATTCACCTCTTTCACGCTTCCTGTTTTTGGATTGACGCGAAGCGTTTTGATTTCATAAGGGCGGAAACTGCCTGTCCAGTTGCGCTTGACAAAACTCAGATTCAGGATGGCTGTGGCAGCCGAACCATTGGTTTCAACGCAACGGATAATCAGATCCTCTCCGTTCTCGGCATGTTTGACTGCAGAAACGATCACGTTCTGGGCATCAATGGCGAGAAAGGATCCTGATTTCGGCATGGTTCCCCTGTGGATTCCCTGGTATATCGGAACGCAAGGTGCGATAAATTCTTCGGCAATTCGAACCATGTTACTGTGTTGCCAGTTTCCGACGTGAGGAACGAGAAGCAGGCGGAAAGTCTGGATGCCCTGATCCATCCAAAGATGTTCGGCTTTCATATCGAGCACTTTGGGATTGTGGTGGGCATAGACTGCTGATCGTGCCACTGAAATGCGCAGATCATTTCCTGCCACGCTGTAACCATATTTGGCATCGTTGAAGACGGCCAGTCCATAGTTACCTGAACTCCGTGTGCCGGTGACATCAATCCAGCGCTGGCCGGGATCTTCATCTCCGTTGGTTGCCCTTACGATGGTTCCGTATGAAGTCTCATAAGTGGCTACCGGTGAATCTACTTCAACCGGGAAAGAGAATTTCACCATTTTCAGATGCTCGTGCCAGTCGAGGGTGACTGCCGCTTCCGGATTTTTGGATCCGGCATAAAGGGTCCAGTCGATGGTAAGGGTTGAACTTCCATAGGTGGTAATGGAACGGATCTTGCCGCGCAGCGGACCCTCTTCCAGAATTTTGATGGTAGCATTTCCAAAGGCGCCAATTTCCTTGTTGAAGGTTTTGATGTCGTGGCTCCAGGTATCGCTCGGGTCGTCAATGATCACTGCCTTGCATCCGGCATCGCCACCTGCAAACAGTTCCTTGCCGGTCACCTTGTCAAGCAGTCCGATTGAACCATTGTAGGAAATATGGAGTTTGACGAATTCATTTTCAACGGTGTTCTCAGTCACTTTTACTACTTTTTCAGGGGCTGGATTTTCGCCATCCCAAAGACGGATCTGGCGGTAACCCATTGGAGGAATGGACATGTTTATCACCAGTTTCTTGCGGCTGCCGGCCTCTGAAGAACCCGGAGCCCATTGGTGAGGCAATGCATTTCCTTTCTCATCATCCACCCTGGATGATTTGTGCATGGTTCCCCAGTTGTAATCATATTCTATATTGCTTTTCACTTCCCATGCATGGGGATTGAAGACAAGCAGGTATTGTGAATCCGGATCCTCGGCAGGGACTTGCCATTCCAGTTTCTGAACCGCCATAAAGGTAGACTGGTGCGCGACATCGAGTGCGTGGCCATATCCTTCGCGGGCACTCTGCGAGTGGTCAAAAAGGGATGAGCCGGCCAGGCTGTCGTGGAATTGGAGGAATAAAACCTTGTGCCATGCGGCAGTCAGATCTTCCTTCGGATAATGAGCACCCCAGGCAACGGAACCGATGGATGCAATTTTTTCGGCAGTGACAAGCGCGGCTTCCGACTGGCGGTTACCTTTCTTGATTTCGCCTTCAGCGGTGTAACAACCAACAGCATGGTGCTGAAGGTCATCCTTAACCACAGGCAGCTGCATGTTTTTTTCTTCGCGCGCTTCCTTGAAATAGATTTCCGGAGTGCTGTATACCACGTTGGGAGCTCCTTTTTCCTTCCTGATGTCATTGATGGAACTGATGTTGATTTTGGTGGCCCCACCGCCATGGTCGCCGGCACCGTAATAAGCCATGACATTCTTCAAAGGCTCTTTGGCATAAAGGTTGACGAGATTCTCCACCTTGGTGTGCACGGAACCACTGTCGTTGTATCCGAACTGGATCCGGTAGGTCATCACCTTGGTTCCGTCTGTACCTTCCCACCAGAAAAGGTCTGCTGGTATGGTTTTCTCTTTCAGTCCGGGACGCATGAAGATATAGTTCTCCATTCCCTGAGATTTGATGATCTGCGGAAGGTTGCCGGTATGACCAAATGAATCGGGGTTGTAAGCGACTTTGGCGCGGCGTCCAATCAGGCGTTGCAGAGTGAGCTGGCCATAAAGTCCTTGCCTGACCATGGCTTCTCCGGAAGGGATATTCATGTCGGGCTCTACCCACCAGCCACCGACCACATTAAATCTGCCCTCCTCGACCCGTTTGCGTATCTCTTTCAACATGGCAGGATCATTCTCAGCGACCCATTGAAAAAATTGGGCTGAACTGGCTGTGAATTTGAAGTCCGGAGTCTCGTTCATGCGGTCAAGCGCCGACTGGAAGGTGCTGTGGACGACGGAAATGCCTTCCGACCAGTGCCAGAGCCATACCGGATCGATGTGTGCCTGACCGATCATGTGAACTTTGAATTGGATGGCATCTGCCGACCAGGCAAAATCTGCCGGCAAACTGTTGGCAAAAAGATTGGTGGCAGGTGCCAGGGCAAGCAGTGCGGTACCTGAAGCGGCTCCCTTGAGAAAACTCCTGCGGGAGAGTTGAGTTTTTGTTTGGTTTTTCATTCGTAGTAGTAATTTTAATTCGACAATTTGATCATTTGGCAATTTGACAATTTGACAATGAGTTTTACCTTTAAGGACTCGAAGGTTTACACGAAGGACTCAATGTAAAAAATTCGCAACAGTTGTTTCCTCGTTTCCTCATCAACGCGTTTCACGCCCTTATTGTCCACTCGTCCAAGTCGTCCCCTCTCTTGGTCTTTGATGTGATAAAGTTAAATTATCTCTTGAACAATACCGTCGCAGGTATCTGTTGTTTTTCAACATCCGGTCCGGAATATTTGACATTCAGAAACATGCCTCCGCCGGCCTGGAAATATTCCAGCCGGATGTCATGCAATCCTTCTGTGAGTTCAGTTTTGCCCGATTTTTCCGTATCAGCGCCATGGGGGCCGTCATTGTCAACAACTTCCTTGTGGTCGATAAACAGACGGGTTCCGTCGTTGGACAAAAGAAAGAATTCGTAGGTTCCCGATTTTCCAATCTGAATCTTTCCTTCGAATTGAAGGGCAAACAAGTCTTTTGCGGAAGAAATCTTCTCCAGTGAAAATTCGAAGACCTGACCTGTTTTGACCGCCTCCAGTTTCGAAAAATCGGGAAGTCTCTTCCAGGAACCCTCGAAGTATTTCACTACCAGTCCATTGGTTTTGGCATCCACAAAATTGATCCTGCTGGAGGTGGCATAACTAGGTTCATATCCTCTTCTAAAGGCCTTTGCCTTAATCATGGCCGGTTTTGTAATTCTGAAACTGCCTTTGTAGCGGTTTTTGGTGCTGTCAGGTTCCGAGCCATCCAGGGTGTAATATATTCCGGAGGCAGCATCGTCATTGACAATGGTTACTCTGGCAGCATCCGTGATGTTGAGAAGCGTATCTGCCGGATGAATGACAGGTGCCGGAAGGATCGTTTTTTTCAAAAGTCTGGAGGCTCCTTTTGATTCAAAGTGATAGCTGCCTGAGGTCACCTGATAAACCGCGTTCTGACCATCCATGTTTACGAATTTCACATAGCGGCTTCCGGTTACGGATTGGCCATTTTCGGTGACACTTTCTTCCTTGTCGGCAGGTACACAGACTGTCGCGGTACTGTTTGGCGGAATGGTTATATCGAGAAGAAAATCGTTACCTAAGAATTTCCAGTTGGAATGGATGGTGCCGTAGGCAGAAGGGTAGGAGCAGTTGACAAAGGAAAGTGCATTGACCGGACAGGGTCTGATGATAGTGTTTTTGAAACCGGGATGGCCGGCATCCGGCGAAATTCCTCCCAGACTCTTGTACAACCAGGAGGTCACGCTTCCGAACATGGGGTGACTGTGCGAAGCGTCGCCAAGCCAGGTTTCCCAGATGGTGGTGGCTCCTTTTTCGATCATATATCCGAATCCCGGATAGTCGCGCTGATTCATCAGGGTATAGGCCACATCAACACGTCCGAAATCTGTAAGGACATCCAACAGTATCGGTGTGCCAAGAATTCCTGTATCAAAATGAGCTTTGTTGTCTACAGTGACTTTCGTTAACAGGTCATTGAATACGGAGTCGACTTTACCACTCTCCGTGATTCCAAATGCCAACGGAAAGGCGTTGGCACCCTGTATTGCGACGGAATAGTCGGCTGTTTTTTTGTTGAAGTAGGCGGCATTGATGTCGGATTTGGCCTTTTCAGCCAGTCTTCTGAAATGCATCTGGTCGATGTCCTTGTCGAGCGCATCGCTGATCTTTTCCATCAACCTGCAGCAGCGGTAATAATAGCAACTGTTGACAAAATCGGCCGGTAAAACGACAAGTTCCGGGGGAACCCATTCTCCAAGACCCTGATTCACAAGGATTCCGTTGGAATTGAGCTGGCCTTTCATGTAATCGATCCAGTGCTTCATTCCTTCGTAATGTTCTCCGAGGATTCGGGTGTCTCCATAATATTGGTACATGTACCAGGGGATGATGACATAGGCCGACCCCCAGGCGGTCCCGCCACCGCCATCCTGATAGGGCGTGGTGTTGGGCACATAGCCTGTTTCGTGGTTTTGGGCATCACGGATATCATCGAGCCACTTGGTGTAAAACTGTGCCATATCGAAACTGTAGATGGCTGCATTGGCCGAAATCTGTCCGTCCCCTGTATAGCCGCGGCGTTCGCGGTGTGGACAATCACTGGGCAGTCCGCCATGCACATTGCCGAGTTGTGTTCTCCGGAAGTTGTCGAGAATCTGATTCAGCAGTTTGTTGGAGCTTTCGAAGCTTCCTGCAGGTCTGATATCGGTATTGACGACCCTTCCTTCGAGATTTTCAAGTGTGAGCAGGGTTGGTGAACCGCTTACATCGACATACCGGAATCCATGCCAGGTGAAACGGGGTTCCCATGTTTCGGTGCCTTCTCCCTTGAGGATGTAAGTATCAGTCTGGTCGTACCCTGGACCCAGTTCCTCGATAAAATGAAGCTGAAGCTTGGTTCCCGCGGGACCTGTGACGTTCAACCGGGCCCATCCGGAGATCATCTCACCCAGATCGTAGCGGTAGACTCCTTTCGACCTTTCCGTTACAGTAACCGGCCGGATGGTTCGGGTAACCCGGTCGGGCGGAGAAACCTGAGACCTGAGTTTCCCGGTAGGGGATTGAACTTTTTCGGCATTCATCCATTTTGAATCATCGAATCCGGGTTCTGTCCACCCTTTTTGCTCCATCCGGGCATCGTAAATTTCGCCTGAATGCAATCCGTTGTAGATGATCGGACTGACACTCGTTTTCCAGGTTTCATTACTTTGGATGATTTCCTTGCTTCCGTCTGTGTATTCCACTTCAAATTGTGCGAGAAGTCGCGGAGTATTGTACCAGAGCATGGAATCGTCGGGCCTGTCGGCCTGGATGTACCAGCCGTTGCCCAGGAGCACCCCGAAAGTATTCGGTCCGGATTTTATGGCTGAGGTGACATCATGCGTTTCGTACAAAACGGTGGTGGTCATGTGCCCAATTTTGGGTTCGCTCCATTTCTCCAACTTGCGCTTGTCGTAATTGGTTTGGTTGGGGGAGAGCACATGGTCGCCAATCTTTTTCCCATTGATCCAAAGCTCGTAATATCCGAGGCCGCAGAGGTAGGCCCTCGCTTTTTTGATCGGTTTGGAAACAATCACTTCTTTCCGCAGCATCGGGGCCGGGAGTTTCCAATTACCGGTATTGATCACCTCCGGAGCGCCTATCCAGTCTGCTTTCCAGTCTTCTTTGGAAAGCAGGCCCATCTCCCAGGAGGCAGTTTCGCTCCAGGGGGAGGTATAATGCCGCTCATCGCGGATTTGCACCCTCCAGAACACCTTCATCCCGGAACGCAGGGGTTTGCCGGAGTAGGGCACCTGGATGGACTGGTCAGATAGGGTCATTTTGGTGTCCCAGAGGTCGGGAGTCTCCTTTTGAAGCAGTTCTTCGCTGGTAGCTGCCATGATGTGATAAGAGGATTGCATGGCGCCCTTGCGGTTGGTATTCATCTTCCAGGATAGGCGTGGCGCAATTACGTCCAGACCAACCGGGTTCATCAGGTATTCACAACCCAGGTCGGTGATTTCAAAGTCTGCCTTACGCGGCGCACAGGAAAGCAGGCACAGCAGAAAAAACAGGATGATGTTGTTTCGCATGAATCAGTAGAAAATAATTGTGTCAGTAGTCGGGATTGATTGGACGGCAGACAAATGGTGCTGCAGGTCCGGTAAATCGCTTTTAAAGGTAATGATTTTATTTTTGGTGAGAAGATTCTGAACTAAAAATCATGTGGGATTGAAGCAGCATCGGAATGCAAACTGCTTCAAAGGTTACCCTATATCCAGGCAACTCCTACCGAGTTGAGCCGGTCACGTTTCAGTTCTCCTCCGGTTGAAACCGGAGGTTATGCAAGGGCAACTCCGATGGAGTTGAAAAGGGGAGACATAGCTCAATGAGTTTAATTACTTCTTGAATTTCAAATGCAGCATCAAAATTTGTATTGGGATGCTGTGGATATTGTGCTGGTTACTGAGAAAATCCGGACTGTTTGCAGAAACAGTTGGGATGCCTACCTTTGTGCAAAGACTTCGAAGTGTTGCAATATCACTATTTGCAATACCCGGGCCAAACTAATCAGCTATGCTAAAAATTGTTCTCCTCTTTGCATTTCTACTTTTACTGACGGTTACGGGTCAGTCAAACAACCTGTTAACGAAGGGAAATGGAGCTCAGGACAGCATTGCAATAACTTCTGTCAACAGAGAAAAGCTGATATCCTTCGCCAAGCAATTTCTGGGAACCCCTTACAGACCTGCCGGCAGCAACCCAAAGAAGGGTTTCGATTGTTCGGGTTTTGTCAATTTTGTTTTCCGGAATTTCATGATCAACGTGCCAAGAAGTTCAACGGGATTTAAATCTATGGGCAAAAGTTTGAAACCTGAGGAGTTCAAGGAAGGTGATGTGGTGGTGTTTTACAGTTTCAGAAACAAGGCGCGAATCGGTCACGTTGGCATCATTTGCGAAGCCAATGGCATGCAGTCGAAGTTTATCCACTCCGCCTCAGGACAACGAAAAGGCATTATGATCAACAGTTTGAATGCAGCCATGTATGCCAAACGATTTTTTCGGTGCGTCAACGTGATTGATGGTAAATAAGCAACTCACGACTTGTGCGGTAACAACCGCTCTAAACCTTTCGCTTCCCCTAAGAAATCGTTGACCATTCTTACTTAGCAGGAAAAACAGCTGCCTGAAATACTCAGAAAAGTGTCAACTTGCTTCCCCTCACTTCTGTTAATCCTGAATGATCTCCAGATACCTTGCCATCCAGTAGGGCCACAACCAGAAAACTGGCTCCCTTACCTGGCGAGGATCTCCGTTGGTTGCCGACCACGGGTTTTTGTCCCAGCGTACAGTGGCCCGCATACTGGCAGGTGGCAATTCCGAAATTTGTATCTCCTCCAGAATCGGACTTCTGACTATCTGCACATCCTCCCTCAGGGTATGATCAATGTACCAGTCGACTAAATCCAATGGTGCATCCCGCAGAAAATCTATGTTCTGAGCAACATTCACTTTTTTGCCTGTGGCCAGGGCATAGGTAAGGTTGTTAATCAGATTTTCGCCCGATTCCTGTCCTTTCATCCACTCCTCAATCAGTAGTGTGTAGAAATCATGCAATTTTGGATCAGTCTCATATTTCAGCAGGATGGGGAAGAGGTAGCCCTCCATGGTTCTGTCGAAATAGATCTGCCAAGCCGGGTTTTTCGCATTTAACCGGCTTGCGTTATCGAGATATCCCTCTTTGTCGATCAGCTGACGGTAGGCTTTTTCATATTTGTCATCCGCGGTAATGTGAGCAGCCAGTTTCAGGTAAGCAAGAAGTTCAAAGGAGTTGAGGCTTCGTTCCGAAGCCCAGTCGGGGTCGCGGTTCAATTGATCGGGAGACCATACTCCCCAGTGGGTGTGTGTCCCGTCAATGTCCAAAAGATTGTAATTGGTTGCCATCAACCGGTCGATGATCTTGCTGACATGTTTCCTGATCAGGATCCGTTCTGTTTCGCCGGCAGCATATTCATAATAAAAGAAATAGCCCATCATATGGCCATCCATCTCATCGCTGCTGGTATCACCTTTCCAAAGCCACTTTCCATCGGCCGATTTGTGCCAGCGTACTTCAACAGGTTTGTAACGGGGGTCCAGTACCAACTCATCAGCAATTTGTTGCGGAGAGTAAGTTCGGTTGGCATCGTTCACCTCTTTCCAGTCGGAAGGTACGATGGTGCGGGCAAAGAATCCCTCGGTTCCCGTTACAGTCTGGAGCATTGCCAGAAAATCAAAGGCTTTACGGGCTTTCTGTTTCGCATCCTCACTTTTGGTGACTGCATACCTGAAGCTCTCCATGGCCAGATAGCCACCTGTGTATTCCCCGTCGTTGTCATCGTCTGTATTGCGCCAGCTGGCAGTGTCGCCGGGATGTTCGAGGCGAAGGTTGCCACAGATCCAGGGGACTCGGATATGCTTCTTCATCAACTGACTGTAGAAATTTTGCGCTTTGTCAGCCAGCGACATCTTATTTCTGTGAATGCAGTTTACTCCTTTGGCGGTAGCGATCCACGCATCGCCATTCCGGTCGAAATCAATGGCGGCCACCTTGTTGTCGGTCAGCCACCGTTGGCTGAAACGAAGGGAATGGTTGTAATTTTGATCGTAACGAACTATCCCAACATCGGTTCCAACCCACATGGTGCCATCAGGTGCCTGTGTAATGCAATGTACAACGGAGGAGGGCATTCCGGTTTTGGGTGTAAGACTCTTGACCAACTTACCGTTACTGCGGACCGATATTCCGCCCAATACACCGACCCACATTTCACCAGCAGGTGCAAAAGAAATTGCCCTGGCATAACAACTCATCAGCTCGCCGGTATTTTGGTACAATACCGTTTTTCCTTCATGGCAGGAATACAGTCCGACATCGGTTGTCACCCACAGATTGGCGTTTGTATCTATGACGGCGTCCCTTACGGCTCGCGAAATCTTGTAGTTCTGAAGTTCCCACTGTGTTCCATTCTGTTTCCAGATTCCATAAGGTCCAAGCGCGTAGGTTTCCGAATCTTTCGTACATAGCACAGATATAGGAGCTTTTATCCCTGTTTCCCTTGTCAGGATGTCTTTCCGGAAAGAATAAAGGCCATTCCAGGTTCCGAGCAAAACGGTCCCATCCTCCCTGATTGCCACATCATAGGCCGGACCTCTTTCCTCACCGGTGATGACCGGAATCCAAGTACGTGAATCGGTGTTTTTTCGGAAAACACCATCAGCGGTAGCGATCCAGATATGTTGAAGCTGATCTACCGCGATATTTCGAACTTCGTTGGACTTTGCGCCATTTCCTACCGGGAATGCGGTATGGGTTTCCTGGATGAACGGGATGTCTTTTACAGATGAATCGTCAGGTAGATTGGTTTTTTGTGCCAATGACATGTTGGGAACAGTTGTCACCAAAAGCAGCGCTAACCGAAGCAGAGTCGAAGTAATTTTCTTTTGCATGTCAATCAATGTAGTAGTTAAAAGCGAAATGGATTCGATGGAAAGGTAGCAGTTAAAATTCAATGGTACAAGTTGCCTTTCATGGTCGACCAAAGGAGCAAGAGATTTGTGCCATTTTGGGGACAAAAAAAGCCTGACAGTATTTCAAACTCTGTCAGGCTTTTCAGAAAATTATACAAAATTATTTGATCCCGTAATGGTCGCGCAGAATTTTGCTAAAGAGCTTCCCGGGAAGGATATATTTGATGATTACCGCCAGTTTTTGCTCGAATGAGGCGATGATATAATTTTGTTTCGGATTTGAACATTCTACAATTTTAACCAGTTTCCTGGCCAGCACTACAGGTGACCAACCTTTCGATTCGTCGTTTTCAATGATGGAAAGTGTTTTGGCGAACTGTGCCTGATAAGGATCACCTTCACCGCTGGGGGCAAGAAATCCCCTTCTGTTGGCTGAATTGCTGGTATGAAAATCACCCGGATTAATCAGCACGACCTTGATGTTGAATTCTTTCACTTCCATCCTGAGCGCTTCACTGAAGCCTTCAAGGGCAAACTTTCCGGCGGAATAGATTCCCTGGTAGGGAAGTCCCATCAAACCACCGATTGAACTGAAATTGACAATCAAGCCACCACCTTGTTTTCGCATGACCGGCAGAACCAACTGGACAAGCTGAACCACTCCGATGAAATTGGTGTTCATCTGAAGTTTGATTGTTTCCAGAGGCATGGTTTCAATCGGGCCACCGGTATGCATCCCTGCATTGTTGATCAGCACATCGATCCTTCCCTCCTTCTTAAGCACAGTATTCACTGCCGAGACGATTGAATCGCCATCAGCGAGATCCATCGTTATCACATTGACCAATGGGTCTGTGTCTGTATCTTTTCGAACAGTGCCATAAACCGTGTGGCCTTGTCTGGCCAGCAGAGAGGCAGTTTCTTTGCCGAAACCGGACGAAATGCCTGTGATCAGAATTATTTTTTTCATGGAATAGAGTCAGGCTTGAAATTAGTGTCAATGTTGCATCGGCTTTCGACGATGTTCCATCGGAAAGCTTAATATTGTATCAACTCAACAAATCAATTAATTGCGTAAGGAATTAATAACCACGACAAACAGTCAAAAACCGAAATTTGTTAAATAATACCAAGTTTCTTCGCAGCCTCGGTTATTTTTTGAATTGAAATTTCAACCTGTTCTTTGGTATGGGTCGCCATCAGCGAATACCTGATCAGACTATCTTCCTTAGGTACACCGGGCGAAACCACTGGATTGACAAATACTCCCTCTTCAAGAAGCATCTTGGTGAGCAAGAGCGCCTTGATATCATCACGGATGAACAATGGAATGATAGGTGTCTCTGATTTTCCTGTGTCGAAACCCGCTGCCTTAAAGCCTTTCAACGCATAGTTGGACATGTCCCAAAGATGTTGAATTCTCTCGGGTTCACTCACCATGATTTCGATGGCAGCAAGGACAGTTGCCGCGGAGGCCGGTGTCATGCTGGCACTGAATATGAGAGAACGGGAATTGTGCTTCAGATAATTGATAACATCCTTGTCAGCAGCGATAAATCCACCCAGCGAAGCGAGTGATTTGGAGAAGGTTCCCATAATCAGGTCAACTTTGTTTGTCAGACCAAAATGGGAGGCGGTTCCTGCACCATTGACCCCAATGACCCCCAGTGAATGGGCATCATCTACCATGATGGTTGCATTGTATTTTTCGGCAAGTTTGACAATCGCAGGTAATTTAACGATGTCTCCTTCCATCGAAAATATTCCATCTACAACGATGAGTTTAATGCTTTCCGGTGCACAGTGTTTCAGTTTGCTTTCCAGCGATTTCATATCGTTGTGGCGATATTTCAAAGCCTTGGAAAAAGAAAGCCTGCTGCCCTCGATGATGGAGGCGTGATCAAGTTCATCCAAAAGAAGATGATCGTTACGGCCTGTCAATACAGAAACGACCCCCAGATTTACCTGAAAACCTGTACTGTAACAAAGAGCACCTTCCTTGCCGGTAAGCTTGGCCAGACGCTCCTCAAGTTCGAGATGTATATCCAGCGTGCCGTTCAAAAACCTTGAGCCAGCGCAACCGGTACCATACTTGTCGATCGCTTTTTTGGAAGCTTCCTTGATTTTCGGATGATTGGTCAACCCCAGATAACTGTTTGATCCAAACATCAGAACTTTTTTACCATTGATCACCACTTCGGTATCCTGATCCGATTCAATGACCCTGAAATAAGGGTATATTCCCGCATCAATTATCTTCTGCGGCAGATCGTACTTTGATAGTTTTTCCTGTAATATTCCCACTTTTTTTTTCTGTAAAGTTTATTTTTGAGATGCCAAATATAGCAAAAATGAAAAGTTTAACGATGAATTTGATTGTTCTTTCAACTTTTGCATTGATAATTTCACCAATGAGGTTGCCCTAATTGTCATAATTTCAAAGTTTTATTCAAACTTCCAGCTTTTCGGGAATTGTAATTAATTTTTATTTCACCCTTCCCTTCAACCAGAAACTGGAATTCAGAATAGCCATAGCTTGGAACAGAGGTGTAAATAATTTCTGGCTTATGTTCCTGGTAGCTGACTTTGTTGGTTCTGAGATCTGTTATTTTACCTGCGGCAACTACTTTGGTCCCTGTGCCTGTCACACTGAGCATATCCTGGGTATATAGTTTGGAGCTGATTGCTTTGTAGGACATGGAAGGCAATCCTTTTGCATTTTTAAGCCGGATTCTTACCTGATGAAGATTTTTCCCGATTTCCTTCACGTCAAAGACTTCCATGCTGATCTCCGGAGTCAGTTCGGCAGCATACAAAACAACCATTGCATTCCTGTGCACCAGTTCCTGCAGCATGAAAGGGTGGGGGAGACGGGCACTCATTTTGACCCAACCTCCAATTTCAATCTCGCCATAGGTTGGATGTTTGAAGGGTTTCCAAGGTTTGTATAGTTCATTGAGCCCGAGGTAATCGTTGAATTTGACCAATTCTCTGGCTTCCTCCGGATTGCCGCCCCGTCTGGATCCGGCATCTGCATCGGCTGTAGTGGTCACGGGTTTGTTGACGTTGTCGCGATAGGTCTCCTGACTGCGCATGAAAAGTTCGCCGACAAAGGTATAGGATCCTTCCAGGTTAAACATATGCGAATCTGTATCTCCAAAGGTGTCGTAAAGGTCGTAGGAGGGTTGATACACATAACCCGGTGTCATTTTTGTGGCATTCTTGCCAATAATGTCATAAACGGCAACGTCTCTGGGATCTACTTTTTCCTCCTTGATAGAAGGAGCCCTTAGCCACAGACCGCCATTGTTGTGAAAGGCAAAATTGACGATGATGTTTGGCCTCTGATGGATAAATGCAGCAATGGCTTTTACACCGAGCGCCTGAAGTGGGAAATCTCCCGCACCGCTCTGAACATAACCCGGCTGCCAGTCAAATCCCCAGTTTCTGTTGGCATCAAAATAGCCTTCACCATCTTCGTTGATTTTGCCATCTCCGTCGTTGTCGATGCCTTCTTCACCCAGAAGCGTCCATTCTCCTTTTTCTCCCGGTTTGATTGGAATCATTAATCGGATGTCTTCCGGATCTGTCTTGTAATTTCCAAGTGGATCCTTGATGCGCATGGTGCAGATGTTGCCGTCGCCATCGAGGTCATCCGGTCCATCCTCATCCACCAGACCATCCCGGTCATCATCTTTCGGAATGTGGAAACTGCGACCCGAACTGGATGTTTGTGGATCATTGAAGAAATGCGCCCTGCCATCTACGTTGACAACAGGTATAATGTAATAGGCATTTTTATCCAGCACTTTGGTGACCTTCTCGTTTTCGCCATATTTGGTAAGCAGCATATTGGCAAAATAGAGACATACCTCCCCTGCCTGTATCTCATTGCCGTGAATATTCCCGTCGACGTACACCCCGGGTTTGGTGAGGGCTTCGCCTGTTTTGGGATTGTTGATGGTCAGGGCATAGATTTCCCTGCCCTCCTCGCTTTTTCCAACCAGATCAAGTTTGGTGAGTTGTGGGTAAGTGCTATGAAGCAATTTCAGTGCTTCCACTACATCGTCGTAGGTATAGTAGCGGTCGAACCGAAGCGGAATTTCAATCTTACCCTTGCTTTCGGCTCCTGCTGTAAATGTCAGTAAGCACAATGCCAGTCCTATGAATAATCTCCTCATGATTAACCTCCGATCTTAATTTGTTTGACAGTTGAACCGAAAACCGGCGATTCAATGTGTGCCTTCAGGATACTATTTTTGTCCGTTTTGATGGTCCAGGTCAGTTTTTTTACCTGGTTTCCGCCGATATCTCCAAGGGCAGTACGTTTGTATCCTTCTAAAAACTGGAGATTTTCTCCTTCAAGTATCACCATCACCGGATCTGGCTGTTTGTTCCTTGATCCCATCGCTGTAGGATAAGGTAGCACACCCTTGTTCTCAATAAACAACTCAAGTCGGTATACACCTGCTCCCAAATCGGTCACTACTTCCTTCATTAATTGTACATCAGGAAGTTTCGTTGACAGGGTTAGTAGCCATGGCAATTGGGCTTTGCACAATGAGTCGATTCTTCCTTCAGGAGGAGTCGATGTTACAAAAGGTGCAATACCACCGATTTCAGCTTTTCCCAGCGTGGGATGGCTGAATGGTAGCCATTTGACAAATCCTTCTCCTTTCAGTTTGGTGTCGATGTAAGCCAGGATGGTTTTATCCTTGTCATCTGTGACTACGGTTTTACTATTGGTTTCTCTGGTCGCTGTCTCTCTTGTTCTGGGTTCTGCGGGTTTCGTCGGCGGCGTAAATAGATTCATGCTAATGGAAGGCACACCCAGTTGATAGTATGCCCAAAGTTCGAAAGAACCATCCTTGTCGGGGTCGGCTGCCATTCGATCTGCCGAAAATCCTTTTGCTTTTAGGAAAGCTTTGTATTTCTCTGAGAAATCAGTATAAAATTTCAGGTCTTCATCCAACGGATTAACGGCTGCACCCAATCCGAGCATGTCGATAATCGTTTCGGCCGTCATTTCTCGTCCGGGTCTGGCGGGGATTGAGGTTTTAAACATTTCAATCACTTCCGCCATCGGATAAGTTTTCTCCGGATCGGCGCCCAGACGGGTGGCAAAACGGGTAGGCACCTTGATGCTTTCCATGTTGACACCACCTTTGCGACCTGAGCGCGGAACTGTCATGCAAAAATCAGAAGTCCCAAGGGTATAGACCATTGCAATTTCCGGATGACTGTAAATAAATTTCATGACACCGAAGACTTCAGGCGATTCTCCAGGCCATAAACCTGTTTCCTTCAGGTTGGATTTGAAGAGATGCGGGAAGTTGATCCCTACATTGATCCCACCCAAACCATCTTCATTAATCTCACCGTCTCCGTCATTATCCAAACCTTCAGGGTACAATTTGTATTTACCCCTTTCACCTTTTGTCGGATCAGCTTTCACCATGATCCGTGGATCCTTGTCCGAAATCATATAAGTTCCTTCGGGGTCTTCCACCCTTAACTGGGTGATCATACCATCTCCGTTGAGGTCGTCGGGACCATCTTCATTTATTTTGTCGTCCTTGTCATCGTTAACCTCAGAATCGTTGACAGTTCGCTCAAATTTAACCTTGGAAAAGTACCCGGAAGTTGCGTCGGGGTTGGGCAATGCCAGTATAAACCATTTGACATTCCGGGTATACCTCGATGAGTCGAGCAACATTTTAGCCAGATACAGGGCACCTTCGGTGGAGAGAGGTGTTTTGCCTTCAAAATTTGCTCCAACAAATATGGCTGGTACATTTTTCAGCTCCTTGCCAATTTCCAGGACATTGATCGGTTCACCACCCGGACTCGCGGCAATCTTGTGAATAGCTATTCTTTCAGGTGCTTTCTCCTGCAGGGATAGCAGCGCTTTCTGAACATCAGGATTTGATTTGTACTTTTCAAAAGTAACGCCTGGTTGTGCAAAAAGTCCGGAACAAAATGCGAGAAGTAAGACTACCCACAAAGAGTTTAGTACATTTTTCGACATCAGCATAGTGTTAGAATAAAAATAATTTCCGTTGTGTTGGTTTTTCAATTTGTGAAAGTAAAAGATAAATCTCAAACAATTGGACTTTTAATATCTTTTTTTGAGTTTGACAATCATTAAAATAAAAAATAGTAGATTAACGCTCAAATGGCAAGGCAGTTGATTCACATCCCTAATTATAAGAAAATTTATTTTAAATTTTATCAGTCTTTTTTTATTTATGATCAAACATTTCATTCTGTTCACGGCACTTTTTTTCTCTGAACAATCGCTTCCTGCGGCAACATCTGATTCCGCCTCTGTCAGAAAGTATCACGAAATTCTGGCCAGCTGGGACAACGATGTGCTCATGCAAACTGATTACTACTATACACAGGGTGTAATGGCTCAGACCGTTCTTCCAGTTCTCGAAAGAAACCCGGTTAATTTTCTTTTTTTTCGAATGAAGCGTGCAAGAAATTACTTTGGACTGGCTGTTCGCCAGGAGATATATACACCAATAAATATCGAAGCCACATGGATTGTTTCGAATGATAGACCTTATGCAGGGACTTTGTATGTCAGGAGTTTGAAGGTCTCGAATAATGAGGATAGAAGGATTAAACTTACATCACAACTTGATCTTGGAGTTTTGGGCCCTGCTTCAGTCGCAGGTTATTGTCAACGAATCATCCATGAGATCAATGGATTATTACCTCCGAATGGTTGGTCGAACCAGATTCGAAATAAACCCTATATCAATTACAATGTGCAGCTAGATAAAGGATTGGCAGAAAGACCCGGGTCGATGGAGGTTCTGTATTCTGTAGGTGCCAGGGCAGGTAATATTTATGATGATTTACAGATAGGGGTGAAATTCAGAACCGGAATGATAAGCAGCTATTTCAACGGGGTTACCACCCAGGACATGACCTTGAATTCGCACAGGGATATTCTGGCCTATTTTTATGGAGGATTGAATGGGAAAGCCGTTTTTTATAATTCACTGCTAACCGGTGGAATGTTTTCAACAGACAATCCCTATGTGTTGAAAACTTCTGAAATTTCTCATTTTATTTTTTCCGGTTACGCGGGTATATTCCTTGGTTATAAGGGAATAGGAGCGAAGTTGGAATTTTTCGAACAGTCACCTGAGTTTGCTGGTGGACTTCACCACGGCTGGAGTACCATTGGCGCTGTTATTAGTTTCTAACCAATGAGTTATTGTATCAGACTGGTTTGAAAACTTATTTCATCTCATGTTCAGGGCTTCAATTTTCTTTTCTATCTCTTGATTCCATTCGGTGATTTAAGATTGTCATCCAGCCATTTGCTTATCTGCTGCAATCCGCTGAGCACAGAAGTATCGTTGGGACGGATGATCAATGCTTGCTGAAACAACAGTTTAGCATCGGCATGACTATTATTGTATAACTTAGACCAAGCAAGCATAATCACAGAATCAAAATCCAAAGGATACAAATTAACCACTTTTTCGAAAAGATTAGTCGCCGTTTTATACTCTTTGCGGTTGTAATAGATGACCCCCAGCCAATAGTTTGCAGTAGTATTTAATGGGTCAATTTTCAATATATCAAGATATTGGTCCTTCACTTTCTCCCAATTTTCGACTGCACTCAATGGTTTGATACAACCAAATTTAGCCTCAATTGCATAAGGCTTCAATGAAATCGCATTTTTATAATAAGCGATTGACTCGCCGTATTGTTTGGCGAGATAATTGAGCCAGCCAAGCCGGACGTTGGATATATAATCGTTTGGCTTGTAGACTGCTTTCATTTCATTGAT
>SESG01013675.1_pt1 | contig 23577 bp, 17 predicted proteins | sample 3171421 | NCBI WGS metagenome assembly SESG01 (sample SAMN10866946, study PRJNA518727) | freshwater metagenome | biome: subpolar coniferous forest; feature: holomictic lake; material: water; isolation source: holomictic Lake 227, 6 m and 8 m depth | place: Canada: near Kenora, Ontario | collected...
CGTCAATCCTCAAGGGAGAAGACGTTCTGGCTATTGCCCAGACAGGCACAGGAAAAACGGCGGCATTCGCCATTCCACTGATCGATAAAATCCATCGGGAAAAAAGCAGCAAACGCGATATCGGCATCAAAGGCCTGGTCATGGCGCCGACACGAGAACTGGCCACGCAGATAGGCGAGGTCTTCACCAGCATCGCCAAGCACACCAAGGTGAAGACGTTTGCGCTGATCGGCGGTGTTGAACAGGATGCACAGCTCAAAAAACTGCAGGAAGGTATCGATATTCTGATTACCACCCCGGGACGAATGTTTGATCTCATCCATCAAGGCTACATCAGTTTGGAACGTGTCGATACGCTGGTACTCGATGAAGCCGACCACATGCTGGATCTGGGTTTTATTCAAGACATTCAGTATGTAAAAAAAATGCTCGTTAGAAAGCATCAGACGCTTTTCTTTTCGGCAACCATCAATCCTGAAATTAAAAAACTGGCTTTCTCCCAGGTTAAAAGCACAGCCATTCGCATTCAAATATCTCCCGATGATCCGGTATCCGCGAATGTTTCGCACGCCGTCATGTTTGTAGAGATGGATGATAAGCGATTTTTTCTGGAGAGCTTTATCAAAGAAAATCCCACAAGCAAAATCATCATCTTTGTGAGAACAAGAGTACGTGCGGAGCGGGTGGCCAAAGCCATGGAGCGCGTATCGATTGCGTCGATCACAATCCATGGCGAGAAGGATCAGGGTGAAAGAACGGAGGCGATGAGGAAGTTCAAAGAGGGTGAGTGCCAAATACTCATTGCCACAGACGTCAGCGCGCGCGGCATCGATATTCCGGATGTGAACTATGTGATCAACTATGATCTACCAGAAAAGGCTGAGAACTATGTCCACCGGGTGGGCAGAACCGGAAGAGGCGTCAACAAAGGCATTGCGCTTTCTTTTTGCAGTGAAGATGAGAAAGAGCTCCTGGGTGAAATCCAGCAGTTTCTAAATAAAGAAATTGAAGTTATCAAGCTTGGCAAAAAAGATTACGCTAGGACCATGGACATTGCCAAAAAGAATACCGACGCCAGCGTTCAGGCGCTGATTGAGGACAATGAGGCATGGCTGAAGAATAAAAAGAGGAAGCCCTCCGGCAAAAAGTAAGGGGATGCTGTTTTTGGTATCCTCAAAAATAGAAACCCATAAAACAGAAAGGAGATTTATATGAAAAGAGAAACCAAGATCTTATCAGGGGCTGTATTGATAATGTTTTTATTTGCTGCGGGTTTTATTGTTTCCCCGGTGATAGCCCAGCCAAGATCGGCTGTAGCCGTGCAAGATGCAAAGTATGATGTTTCCAGCTCTATTAAAGATAATCTGAAGACCTATGTAGGAAAGGACGTGTTGATTCATCTTCGTTCGGGGAAAACCTTTCAGGGATATGTTAAAGCCGCTGGCGATCACTTTGTTCATGTGGAAAAACTTTCCGGCAGAGATTATTATGATGCCCTGATCCGCATCGACGATATCAGCGCCATCGAAGCCAGATTCAGGGATATGAAATAGAAAGGTTGCCATGTCCAATAATAAGGGTTCTTCGCCTGTTCCACTTCTAAAACTTGTTGGTTTTGCCATGGGGCTTTTTGCGGTGCAAACGTTCTGGGGATTTACCTGGGCGACACTACCGCTGTACCTGAAGGAACTCACCGGCTCTAATGTGGTCACAGGAATTATTATATCGACAACCGGCATCACCGGCCTGTTTTTCCCCGTGCTTTCCGGTTGGGTATCCGATCGGATCAACACGCCGCTTGGCCGCAGGCGGCCCCTGATTATCGCGGGATGGTGCCTGGTATGTATCATGGTACTGCTCTTGATGCGGATCGATTCTCTCCTTGTGGCGTTGCCTGTGATCGTTCTTGCCTACGCCGGATTCTTCTTTGCCATCGGCCCCTATTTCGCGCTTCTTCCCGATACAGTTCCCGTATCACAGCGCAGTTTCGCCTCGGGCGTTATGTTTCTTGTCGGGGGTACCGGAATGCTGAGCTATCTGATGTTTGCCGCACGATTGTGGGATACGTCACACACCCGACCGTTTGTGTGGGTTGTGATTGCAATTTTCGTTTCAGTTACGATTCTGTGCTTTTCAGTGAGGGAGACAAGGGCGCAAGGCCCGATTAAACACCAAAGCTTACTTGTAGGACTTGCAGGCGATAAAAATCTTCTGAGATTCCTGATCGGTTTTACTCTGCAATGGGTCGGCCTGTGGATGGTTAGCGCTTTTTTCGTGATCACCTGCATGGCTCTTTTCGGGCTTAGCGTTGAGCGCGCGGTAAAAGCGTTTTTCGTGCTGAACGCTTCTTTTGTTTTCTGCGCGCTTCCCGCGGGACTTTTGGCAACAAAGCTGGGACTCAAAAGGACAACAATATTCGGAGCTGTTCTTATGATAGCCTGTTTTTGTTGCATTCCTTTTATAAATGCGTATTCGACACTGCTCATCTTTATGGTGATCGCCGGGGCGGGTTACGGGACGATGCTGGCCGTATCTTACCCGTTCTTTCTTAGCCTGGTACCGCAGGGCAATACGGCAGGGTTTGTCGGGCTCTATATGGGCTGCCAGAACGGGACGCTGCTTATCGGGCCGGTGATAGCGGGATTTATGATCGACCGTTTCGGGTATATGACACTTTACTACGGAGCAGCCGCTGTAATGCTGGCGGGCATGATGATGTATCTGACAGTTAAGGTGAAACAATGACGATTGCGCGCAGGCAGGGACAATTCATCATTCCAGACACAAGCGGCATAAGACAAATGATGCGATATTTGGCGACGATAATGCTTATTGCCTTTTTATCGGGTTGCGCCATGTTCGCCAAAATCCCTATGGATGTGCTTATCTATGATAATCCCAACAAGGACTTGGACAATAAGCGATTGTTTGTTTTCTTGCGTGGCCTTGGAGGCAGTCATCACAGTTTCGAAGAAGAGGGTCTTGTGGCCTACGTCTTGGAGCGCGGTTTGCCATTCGATATGGCCGCGCCCAACGCCCATTATGGCTACTACGGCGATCATAACCTGATAACGCGGCTGAAAGAGGATGTGATCGACCCCGCCCGTGCCAAGGGTTACAAAAAGATCTGGCTGGTTGGTTTTTCAATGGGAGGGCTGGGAGCGATGCTTTATCTCATGGAACGGCCTGAGGACATTGCGGGCGTTTACCTGATTTCTCCATTTCTAGGCACGCAATCCTTATTGGAGGAAATTGAAGCTGCCGGTGGTGTGCGGAAGTGGGAGCCGGGGACCTTCAAAACCGAAGAAGATTGGCAGAGAATGTTGTGGCACTGGATGAAAACAACGATTGCCGACAATCCGGACAAAATTGTTTATTTAGGATATGGTAAGGGCGATCCTTATAAGATCGGCCCTAAATTGCTTGCCGCCATATTACCTCCAAACCGCGCCTATGCTATTGACGGTGGACATGACTATCAAACGTTCAAAGCCCTTTGGAAAATATTTCTGGAGAATGATGGTAAATTAAGAAATTGAAGAAGGAAAGTATCTACTCAAACAGCTTCTCCAGAACTTTCGGAACCGGTGTGTCAAAATGCATGCTTTTACCGGTTGCCGGATGGAAAAATTCCAGTATTCCTGCATGAAGCCCAAGACGGCCTAGTGGATCGGTTGCTGCCCCGTATTTTTTATCGCCGGCAATGCTGTGGCCAATGTCTTGAAGATGAACCCGTATCTGATTTTTTCTGCCGGTCTGCAAAGAAACTTCCAAAAGCGAATATCGGGCATTACTTTTCAAAACGCGGTAGCGGGTAACAGCCTTTTGTCCGTCGCCAGGAGTTTTTGATGAATACATCATTAGTGCCTTATTTTCTTTAAGGGACGAAACAATTTCCCCTTCCGCCTTTTGGACATGGCCTTCAGCCACCGCATAGTAGATCCTTTTGGTTACGGCATTCTCCCAATTGTCCTGCAATTTCTTCTGAATCTCTTTAGTCTTGGCAAACATCATAATGCCGGAAGTGTCACGATCAAGACGATGTACAATATATAGCTCTGCACGATGGCGGCTTTTTTTGACATAACTTTTTAAAATACTAAAGGCCGTTTCTTCGGTTTCCTTTGCGGTTGCAACCGAGAGAAGCCCTGCAGACTTCTCAATGACCAGAAGATGCTCGTCTTCATAAAGCAGATTCAAATTCCGCAGAGTCACCATCTGCGCCGGTTTCTTTTTCAGAATGATGACCTCCATCTCCGGCGTAAGTGGATAATCAAAGCGGGTGACAATCTGATTTAAGATCATTATCTGTTTTTGCTCAAGAAGTGATTTAACCGATTTTCTGCTCCGGTCAGGAAATGACTCGTAGAGAAATTCAAGAAGCTTAGCCTCACGAGCTACGCGCAAAATGCTTTGGTAGGAGTCTTCCTTCTGCAATTTCATTCTCCGCTGTCATTCCCGTCGTAGATGACCTTTAGGTTACGCAGGCGGGAATCCAGAAAATATATTATTCGTTCTGTCATTGCGAAGCGCCTCTGTGGCGCTGTGGCAATCTCTAGTTCAAATGATGATAATCTACTGCCGGTTCGGTTGCAAGCATCTTTCACACTAACCACTTCTCGCTATATTTTGTGGTCATTTCTGTGGCCAAGATTTTCTTGACAGACAATGCCGCTTTTTTTATAATATCTTGCACAGAAACCAAGTTCTTATAAAAAAATATCAACGTTAAATCAATCTATTAAAAGGAGGTAAAGCGATGAAGTCCTTATCAATCACAGGTATGTTTCTGATATTGGTCATGACCGTGTGTACCACAGCGTTGTGCGCGGGTTGGCAGGTTCCTCTGCCCGAGACCGCGGGAATCAGGCTCTACGTCGAGAAAAAAAGTTACGAGCCCGGCGAGACCGTGCGTTTCATGCTCTATGATCACTTAATTACAAGCAATGATCACGAGTTCTTTTATTTTTATGAGTACACCAACATCAAACGGATTCCAGGTTCTAAGCCACCCCAGTTCACAGCCGATCGCATTGAAAAAAAGATACCCAAAGGCACGGAAAACCCTAACCTGGGGCTATGCAGTCTTCTTGGTATGGGCGGTAGTACTGGAAAGTCACACCAAATCCTCGACGGCTCTTACTATGTGATCCAGCACAAAACAGATCAAGGGTGGCGCGACTTCTTTACCAGCAAGAAAGAGCCTTTCACGAAGGAATTGGAATTTGGAAAGGGGCTTGTCTGGGGTTGGGATCAGATGGACAAAGAGGAAATCAATAAGGCAAAGCCTGGTGAATGGCGCCTGGTGTTTCACGGGCGCTATCTGGATTCCGGAGATGATGATAAGAGGTCAGTCCGTTTTACCATTAGCGAAAAAGGTGGGAAGCACGGGAAGTGAAAGAACGGGAAAACCGGGGAAAATGAAGTCACCAGACGCGGCAAGTCCATACCAGCTTAATCGATGTGCATTGCCAGCGATAGATTTGGTGCATTCTGCTTGCAAGGAAAACTGGGGTCAGGTTGAACCTACCCCAGTTTTCTCATTAAACAACCGTCCACTTTTCTGCATTAAGCATTGGCAGATTCAAACCACCGCAGGATCGTTGCGTTCTCCTCACGCGGATAGGTATGGGAGAGATCGGGAAGAATTTTGAGTTTGATATCAGCTCCAGCCTGCTTTAGCTCTTTGCAAGAGTAAGCCGCGCGTGCCGCCGGGAATATAAAATCCTGCTCTCCGTGTATCCAGCAGATACGCTTCCCTCTGGCTTCACGGAAATCTACAGGAGGAAGAGCGCAGGCAACCGGTGCAATACTGCGATAAATACTAACGGGTGATAATGCCAGCCCCAGCGCGTAAGTGCCGCCGTCAGACATGCCGGAAAGCAGAATGCGGGAACGATCAATATTCACTCGTAAGTAAACATCTTCCAAATGCCCGGCGATAAGTTTTGCGTCTTGTTCCACATCAGTAATAGACCAGGTCATTGCGGTGGAAGTCGGTGCAAAAAGGATATATCCCATGCTGCGGGCTTCGCGCAGCCATGACCAGATGAAATCTTTTCCATGACTGTACCCGCCATGCAAAGCAACAATCAGCGGCCAGGAACTTTCCGGCGTATAGTTATCAGGAATGAAGAGAGAATATCCGCCGCGGGCATGCAACCCATGATTAGCACCGATATGAAATATGCCGGTTTGAGCACTCTGAAAAATATCTGAGGGCGGTGCAATATTAACTTCACTCTCTAGAAAATGCCGGTTTATTTCCCGGAATGATCCGCAAAGAGCAAAAAGCTCCTCCTGCGCTCGGCAGTATTTGCGGCCAGCTCGAAGCGCAGAAATAAACGAAGCTTGCAGATCTTTTTCATTGCCGAAACTTTTTATCGCATTAATCAGAAAATCAGTGGCGCGTAAAAGACCAGACTGTGCATTTTTGTCCATAGTATTAGCATCAGCACCAAGCAGAAATTGCCGTGCTGCAGTGAGTGGCTCAAAATGAACAAGAAGTTCCTCTCTGATTGCGGAGAGAACAAAAGGATTGAGTTTGCGCATTGCCGTCTCAAAGGCCTTTGATGCGGCAACCAGTATCGATGAAATGACTTCAGGATTCATTGTTGAAACTCCAATTCCGAAAGCGTAGCGCAGCGGAATTGGTAAGTTGAACAAACCCGCAACGCGGAGGGCATGATAAACCGCAGCTTGCTGCGGAAATTGTTTTCAAAGCTTGCTCAGCGGTTCATGCCCATGGTTATTAATATTACCCCGTATTCCGCTTTTTAACCACATAAAATAATGGGGGACGATTCTATTTCATTGACAACATAAGTCAAACATCGTCATTGCTGACTTTCCGGCGATTAGAAATTCAAACTTCAGCGGCCTTTTTTGTTTTTGCGGAAGGGTGAGGAGGACGCCCTTCTTCAAGATGCTCGTACTTAGCGAGTGTCATTAATTCGACCAACAAATTACAGTCGTAGATAACCCCACGGTGACCTTCAGGTTATTCAGATTACGCGCAACGCTTCTGAAACTTGGGACTCATTATATTTTTGACAAATAGTCTTAATTCATATATTTCTTACCATAAATAAAATCCAATAAGTAGAATCTGCCATGCTCAAGTATAAATTATATTCTTTGCAAAATACAAAAAAGACATCAGTACGATTGGTAATTTTGCTGCTGAGCTGCATCATTCTTGTTATTAATTTGTCAGGGTGTGGTGCATTTTATCAGAATTATATTGATAGAACTATGGACCCTTATGAAGAAGACGTAAAAGCGCATGCGACCAGAGGTGAAATTAATGCGATTCTGTTGCCCGGGTGCGCAACACAACCGGGCGCCCAGGATACACTTTTCAGTTGTCTGAAGTTGTCGCGCGATGTTAATCCCGCATCGGTAAAATTGCCGCCCGGTGAAAAACTTTATCTTGGTCATGTCTCCGAATTTATTGTGCGTGCATTAAAATATTATCAGTTGGAGGAAGGCTTTAAAGATTTCTATGGCTGTCGCATTGTTTTGAAATTTCGTAAATTAACTCCCTTAGAGCTTCGTTCCCGAACATTTACGGATTATTCGAGTTTTGCCGTAGGTATGACTACTGCAGTTGCCAGCATGGTAACAATGATGCCTATAGGTGCAGTTTTGTTTCTTGTGGATGGGGTTAAAACGGAAATTGGTCGTCAGAACTTTGAAGAACACACTGAAATGATGGGCCTGCCGAGGCCGAAAAAAAATATGGTTTATCATCGACTGGAATCCGGAGGACGAACGCTTTTATATGTAAAATACAGAGTAGAATATGAAGTGACCGGGAGCAGCAGCGCCAGGATGCAATTTGATGATAAAGTAACAAGTTATATGGTGGAAGAGTGTGTTTTGGAAAAAGTCACTTCTGAAGAGATAAGTATCTATCAGAAACAGATTGAACTTTTTAGAAATAATCAAGGTAACATCCGTTCTCACTTTTACCAGCGTCCCCATATCCAGCACGAAAAAACTGATTGAAATATAAATTATTACAGGTATAGTTCGCAGAACTGTTTTTTAAAAATACATTTGTGCCGGTGTGATACCTGAAGTCAAGCTTGGCAATGGCAGATCGCACCACAGAATACGAAGAGGCGCATCAGTTTCGAGTTACGGAGAGAGCGTGAGAGGTAAGTATTGCAGAAAGACGTTTGTTATCATCCTGATTTTGGGGATGATGATGGTACCAACAACAACCTTTACGGAATCGTCAGCAAGCGCCGATTTTCAGAAGAACTCTACAAATTATGAAGCCGTGCGGCTTTCGCCTGAGCCCTTTTTGCGTTCTGGCGCCGCAGTGGTGGAGGATCAGGAGACAGGCGAGCTCCTGATTCAAAAACAGGCAACGCTGGTATTGCCAATCGCGTCCATAACCAAGCTGATGACCGCCATGGTCATACTCGATGCCAAAATCGATTTACAGGAAGCACTAACCATTGAAAAGGCGGATATCGACAGACTGCGCGGCAGTCACTCCGGCCTGCCGATACGCACAGAGCTATCGCGCAGAGATGCTCTGCTTATTGCTCTGATGGCTTCCGATAACCGCGCCGCCCACGCGCTGGCGCGAACTTATCCGGGTGGTTTTGATGCCTGCATCGCGGCGATGAATGCCAAAGCAAAAGCGCTGGGGCTTTCCGAAACGCGCTTTGAAGATCCCTCGGGGCTTTCCAGCGGCAATGTGTCCTCTGCCCGTGACCTTGTGCGACTGGTGAACGCCGCTTACCAGTATCGCCTTATCCGTGAATTTACTACCTGCAATAAGGCGGCAATCACTTACGGTCGACGCGTGCTGAGATTTCATAACACTAATCGCTTGGTCCAGAATCCTCGTTGGGAGATCGGCCTTTCCAAGACCGGCTTTATAGCCGATGCCGGCCGCTGCCTCGTGATGCAATGCCAGGTTGCAAAGCGCAATCTGCTCATCGTGCTGCTCGATTCTCAGGGAAAACTGAGCCGTGTCGGCGATGCCAACCGCATAAAGCATTGGCTGGAAGGGGCGTCTCTCTTGCAGAGCACACGTAAGGGATAAACCGCTGTATGCTCTGCATACAGGATAATTTCCAATTAAGTTTCTAAGCTTCTATCCCCACAGGTAAAAAAATCATGGCACCTGAGTATTAATACATGAAAATATATTTTGCCGGATCGATCCGGGCAGGACGGGATGATGCCGCGATATATGAAACCATGATCACGTGGTTGCGATCTTACGGGGAAGTATTGACCGAGCATGTTGGCAACCCCTTACTTTCCGCAGCAGGCGACGACCACCTGAAGGTGGCATGCGGACCAGATAACCGGTATATCCATGACCGGGACATGGCCTGGCTTACAGCCTGTGATCTTGTGATAGCTGAAGTTACGACGCCCTCCCTTGGTGTGGGTTATGAACTGGGATGGGCCACGGTATTAGAGAAGCCCGTATTGTGCCTCTATCGGATCATAGCGGGGAGGCCGCTTTCCGCCATGATCGCCGGCAGTCCCGGAATACAGGCAGCTGAATACGCTTCTATGGATGAGGCTAAAAGAATCATGGAAGAATTTATCAAAAAGACCGCTGACGGAATTGACAGTTCTGATAGGAAAAAATAGATGCCTACATCACTGGAACTTTTATCACCGGCCGGCAACGCTGATATCGGGATTGCCGCTATCGATCACGGCGCGGATGCCGTGTATATCGGCGCTCCAAAATTTTCCGCCAGGGCCGACGCGGGAGTGAGCTTTGCCGACATTACCCGCCTGGTCCGGCACGCACACCTTTACTGGGCCAAAGTCTATGTGGCGCTCAATACTATCCTGACAGATCGTGAGCTTGCCGAGTCCATCGATATCATTCGGGAAATATATCAGTTGGGCGCCGATGCTCTGATTATCCAGGATGTAGGCTTGCTGGAGCTTCCTCTTCCTCCGATTCCTCTTATTGCCAGCACCCAGATGCACAACGACACGGCCGAGAGAGTCCGGTTCCTGGAGGCCGTGGGATTTAAACGGGTGATCCTTGCCAGAGAGCTAACTCTTTCCGAGATTACCGATATTCGGCGTCAAACCAGCATTATACAGCTGGAAGCCTTTGTGCACGGGGCATTGTGCGTTTCATATAGTGGGCAATGTTATATGAGTCAGGCAGTGGCTGGCCGCAGCGGCAATCGCGGAGTCTGTGCCCAGCCCTGCAGGTCTCACTACAACTTGATTGATGGCGACGGAAACGTGATCCAAAAAAACAAATATCTGCTCTCCCTTAAAGACCTGAATCTGATGAACAGTATACCGGAGCTGATTGCGGCAGGCGTCACTTCCTTTAAAATCGAAGGAAGATACAAAGGGATTGAGTATGTAAAGAATGTAACGGCCGCCTACCGGCAAACCATCGACCGATTTATCAGCTGTAATGCCGATTACCGCAAGTGCAGTTCCGGTGGCAGCGAATTCACCTTTACGCATGACACGGAAAGGACATTCAACCGCGGCTATACCCAATACTTTATTGCGGGCCGAGGCAAAAAGGTTGCCTCCATTGACACTCAGAAAGCCATAGGAAAGTATTTGGGTGAAATAAGCAAAGTGGGTACAGATTATTTTAGCATAGCGCGTAGTGATCTGCAAAACGGTGACGGGCTTTGCTTTTTCACCAGGAAAAACGATTTGGCCGGATTTCGTGTCGACCGGGTGGATAAAGAAAAAATCTACCCTAACAGTATGAATGGGCTTTCGACCGGCACCCCCCTCTATCGCAACCATGACATGGCCTTAACCCGGATTCTCAATAAAGCATCGGCTAAGCGCCGCATAGCCGTGGAAATGGATTTTGTGCAGGAGGACACTTTAATTCGCCTGACGGTGCGAGACGTTGATGGCAATGAGGCCGAGGGGGTCAAGGATATTTTGTTTGAACCTCCCCGCGATCCGGCCAGAGCCAGGGAGCAGATTGAGAAACACCTGACTAGCACAGGCCTTACTCCCTACCTGGTGGCAAGTATGACTATTAAACCCCAGCAGCCGGGCTTTCTTCCCGCGAGCGTGCTAAACGGCATCCGGCGGGATGTATTGGATGCGCTCACTCAAATCAGGTTTGGAGCATACCCCCGCCAAAGCATTGAGTTTACGCCCAACGATGCCCCGTACCCGGAAAAAAAGCTCGACTTCCACGCCAATGTTTTCAACGCCCATGCAAGGCTTTTCTATAAACGACATGGTGCGGAAGTCACAGAGCCTGCCTTTGAAGCCCTTGCCGAAACAACGGAAAAACCACTCATGACCACCCGCTACTGCATCCGGCATCAATTGGATCTGTGCCCCAAGGAACAGCGCTCGGGTCAAAAAATCAAAGAGCCTCTCCGGCTTCGGGATGCTCATTATACATATCGTCTTGAATTTGACTGCGAGCAGTGCAGAATGTTTTTGATCATGGAGGGTAAGTAAAATATCTTGACAATTATCACGCAACTCGTTGCCGATGGCCAGAAATACAAGGAATCTGTCGCGACCTTTGTTATCAGGGAAACAACACTTAATTATCTTGATTAAAATGTCGAATTAAGTAATATGTCCCCTAAATCCAGCAAAAAAATTTCTGTGTATTACAATTTGCACAAATAATGTAGGCTGGGTCACCTGACCCGGCGATATTTATTTCGCCGCGTGGGGTCACGCGGCCTACAATTTAAAAATAAAACAAAAGAGAGGTATGATGATGAGTAATACGGTTTTAAAAGAGTTGAATGATGGTATCCTGTTATTGACATTGAACCGCCCCGACAAGAAGAACTCGTTCAACGTCGAACAGTGGACGGCATTTGCCGCAGAGCTGGATGCAGCACGGATAAACGATGACGTTAATGTGGTCGTGGTCACAGGTGCGGGCAGTGATTTCTCGGCAGGACAGGATTTGAGGGATGCCGGAGTTCCCGGCGCGCTGCAATCTTATAGAATTACGGAACGCGCGGTTGTTGATTTTGATAAACCGCTTGTTGGCGCGGCTAAAGGAGTGGCAGTCGGAGGAGGAGCAACCATACTGCTACATACCGATGTGCTCTATGTCGGTGAAAGTTTGCGCATGCGACTTCCTTTCAATAGCCTTGGAATGGCTCCTGAATTCGCCAGCAGCTATATGTTACAGGCGCTCATAGGGCCGCAGCGCGCGGCGGAGCTTCTTTATACTACGGAATGGATTGACGCTGATAAGGCCCTTGATGCGAGAATAGCCTCCCGCAAGTTCAAGGATGATGAGCTTTTGAAGAATGCGATGGCGAAAGCCGCAGAAATTGCGCAGTGGCCTTTGATTTCCCTGCTGGAAACGAAACGGTGCCTCAAAATGACGCATAAAGCTGGTATCGAAACTGCTTTGAAGATTGAGCGGGAAGCCATGGACAGACTGGCCGGCGGTCCGGCAAGTATCGAGGCCATGATGGCATTTATCGAGAAGCGAAAACCAAATTTCCGCAACCTGAAAAAATAACTGCCTTAGACTTAAACTACGTCCCCCGTTATACCGAGCATAAAAAAGCTCGTTATAACGGGGGCTTGTTGTATTTATCTTCTCATTAAATTTAATTTTACCGTCCTTTATTAATCGATGACACCGGCCGTCAGGTTGCCGATCATCCTGTTGAATCTTGAGGGGTCATCAAGTTTTCCTCCCTCGGAGACAACTGCCATGTCATATAGAAACGTCGTGTAGTCCTTGAGTACTTGCGCTTCCTTGTCCTTCTCGAAGATTGTCTTGATCTTCACGAGGAGGGGATGGTCCATGTTTAGTTCCAGAACCCGCTTGCTTTGCGGCACTTCCTGGCCGCTGGCCTTGAGAATTTTTTCCATGTAGGCGCTCAAATCATAATCACCTCCCGAGAGACAGGCGACCGAATTCTTCAGATGGGTGGAGAGTTTGACGTCCTTCACCTTTTCAGTAAGGCTTGCCTTGAAGAATTCAAACAGCGTGCTGTACTGCTCTTTCTTCTTGTCGTCTTTCTTGTCCAGATCAAGATCACCCTTCTCTGCGCTCTTGAAGGTCTTTTTCTCAAATTCATGGAGATCACGGATAGCCCACTCGTCGATGGGGTCTGTCATGAGGAGCACCTCGATATCTTTTTCCTTCAGTGCTTCAAGATGAGGGCTGTTGGTAAGCGAGGTCAAACTTTCGCCGGTAATATAATAAATTTCCTTCTGCTCCGCGTCCATCCGGGCGACATAGTCTTTGAGTGAGACCCATTTACCATCGGACTTTGTTGTCTTGTAGCGCAACAGCGCGGCTATTTTATCCTTGTTTTCAAAATCCTGGGAAACTCCCGCCTTGAATATGTGGGCGAATTCCTTGTAGAAGGTCTCGTATTTTTCCTGCTCCATGCCGGCAAGAAGTTCCAGCACTTTCTTGACGAGGTTCTTTTTGATATTCCGGACGAGGGCGTCCTGCTGGAGGATCTCGCGGCTGACGTTGAGATTGAGATCCGGGGCGTCGACAACGCCCTTGACGAAGGCTAAATACTGGGGCATCAATTCTTTGCAGTTTTCCATAATGAAGACCCGTTTGGAATATAGCTGTATCCCGTGTTTCTGCTCATGGCTGAAGAGGTCAAATGGAGCCTTGGAGGGGATGTACAGAAGAGCGCTGTATTCCGTCGTCCCTTCGAGCTTAAAATGGAGGTTGGCAAGCGGCTGGTTCCAGTCATGGCTGATGTGCCGGTAGAATTCGCTGTGTTCTTCTTCGGAAACCTCTTTCTTGTCCTTTGTCCAAATGGCCTTCATGGAGTTGAGGGTCTCTTCACGGATGACTTTTGTAGTCTTGTCCTTATCCGGCTTGCCTTCCGCGTCCATAACCGGTTCCGTCTTCTCTACTTCCATGACGATGGGATAGGCCACAAAGTCTGAGTGCCGCTTGATGATGCTGCGGAGAGTCCACTCGTCGGTAAAATCCTGATCGTCCGCATCTGCCTTTTTCAATTGCAGGGTGATTGTCGTCCCCCGCGTTTCCTTATCGCATTCTTCGATTGTATAGGAGCCGTCTCCGGCTGATTCCCACCGGCATCCCTTCTCGCTCCCCGCGGCACGCGTTGTCAGGGTAACCTTTTTGGCGACGATAAAGGCGCTGTAGAAGCCGACACCGAACTGGCCGATCAGCTCCGGTGTAACTGCCGCCTGATTCTTTGCGGCACCCACCGTCTCCAGAAATCCCGCCGTACCGCTTTTGGCGATCGTCCCTATATTTTCAACGACCTCGTCATAGGTCATGCCGATCCCGTTATCCGATACTTCGAGGGTATTCTTTTTCTTATTCCGGTTAATCTTGATTTTCATGTCCACGTCTGTCCCCATAATGTGGGAATCTGTCTGCGACTTGAATCGCAGTTTGTCGAGGGCATCCGATGCATTGGAGACGAGTTCACGCAAAAAGATCTCCTTGTGCGAATACAAAGAGTTGATGATGATATTCATGAGCTGCTGGACTTCTGTTTTAAATTGATGGGTCTGCTTCTTTCCTTCCATAAGGCCTCCTGATTTATCTTAATGATTATATTTTGTTAAATTTTTATGTATAGTTATTGCGACCCTATAATGATTATCATTTTCCGGTTGTCAAGTGGGTTACCGGCTGATAATGGGCATTTTCTCTGAATCAAGACCACCTCTGTACTTTAAGTAACAATATTTTGAGCTATCGTAAAATTAGTCTCGGAAAATAAGTTGCAATCATTTGTAACCTGCGCTAATTTAAGTAATGCGATCACTTCATTTTATCTATTTACTATTTCTATCCGTAATTATTGCCACAGCCTGCGATAAGTCTCCTTCGGCAGATAAGCCACGGGAACTCAACACCGGCCAACCGGCTTATGGCGATATTATGGTTAGAGGCGATATCGGTGATGCCAGCAATTTGATTCCGCTCCTGGCTTCCGATTCCCCTTCACACAATATTGCCGGGATGGTTTATAACGGCCTGGTAAAATATGACAAGAACATGAAAATAATCGGTGATCTGGCCGAATCCTGGGAAGTCTCACCCAATGGCCTTGTGATTAAATTCCACTTACGCAAAGGTGTTAAATGGCATGACGGGCAGCCTTTTACATCAGCCGATGTTCTTTTTACCTATCAGGTAACAGTTGATCCGAAAACACCGACTGCTTACGCGGGTGATTTTCTAAAAGTGAAGAAGGCCGAAGTTCTTGACGCTTATACTTTCCGCGTAACTTACGATAAGCCTTTCGCCCCGGCACTGATTAGTTGGAGCAATGCCATTCTTCCCCGGCATTTACTTATCGGCAAAGATATCACAAAAAGCCCGCTCTCGAGGCATCCAATAGGCACCGGGCCGTACAAGTTCAAAGAATGGCTTACCGGCCAGAAGATTGTCCTGGTTTCCAATACGGATTATTATGAAGGGCGTCCGTATATCGATGGTTTTATCACCCGCATCATTCCCGATACGGCTACCATGTTTCTGGAGTTGCGCGCGCAGGGCATCAGCCTGATGGATTTGACGCCACTGCAATACACAAGGCAAACTGAAAATAACTTATTTAAGGAAAATTTCCAAAAATATCGCTACCTTGGTTTTAAATATGTTTATTTAGGCTACAATCTAAAAAACCCGCTTTTCACCGACAAGAGAGTGCGGCAGGCGATTTCTTACGCAATCAATAAAGAAGAAATTATCAGCGGAGTTCTCTTGGGCCTGGGGAAATCGGCAACCGGCCCTTACAAACCGGGTACATGGGCTTATAACGGCAACGTTAAAATTTATAACTACAATACGCAAAAAGCCAGGCAGTTGCTAGGGGATGCCGGCTGGAAGGATACTAAAGGCACCGGTATTCTGGAAAAAGACGGCAAACCATTTGTCTTTGAGATAGTCACCAATCAGGGCAACGATACGCGGCAGAAATGCGCGGAAATAATTCAGCGGCAGCTCAAGGATGTGGGTATCACCGTTAAGATTCGTATTCTGGAATGGTCGGCGTTTGTGTCAGATTTTATCAATAAGCGGCGGTTTGATGCAGTGATTTTGGGCTGGTCAATTACTCTGGATCCCGATGCTTATGATGTCTGGCACTCGAGCAAAACGGCCCCAGAAGAATTGAATTTTATGTCTTACAATAATCCCAAGGCCGATGAGATGCTGGAGAAGGGACGCAGCACCTTTAACCAGAGCCAAAGAAAAGAATACTACGACCGCTTTCAAGAAATACTGGCCGAAGATCAGCCCTATACTTTCCTGTATGTTCCCGAAGAATTAATTATTGTCAGCAGCCGCTTTCGGGGAATTGTTCCCGCACCCATCGGGCTCGATTACAACTTCATCAAGTGGTACGTTCCTCAAGGCGAACAAAAATTCGTGATGACTAGATAATCGCGGGTATGAACATTAAACACTACACAGTTTTATTAACCAATCAGCCTCCGGAGATGCAGGGATTATGGGATGGATTCGTATGGCAGAATGTGCCTGCTCTGGAAGTAGGAAACTTCCGGCCGGAGAGTAGTAAACACCGTCCGCGGACGAGATGCAAACTGCTATATGATCGGGAAAGGCTCTATGGAATATTCCGGGTGGATGATCAGTATGTGTTCTGTGTAAACACAGGCTTTCAGACTGACGTGTATAAAGACAGTTGTGTGGAATTATTTTTGCAGCCAAAGTCCAACGGCGGCTATTTCAATTTTGAGTTCAACTGTGGCGGCGCTTTGCTTGCATCCTACGTAATTGACCCTACTCGTGTCGATGGCAGAGTTAAGCAGTACACGCCGCTCTCTCCGGACGATGATCGCAAAATTATACGTTATTCCAATTTGCCTAGGATAGTCGAGCCGGAGATCACAACGAAGCAAATATGGTTTCTGGAATTTTCTATTCCTTTTGCCGCACTGGAAAAATATGTGGGAGCGTTAGGAGATATAAGTGGTCAAACCTGGCAATGCAATTTTTACAAATGTGGCAATGAAACTTCCCATCCGCACTGGGGCGCATGGTCAGAGGTTAATGAGCTTAACTTTCATCTGCCGGCATGCTTTGGCAGCATTCAGTTTGTTGTTTTGGACAAGATAGCAAGTTCAGACCACTGAATTTTCCTCCGCGAATTTCTGCGATTATAGTAATTGACAAAAGCGTTATGATCATTATATTCAAAAAAATTATCACATAAGAAAAATGGCAATTCAGCCGTATTTTTTATTAATACAGGGGGAAATATGGAAAGTAAAAACCGTAAAACATTCTTTATGTTCTTGATGGCATTTTTGGTCGCTTCTTTTATTGTTTCGCTTGTGGAAGTTCTGCGATCCTCTTTTACAGCAGGTGGAGCGCCGGAAATACAAATGGCATCGGCTGTGTCTCCTTTTGACTCTGTAAAGGCGCCACTTTCTTTTGCCGATCTGGCAGAGCGTGTAAAGCCGGCAGTAGTTAATATTAGTACAACAAAAACATTTAAAAATCGCAAAGGGTACGGAATGCCATTTGGAAGGTCACCTTTCGGGGATGATTTTTTTGACAGGTTTTTCGGCGATATTCCTCAGCGGGAATTCAAGCAGCGCAGCCTTGGTTCAGGATTTATCATTAGTAATGATGGTTACATTTTCACTAATAATCATGTAGTGGAGCAGGCAGACAAAATATTAGTAAAAGTATCCGATGGTAAGGAATATGAAGCAAAGATAATTGGAACAGACGCAAAGACGGACATTGCCTTAATAAAAATTAAATCTCAGAATAGCTTGCCTGCTGCCGAAATCGGAGACTCTGATAAAGCGAGAGTTGGTGAATGGGTAATTGCTATTGGTAATCCCTTTGGTTTAGAGCAGACTCTTACGGCTGGGATAATCAGTGCCAAGGGTCGTGTTATCGGAGCTGGACCTTACGATAATTTTATTCAGACGGATGCGTCTATTAATCCCGGCAACAGCGGCGGTCCATTATTTAGTATGGATGGTAAAGTAATTGGCATAAATACGGCAATTGTCGCGCATGGTCAGGGTATCGGGTTTGCCATACCAATTAATATGGCTAAAAGTATTTTGGCTGATCTCAAAACAAAAGGAAAAGTTACACGTGGTTGGCTGGGTATTTCTGTGCAGGATATTTCAGAAGATATAGCGAAAAATTTAAACCATAGAGATAAGAGCGGAGCTTTAGTATCCGATGTTTTTAAAGGAGACCCGGCAGATAGGGCAGGCATTAAAGTAGGAGATATAATTAAAGAGATCAACGGCAAAACGATAAAGGACACTCACGAATTGCTTCTGACGATTGCTTCATTACATGTTGGTGAAAAAATGATGGTTAAAGCATTACGCGATGGCAAAGAGATATTGTTCGAAGTAGTTGTAGTGGAGCGCAAGGATAAACCTGAAGCAGTGTCAACAAATGGAGGGAAAGGATATTTTGGACTTGCTGTGAGGGAGATAAGTCCGGAAGTTGCGCGGCAATTTGGTATTGGGAAAAATGATGGTGTGGTAGTAACTGATGTGGTTGCCGGAAGTCCTGCTGATGATGTGGGAATACAACCGCAGGATATCATTGCCCAGGTAAATAAAGTAAAAATTTCATCAATAAAAGATTATAACAAGGAAATGAGTAGGGCTGCGGAAGGAAAAAGTGTAACTCTTTTAGTTAAACGAGGCAAGGAAAGCTTCTTTGTTGCTCTGAGAATAGAGTAGTTTGTAAATAGATATGGTTGGAAAAAGGCGGGCAATAAATGTCCGCCTTTTTTATTTCCCATATAGTGGAATGCAAAAGTTTCACGTGAAACATTGTCTTTGGATTGAATGACAGGCAAAAAAATATACTACCGCTCTTCCGCTCGCGACAGAAGCGCAATAATTTATCATGCCGATTCTTTCAGCCATTGTGAATAATTATACATCTTGGCTAGAGCCTTAACTGCTCTTTCCGGCGTTGGGAAAATTACTCCTTTGTATTTAAAACCGTCAATTTCATTCACTGTACGAGATGTTTCATCAGCGATTAAGTAAACACCCACAACAGGCTTCTTGTATTTCTCCATAAGTCCGACTGTTTTATTTACAAGGTCATCCTCAAAAGTTTTTAGTAATTTTAAATTGTCATCCACAAGGTTTTGAGTATAGTTCTTATCAACTGCAATGGTCGATTCAAGCACTGACTTGACCATAATTCTTCTGCCAATAATTCCCATATGAATTATCGCATCGCATTCATCCCATTTCAGTAGCTCTTCCGTGATAGCTAAATGAATTTCCGTACTCATCTCGGCCACTAAATCCACGGGATTGGCATGACTCCAGAAAGGGGGTAACCAATTATTTATTTTGTTGATGATTTGATCTGACAAAGGTTGAACCACAAGACCATTTTCTATACATAAATCAGAGGCGACAACGCCCCACCCACCACCTAATGTTAGCAGAGCAATTCTTTTTCCCTTGGGCAAGGGAAGAGAAGAAAAAGCTGCGGAGAGGTCTAATAAATCCATGGGGCTTTCCACCTGAATAATTCCCGCTTGCTTACATGCGGCATCAAAAACCTTGATGTTGGAAGCCATGGCTCCGGTATGGCTTGACGCGGCGTGAGCCCCCGCCTGTGTTCGCCCGCCTTTTAAAGCAATGACAGGTTTTATTCTGCCTACGCGCCTTGCGGCTTCAAAAAACCTCCGGCCATTTTTAATACTTTCGATATACATGACGACAGTCTTTGTCAAATCGTCAACTTCAAAACATTCCATGTAGTCTTCAATCGTAATCATCGCTTCGTTGCCCGACCCGCTGAAAGCACGGATGCCAATGCCTTCTTTGTCCGCAAAGGCCAGTAGTTGCGTTCCCAGGTTACCGGATTGCGCGACAAGTACTGTATCGCCTGCCTTGGGCCGAACATGAGTGCCTGTACAATATAATGATATATGCGGATTGCAAATTCCCATAGTGTTAGGACCAAGAAATAAAATTCCGGCTTCGTGAGCCTTGCTTACCAGTTGGTCTTCCAGAATCTTTCCTTCCGCGCCTGTCTCGCCAAAACCGGAAGAAATGAGCAATACACTTTTTATTTCTTTTTGCGTTAATTCATCAATCAGGGGAAGTACACGACTTGCGGGAACTGTAACGACGGCCAGGTCAATCTGGCCAGGAATTTCTGTTACCGATTTATAAACTTTTCTGCCACCAATCTCCCCACCCTTCGGATTGACCAAATAAACATCTCCGAGGAAATTACCAGCTATAACATTTGAATACATAAAATGACCCCATTTGCTGATTTCTGCGGAAGCCCCAATAAAGGCGATGGTTTTGGGATAAAACAAATCTCTGATCGCCCTTGGATCCACAGGCCGATGTGTTGCTTTCTGCCTAGTCTGCTCTCCCAGAACAATCAAAGCGTCCACCGCGGTTACTTTGCCGTCTGCGGACACCAATAATGGATTAATATCAATTTCTTTAATTTCCGGTATGGTCATGGCTATATCGGACAGGCCTAGCAGCACTTTGAGTAGTGCCTCCATATCCGGCGCTTTTTCACCACGGAAATCGCCTAAAAGTTTCTTTGCATGTAATTCCTGAATCATCAATTTTGCTTCTTTTTCAGTAAGAGGTGCCAGACGAAAAACAACGTCTCCGATTGCCTCCGTCAATACTCCGCCCAACCCGAACATTACTGCCGGTCCAAACTGCTCATCATAGAAAAGACCCGCCACAAATTCTCTTTTACCTTCTAACATCGGCTGGATTAAGAATCCTTCCAAATCATCTCCTGCGGCATCCTTTATATATACAGCGGCAGAATGAACATCTTCCTTATTTTTCAAATTCAGTTTAACCAGACCTTTTTCTGTTTTATGTGTAAGACGAGAACCAAGACCTTTCAAAACCAAAGGATAACCAATTGATATTATTGCATTAACCAGATCACCTTCTGTTTTTACACTTATTTCTTTTACTACGGGAATACCAAAGCTTTTCAATAAATCCTTTGCTTCGGCTTCTGTTAATGTTGTTCTGCCTTCCGTTTTAGCTTTTTCAATGATTCCTAACTTTTTCATTTCATGCTCCTAAAAAAATATAGTTATACCAAGTTGCTTTCAAACAAATATGAATTTTTGAAAGCTTACTTGGTATTATGCCCGGTAAATCAGCTTTTTAATGTTTGATAGCCACTTGGCATTACAGGCTTCTTTAAACACGCCGGTTTTCTATTATCAACAAAAATATTCTTTATCTGAGTTTGAATAAGCAATCGGATTACTTTTGGCAATGCGGGCAATAATATGTACTGCGGCCACCCTGCTTTATTCTATGTATAGTACCATTGCACATTGAGCAACCCTTTCCTTCCTGACCATAGGCTTTCAATTCATGCTGATTTTCTCCCTTGCGGCCATACAAATCACGCCAATCGGAGATTGATGTGCCTCTGTTCTTGATGGATTTTTCCAGAACAATTACGGCCTGCCGAAATATTTTGTTCCATTCGGCCCTTGATAATTTTGATGCCGGGCGCTCTGGGCTTATGCCTGTGCAGTGTAGGATTTCACTTGCGTAAATATTACCGATACCCTCTACCGCGTTTTTGTCCATAATCAATGTTTTGACGTTTGTCTTGCGGCAGGCATGAGTGCTGAGAAAATATTTCAGGTCGAAGGCCTTAAAAATATCTTTGGTGACATCGCTATCCTTTTTCTTTAATACATCGACTGTGGCAAAGCGGCGTGGATCAACCAAAAAAACATTTCCGTCAGCAAAAGTCATTCGTAATCGTCCATGCTTTGGCTTTACAGAATCCTTCTGCCACAAAAGCCTTCCGGTCATTCGTAAATGAATAAACACGGCATATCCGTTATCAAGGATAATGACTATTCTTTTGCCCTCACGTTCAACAGCAGTTACTGTCCGCCCTTTGACATTTCTAATTGTGGCTAACTTATCATCGTATATTTCTGAAGCTAATATTTTTCCGCCGCTGATTTTTTTATGAAGCTGGCGGCAAAGTGTCTCGACTTCCGGTAATTCCGGCATTAATCTACCTCCAAAGTTTTTTTATCATTACTAATACCAAGTTGCTTTCAAAAAATAAACTATAAATTTTTGAAAGCTTACTTGGTATTATGCCCGGTAAATCAACCTTATAATGTTTAATAGCAACTTGGTATAAAATAATTTTCCTTTGCCTATACATTTTTTCGCCGCAAGGGATCGTGAATAAACATTGAACGGCGAATCATGTTGAAAATATTTCGGCAGTTTCAAAGCATTATTCTCCAGCCCTTGCTGTCTCTACGTTCTAGAGAGTCCGGTAAATATTTTTTGGCCTCCGGTTGCGCAAATAAGCCTGAAAAAATCACTTCGCAAAAAACAAAAAGTCCTCAATATATTTTTACCGATCGTCTCTGCAAAAATTATTTTCAATTTTAGCGCCAAAATGCAAAAAAAATGTTGACATATTTTATTTGTCGGGTAAAATTCAATTAACAGATTTGCTTTTAATTAAAATTAAATTTTTTAAAGGAAGGATAACTTCCAGAAGGAGGAAAAAATGGAAAACGAGACCCTGTTCAATGAGGAAGAGGAACCTCCTGGTCCCCCGCCCGGTCTTGTTAAGCATCAAAACAATGTAACAGATTTTTTTTCACTAGGCCTTGAAACCCACCAGCCATATCTGGCTAAACAAAAGCCACAGAGAATTTTATTCCCTTTTAAAGATTCACCACGATCACGTATTTTTCGAAAGCGGCATTACCCTGATATTTCCCGCTTTGAATGGTTTGATTGGCATTGGCAACTACGCAACACCATCAGGGACGTCAGCACACTGGACCAAATGCTCAAACTTTCTGATAATGAACGTCAGGCGATGATGCATCAATCGGGCGCTCTGCCGGTTGCTATCACTCCATACTATGCCAGCTTGCTTGATCCTTACGATCCTTCAGCACCGCTGCGCCGCTGTGTTATTCCAGTTGTAGATGAGTGCTTACATACTGCCGGAGAATCAGAAGATCCTCTTTGTGAAGATGCCGATTCGCCGGTACCCGGCATTGTTCATCGCTACCCTGACCGCGTGCTGTTTCTAGTCACAGATATCTGCTCCACGTACTGCCGTTACTGCACACGCTCACGGATCATCGGCCGCGATGATCCGCATTTTGTCGATATGGAAAAATGGGAAACAGCGATAAACTACATTGAAAATAATTCCAACATAAGAGACGTACTGCTCTCCGGCGGCGATCCTCTAACTCTATCCGATGAAAAGCTTGAATGGATTCTTGCCCGGCTCAAAAACATACCGCACGTTGAACTTATACGCATCGGCACCAAGGTTCCGGTTGTTTTGCCTCAGAGAATAACCCCGGCACTTATCTCCATGCTGAAAAGATATCATCCCTTGTGGATGAGCATCCATATTACGCATACTGATGAACTGACACCAGAGATGATCTCGGCCTGTATTCGTCTGGCTGATGCCGGAATTCCTCTGGGCAGTCAGACAGTACTTTTGTCCGGCATTAATGATGATGTGGACACAATGGCGAGATTAGTGCATGGGTTGATACAAATACGGGTTCGTCCTTATTATCTTTATCA
>SESG01004369.1_pt1 | contig 23556 bp, 25 predicted proteins | sample 3171421 | NCBI WGS metagenome assembly SESG01 (sample SAMN10866946, study PRJNA518727) | freshwater metagenome | biome: subpolar coniferous forest; feature: holomictic lake; material: water; isolation source: holomictic Lake 227, 6 m and 8 m depth | place: Canada: near Kenora, Ontario | collected...
GTTCTCACAGCCGGCAACAGGACCTACAACATCGCCGGAGGGACGATTGATCGTCATCCCTACACCCCAACGGCGAACCGTATCCGAGAGATATCCGGACGTAAAATCCTCCCGGTCGAGTATCGAGGCTCACAAGAGATAAGGCTCGTCAAGGACGAGCTGGATAACATCAGCCACGTCCAAGCAGAACGTACTTCAGCGATTGACGCGATGGTGCAAGCTGTTCGTAATCGCCTACAGTTCTCAGGATACGGTGATCAGCGCGAGTTGATTATCAAACACCTTACTGACAACGTCCGAGACGAGCAACCGGGAAGTCCGGCGACTTGGCTCAAACGTACCGGTGAAGATCACTATGCCCACGCTCTCACCTATGCTTTGTTGGGGATGCGTGTCAACGCAGCCATCAACCTAACCTCTGCACCTGAAAACCGGACCATGTTCGGTGTCTTCAGTATGTCTTGGATACCTTCGGACAGCGGCTTGCTTGTACCGAGTAAGGAAAATAGGAGACGCCAACATGCCATTTAACCTTGCATCGCTGTTCTCGAAGAAGGTCAAGGCAACGACTACCGGCCAGCCGACTTCGTTCACCAACACCTACAACCCCGCTGCGACAACGTCGATTAAGCCTCTATCGACGGCGCAGGAACATCTCTCTAATCTCTACGATAATCGTCTCTCTTCCGACAGTCGGGCGCTTATCCAAGACATGGCGCGCTCCGATCCGGATGTTTCCGCCGCCTTCAATGCCTACCTGACCGTTGCTAACCAACCGGTCACCTTCTACGTCCGCGACGTCAACGGGGAACTCGACAGCGACGGCCACCTGTTGCTGATGCAGATGTTCTCCAACATGTTCATGCAGTTGGACTACACTCAAGGCTTCCAGCTCAAGCAGTCGCTTTACCAAACGTTGGCAGACTGGCGTTATATGCTGATGCTTCGAGGAGGCATTGCCGCCGAACTCGTATTCGGCAAGCAAATGATGCCTGACAGCATTCAGTTAATCGACACCAACACCTTGCGGTGGACGGAACCGACCTCAGGCGTCTATAAGCCTCAGCAGTTGCCGGCCTCATTCGCAACTCCGCTGCCGTTGGACTTCCCGACCATCTTCTGCAGTTGGTATCGTCGTGACCCGACAGCGATTGCCAACAACTCACCCTTCGTCTCCAGCATCAATACCATCTCCGCTCGCCAACTTGTGATCAACGACCTCTACCGGATCATGAACGCAACCGGCTTCCCTCGCCTTGACGTTACGGCGCTGGAAGAGGTGGTCATGAAGAATGCCCCATCTGACATTGCCGCCGACCCGGCCAAGCTGCGACCTTGGATGAATGCCCGACTGGGTGAAATCAACAACGCCTTCTCCGGCCTCCGACCGGAACAAGCCTTCATCCATTGGGACAGCGTCCAAGCTAAGATCATCAACGAAAAGAACGCCGGGGCAGGGATCGATATCTCCAAGATCATCGAAACCCTGAACGCTCAGAACCAGGCTGCGCTTAAGGTCGTTGCCCCCGTCCTCGGAAGAGGAAACGCCAGCGTCAACACCGCGTCTGTAGAAGCTCGCATCTTCAGTCTCAATGCTGACGAGCTGAACTACCCATTGGCCGAAATGCTGTCAGGCATTACGACAATGATGCTTAATAGCCAGGGCAGGGCGAACATCGTAGAGGCTCGCTTTAAGTCAGCAGAACTCCGCCCTGAGTTGGAGTTGGAACCTCAGAAGACCATGCTGGCGGCGCGGCTCAAGCAGGACCTATCCCTCGGTATTATCACCGACGACGAGTATACTCTTGCTCTCTATGGCCGCTTCCCCAATGCAGGTGCTACGCCACTGAGCGGAACTGGCTTCATGCCTATCCAGGGTGCGACCGTCAACACTGACAACATCACTCCGAACGCTGACCCATTGGGGCAGTCGTTGGTTCCTCAGGGTTCGGGTGGTGCGAAGTCAAACGGCGTAAAGTAACTTGGACTTCATAAGTTTGTAGAGTGATTCACTCTATAAACTTATGAGAACTTCAATATTAGTTTGACAAAACTGTCGTAATGCTTCAAACACTAGATCAATCTTATTGGATTGATCCGACATCATGGGCAAACGGCTTCAGATTACCCCTCAGATCGCAGCGAGCCTCGCGAAGTGCTACGGCGCTCCCATCGCGAACCCTTCTGACTACGCGGTCTTCGAAGCAATCGCCGTGAACACCCAACCCCTTCTTCGGGCAACGGGATTTTTCCAGAGTGCGACGATCACCCCCGACACGGTCCTTGCTTTGGCGGCTACCGTCAACGCTTCCCCGATCCCGCTGCAGTCCATGCACGACGGATGTGAGAGCCTCCCGGTCGGTCGAGTTTTCGCTGCCTCCACTCGCCTTGATGCAAGTGGATCGCCGGAGCTTCTGCTTCAGTTCTTCGTTGCCAACACCGAACCCAAGTTGATTGCAGACCTTGAACAGGGCGCGATAGACGAAGTCAGCATCGGCTTCATGCCGAAGTCGGCAACGTGTTCGACATGTGGCTTCGATTACTTGGGTAACGAAGCTGACTACATGAACTTTATGTCGCTAACCTGTCCTGATGGGCACGAAATCGGCGTAGACGGCATGCATGTCAACCTGACGGGCGTTAAGTCGTTCGACGAGTTGAGTCTCGTCGGTAAGGGTGCGGCTCGGGGCACCAAAATCCTCCCGGCTGCGTCGTCTGTGCAGCCCTACGCCCTTGCGGCTACGGCCAACGGACCCCGCACCCACTCTCTGCGCCTCTCTTGCGGCATCAAAGGAACTTCGATGACCACCAAAATCCCCGAGGTCGAGCTTGCTGCTCCTCCCGTACCGTCCTTCGCCGAAGTTCTGACTCTGTCGCAGAACTACGGTGAGCTGACCGCCAACCACAAGATCACCACTGCCGAGAACGTCTCGTTGAAGGCTCAGATCGTCGCTCTCGAAGCGCAGGTCGTCGAGCTGACGGCGCTGAAGACTCAGATCGCCGACATGACGGGGCTCAAGGCTTCGCACGAGGTCGCTCTGACCCACCTGAAGGACAGCTACAAGGCTGTCTCGGTGGCTCTCGGTAATCTCAACCCGACCGTCCCCGACGACGTCACCGCTCTGCTGAGCGGCCTCAAGGCGGCTGGTCCCAACCTCGCTCTGATCTACCGCGAAGGCGGCATTGCCAGCCTCCAGGGCTCGATCACCGACGCTGAGAAGCCCATCCAGGGCATCAGTACTTCGTTCCGCGTTCCTCCTTCTCACCGTTAAGGGGACATCACCATGACTGCTTCTCCCATCGGCTCGGGGGTGCCCTCCTACGGCATTTTCGACGTTGACAATCGATTCACCTTCCTTACCTCGGGCATCACCGACAAGACCGGCGAGGGCCTGTGGGCTCTGTCGCAGGACACCACTGCGGCGATGACCGTCAAGCCCGCCGCTGACGGTGACCCGATCATCGGCCAGCTTTATCGCTGGGAAGATCGGACCCAGTCGGAAGGCATCACCGTTGCCACCGTGCAGCTCGGCGTAAGCCTCGTGCTGTTCCAGGTCAAGGGCAGCGCTACCGTTGCTGTCGGCGACACCGTCTGCGGCGGCGGCTCCGGCACCGTGCGCACCCTGGCGATCACCCTGGATACCGCAGGCGGTGGCACCCCGGCCATCGCTCACGCCTCGGCCGACTACACCAACCGCGTTGTCGAAGTGGCCCCGAACGGCCGCACCGGCTTCGTCGCTGTCCTCCTGAAGTAAGGAACTTCTCCAATGAATGACGGTAGCCTCGTCGAACTTTCGATGAATCGTCGGTCCCCGGAGGAGGTCCTTGGTGGTCTCCTCAGCAAGGAACGCGACGTCTCCGCTCGTGCTGGCCTCGCCCTGCTGGACAATGTCCGCAGCTACGGCGTCAGCATGAAGGATTACCTGACGCTGGCGATCCAGCCGAAGGCTTCCACTTCTCGCCCCGACATCGCGAAGAGCGATCTCAGCGGCTTCGAAGCGGCGCTCGCCTACTTGAACCTGCCGACGCAGAACAACTTCAAGGAAGGCATCGTTCTTCAGGCGGCGGCTCAGACCTTCGCCACCTACGACGGCACCCGCGCGATGTTCCCCGAAGTGTTGGACACCATGCTGCGGTGGCAGGATCGGTTGTTCTTCTTCGAGAGCACCCCGCCGATTGTCGCCTCGTCGAAGACTGTCGTCGGCGCTCAGCTCATCATGGCAATCGTCAGTGACGGTGCCGATGGGCAGGACGTCTACCGGTCGAGCACGGTGTCTGAAGGCGGTCAGGTGCCCGTCCGTTCGGTGCAGACCACCCAGACCACCGTGTCCTTCTTCAAGCACGGCAGCGGCTACGAGGTCTCCTACGAGTTCCTGCGTCGTGCCCAGCTCGACATCCTGACTCCCTTCGCCGCTCGCGTGCAGCGTCTGTTGGAAGTCAGCAAGGTCGCCAACGTCACCAACCTGCTGATCAACGGCTACGGCACCACCGCTCACCCGGCGGCGACCGTGAAGAAGCAGCAGGCCGACTACAGCGGCGGCACCGGCACCCTGAACTACGGCGCTCTGCTGTCGTGGTTCGCGGATCGGGCCAAGGCTGGCGTCCCGGTGGATACCGTCGTCGGCAACTTCGCCATGTACATGCAGTGGCTGAAGTTGTTCTACGTGCCGCTGCAGACCTCGGGCAGCACCGGCATCATCGAAAGCACTGGCGCCGACGCCATGGCGAAAGCCGGCTTCGCGGTCGGTCGTCTGCCGATCCTCGACTTCAACGTGCAGTTCGCCATCTCCTCGCAGATGCCGAACAACCAGTTGATGGGCATCACCAAGGCCGAGACCGTCGAGGAACTGGTGGAAGCCGGCTCCCTGATTGCCGAAGCTGACCGGGCCATCCGGAACCAGACTGTCACCTACGTTCGCTCTGAGAACGTCGGCTACCGCCTGACCTTCGGCGACACCCGTCAGATCTACGACATCAGCCAGTAAAAGGACAGGGTTCAATCGGCTCAACTTGAGCCGATTGAACCCGACCCCTCCCAATGAAAAAGCTTCTCGTACGAACCACTGGTGGAACGCAGTTGATCGCTACCGGCGGTCAAGTTCTCACCCCTCATCGCCCCCACGTCGTTGAGGCAACTCCATTCATTTCTGCTCGCACTGCTTCTGGCGGAATTGAAGTTCTTCTTTCGAAGCTGACTGATACGACGTCCGATGACGACTTTCTTACCTTCTGGAAAGAAGACTCGGAGACGGCGGTTGATCAGTACGAACTCGCCATGACGGCTGAGATGACCAAGCCGGAGGAAGTTAAATATGTTCCCCCCAAGGTATTATCTCGCCGGTCAAGATAGCACTCACCTTCTGACCTTCAACGATTTGACCCCGGACGTCAGTAGTGTCACGTACAATGTACGTGACATCTCGGGGACCGCGCTGGTAACGGCAGCGTCCCCGCCTTCGCCCCTCACGGCGACTGAAGTTCCCATCGTCATCGCTTCGACTCATAACACGAAGACTGCGAACGTAGAGACCCGCTTCGTCGATTATAACTATACGATAGCAAGCATCCCCTATACAGGACGCTACATCTATAAGTTAATTGACTACCTCTACTTCGATGTTACCAACGATGACGTTCGTAAGAAGCTGGGGCTGACCAAGCAAGAGCTTCCAGACGCCGATATCGATCTCGTCGATAGTTATTTTCAGCTCGACGGAAACTTCTCCGCCTCGCTTGCGACCCTTCTGACCGGAACCTACGCGAACGCCTCAGCGGCGAACCAGTGCATTCTGTTGACGGAAGCGGTGCGCCTCATCCCGAGTTGTCCAACCCGGATGGCTAAAACCCAGACATCGGGCAGTGAATCCTACTCGCGAGGTAAAGTTGATTGGGACCTTCTTGAGTCGAAGCTTCGTATGGATTTGTGCGATGCAATGCTCTACCTACAACCGCTGGCGCCAGACCTGACTCTATTTATCCGTTCAACCGGGACGGACCCAGTCTATGGCTCTTAACCTCCTCGCAGGCGGCTCTCGCTTCGACGTCCAGCACAGAGACGCCTTGGGGAACATTGTCTTCGGACGACTGATTGGGATGAAGGAGGGAAATCCCTCACATATCGTCCCGATCCATCGCCTTTTCCGTACCCCTCAACGGTCAAACGTAGACGCTGGTTCAATCATCTACGCTCCTGACGGTGAAAAGTTCCTGCTATCGATGGCCCCGACGTTCTTCCTTCAAGGGGGACATCAGGTCAGAACTTTCGCAGCGACCCTTCTCGACAAATCAGTGTTCGTGAAGCGGGCGCCGACATCAACTGATGCGATGACCGGGCTAAGTGTTCGGGGAACGATGACATACTTGACGATGTTCGATGCCTTCATCGAACCCGGCGTCCTCAAGTACGACAAAACAACTCACATCTCGTTGCCACATCAAGCGTATAAAGTCTATTCGGCATTTACGCTTCAGGTAAACGATGTCCTGAACGACAAGTATACCGTAACCAAAGTCGATATCGTCGCCGGCATTTGCTTGAGCGAGATAACGACATGAGCTTCACCGATCAACTCTTTCAGAAGCTAACTCTGAAGATCAATCAGAGGATGGGTCGTGCGTCACGAATTGCGGAAAATGCAGCTAACCTTGCTGCAGATCAAGTCTTTCAGGAATTGGCACTCGCTATCGACGAACAGAACTTTCCTGAAGAGGCCGGGCAGGGACACTGGCATCGCCTTTCCGATAAGTGGACAAAGCGAAAGAAAAATACCAAATGGTTCGTTGGTATCTCAACTAACCATTTGACCACTGAACTCAGAAAGCTCTCCGGGACACAACTCTGGGGAAAGACTGTCGTTACCGAGGGCGGTACAAGATATTGGCCTGCTCCAAAGCTTGACTTCGAACTCAAGATTTTCCCTCTAGCACCACGCGGCGTCGATCTCGAACGCTCTCTTGGGCACGATATTGCAAACAAGCTGACAAATCCACGAGGCGCGTATCGCGCTGTTCTTCGTGGATTTACAGAATGGTACTTACGCGAACGGGTAAATGTCGCCGTCCGGAATGCTCTCACCAATGCAGGATTTAAGTTAGTATGAGTATCTCAAACGCATACTTCCACGTCTTCAAGACGTTGCTTAAGTTTTGCACCGACACTGCGAACGAAATCGTCGCAGCCGGCTACTCTTCGAATATTGAGTTCATCAACTTCGAGGAACAGTCAACGATCTTCGTTCTTCCTGCCTCTGATGTATTTGGCATTGGCTCCTTCTCGTTTCAGCCGATGAAAGAACAGTATACATCGCATATCGGCTTCGCGGTCTCGACGATCAACGATGAACACCTCTTCAGACACGCTCAGTTCATCGATCACATCGTGTCTAAGCTACTGCCCGGTGCCAACTTCCCCCTCTACTCAGCAGATACTGGCCTTCAAATCGGATCGATGTCAGTTGCCGATGGCACCACCGTCCGGTTTGTCGAGCGGTCGGAAGACCGCAACATAAGGTTGATCCTTGTCACCCTTATTTCAACCCCGAAGTACCACCCAGTGTGAGTCACTTCAATAGAATAAAAAAAGAAAAGCCTAGTACTTCTCTGGTATCCTACCTCAAACCTCCATCAATAGGAGCACACCATGCCCGGCGTCGCCGTATCAAACGAATTTCTTCTGTCTTCGGCGACCGTTATGGTTGGCCCTATGGCGGACCTGTTCAAGCTCAATGTTGCCACTCACTCTCTGGGACTGTGCAAGAACGTCAGTTTCAAGACTGAGTTCGGTCAGGTCCAGTTGGGCCAGGGCATCATGAACACCCCCGTCGCGACTGTGAAGAACAGCGCGAAGGCAACGGTGACTGCCGAAATCTTTGAGTACACCGGCACCAACATCGCTTACGGTCTGGGCCTCGACGGTACTCAGATCGTGACCAGCGTTGCTGCCTGCGCTCTGGCAACTACGATCACTGGTGTGGACGCGACCCCCGTTACGACGGTGGTTCTCACGTCGGCGACCGACAATCACACGTCGTTCCCGCAGGGCGCTTGGATCATGATCCAGGATCGTACCGGCGAGTATGACTCCTGCCACGTCGCTCAGCTCGCTTCGGCTTCGACCTACGGCACCGGCCAGACCACACTGACCCTGACTGCCGCTACCGGCATCAAGACGGGCGAAGTGTTCAACGCCGTGACCTCGTCGGTCTACCTGATGAGCAAGATGTCGGTCGGTTCGCAGCAGGCGACCCCATATCTCTCCATGAAGATCGTCGGTCTTCTGCCCAACGGCCAGAAGGCTCTGCCGATTTACTTCCCGAAGGTTCAGGTCGTGAAGGGCGCCGAACTCGTGTTCGATACGTCGAACTTCGGCAAGATGCCGTATGAGTTCCAGCCCCTCGTGCTGACCACCTCTGAATCCACTGCGGCGATCCGTTCCATCTTCGGTTCCGATCTCGCCATGTTCCTGAAGGATGCCACCCTCTAATGTCCACCGACACGATTACCGTGAAGGTTGGAGGCGAAGACCGAGAGGTCTTCGCCTCTTATGGCTTGATGAACGCACTCAGCCGCATAGTCGGCGACGTCGAACGAGCCCCTCACATTCTGATGAACGCGGACCTCCGCGACGATGTTCTCGTCCTAGTTCTCGCAGAACGGACAAAGTCGGGGAAGATTATCAAGAAGGTCGAACTCGACGATCTTGATCTCACCACCGATGAAGCCCGAACGATCTTGGAGTGGGCGGTTGACCGCTACTTAAATTTTACTCTGCCCTTCGCAAACTCAGCGGTACAGAAGATGGTGGAAGTAAAGCCGCAGATCGAATCGATGGCGAAATCGATGTCGTCCTAAAGTGGTTCGAAGGACTTAGCTTTGCTGAAGCTGTAGCTTGGTCCTTCAACACTGTTCCAAGCCAACTGGACGTCATCTACTGGAGCAACACGTTCGAGGACTGCCAGTATAAGATCAAAATACGGATCGGCTTCGAACAGTCCCTTGCGGTCCAACAGTTTCAGTGTTTAGCTTTGGTCCTCAGCAAAGCCTTCGGAGGCGATACGAAGAATAATAACTCTCCGAAGCCGATTGAGACCGAAGAAGAGTTTGTAGCTGCATTCAAGAACATGTTCGGTGAGGGGACTGTACGATGACTGATACATCTGACGAAATCGTCATTTCAGCCTCTCTAACCGACGATGTAACGAGTAAGGCTAAGAATGTTACGCTGGAGCTGAATAAACTTCAGTCTATGGCGAAGGAGATTCAACAATCCTTCTCCCAGCTAGGTAAGGGCCTTCGGGTTGAACTTGATGGAATTGGTGTAAGTATCCGTTCCTCATTGGCCCCCTTACGTGATCTTAAAACTCTCCTCTCAACTGCATCCTTTGACGCCGAAGCGACAATCGCTCGGGCAGCGTCGGGCCGTAAGGAAACAGCTTCTGCTGACATTAAGCGCGTCACCGCCGACCTTCAGGTCGAGATTGACGCTTTGAATGCAAAGAAAAAGAGCTATGCTGAAGCTGTTGAGGGCATCAATGCTCTCAGAGCAAAACTTTCAGATGTCAGGACTCAGGCTGCTGGAGTAAGTAATCGTATTGCAGAGATTGAAACCTCACCGGTACTTACGACAGCTACCGGGCGAGTGAGTAAGTCGAAAGATGCAAATGAGCTTCGTAAAGAGCGCGCTGACCTTCTCGTCGAGTACGACCGTCTTAAGAAGGTTCAATCTGAAACGACGGCGGGCATCCGAGGAGGTGTCGCAGGGGGCGCCGAAGCTGACCTCTCAGGGGTCATCGCTCAGCTCAAGTCCGTCAACGCTCAGTATAATGAGAGAGTTTCAAATCTCTCGAAGATACTAAGCCTTGAAGACCAGATTGCCTCTGCAGAAGCGAAGGTCGCTCGTGCCCCCACAGGGGTCTCTCAGCTTCGCGCTCAGTCGCAACTTGCTGACAAGCGCGCTCAACTTGCCCAACTGACCGGGGGACCAGATACTGACGGCCTCCAGGCTGATGCAGCCGCCTCTGCTGAAGCTCTCAAGAGCTTTCAAGAGGCAACCAACAACGCCCGTCAGGCTCGTGTCGCTGCCCGTCTCCAAGCCCAAGCTGACCGCGAGAAGGCCAAATCTGACGCTGTAGCAGCCAAGTCCTACTTCAAGGAACTTGATACAACCTCTCAGATGGATACGGCGGATAAGACTGCCCAAGCACAGAAGCAAGCGAAACTATCAGCGGTTGGGGTAGACTTAAATCAGTTTCTTGCCAAGCAGGCGGCGGCTGAGGAAGCTGCGGCTGCGAAGACCACGATCCAAGGTGTAAAATTCCAGATCGGTCAGGTTACGAAGGAACGCATCCAAGCGAATAAGGATGCTGCTGCTGAAGTAACAGCCGAAGAGAAGAAGACTAGTTCTCTCAACGCAGCGACGATGCGTATCTATCGTGCAGAGGCGGCGCGTAAGCAGAAGGAAGAGGAAGCGGCACAAAGGAAAGTCGCTTCTGAAGTGGCAACCCCTAAGCCTGCAGCTTCCTTCGACGACATCTGGACAAAGCGTAACGAGAACCTCTTCGGTGATGGCGGCTTCCAATTCCTAGCCCTCCAAGGCCGGATCATGCTTGGCTACCAAGCCCTGAATGCGGTCGTAGGTGGCATCACTGGAAGCCTCAGCTCGGTCGTCGAGCTGCAGGACGCGATGAAGTCGCTCCAGGCGATCACCTCGACCAGCTACGCCGATATGGACGAGCTAAAGAAAGTCATCCTCGAAACCGGGGCTGCAACGAAGTTTACTGCCGTTGATATCGCAAAGGCGGCGACCGTCCTCGGGCAGGCCGGCTTAAGCTCCCGTGAAATTATCAACGTCCTCCCGGCAATTACCAGTCTCGCCTCGGCGATGGGCGGCGATCTCAACGGAGCGGTGGACGTCGCAACGTCGGCGATGGGAGCGTTCAATCTCCAGGCGATGGAGATGACTCACGTTTCCAACATTATGACTGCCGCGCTGAATGAAAGTAAGTTGGACATAACCAAGCTCGCCCTTGGGCTCCAGTACGCAGGCAATGTTGCAGGCGAAAGTGGCATCACGTTTACTGAGTTCAACGCCATCCTAGCCACGATGGCCGATAAGGGAATCAAGTCTGGCTCTACGCTCGGCACAGGCATTCGTGAGCTAGTTAATGAGTTTACCGCACCGACTGCGAAGCTCATCAACTATCTTCAAATGATCGGGCTCACTCAGGACGATATCAGCATCAAAAGCCATGGCTTCATTGGGGTTATGAAGAACCTCACCGAGGCTGGCTTCACTGCAAACGATGCAATGAAATCCCTCAGTGTCCGGGGAGGGAACGCCTTTGCGGCACTGAGCAAGGGCATCGACGGTATCGATGCTCAGATCATTCGCTTCAACGAATCCTCAGCCGCCGTCGAAGCAAATGCTATCCAGATGGAGAGCCTAAAAGCTACTTGGATATCGTTTCAGAACGTCCTCACAGCGGTGACCGACAACGCCCTGACGGGACCGATGCTCGCACTTCAGAAAGTTCTCGTCTCCATCCGCGACGGCTTGAAGACGATCAATGACAACGCTGGAGGTATGATCCGCGTACTTGGTGACGTTGGCCTTGGTGCAATCGTCGTGCTGACCGGTCGTTGGGCGCTAAGCCTTCTGAAGGTCAAAGAGGTCTTCACAGAACTCGTCGCCATCCTTCGTGTTCTCCCGGCTGTTTTAGCAGGGACGGCAACCTTCCTGACCCCGTTCGGTTGGGTCGGAACCTTAGGAACCCTACTTGCGACAGCGGCGGCATCCTTCCTGATTTATAAGTCTGAGATAAACAGTGCTCTCGAAGGGCTTAATAAAGAGTTCGATAAAAACAAATCGAAGATTGATGAAGTCAAAGGCGCCTACGATACCTACCGTGCGCGACTTGATTCTGTCTCTTCAACAACTGAAAGCCTATACGCGAAGCAGGATCGCCTGACCAAGAACTCAGGAGAGCTTCAAGCTGCTGTCTCGGAAGCTAGGAGCCGCTTTGGCGACCTAAATGCAGAGCTATATACTAACATTGATACTTTCGATAAACTCATTAGCGTTCTTAACAAGGTAAAGGGAACGATTGATGAGTTTTCAAAATCCAAACTGACAGAGGTGAAAGTTAGTTTGAAGGACCAGCTCGATACGATTGAGAAGCAAATCGCTGAGTCTAAAGTTATCGACCTTGCTAAGTTAAAGGCTCCGTATAGCTCAGGAAGCAGCACATATACTCAAGCACCAAACTTAAACTTAACTCAAGAGTCTCGTACTGCAGACAGCATAATCCAGAGTGAGCATCTTCCGGCAGACGCTGGCGAAGCAAAAACCATTCAGGAATCAGTGCATCGTTCTCTTACTGATTTTAATGCTCAGCTTCTACACCCCACCGGGGATAACATTGAACTTATTGAGTTTTATAAGTCTGTTATGATCCCGGCGCTAAATGCTTACCTAGTGAAGATCAGCGGCGCAGCCACAGTATTTGCCGGTCAGGCTTCGGCAGATCGTGGGATAGCTTCTGCCGACTACGGCGCTCGCTTCAGGAACTATGCCCCGTCTGAGGGTGGGGGAACCTCTAAGAACCCCCTAGTGAACCGGGTTGCCGGGGAGCTTGGCTATGATTGGATGGGCAGCGCCTTCGACGCGATCATTGGGCAGGAATCAAGTGGGCACCATATCGATCCGAAGACGGGGAAGATAAACACCAGCTCAGCTGGTGCTCTAGGCATCATGCAAATGATGCCGAAGACCTTTGAAGAGGTTGTAAGAAAGAACCGGTCATCCTTCGGCGTAAACCCTGATATCAACAACGAGGAAGACAACCTCCGGGCAGGTATCCTTGAGTTCATGAAGCTGCTAACCAACCCACAAAACGGTGGGGTTGAGAACGCGCTCATCGGATACAATGCAGGCCCCGGATATCTGACTAATGGTAAGGCCCTTCCGAAAGAGACGCTGGACTATATTAAGAAGCTCAAAGGTCCCGTCATCGCCGCCGTCCAAGCTCAGTTGGATAAAAATATCGGAAACGATAAAGTTCGTTATGAGCAACTTCGGAAAGACGTTGATGCTACCAATAAGCAAATCGACGAGTCAACGAAGGATGGTGGCAACCCCGTTAAAACAAATGAGCTTCTCAACAAGCTTCAGAAGCAAGTTGTTGAAGCGAAGGCTCTTGAGGAAATCTTTAAGCAGGACGCGAAGAAGAATGGTGGAGAAGAAACAGCTATCAACGATTTCGTTGGAGTAGGTAACGCCGGTCTCGTTAAACTCGCTGAAGATCGTAAAGCAAACAAGGCAAATCTTGTTAAGCTCTACAACGATATGATCAAAGAGCAACAGGACCAGATCAAGGCGCTTGATAAAAAGTCCTCAGCAGCGGATACCGCTGAACTACTTAAATCAATTGAGGACGAGAAGCTTCATCACCTAGACACGATTGTTAATATCGAGAAGAAGAAAGCTGAGGCTGAGCACGCCGGAAGTGACTTCAATGTCGAAGCTGCCGTCAAGGAAGCGGTCGAAAGGGCGGTTGCCGAACGTGAATCGATCCGTTCGCTCTTCGATAAAAATACCGACGCAATAAAGAAGATGGGAGAGAATCGTCGTAAAGATGCTCTCGACTCCCTCGTTAAAAACTTTGAGGATACGAAAAAGGAAGCTGCTGCTGAACAGAAGAATCGCGAAGACTCCAGTGCATTTAACAGCGCCCAACGTGCTTCGAGTGCATTACAGGGAGCCTCTGGTTACTATAAAGGCAATGAGAGCATCTTCTCAGCTCTAGGGCAGACGCAATCCGTAAAGGCTGCTTCAAGTAGGGCTGGTTCTCTTCAGGCTCGGAGCGCCGAGAATAGTAAGCTCATTGAGGACTTCTCGGGACAGCTTCCGCAGATGAAAGCTGCCGCGACCCTCGCTAACCAGCTTAGGGACGCCGCCGCCGCCGAAGCAAAGTCCCTTCAAGAGTCCCATGCTTCGAAGGAACTTCAGGTAGCGGCTGAAGAACGGCTTAAGTCTTTGAGAAGTGAAGCTGCTAAAGCCGACTCCGACGAGAAAGCTATTGAAGCTGAGATAACCTCGTTAAAGCAAAATCAAGCAGCTATCGATGAAGAGCAAAAAGCTGCGGCGATTATTAAGAGAGACAACCTCGGCGAACTCCTCGGGCTTCAGCTTAATGATCAGCAGGAACAACTAGGGCAGGGCGCCTCCCTCAACGCCTCCCTCGCTGAAGGTTTCGGCGCTGCAATGACGACGATGCGCGGATCAATGGGGCAGTTCTTCACAGATTGGGAGACAGGGACGAAGACAGCGGGGGACGCCTTCAAGGGCTTTGTCTCCGGTATCCTCCAATCAATGCTCAAAGTTGTGAACGACGCAATTGCTAAGCAGTTCATGTCAATGATTGTAAATGCCGCCGGAGGCAGCGACGGCTTTCTTGGAAGCATATTTGGGGCAGCAGTTGGGGCGGCTACAGGGGGAGGACCCAGCAGTAGCGGCGGTGCCGGCGGCGGCTCCTCGGGAGGCAACGCCGACGGCGGTAGAGTCACTGCAGGCTGGAATGGTCCTATGCCTCGCTTCGCAACCGGAGGCCCCGTCTCTGGCGGTGAACAGAATAAAGACTCCGTCCCCATCGTCACCATGCCCGGCGAATGGGTCATCAATCAGAAAGCCGTCAAGTCCGTCGGCAACGACTTCATGAAGTCGCTGAATGACAATGGCGCCGCCGCCCTGAACAACGCCCGGCCCGTCATGAACTTGAACCAAGTCAATCAGAACAGCACCAACAACGGCCACGTCAACGTCTGGGTCGTCTCACCGGATCAAACGCCGCCGCCGGGGCCGAAGGATATCATCGCCACCGTCGCCCAGAACATCAGTCAGAACGGTCAGATCAAGCAGATGATCCAAAGCGTTGCGATGGGGAGAGTCTAACATGGATGACTATGAAATCTTCAACTTCCCGACGCATCGCTTTAGGTATGAGTATCAGATCAACAGCGGCATTGTGAAGTTCGGAAACGCTTATGAATCTGCGACGAAGCCTAATGCTCCGCCTCAGCGTATCTTCACCTTGAGCATGATTGGCTTCCGCTGGGTCACTAACGCCTCAGGTAAGGCTGTAAACCGAACGAGAATGCCGACTGTAAACATCGCATATCTCGAAGACTTCTACCGTCGCCAACAGTTGTTCGGCAAGTTTTACTATCCCCTTCCTACCGAGGGTAACATCCTCGTACGCTTCAAAGACGCTTTAAAGCTTCCTTACGTCGAAGGCAATACAGGCGTCCTTCCCGAGTTTGAACTCTCACTCCTTGAGCAATTCTGATGACCACGTTAGACATCTATAAGGCTCCGTATGGATCGCTACTCCTTAATACTGCGAGCGTTAATCGCACGGTTGTTGTTCAGGGTCCAAGCCTGTCTGCGTTACCAGGGTCTGCTGCGTTTGCCCCGATCAACTTACAACGCACCGAGGCCCATTCGCTCACCCCGGACGGCATCGTTGAGCTGTTCCAAATCACTCTTAGGACCGGAGCGTTCCTCAACCTAAAGGCGAACAATTCGGTTACGTGGCAGGGAACAGTATACGAAGCCTGTCCTATCCAATTGACGAATGTAAGCCGAGGTTCTGACGCTCAGGCCAACCGGCCGTCGTTGACAATCGCCAATCCGGACAATATACTGAGCCCGTTCATCATAAACGGGTACTTGGACAGAGCTTACTTTTCTCGCAAGAGCGTTCTGTATCAAGACTTGTTAGCTGACAACAATGTTTACGATGAGCGTATCTGGGTCATCTCACGTTGCACACTCCTTACGAACCAACTTGCAACGTTTGAACTCAGAGATGTTATCGACGGACCTAACTATCGCTGTCCTGTCCGTCTCTATCTCCCTCCTGCATTCCCCTTCGTGACCCTATGATCGAATATCAAAACTTACTTGGACGTCAATTCGAGATTGGAGTCTGCGACTGCTGGTCAATCGCTATGGAGTACTACGATCAAAACTATGGGATCAAACTTACAAACTACGCTCGCCCTTTAGATATGCACACGCTTGGTTGGTCGCTGTATCTGAAGAATCTTGAAAATGAAGGTTTTGAACTCCTCGATATTCATCCCCGCCAACTTCAAGTTAGTGACTTTATCCTTCTCTCAATACGTACCTCAGAGCCTCATCACGGGGTCATCTACGTAGGGGAGGGGAAAATTATTCAGCATATGCAAAACCGACTCTCAGGTGTGACTTCCTACTCGGGCATCTGGAGGACGGCTACAACTAACTTTTATCGTCATAAGCTCGTCAAAAACAACGCTGTCGTTCCTGAGATGACACTCCTAGAGGCTCGTAAAAATGTTCTCGGATATTGAAGTTAAAGCTGAGGAGCGCGTCGGCATCGTCACCCATGACGGTGATGTCGTCGAACTCATCAATGTTAGCAATGACCGAGTAAAGGGCTTCTCCGTCAGTGGGGAGGACCTAATGACGTGGTTCGCCTCAGGTCAGGCAAAGTCGAGTTGGCATACCCACGACGGTAAGAGTGCAAACCTCAGCGCAGACGACTATCAAGGGTTTCTGAATTGGCCTGAGATGGACCACTACATTATCTCTCACTCCGCAATCCACCGCTACTATACAGTCAATGGAGCCGTCCTTGAGGATATATCTTCACGGCAAGTACGCTAGTCTCCTCCCTGGGGGTTATGCTGACATCTTCGCCGAAAGCGCCGCCGAGGGTATCGAGGCGCTGACCTCACAGATTGCCGAGTTCCGAAAAGGGGCGCGTAAGGTCCTGACTGCGGTTGGCTACGATAGCGAAGAGGCTCTCAGAGAGAAGAAAACTATAGCTGAGCTTCACCTTGTTCCTTCGTTTAACGGTGGAAACAGTGTCTTAAAGATCGTCATCGGTGTCGTTTTAATTGTAGCTTCTATCCTTACATATAATGCTTACGGAGCCTCGTTTGGCGTTAGTATGCTGGCCTCAATGGGCGTTTCCCTTGTCCTTGGTGGTTTACTTGAGCTAATGGCCCCTCGGAGATCAACGACAGCTTTATCTGCGTCTGACCCAGCCGCTTCCCTGTATCTTGGTGCTCCGAAAAATACTGTGAAGATAGGGACTCCAATCCCAATTTTTTATGGCGAGACTATGATTGCTGGTCAGTATCTATCATATAATCTTTCAACTGCTGAGCTGTATCCGACGTCGGGAACACTAGCTGTACAGCTCCCCTCGTCTGATGATTGGCAAACCCCAACCGTAGCGGCACCCGCATCATGAAGACGTTCTCCGGTAGCCTGGATCAGCAAAGTAATAAAACGCCGCCGCCTCCCGTTCGCACCCCGGATAACCTTCGGAGTAAAGATCGGGTCGAGATGATTCTCGCTCTCTGTGAGGGTCCAATCTACGGTTTGAAAAACGGTCATCAAAGTATATTAGTTAATGGAACTCCTCTTGAAGATACAACAGGTAACTCAACAATTGGAGACTATGCTTTTAGATTTCTACCCGGCGCCTCTGTTGATGAAGTAGTCCGTCCGGTCCTTGGGGGGTTTTCCAATCCGGTCCCGGTTGGTCTACAAATGCTGTATAATTCCTCACGTACGGTCAGAATACCGGCCGCGTCGTCAGCGGGTCCGACAACATCTATTGGCATTCGTATGGTGATCAACCAACTGTATATTCAAAATAATGAAGGTATATTTGGCGGAAATATGGAGTTTAGGATTGATTATAAGTTAGCGAGTGACACTAATTTTAGTCTGTTTGCAAATACCTCCGTTGCTGGGAAGACGACAAGCTCTTACGTTAAAGAATTAATTATACCTATTGCTTCGACGACTGAAGCAATCGACATTCGTATTACTAAACTTTCTGCAGATAGCGACGGCGTTAGCCGAGCGAACGATCTTTCCTGGGAAAGTGTTGAGGCAATCTCTAAGATTGACCTTGCATTTCCTAACGTTGCGCTGTTTCAAATTCTGGTTACCGGCAACACTAAGTTTACTTCTCTGCCTGACCTGACAAGTATTTGTCGGGGTAAAATTGTTAATATCCCCAACGGATACAATGGTCTGACCCGTACTTGGTCCGGAGGGTTATGGGATGGCACCTTCGTTCAAGGCTATACTAATAACCCTGCATGGGTCCTCTATGACTTTGTAAATAATTCAACCTATGGGTTGAACGCTTACTACCCCGTGGTTATGAGCAAGTGGGACTGCTTCGATATTGCCTCTTGGTGTGATGACCGCATCGCCGGTATCCCCAGATTTTCCTTTAACCTATTGCTAGCTAGCCTGACCGGTGCAAAGGAACTTGCTCAGTACATTGCTGGCTCCTTCAACGGCGTCTTCTTCGATGACGGAGCCGGCACGGCAATCCTCCGAGTTGACCGTCCGAGTGACGCCGTCGCTCTCTTCAGCTTCGAGAATGTAGTCGAAGGTAAGTTCTCCTATTCGTTTACAGACATTACAGAGCGATATAACGACATCACTGTTGCTTATGTTGACCCTGAACTAAACTACGTTGAAAATAGAGTTCGTGTTTTCAACCAAACACATATCGATACGTTCGGTCGGATACCCCTCGACTTCATCGCTGTCGGCTGCACCGACCCCGCTGAAGCCTATCGTCGGGGGATGTATCGGCTTGAGACGTATCTTACGGAGACGATGAGCGTTCAGTTCAGCACAAATCGTCAGGCCGCATTCCTTAACCCCTTCGACATAATCCTTATCTCTGACGTTTCGATGGGCTATGGCATCCACGGACGGCTGCAGAGTTGGAGCGAAGATAAGCTAACACTTTATCTTCGGGACGCTATCTACTTAGAAGTCGGCTTCAGCTATGTCATCAACGTCAACGGCATCAACGGTATTGAGCGCCATAACCTCGTCGCAGGACAGTCTGGGAGCCTGACTACTCTTTCGATATCCAGCGCCTTAGGGGTACACATTCCGGAACAAGCTGTATTCAGCATTGAGAGTGCTGACTTCGGCGGGATACCGAAGCCTTTCCGGGTGACGCGGATCGAGGAGACCTCCCCAGATAGCGAAGTTGTGACGCTGACTTGTTCTGAGGTAAATCGAAACAAATGGACTGCGGTCGAAGATAACACCTTCGCCTGGGCGCCGACCTATACAAGTACGTCCAGCACTGTTGCGCCGCCGACTAATCTGCACGTCAGAGACGTTAGCTTCACAGCGACGGATGGGACGCTTCACAGTCAGCTTCGTGTTGACTGGACACGACCGTCTATAGGGACGGTCAACCACTTCGAAGTTCAGTACCGCATAACCTCCGACGTTGAATGGTCTCCGACCGTTCTCATCTATAATCCCGATACCTCAGCAACCGTTGTGACGCTCCGGGATCGCACGGACTATACCTTCCAAGTCAGGACGGTCAACAACTCCGGCGACTTCAGCACTTGGATTGCCGCCTCTGGCTCAGTGTTGAATGCGACGCCACCGAGGGCGCCGACAGGGCTGACGGTGGTTGGGATCAACTCCGGTCTAAAACTAACTTGGACGAACCCGACCAACGCGAACATCAAATTTATCGATATCTGGGAGTCAACAAGTAGTAGCCGAAGCATTGCAACGAGCGTGATGCAGATTAGCGGTACGACAGCGAACCGTCTGGGCCTCGCTGGCGGAGACCAACGCTGGTACTGGATACGGGCCGTTGACTATAGCGGTAACTACTCAGCCTGGAACTCCGACACCGGGACGACAGCTACAGCAACTGCGGTCGGCACGAACCCCTATGATATCGCGGTCGCCTCCATCCAAAAATCTCAGCTCAATCATGACTTGACGACATCGATAGAGCAAATCCCCGTTATCGCAACAGCGATAACGACAGAGACCAATAGCCGGATTGCTGCCGACTCCTCGCTATCGAGCCGAATTGATACAGTCTCTGCGGCCGTATCAAACGCAACTTCAATTATTACAACTGAGCAAACCACTCGGGCGGCTGCGGATGCTGCCGCCGCCACTTCGATCACAACACTGTCTAGTACCGTAAATTCAAACAACGCTTCGGTGCAGACTCTATCCAGCACTGTAAATGGTCTAAGTGCCCAGTATACAGTTAAGTTAGATGTGAACGGACGTGTTGCTGGATTCGGTTTGGCCTCCTACGGTCCTCACAACGCAGACTTTATGTTCGAAGTCAACGCTAACCGATTTGCAATTCGGAGCCCATCCAATCTATCAACAGTCCTATTCCCGTTCGTTGTTGAGAGCGGTATAGTTTATATCGACGGAGCACAGATTAACAACGCTTCTATCGAAAACGCAGCCATCAAAAATCTAACTATCGACGGAACCAAACTACAAGATTTGATTGTCAGAAACGAGACTGGTTATACCGGATCATCTCCGACCGTATCGCTGTGGACGACGGGGAACCCCGTCCTTCTTCTCGGGGGCGGCTACGTCGATATGTGGGTCAACACAAATAATCCATCGGAACTAATATTCCCAAGCGCAGTTATCTTATACTTAACTCCTCCGGCCGGGATTCATACTTGGGGGAGGGACCAATTTATGGCCGGCGGTGCCGTTCACGGTGCCGGCTCAGCCTCATTTGTTCTCACATCTATGTATGCTCTGGAGTTAAAGAAATGAGTATTAAGTTTATCCACTACGACAGCCAGGGTGAGATACAAGGCTCGGGTTACTGCCCTCCCGGACAGTTAGCGGTCTATCAACGCGAAGGGCTTACTCTTCTCGAAGTCGGTGAGTTAGTTAATCATAAAGATAGCTATTTTGATTTTAAGACTCAGTCGGTTCTCCCCCGGCCGACGATGCCTCTGACGTTGAACGATCTCCCGATACCCTGCGCTATCACCGTAAAGTCAAAGGTGCTGGGAACCTCGGAGACTTTCAACGTTGATGACGGCAGCTTCGAATATGAAGATACCCCCGGAGTTTACGAACTGACGCTAAAGGCTTTCCCGTACTTAGACGGTAAGCTGGAGATAACACTATGAAAGTCTCAAAACTCCGGACGCTGGAAGAAACCTTAGCGATAAGACAAGCTGCCTTTCTCGAAGCGTGGCCGATTGCTCAGCAGTTGGAAGCTGTTCAAGATACCGTCAACGGAAAGTCGGCGAAACTCGAACAGATGAACGCTGATTTTAAAAGCATAAAGGCACGCTACCCAAAATAAAATTGGACGGGAACGGGGGCGTCTGGTAGTATTCACCTTGTAGATGATGAAAGTATTCTTCATCGCAATGTGAGTCACTTCACAATGTCGGATAATTCCCGCGCCGCCCTGGCCTCCGAGTACGTGACCCTGTGGGCGCAATGCGCCCCGGTCGAGTGCGACGATGCCCTCGACTACGCGATCTCCTACCAGAACCGCTACCTCAAGGTTCAGGCCACGACCGGTGTGCCTTGGTGGTTCGTCGCCGTCATCCACCGTATGGAGTGCGACGGCCGCTTCGACCAGCACCTCCATAACGGCGACCCGCTGACGGCGAAGACGACGCACGTCCCCGCCGACCGTCCGCTAAGCCCTGTCTGGGATTGGGAAATCAGCGCCGCCGACGCCCTGACGATGAAGGGGTTTGGTACGGACAAGGTCCGTCGCCTCCCGGACGGGAGCCCCGATTGGACCCTCCCGACCGTCCTCTGGCGCCTCGAAGCCTACAACGGCTTCGGCTCCCGGAACCACGGCGTCCGCTCCTGCTACCTGTGGGCTAAAAGTAACTTGGAACAGCCCGGCAAGTACACCTCCGACGGCGTCTGGAACCCGAAAGCGGTGAGCAAACAGACCGGAGCTGCCGTCATTCTCAAAGAGATGTTTGAGAAGGGACTAATCCAAATATGCTCGTAATCCTCGCCTACTTCGCCGAAAGGCTAAAGGAACGGCTTACTGCTGCGGGCGTAGCTATTGCCCTCGGCGGTTACTTCGGTTGGTCGGCTGAGTTGATCGCCTCCGCAGGTTTGCTGATCGCTCTCGTCGCCGGCTCCGTTCTTATTCTTATCCCCGACGATGTTCTTCTGAAAGTGAAGGCCAAAGATGCTGAGCACATTTCTGAGCGGGATGTTTGACTGGCTCCCGACGGTGCTCGGCGCCGTCGGAATCTTCGTTGCAGGACATCAAGTCGCTAAAGCACAGCAAACCGGAAAAGTCCTAGAGGACGTGGAGAAATCTAATGAAGTTAAAAACTCTATTGCCTCTGCTGACGCTACTGAGCTTAGCAGCTTGCAGTCTAAGTGGACCCGCAAGTGACTTCTGTGTCGTCACTCATCCAATCTACATGGATGCCGGCGACGTTCTAACCTCCAACACCCTTCGTCAGGTCGTCACCTTTGACGAAACCTGGGAAAAACTCTGCAAGTAAGGAGTAAGTTATGGCTTCAGGAATGTATAAGATCGGTGAGGAAGGTCTCCTTGGAGCCATCAACCTCCTGACGGACACCATCAAAGCCCGCCTCGTTACGTCGAGCTACACGGCGAACTTCACGACCGACACTTCGATGACCAACGTTGGAACCGGCGTCGGCACCGATCAGACGTTGGCGAGCCCGTCGGTGACCGGCGGTGTCTTCAACGCAGCGTCTTCGACGTGGACGGCAGTCTCTGCCGGCAGCACGCTCGTCGCCGCCGTTGTCTACAAGTACGTTGCGAACGACGCGGGAAGCACTCCCATCGCTTACATCCAGTTCACCAACGCCACTGCCACCAACGGCGGCGATCTTACGGTGCCGTGGACGAACTCAGCGAACAAAATCTTCACGCTGTCTTAAGGTGAACCCATGACCGATACTATTCGGACACTGTCCGCAATTCAGACGGCGTTGGCCGATAACTCGGTCGGGGCTATCACTCCTCAGAACGTTCGCGACCTCGCTATCTCTGTCTTCCCGACCGTCTACGCTGGAAACCCCAATGGCGTCGTCACTGGGGTCTTCCAGGGTCAGACGGTCTATGACAGTACGAACAACCTGTTCTGGGTCTGCAAGACTGCCGCTGGAACTGTTTGGATCGGTCAAGAGAGCGTAGTCAACCTCGGCTCCGCTCTTACCGGCACCGTCAATATCGATCTCAGCACCGGAAGTTACTTCTACGGGACGCTGACCGGTACGACGACCTTCACAGTCACGAACCCTCCGGCCTCCGGCGTTGTCGGCAGCTTCACGCTTGAGCTGACCAACGCGGGTGCCCAGACAATTACTTGGACCAACGGCAAATGGGCCGGCGGTACGGCAGCGACTTTGACGACGGCGGGGGTGGACATCCTCACCGGCTTCACCCGCGATGCCGGAAGCACTGTCCGCTACGCCCTCGCTGAGAAGGATTCCAAGTAATGCGTAGCTCTCAACTTATGCGCCGTCTTCAGGGCGGTTCGTCGTTGTCTCCCTATACGACGTTCGCTGACCACTTTGACAGCTTTGCCGGTGCATTTGTTGATAGTTCCAGTAACGCCTACCTGATGACCCCAACAGGGGTGCAGACCTGGACCGGGTTTAGCAAGTTCGGCAGCGGGTGCGCGCAGTTTGATGGTTCGGCCAGC
>SESG01031651.1_pt1 | contig 23546 bp, 17 predicted proteins | sample 3171421 | NCBI WGS metagenome assembly SESG01 (sample SAMN10866946, study PRJNA518727) | freshwater metagenome | biome: subpolar coniferous forest; feature: holomictic lake; material: water; isolation source: holomictic Lake 227, 6 m and 8 m depth | place: Canada: near Kenora, Ontario | collected...
TAAGATGTGTTCAAGGTGTGGTATCCTGGTTGAAAAAACGTTGGCTGACCGAGTCCATAATTGCTCCGGGTGCGGGCTATCTCTGGATCGAGATTGGAATGCAGCCATAAACATTTTGAGATTGGGACTTCAATCTCTGCCAATCAACGGCTAGAAGCCCCGTCCTTCAGGGCGGGGAGAAGTCACTTAATGTATCTGAAAGTGCTAGTGCAGTCTTATGTTACTCCTGGGAGCAGACGAAGCCGGAAAAGGCCCCGTCATCGGCTCCATGTTCGTGGCCGGCCTGGTAATCGAGGAGGATAGGCTCTTCGATCTGGCCGGCTTTGGGGTCAAGGACTCCAAGCTTCTCGCGCCGGCAAAAAGGGAGATACTGGCCAGAAAGATCTTTGGGATTGCCACCGACCAATATATCCTGGAGGTGAAGGCCCAGGTCATCGATGAGCTTCGACTTGTTATGACCATGAACGATATCATGGTGAGAAGCTTCTCAACGGTTGTGGCAAAGCTGCATGCCGACCGGGCTATTCTCGATGCTGCCGATGTAAATGCAGAACGGTTCAGAGATCGAGTGAAGGCCGCGAGCAAAACCACCATGGATCTTGTGGCCGAGCACAAAGCCGACCAGCGTCACCAAGTCGTCTCGGCTGCTTCCATCCTGGCCAAAGTGCGGCGGGATGCATCCATGCGGGAGCTGGAGGAAGCCATGCACTGCAAGATTGGCAGCGGCTATCCCCACGATCAGGATACCATAAATTTCTTGAACGAATGGGTGAAGGAAAACCGGTGTCTCCCGCCCTGCGCCAGGCATAGCTGGGCAACAGCGCAGCGTATAAAAGCTAGTTTTATATAGGCTGCCTGAAACTAAAGGCGAAAAGAAGAAGGGATCTCATGGATATAGAGGATACTTTGCTCATGATTCCAGGGCCGGTCAAGGTCGCGCCTCGCGTTCTACGCGCCCTGTCCAAGCCTATGATCAGCCACCGGAGCGGTGACTTTAGCGTGATTTACAGCGACTGCTGCAAACTTCTCAAGCAGTTCTTCGAGACCAAGAACGAGATAGTAGTAATGACCGGTAGCGGCACAGTGGGCATGGACGCCGCTGTTGCCGGCCTCATCGGCCATGAAGACAAGATCGTAACCATATCCAATGGCAAGTTCGGGGAGCGGTTCACCGAGATTGGCGAACGATATGGCAAAGCCATTCCCGTGAAGTTCGAATGGGGCACTCCTTTCGACCTGGACAGAATAGAGGCCGCGCTGGAAGGGGGCGCCAAGGCCGTGGCCATGGTTCACAATGAGACCTCGGTGGGCCTCACCAACCCTGCCAAAGAGGTAGGCAAGCTGGCCCGGAAGCATGATGCAGTCTTTATCGTAGACGGCATATCCTCCATCGGCGGCAACGAGTTCTTCACAGACGAGTGGGGCATAGACATTGCCATCACCGGCTCGCAGAAGGCTCTGGCCGTGCCGCCCGGCTTGGCTGTGGTTTCCACCTCTCCAAAGGCGGAGGAGCGTTTCTTGCCCAAGAGCGCTAGCTACTACTCCGACCTGAAGGCGCACCTGAAGAGCGTGCGAAAGAGCCAGCCCCAGACGCCCTTTACCCCGGCGGTGTCGCTGTTCTTCGCCATGCAGGAGTCCCTGCACATGGCAGCCGAGGAGGGCTTTGCCGCCCGCCGGGCCAGAACTGCAAAGCAGGCGGAATCAGTCCGCTCCGCGGCTAAGGCGCTGGGAATCGAGCTGTTCCCCCAGGTGAATGAGCACTCCCACTACTCCAATACCGTCACGGCCATGAAGATGCCCGAGGGAGTAACGGACGACAAGCTACGAGGCGGCATGAAAAAACAGGGCGTAATCGTATCCGGCGGGCAGGATCTGCTCAAGGGCAAGATCTTTCGCATCGGCACCATGGGCATGTGCTCTTCCAGCGACATCCTGCGAACCATTCAGACTTTGGAGCTGATCCTGGTCAAGGAAGGGAAGATCGCTTCATGCGGCGCGGGAGTCGAGGCAGCGAGCACTGTGCTGGAAAGTTGATCTGCCGATAAATAGCATTCATTCTTCTTTTTTTGGGCCAAGAACTGGGCATTTTCAGCAGATGATATCACAGTCTTAATTTGGTGAGAATACGCCATCCCAAAAGGGCAAAAAGACTTTATAAGTAGGTATGCATGCAGTAGAATATATTCTTGATTTCATGGGGGTCGAAGCTGTTGAGTGGATTAAAGGCAGAAATGCGCACTGAATTATCAAATCGGGGCTTATCACTATGCAAGAAAGTAGGAAGAGAGCAACTTAATCTCACATTATTGCTAGTATTAGTAAGCATAATTTCTGCTTTATCCCTTGCCGCACCATGTGCGGCCCAGAGCGGCTATGAAATCAGAAGCGCCATAGTTACTCCGGAATATGGCTATGAGGATTTCACCTACTCCGCCCAGGTATGGATGAGCGAGGAGGCAGCCAGCAAATTAGGCGTCATTGCCGTCACCAAATTTAGCCTGAAAATGAATATCTACGACCAAAATCAGTTGGTTTACTCAGAATCCTCTCCCAGCCAAACGGGCATGAGTAAAACCTCTTTCGTCTTCGGGCCCTACAGCTTCAAGGATAGATTCGGCATAAACCGCACCAGTAATGCTACCTTTGAATTGATCTTCTATGCCGGCGGGCAGCAGGTCGCAAAAACTGCCAGAATAAAAGGGCCTATCGTCCAGCCGCCCACATTAACCGGCTCCCCCAGCTTTGAGAAGAAACCTTATTTCTTCCAGGGGATTGCAGTCTCAGCCGGTTTCAAAGACATGGACGGGTTAAACCCCAAGCCCACATGCCATCTGGAGATCACAGGCCCGCTGGACCGCGCAGAATCCAGGAGCTGGACCACAGCCGACGTTTCTTGCCAGGCAACGGGGAAGAGCACATATTCCTGCACTGTGGCTGAGGATCTATCCAGCTACAGAAATGGAGGAGAGTTCACTTTCAAGCTGGTCTACAACAACCTTAAGCTTGACCCCCTGACCTATGGACCCTACAATATATCTCTTCAGCCCTACAATCCCGTGGTCGAAAAATTAGCTGTTGCCAAGCTATTGGATTATACCAACTTCACCATTCAAGCTTACGTCAAGGACGCCGGGGCCAAGATGGTAGGAGGCACGCCGGACGGCAGCGTGGCCAGCCTGGTAATCAGCCATCCCCAGAAAGGCGAAATGACTTATACCTCATCTGAGCCCGCTGTGCGGGGCAGCAGCCTGGTCTACGAGTGGACCAATGATAATATCCCTGCCCTCTTCAACCGGAGCGATGTGCAGCTCGCTAAGAATGCGCCCTTCCAGGCCAAAGTGGTGTACAAGAACGAAAACTGGGATTACCAAGCTGAAAAGTCCAATATCACCTTCAAAGTAGTGGAAGAGATCCCCAAACTGGAACTGCAATATCCCTCAACCGTTTATGTAAGGGCTGGCGAGAGCACCACCCAGGATATAATTGCCACAGTTACCTTTTCCAAGGGTTTGGGAGATATGAATTTCATGCTGTCGGGCCCGGATCAGGACCAGAACTCTACGGAAAAGGCAGTACCCTTGGGGGGAGGCAGGTACCAGTTCAAGAGACAGGTCGCTTTCGACGACCGGCATATCAATAACAACTACACTCTCGCATTATCCTTTGTCCACCCTACGCTTGAAGGCGGCAGGTATGCCTTTGAGGATAAAATCATTAGAGTCGTACCGCTTTCAGTGCAGTTTTCCCAAGGACTTGTGTCCCCAACTACGGGTCTGTGGAACGAAAGCTACACCTATTCCCTGAAGATCGATACTACCATTGTACCTCTCGAAGTTCGTATCCAGACTTACGACCCCTGCAGCAGCGAATGGACGGACAAGGGGGCCCAGAAAGCGACGGCTGAATCGTCATTGTTAAATTGGACTCTCTCGCCTTTTGGCTATGAATGCAAAGAGATGCAGCAGGAAGGAGCCAAGTATCGTTTCAAGGCCAGCTTTGCAGGAAATGATTACTCCTCAAAGCCCTACCAGGGCCCGACTTTCAAAGGAGCAAGACCCGTCCTCATCTCCCTGGACAGCGATCCCGTGGTCTATGTCTCCGAGGGCAGCGAATCTTCCAGCAGCATTCAGGCTGTAGTGGAATATGGAGCCGGCCAGGGCCAGGCCGTTCTCAGGCTAAATGGGCCGGAAAAGAGTATCGAGGAGACAAGCCAGGGAATAGCTCTGGGTGGCAATCGGTATCGGTACGATTGGAGCCTGCCCTTTGAAGAGACAGATATAAACAAGAGTTTCAATTATACCATCAGCTACAAGCACACAAGCCTTGCCGCAGAGTTCCTGCTGGCAGAAAAGTCAATTGATGTCAAAGCAATATCAATCAACTTTGGCGATGCGACCGTGTCGCCTGCAAAAGGCAAATGGAATGATACCTATACCTACTCGGTGCCAGTGAAGAGCAGCGTGGCGATGAAGGTGGCACTGGAGGTCTATAATCCCTGCAGCAAGGAGTGGGTGGAGCGAGCCTTTGGCACTGCTTTGCCCGGAGAGACTGTTGTCAATCTCACGGCCAGGCCCTTCAAGTACAAATGCGCCGAAGCGGAAGGAAAACAGGTTAGCTACCGCTTTGTGGCCGGATTTGCAGGAGCGAGATTCGAATCCGAGGTATATTCGGGACCGTTTATCAGTGGAGGCAAACCGGAACTGGTATCACTGGACTATACACCGATAATTTATGTGACTGAGGAGGTTCCCGTTTATCAGGTGGTAAAGGCAATAGTGGACAGTCCCCTGGGACCGGGCGCTGTGGCCTTGAGCGTCAACGGCCCGGAGATGAACTTTACCGAGGAGGTCAAAGGGACCTTCTTGAGCGGGCAGAGGTACGCTTACACCTGGTCCATTCCCTTTAGCGTCGATAACGCCGGAAACCATACCTTATCGCTGCGCTACCTGCATCCTGAGATCGCAGGCGGCGAGATCTCTTTCCCGGAGCAGAGCATGAGGGTTAAAACGGAAGTAATAAAGAAAGAAGAACTAATTAAATTTGATCAGGCATCTGTTACACCCGCCAACGGCTCGATCTTCACCGGATTCGCTTATTGTGTGAATGTGACATCCAATCAGGAAAATTATGATGTGGAGCTTTTCACGCAGGAGCCCGGCTCAACCAAATGGATCTCGCAGGGTACTATTCCCTACAACGGCACATCTCAAGTCCTCTGCTGGCCGGAGGTCGTGATTGATGGATCGCATTACGGAACGGCAAAGTACAGATTTAGCAGTGGATTGTCGGCCTCGCAGATCTTCGAAGGCCCGAGCATTGAGCCGGTAAGCTTCATGAACGCCACAATAAGCCCGACCCACGGCCCTCTTTACATAACAAACCCGCTCCTGGGCGAGATATCCCGGGTATACATGTACACCATCAGCGTGCAGTTCATGAAGCCCCTGGCAGGCAACATGAAAGAGGTAAAGCTGGAGGTCTACGATCCGTCCTCTGAATCATGGCTCTATGCCGGCAGCCAGACTTATGATACCTCCAAGACCAAGATTGTATTCAAGGTCAATTTTGCAGGTCTGCCATTCCAGGAGCCCTTCCTGGGAGAGACAAAGTACAGACTGCTGGCTTACAGCGAGAATCTGGGCGAATTTGCCGGGCCGACCATTGATGTGAACCTGAGAAATGAGCAAGCAATCGCACAGGGCAAGAATTACACCTATCAGCTTGAGGTGAGGTCAAGTCTGCCCAAGGTCAATGTTGCTCTGGCTTATACCAAGAACAATGTCAATTGGCTGAAAGGAGACAAGAGGACCTATGAATCCTCTAACCAGGAATGGAAAGCCCTGAAGTGGGAGAAGTATCCCAAGCACTATGCTTACGAGTTTGAGGTAGACTATGTTTAGGCGGCTGATTACTGCCATCCTGGCATTACTGCTCATTGCAGGCATATCTCAAGCCGGAGAGGTCTTGGGCGGAGGCGATTCTAGCGGTGGAGGCGACAGCGGAACGGCTTCCGTCTCATCGAGTGGCGGCGGGGGTGGCAGCAGGCAAATCGATATTGATAGATTGATTACAACAGTGAAGGACGGAAAGAAAAGCAAGCCTGCCAAGTTCGAGGAGCTCCGGACCTTATTGTGGAAGGATCCGATCACAAGCGAAGAATACCAAATGCCAGTCGTGCTGATGTATTACAAAGGAAACAATACCACAGTCAGCCGGAATCAGCCCCTTGAGATCATAACGGTTGCCACCAATAACAATCCCCTGGAGATGCGCCGTATGCTTGACCTTTATCTGGAGGTAAAAGAGCCGGGTTCGAGTAAGTACGAGCGCATCAACTCCTGGCCGGAGAAGATTCAGACCAACGAGTATAGCGAAAAGACTAACACCACCTTGAGAATCTGGGGCATGCTGCCTTCATTTTCTAACCTCAAGAATGTGGGTGTTGTGAAGGTGCGCGCCAATGTGAGCGACGGCGTCAATAAATGGAGCACGGCAAGCTACTCCGGGTTGAAACCGCCTTACTACTCGGAATTGGTCTTCAATGTAACGAACAGCCTGCCGGTCATGAGCGACTTCGATGTAATCCCAGGGGGCCTTGTAAGGTATAATGATCCCATCGAGTACAAGGCTGATATTGCCGATGTAGATGGAGATTTGCTCAATGTGACGCTGCACATCCTTGATGAGAATGGTGTCGAGCTGAAGAATGAAACACTGAACTTGAAGCCAGGTCCTGTCAGCTTCAAGGCCAATGAATATGGATTCTTTAAAGAGGCTGACGCAGGCAGGAACTTTACCTACTACTACAGCTATGATGATGGCATTGATTTCATCAGCAAAGATCCTGCAGATCCATTAAAAGGACCCAATATCCGCAAGGGTCCAAAGCTCTCCGTGGATAAGCTGGGCTTTTCCACTACCAGCGAGAATTATTACTGGTGGGAGAAGTACGGATTCAATCTGAGAGTAAAGAATCTGAACCCTGAAACGTACGACGTAGCCTTTACCCTGAGCACCAGGACCGGTAACAATGAATGGAATACAGTGGAGACGAAGACGGTCAGAATAGGACCCGATCCCGTCGAGGTGAACTTCAATAACACCAAACCCTTCCAGGTTACCGATGCCGGGCAGACTTTTTATTACAGAGTGAAGTACTCGGAGTACGATCAGAGCGGCAAGGACGCCATGGAGCAGACGGGTGTTCAGATCAACGGCAAGATCGTGCCCTACAGTATCTATAATCCGGTAATGGTCCTGAATTTAGTACCGATGCTTTTCCTTATACTAATGGGTAGCTTTTTCATAGAAAGAAAGCTTAAAAAAGGAATTGAGTCTCATGAAAGCGCATCAGGCAAAGCAGGGGACAGGAAGAGCAATAAACAAGAACGCAAGGGCAAATCTGGTGGAAGCTTTGCTGGCAAAGTTCTCAAAATGTTGAGGAGGGACTAGGAATGCCCATCGATATCTCAACTGCAATGAATAGCCTATTTCCAGCAGGCACATTGCTCCTGGCATTATTGCTGATTTTTGCAGCAATTTTGCACATTAATAATCTAAATCGTGTCCACAAGCTTATGTCCATCCTGCAGCATAAAAAAGATGTCTCTAAGGCACTTCTTTATAAAGAGATGACTGTTTCACAGGGCTCAAACTTCACAGCTTTAGCCCTGGCATCATGGATAATGCTCTTTGTGGCCGTAGCCTATCTTTACCTGCTGGTTCCGACCATCCTTCCCTATAGCTACATGAATATCGCCGAATTGGCCTCCTGTAACTGGGGATTTGGCATCTTCGGCATTCTGGCAGCCGGTTTTGTGGCGGCGATTATTCTCTTACTAGATAAGCTTCCTGAAGATCGCAGAGAATTAAAGCTAATGGAATTGTATAGCTTTTATTCCATCTCCAAAGTCGTGAAGAAAATGATCGGCATGGCGGTCATTGCCTTATGCATCTCCGTAATGCTATCTGCCTATATCGGAACCATTTATCCGGCCCATTCGCAGCCTGCCGAAATTTTGAGCCTGATGCTTATGGTTGTATCGGCCGGAGTACTTGTCATGCCTATTTATAGAGAGGCCTGGGAGGCGAGAAGATGAGACTATGCATTGTTGGCATTGGCGGAGCCGGTGGAAAAATAACCCAGGAGTTTTTGGGAAATGAGGATCTGGATTTCAGGCTTCTCTCTCACATAACAGGAGCTGAGTATCTTTCTCCCGGCAAGATGCAGGGAATATGGCTGGAAGCTGATAAGAATGATGCTAAGAATATCCAGCATTTCTTCGGGGACATGGAGGAAGGATGCTATCCCTGCTTTTACATCCCTCATGACGCGGTGGCTGATGGCTGTGCGGTTCATGTCGCTGTCAAGGAAAAATATGGATATGATGTAAAGAAGCAAGGCTTTGTTAGAGATGCCCAGTATCTTAAGGCCGTATTTGAAATCTTTGATACGGATAAAGAGATCCAGGCCCTCGTTGCCCAAACCATGAATAAAGAGATGGTTGAATCAATGGGTGGAAATGCCAACCAGGCCCCCAATCCCATATTCGACAGTGCCTGGAACGCCATAAGAGACTTCACAACTCTGGGAAAAGGAGAGTGCGATGGCATCCTCTTTGTGGTCTCCTTTGGCGGAGGAACAGGAACTGGATTTATTAATCCTATTATTAACCATATCAGAAATGAAGGCAAGGCGGATTACCCTGTTTTTGCACTGGGCATATTGACCGAACCTGGTGACTATGCAGACAAGGCTCAGTTTTCAAAGAGCGCAAGAAGGAACCTGGCGGCGATAAGCGCCATTTACGATCTTCTCACCAAGGGTGGCGGGGCCAATGGGGTCATCATCGTCGATAATGAGATTCTATTGGAAAGATATGGAAATGATTACGTTGCAGCCAACAAATTCATTCATAAGATGATGCAGCCCCTTGTGGCGGCACGTGACTATCCCGGAGAGATCCCCCCCAGCCAGGCTGTAGCTCAGCACTCATCCGGCGGCCTCTCCCGGCCACCTATATTTGTGCCCCTCTTCGCATCTCTGCCGAGGTGCGCCGATCCTGAGGAGGCCCTTATCAAGAAAGCGCTGAGCGACGAGGGAAAGCTCTTTGGCTGCTCTCCGGAAAAGGCGGACTTTGCCATGGTCTTCTGTCGAGGTTTCATAGATTCGGAGAAGATAAGAGAGATTCTCTCCAGGGAGACGGGCATCGCGCCGGAAAGCATATGGCCGTCCAGGAAGATGGGTGAGGGAAATAATGAGATATTGATTCTGCTGAGAAATCCCTATGGGGGCGATCCCAAGGCCTACCTGAAGGTGGGCACGCTGGAAAATAGATTTTGCATGGTGATCTCTCAGGCTTTGCAGTACATGAGCCAGCAGCCGGAAGATCTGTTTTATGAAGGCAAACAAGCAGAAAAGGGCAAAAAAGATGGTAAGCCGGCCGAGCAGGTCAGGCTGACGGAGGCCTCCAAGGAGGCTCTTAAGATGTTCTTCTTTGGGCCGGAGGGAATGGGCAAAGACGGTTTTGGCAATACGAGCGGTTTTGCCTTTGAGCTGAAGGAAGCTAGAAGAAGGCTGAGGGACGGAGAGAAGCCCTTCTTCCACAATCCGTTGAGGATATTTTATAAGGAAGCCAAGACGGAAGGTGATTTCAAAAGCAAGGGCCCCGAACCGGATAAGGATGATATCGCCAGAGCTGTCGATAAGAGGATTAGAGAGCTGATCGAACAGGGACTGCTAAAGGGGCCGTGAGGGTAGAAGATTTGGACGAGGCCGAAGTCTTAAGGCCTCGTCTTCCATCATTCCTTCTTTTTTTTGAATATTTTCGCCCAAAAACAATAAATATGATCATCACATCCATATACCTGTTAATGTTTCTATGCTGTGGGTGCAAGAGGCCGGAAGCAGGCGCAATTTTTCTATGGTCTTATCGATCTTTGGCCGAACTGGATTCACAAGGTCCCTAAATGAGTTCTCAGGCCAATTAAAGACAAGCTCTAAATATTTAGCCGATGAAAAGAGCAGATGATATTTCGGGGGTTAAAATCATGCAGAGTGAGTTCAAGAATTTCGCATTATTGGTATTGGCGGCAATGGCGGTTTTTGGGACGGCAAGCATTGCCCAATCCCTGGATTGGAACAGCTACAGTCTGGAGCATGCCGTAGGCTCAGGAGATGATGATTGGTGGACTACATATCCCGACCAGCATGAAAACTCCGGCTCGGCGGTAAAACATCCGGACTGGGTTCTGAAGGCTCTCAAGGAGAAGCCTCTGATCATCCTGATTCATAGCAGCAACTGCGTGCCCTGCCTGACCCAGATGCCAAGAATTAAAGCGGCTGCAGAGAGCTTTAGCGGCGATCTCGAATACTACGATATTCTGGCGGAAGGAAGCGGCTACGATAAGGCCATTGGCATCCTGGATGTCTATAATCCGGCAGGTGGAGCCCAGTATGTTCCAACGACAATCTTCATCACCCTCGCCAAAGGCCCGGATGGGACCGTGGATGTAGCCTGGCATAGTGAAATTGATGCCATGAGCCCGGAAAGGATTGATGCTTATGTGAAGGACTCCATCTACTACTACAAGCAGAATAGTGCCGCCTGGATCTGAGAGTGATACTATAATTGCCAAACCTAGCAAAAAGAAGCTGCATTCAGCAGCTTTTATCCTCCTTTTCGCCCTGGCTTGCCTTTCTGTCTTTTCCAGCCCCGTCTTTGCAGCCGATGCCATAAAGGCCCCACAGTTCACGGCAACAGGAGTGGACGGCAAGAACTTCTCTCTTTCCGATTTTTTGGGTGCGCCCCTTATCCTGCATATCACCAACATCGAGATTCCGCTCTGCGTGGAATGTGAAGAGTCCCTGAAGGGACAGGTAGAGGAGCTGGCAAAGCTCAAGGCCTTGCACCCCGCCGTCCAGATAGTCACAATAAACATGCGGAAGAATTCCTACTCGCGTGACGGCAAATCTCTGGCTGAGAAGTGGTGGAAGGTCAATATCACCTGGCCCTGGGCTGAGGATATTGAGCCTTACAATATCGCCCGAAAATATCTCGACTACTGGAATGTGAGGGGCGGCTCTTCCAACCCCACTCTCCTACTGATCGACAAAGAGGGCAATATCGCCGCAGTCTATCACGTCTACCGGGTGGGCGAAGGCGTGTTGGAGGGCGTGCAGAGCGCCGAGAAGCTCTACCAGAAGCTGCAAGATGTGGGCGGAGGAGAGTGGAAGGGCCTGGAGGGAGAGGTCTTCCGGCAAGAGGTGTCGGCATTCGGCATGTTCTTGCTGGGCATACTGACATCGCTTGCCCCCTGCTCCATTGCTCTTATGATCGCCGTATTCTCCTATGTCATGACCATAAGAAAGAAGGATGAATATCTGAGAAAGAGCGTCTCCACCTCAAGAGAGGGCTTCATGATAGGCATTGCCTTCACATTGGGTATGGGCGCCGTCTTCTTTGTGCTGGGGCTGTTCATCTCTCAGGTGGGCCTGTTCATAAGAGACTCCAGGGTCTTCGACCTGATGGCCGGCCTGATCATGATCACGCTTGGCATCAGCAACATCAAGCCCCTGGATGAGATCCTGGAGCCCGTGACCTCTCGAATCAGGCGCTATCGAGGAGAAGGAGAGTACTGTGATACCCACAAAAGCCTGCTGCAAAGGTCGGTTGAGGCCTCCATTTCGCTATTCAAGCACTCCTCTTTCATTGGCGCCTTCACGCTCGGCATATTCTTTGCCCTGGGCTGGGCACCCTGTGCTCTCTCCATGGTTCTGCCGGTATTGATCTGGCTGGCCTCGCAAAATATCACCCCCCTGGCGGGAGGCATGATGCTCTTCATCTTCGGAATTGGCCACGGCGTGCCCATCATTCCCATTGCCACCTTCTCTCGGGCGGTGGGGGGAAGGATCGGAGAGAAATATGTCTCCATCGGGGCCTGGACCACCAAATTCTTCGGGCTGCTGGTGATAGTGGTGGGCGTGGTGTACGCAGCGAGGTATGCCGGGTTCTTGCTGTGGTGAGAAATCTCGTTACTGGTACTGGCAAATCGGAAGACTGCTTTGCCAGCCACCAGTTTCACGCGAAGGCGCGAAGTCAAAACATTGGTTTATTTCGGCTCTGAAATCCAACGCAGACAATCCCTTTTGTGATGAGCACCTGCAATAAACGGAAGCGCACCGCAGAACTTACAGGGGTATTTGCGACTCAGTTCAGATTCATAAGCCATCTGCGATTGATATCTACGACAATCTTCTTTGTGATGTGGCCCCTCTGAGATTGGCCAAACACCACAATACTTGCAAGAGTCATCATATTGGAACGGATTCGCCTGCATTGAAATTTCCTCCGATTGAAGTACTGCAATTTTCTTGATATAGATGTTTCTGTGTGCTTAATTGTAGTCGAAAGGTTTGGAGAATATCAGATCTGATAAATGGGAAGCCGACCGGGCAGATGGCGACGGCAGGGAGGCTGCCCAAAGGGCCCGGCCCACATGCGGGCGAGCTAACGAGCACAGCCGGGACCGGGCAGCGCGGGAGTGCGGTCGAGAGATCTAAATGGTTTTCTTTGTCGTTCGTTTCCGAAGCCACGCTTTTCGGAACTCGTCCGCCAGCAGAAGCGACGGCGTCCAGGCAAAGAGGAAAATCCAATTGCTGAGGGGAAAAGCGGTCGTCCCAAAAGCCCACTGGAGCTGGGGGGCGTAGATTATGGCGCAAACTATTATCAGCTCTACAGCTATTCCTACCCAGATGAGTGGATTGGAAAACATCCCGACTTTAAGAAAAGACCGAACTTCAGTCCTCTGGGCAAATAGGTTGCCTATCTGAGTGGTTACGATGGCCGCCAGGGTCATGGATGTTGCAGCCAGGTAAAGCTGGCCGCTGGCAGGCAGGTCCAAAAACTGGCCCCAGTAGCCGTTAGTCCAGAACATGAAGTAAAAGGCAGACATGGCAGCCAGGCTCTGTATTGTTCCCAGGAATAGGTAGGATCTGGCCAGCATGCGGGCAGTTATGATGTGTTCTTGTCGGCCTCGGGGCGGACTATTCATCAGGCCGGGCTCGGGAAGCTCGGCACCCAAGGCCAGTGCGGGTATGATATCTGTGCCCAGGTCCACGGACAGGATCTGCATGACGTTTAGAGCCAAAGGTATTCGCCCGCCGCTGAAGGCATACAGGATAAATGGCACTGCTTCTGGAGTATTGCTGGTGAATATATAAGAGGTGAATCTCTTGATATTGGCATAGACAGCCCTGCCTTCCTCTACGGCGTTTACGATGGACGCAAAGTTGTCGTCCGTCAGAATCATATCTGCAGCTTCTTTGGCAACGTCCGTCCCGCTTCCCATGGCAACTCCAATGTCCGCCTTCCGAAGGGCAGGAGCATCGTTAACTCCATCTCCCGTGACTGCCACTACCTGTCCCAATTCTTGCAGAACCCTGACCACCCGAAGCTTATGCTCGGCAGTGACTCTGGCCAGTATCAACTCGCCTGCCAGGCATTCTTTCAAGGCCGGGTCACTCATGGCATCCAGATCCTGGCCGGTCAAGACCAGTGGATTGGATTTGACGATGCCTATGCGCCGGGCTATGCTTTCTGCAGTCAGTCCATAGTCGCCGGTGATCATGATGATCCGAATTCCAGCGGTGTGGCACTTTTCTACAGCATCCTTCACCTCAGGCCGGGGTGGATCCATCATGGCCGCCAGGCCAAGGAAGGTCAGATCCTTTTCTACAGCCTCAGCAGTCCGATTATTCTCCTCTGGAAGACCACTAAGAAAACGCATGGCCACAGCCAGGACCCTCAGCCCGCTTTTTGCAAGCTCATCGTTCGCTGCCAGTATCCTGGCCTGGCTGGCATCATCCAGTTGAATTCGGACACCTTTTGTCAACGTGTATTTGCACAGCTTTAGAGTCTCCACCAGGGAGCCTTTGGTATAGGCCACAAGGTCATTATTCAGGCCACCATTTGGGCCATCTTTTAGCCGATGAACTGTGGTCATGCGCTTACGCAAAGGATCGAAGTGCAGCTCGAAAAGCCGGGGAGACCCTAGCGCCTGCTCATGAATATCTATCCCGGCCTTAGCTGCTGCCACTAAAAGCGCTGCCTCGGTAGGATCTCCCAGGACAACCCACTGGCCGGACTTCAGTTCCAGGCGGGCATTGTTGCACAGCCCTGCTGCCACTAGCAAATAATGCAGCTCACTCTTCACAGTCTCGGATCCGATTATCTCTCCTTCCGATGTGTATCCGGTGCCGGTAACCGCGATCCTTACTCCATCCACCCATAGATCGCTGACGGTCATCTGGTTCTGAGTTAAGGTTCCCGTTTTATCTGTGCAGATTACTGTGGTCGAGCCTAAAGTCTCTACCACGGAGAGCTTCTTGATCAGAGCGTTCCTTTTTGCCATGCGTTGAACACCCAAGGCCAGGGCCAGGGTGACTGTGGGAAGCAGCCCCTCCGGTACAAAGGCCACGATCATGCCTATCGCAAAGATGAAACCATCGGCAGTTCTCATTCCTGCCATCAGAACTGCCACTAAAAAGAACACCAGGCCGATGCCAACTGCGATCAGGGTAACCATCCGGGTTACTCTTTCCATCTCCTTTTGCAGAGGGCTCAGCTCCCGGCCCATTGTCTGGGTCAGGGAAGCTATATTGCCAAATTCGGTCTGCATGCCCGTGGCAAAGACCACCGCCACTGCAGAGCCGCCGGTCACACTGGTTCCGGCGAATACAATGTTCGATGATTCAGCCGCTGCGCCGTTCGATGAGGATTTCCGGACCGGTCTGGACTCGCCGGTCAGAGTGGACTGATCTATGCGAAGATCACTGTCCCGGATGAGACGAGCGTCTGCGGAGACGCGATCGCCCTCTTCTATGATGATGAGATCCCCCGGCACCAGCTCCTCTGCCAGTATTTGATGTTCCTGGCCGCTTCGCAGAACCCTGGAATAGGCGGGCAGCATACTGGCCAGGGCCAGTGTGGCCTTCTCCGCTTTGCGCTCCTGCCAGTAGCTGAAAATACCGTTGATCAGATTGACCAGCCAAACGGCTATGCCAAGCTGGGGCAGCCCTGCTACAAACGCTATCAGGCCCGCGGCCCAGAGCAGCAGAGCCATGAGATGAGTGAAGTTGGCAGCCAGGGCCGCAAAGCGATTCTCCGGGATCCTGGTGATGGCATTTCTTCCGTAATGTGCCAGCCTCTTTTGGGCTTCTTCTTGGCGGAGTCCCTCTGGCCCGGTTTCCAGTGTCCCGTAGACTTCCGGCTGAGACAACATCTGCATCTTCTTTCTTGTGCTGTCGGAAGTCAGTTGAGCCATAACGTAATTAATTTAAAAAAATATTTTGGGTTTACTTCCTCGCCGACATCTCCAGCACCCGTGCCGCCTGCGCTCCTGCCTCCAGAATATCCAGGTTCTTGGTTATGAGCTTGGGCTTCTTGGCAAAGGTGACACGGAAAGCGTTCCCGTAAGCCTCATGGGGCAGGCCCAGATTCCCTGCCTGCATCAAGGCCCCGAACATGGCCGTATTGGCCGCCTGCGCGGCTCCCCGCTCCGTGGCGATTCCCGTGGCCGGGACGGATATGGCTCTCACGCCCTCCGGTGCCTGGAATTGTCCGGCTAAGGAGTCGTAGAGAATCACCCCGCCCTTCTTGACGGTGGGCGCAAACTTCTCCAGAGACGGGCGGTTGAAGGCCACCAGCACATCGGGATGGTCCACCACCGGCGAGCCGATGGGCTGGCCGGAAATGATCACAGTACAATTCGAGGTTCCGCCTCTCTGCTCCGGGCCGTAGTCCGGATAATATGAAACATAGCGCCCGCTGCCAAAGCCCGCCTGGGCCAGGGTCAGGCCCATGCTCAGCACCCCCTGTCCACCAAAGCCGGCTATCTTCACGCCCTTGGCCACAAACTCCGGGTCATCCTGGAACTGAATGCATATCCCGCTCTCGCAGCCGAAGATCTTATCCAGTGCTCCTTGGGAAAAGTCGCTCTCGGGCCTGGTTATGGGCGCCGCTTCGGCGGACTTGTCGCGGAATCGCTTTAATGGAAACTCCTTTTCCATCTGCTCATTGATGAACCTGGTAATGGCCTTTGCATCCATCCTCAGGATAGTAGGACAGGGGGAAAGCAACTCCACGAAGGCGTAGCCTTTTTTGTCCCTCTGAATCTCCAGAGCCTTCTTTACTGCCCGGCGCGCTTTTCTGACATGCTCGATGTCTGAAAGCGATGCCCGCTCTATGAATACCGGCGCTTTTAGCGTATCCAGCAGTTCGCAGATGTGGATGGGATAGCCCTGCTCCTCTGCATTGCGCCCGCCCGGCGTTGTGGCTGTGACCTCTCCAATCAGGGTAGTAGGCGCCATCTGGCCACCGGTCATGCCGTAGACGCTGTTGTTGACGAAGAATACTGCCAGCTTCTCGCCCCGGTTGGCGGCCTGGATGGTCTCGTTCAGGCCAATGGAAGCCAGATCGCCGTCTCCCTGATAGGAGATGACGACGGCGTTGTCCTCGGCCCGGGATATGCCTGTGGCGACTGCCGGAGCGCGCCCATGAGCGGCCTGCACATGACCGCTGTCCAGATAGTAGTAAGCGAAAACAGCGCAGCCTACCGGACTGATCACGACGCACCGATCCTGGATGCCTAGATCTGCCATGGCCTCGCCTATGAGCTTATGCAAAATGCCGTGTCCACAGCCGGCACAGTAATGGGTGGCAGTGATAGCAGTTCCGCCTTTCCTGGGAAACTGTGCATAAATGCCCGGATGCCCGCCGATCACTTTTTCAATTGCTGCCATTTTTAAGCCACCTCCCTGATCTTCTCCAAGATTGAATCCAGCCTGATCAAATTTCCTCCGTAGCGGCAGACCAGCTCTACCGGCCTGCAGCCACTGGCCAGGCGAATGTCTTCACGCATCTGTCCGTTGCTCATCTCCACACAGATGAACTTAGAGCCCTTCTCCGCCAGGGCGCGAACGGCCTTTTCCGGGAAGGGGAAGAGCGTGATGGGCCGGAAGAGACCGGCCTTGATCCCCTCCTTTCGAGCGGCATCTACGGCAGACCTTGCGATCCTGCTGCTGATGCCGTAGGAGACCAGCACAACACTGGCATCCTCCAGCCGATAGCCCTCCCATGCCACTTCATTCTCTTTTATGAGTTCATACTTCTCTTGCAGCTTGTAGTTGTGCTTCTCTAAATCATCGAAGTTGAGCATAATTGAGGTTACCAGATTTCCTCTGGTCTCGGCCCGACCATTCACAGCCCAGGTGGTGTCGATCTTAGGTGCAAGCGCCTCTTCTGGAAACTCCAGAGGCTCAACCATATGCCCCAGCACTCCGTCCGCCAAAATCACGACGGGATTTCTGTACTTAAAGGCCAGGTCGAAACCCTTCCGGGTTAAGTCGCACATCTCCTGCACGCTTGCCGGGGCTAAAACGATGTTGTGATAGCAGCCATGCCCGCCGCTCTTGCAGGCCTGATTGTAGTCCGACTGCTCGGGCCCGATGTTGCCCAGACCCGGCCCCGCCCGGCAGATATCGACAATAACGCAGGGTAGCTCTGCACCCGCAATGTAGGTTATCCCCTCCTGCTTCAGGCTCATGCCCGGGCCGGAAGAGGCCGCAAGCACGCGGTGTCCTGCGGCTGCCGCCCCGTAGACCATGTTGATTGCTGCTTCTTCCGATTCCGCCTGCACGAACTTGCGGTCAACCATCGGGAAATAGCGAGAGGCTTCGTGCAATATCTCGCTGGCAGGAGTAATGGGGTAGCCAAAGAAGCAGTCACATCCTGCATAAAGAGCGCCAACGATAACGGCGCTATTTCCAGCCACTAATTGAGACGCCATTTATTCAGTTCTCCTCTGTTTTCTCTTTCTGGGGCACATGAACCTCAACGGCCAGCGGCTCAGGGCAGGTGTAATAGCATGCTGCGCAGCCAATGCAGCCGTCCCCGGAATAGAGCACATAGTGATAGCCACGGGAATTGAGCTCTTCGCCCATCTTCAATACATCCACAGGACAGGCCTCAATACACCGCTCGCATGCTTTGCATTCCAGGGCATTTATTATTGGATAGGGCTTGTCTTTGTCCCTGATCTCCACCCGCCGGATCTTCCCGCTTATGGTCTTGGGCAGCTCCTCTACGAACTCGATGATCCTCGGATACTTGTAGGGCGCAGTGACCAACTTTACGTGGTCTTGCAGCTCCTTTTTCAGCTCCTCGGTGGCGGCATAACCGCGGGCGAGAACAATGGTTGCCTTCACTACCTGTCCCCGAATGGAGTCAGGCACACCGGTAATTGCCACCTCCATCACAGAAGGGTGAGACATGAGGGCGCTTTCCACCTCGAATGGGCCTACCCGGTAGCCGGAACTCTTGATCATGTCGTCCGTTCGGCCTATGAACCAGAAGAATCCGTCCTCGTCTTGCCAGGCGGTGTCTCCGGTATGGTAGTAATCGTCATGCCAGGTGCTCTTGGTCTTGTCCGGATCGGAATGGTAATCGGTGAAAAGGCCGACGGGCTTTCCCTTGTCCGTCTTGATCACAATCTCGCCCTCTTCGCCCACCTCGCATAATTTATCGTTCTTGCCCACCAGTACTATCTCGAATCCCGGTGCGGGCTTGCCCATGGAGCCGGGCTTGGGATTCATCCAGGGATAGTTGGCAATGCAGACCACAGTCTCCGTCTGGCCGAATCCTTCCATGAGCCTTAGACCCGTGGTCGCGAGGAAGCTCTCATAAACAGATGCATTGAGCGGCTCACCTGCCGTGACCGCGTATTTAAGCCGGGAGAAGTCGTATCTGGACATGTCGCTCTTGATCATGAACCTGAAGATGGTCGGCGGAGCGCAGAAGGTCGTCACTCCATATTTGCCCATCTCGTCCATCATCTTCCCGGCGTCAAATCGATCATAATCGTAGACGAAGACCGCCGAGCCGGCCAGCCATTGGCCATAGATCTTGCCCCAGGCGCATTTGGCCCATCCCGTATCCGCCACGGTGTAATGAAGCCCGTCGTCATCCACATTCTGCCAGTACTTGGCAGTGAGGATATGGCCCAGGGGATAAGTCTGATCGTGTTTGACCAGTTTTGGATATCCGGTAGTTCCAGATGTAAAGTAGCCGAGGAGGATGTCCTCATTTCTCGTCGCCTGCTCTCCTGTCGGGCGAACGAATTCTGCCGATGCCTCCTCTAGCTCCTTATTGAAATTGATCCAGTCCTCGCGCACATTGTCAGCACTTCCTGCAACGGCTTTGACCAGAGAAATATTGCCCAGACCCTTTTGGGCCGCATCGAACTCGTCCGGCACCCCGTTCTCTGCTATGCAAATGATCATCTTCAGATCTGCCTTCTTGATGCGATAGACAAAGTCCTTGGCCTTGAGCATATGCGTGGAGGGAATGGAGACGGCCCCAATCTTGTTTAAGCCCACCATGCAGACCCAGAACTCCCAGCGGCTCTTGAGGGTAAGCATGACAGTATCCCCTTTTTGCAGTCCATATTTAGAAAAGAGATTGGCGGCCCGATCACTCAGGATCTTCAGATCTTTGAAGGTGATGATCAACTCTTCACCGTGATCATTGCACCAGACTAGGGCGCGCTTATCAGGATTTTCTGCGGCATAGGCATCAACTACATCGTAAGCAAAATTGAAGTTCTCGGGAACCAGGATCTTCAGATTTTCTTTAAAATCCTCGTATGATTTGTAATCGACCCGAGAGACGAACTTGGACAGTAATGACGACATTTTACCCTTCCTCTCTCCTACCTACATGACCACAGCCAGCAGCTTCACCGGCTTGTCGTTTAGGGCTTGCATGAAGTGATCATAAGACGAATCAAAGAATATGGAGTCTCCAACGTTTAGCACTACATCGTTGTCATGAATAGTGATCTTTAGAGTCCCCTCTAGCACATATTCAAACTCCTGGCCCGGATGACTGTAGAATGATGGGCTGCCCTTGCGAGGATCGATAGTGACTATAAACGGCTCAGCTTTTTTATGAGCGAACTTTCTGGCCAGGCTCTGGTAGTGGTATTGCTTTCTGCGCTCCACTTCCACCGCCTCGCCCTTTCGGGTAATGGTGAATATGCTCATCTTGGACTCTTCACCAGTGAGCAGCAGGCCGGTGTCTACGTTGAGTTTTCGCGCAATGCCGATGAGAATGCTGGCGGGAATGTCCAGCTTTCCATCTTCATAGCAGTTGTATGTCCCCACAGGCACATTAAGATGCTCTGCCATCTCCTCGGACGATACCAGATTTAGCTCCCTCAGCTCACGAAGACGTGAACCTATTTCATCAAGCCTCTCCTTCATACTCATTCCTCAGCGCATTGTGACTGCCTCACATGCATATTTTAATCTATCCATGAGCGATTTCATGCCGGGATTGCTGAAATTCAAAATATTGAAGAATTGAAACGCCAGGATCACAGAAAAAACAGGGTAAACCAGCTTCGCGGCAAAAATAGAATGTGTTAATTGCAGAGACTAATCAAGCCTCAGGAGGTCCAGTCGTCCTCATCAAGCCAGTTTTGGGCTTTTTTCTTTGAGCTTACCGGGCTTTTTATCTGAGATTGTCCTGAAAAATTGAGCGATGCGGATCGGTAGCCGGAATTTCCTCGCATCAGATTGTAGGCAATCTCCGGATCAAGCCCGTGCTTATTCAAATATGCATCGCGGGAGAGATGCTCCCCCATTCCGGAAATGTATATCGGATCGCCGATAATTGGGGTAATTTTTCCAGCGGGCAAAATCCATTCGAAACCCTGAGGAAGTGCACATTGCAGCCAATCGCTATTGCTTTCCAGATCTTCTTTGGATGCCTGATTTACAACTCCGCAGTTTCTACAGATGAACTTCTTCATATCAGTTTAATAAGTCCATAACAGTATATATAATTTACTTAACAAATATTTTAATTGCGGCACCATCATTTTTTATATAGGAATACTGATTATGATATTATTGAGCATAAATGATTTATCTCGTTGGGGCAGATTAATGTGATGAAAAAAGGTGTTTTTAAATGAGATCAAGCTATTTACTTCTCGGTTTAATGGCGCTAGCTTGCCTTCTGGTTCAAGCCTGTGCGCTGGGACAGACCCCGGAGCTGGATCAAAACAAAGTGGATCAAATGAATACGCAGATCCTTGGTGAGAAAAAGACAGAAACAAACAGCTATAAGGGCCAGCCCTGGGCAACTTCATCGCTTAATGATTCCAATAAGAAAACCTCATCGGTAGAATCTATCTCTGCCGTCCAGGTCTCTTTGGTACAAGGCCAGTCATCCGACTACCTGGGTTCGGCCGATTCCTTCCTTAAGGCGGCAACGAACAATGGTTTCTATCTCCTGAGCGTTGCACAGTTCCTTAACAAATCCGGCACGGATAAGAACTGGGCCATTGTGGACGTTAGGCCGGCACAGCTATACCTAGGCGGCCACATTCCAGATGCATTGAACATCCCCTTGGAAAATCTGATATCACAGATGGGCATGATTCCTGCCGGCCAGAAGGTTGCCGTCTATTGCGCGATTGATACCAATGCAGCATTTGCCGTTCAGACGCTGAGAGTCTATGGCGGTCGCGATGCATTTGTCCTCTCGGGCGGAATTGCTACCTGGCAGGCGGCGGGGATGCCTGTAGTCACTTAGATTAATTCCAGAGCATTACCAGATGTTTGGGTTTATCACTCAATAAATTTTTTTTCGATCGTAAATGTTATAAACTTTAAAAAATATCTGTTTATGTATGAAGGACTTTGCAGGATCGAGCATGACTTACTACGGTCTGGCTCGCGAAAGATTGATGAATAAATATCCCAGGCTGCTCAGTGTTCTCGTGATACTATCTTTGATCTGCATGACCGGCCTGGCCTTATTTATCATATCCGATCTCGTCTCTTTTGCCTCGAATTCGGATCGTAATGGCGTTCTAGTCGACCTTGATCTCAAGGGTCCGGAAAACGGCAACATATCTATGACGAACGGTAAGGAGAAGAGCGAAAATATTAGCGCCAATTCTGAGAACCTGAGCCGTCAGACCAAGGGACAAAACTTTGCCAACCTATCTGCAAGCAAATCATCGAGCAGCAGCTCCCGGAATTCTGTTGATGAAAAGAGCGGCAACTCTCCCGTTATAAAACATCATAGTTCATCCTCATCGTCTTCCTCTTCGTCGTCTTCTGCAAAGTCGGCAAAAAAAAGCAACGACAAGAATAACCTTACAAATCAATCGATGAACAATTCTCAAGGAAACGAATCGGGATTCGTAAATGCTACCAGCAGTGTGGATCTTCCACTGATAGATGCTGCAAAGAGCGCGATCGCAAACAGCGGTAATATTTCCAACGAGGGGCAAAGTAGCGTCCTATCCGATCAAGAACGTGCAAATTCTCAAATATCCAATGACTCCGAGGTCGCGCCCACCGCAATTCTTGCATCCTCGCCATCGGTTGCCGTCAGCAGTATCGCCAATCCATCCAAGGACACCCCTGCAAGAGAGCCTGTATCAATAATCAAGTTCAAAACAAAAGCGACTCTTAGCCCGAAATCTGATCAAGGCCAAAATCCGGATAACGGGGGAAATACCGCTAGCGCGACTGTCTCAGGTAATAGTAATAAAGCTCAAAGTTCAAAAAATGTAGGAACGAAGAGCGTTTCTTCGCAAAAGAGCAAAGTGACAGCCTCCAGCCAAGTCAAGAAAACACAGGAAGCCAGAGCTAAGCAGAAATCCAATAGAGATCAGATTGTGGCGAACATGAAGAAGAAAGCGGCTCAATCGCGGGCCAAAGCTAGCAAAAAATAGCCTTGACAAGAAACTGCCTGCTCCTAGATCCAACTCTGCAAAGAATCCTCGGCAAGGCGGATCTGCATTAAAGGAATGCATCCGCTTTTTTTCAAATTTATTGCTTGGAGATCCTCATGATGCATCCGTCTTGTGTATGCTCTACATCGAGCTTCATCTTCAGGTCGGAGAATACCTTTCGCCAGTGGCTTTCCACACAGGTCTTGCAGTGCTCCTTGGCGATCAGGCTGGCCCCCACGCGAGCAAAGGATTTGGCACCTTCCATCAAGCCGCAACGGCTGCGTTTGATCTCCACAAAGCCATCTTTCTGTGTAACCACCACCACGCTTCCGAAGAGGTTCTTGTCGTTGGTTGCCATGGCCATGGCCACATCTTCTGGCTTCTCCAGGCCCAATTGCTTGAAGGTGGCCGCCACCTGGCGAGCGCCATTGCCCTGAAACTCGCGCAGACCATTTTTTCCCAGCTTGCGGGCTACGTATCCGCTGCTGCCATAGAAGCTGCCCATCCACATGGCCACTACACGTTGCTGAATCTGTTCCAGGGGAATATCAGGGACGTCTGTCATGCTGTTTTAACTTCGCGGGAGGGCATTATAATACTTTTGCGTCCCATCGTTGCTCATATTAATTAGATCCTTACATCACTTCATAATGCAATTAAGAATACCCATTTCATAGATACTTAGAGGATCATCATGAATATATTTCATTCTCTTGAGGATTCCTATAAACCTG
>SESG01017672.1_pt1 | contig 23480 bp, 21 predicted proteins | sample 3171421 | NCBI WGS metagenome assembly SESG01 (sample SAMN10866946, study PRJNA518727) | freshwater metagenome | biome: subpolar coniferous forest; feature: holomictic lake; material: water; isolation source: holomictic Lake 227, 6 m and 8 m depth | place: Canada: near Kenora, Ontario | collected...
TATCTTGTGGCGCGTTAAGTATTTTTTTGCAGGGGCAGTCGATTGCCACGATGTAGTCCGGATTTTGGAACAGGATCTTGTAAGCGTATTTGAAGGGAACGATCTTCTTGTTTTTTTCGGTAATCGCGCTGATGTCCTGATCGAGGGTTACAATCTTTCTTACATCTGAGCCTGACAGGATTTTTGCGTGATACCTGCTAAATGCCATATTCAGGACTGGATTCAGCGGTTTGAACCATGATAAATATTTTGAAAGAAATTTGAACAGATAATATACGGTTGCCACATACGGATAATAAAAAACGAAATAAATGTAATTGTGTATTGCCCTGTCGTATCGCCAGCCGTGCTTTGCCATAAGAACTCTGGTCGATTTTCTCATGTGTATTTCACCTTTGTCGTAATAGAGCATACCCGATAATATGGTTTCCCGCGCTTACAATTCGACTTCGGCTTCGACTTTCTGGAGCACTTCAGCCCCGGCCTGATTTAAAACTGCGAGCTCAACCCTGGCTTGGCCTGCCTGTATGTCCGCCACAGTACCCTGGAATGAAATCGTGTCTTCCATCATAACAGGCGCGCTGAAGCGGCACTTTATTTTTTTCAATTTGCCGGGGTCGCCTGCCCAGTCGGTGACGGTTTTAGCCGCGAAGGCCAGAGTGCATAAGCCCTGGAGGATTGTGCCATTTAAGCCCACCATCTTTCCAAAATCGGGATCAATATGAATCGGGTTATAATCGCCCGATGCGCCGGCGTAGTATAGCGCCCTGTATTTATCAACTTTTTCACTTCCGGTGAATGTTTGTCCTTTTTGAATTGCCATAGCGCGTCTCCTATTTGCGTACTACAAAGGTATAAGTTCCACGGCTCACATCTTTGCCGTGCTGGTTTTTTGAATTGAGCTCAAGGGAAATGACATCCAGCTTTTCCTTGTTCTTGATGTCACTAATCTTCGCGGTGGTGGTGATGGCATCGCCTGCCTTGACCACTTCAAAGAATTCCAGTTCCTGCTCGCCGTGTACGAGCATGGCCATGTTCAGGTTAAGCTCTGTGTCCATGAAGACCGGCTCAATCATGTACGCGCCAAATACAACAGCGAAGGTAGGAGGCGCGATAATTTTGCCGTATTTCGATTTCTTGGCGAATTCGTCGTCAATATAATGAGGATCGAGATTCTTAATCGCTTTGGCGTACTCCTTGATTTTTTCCTTTCCGACTTCATAGGTATGTGCCGGATATGTTTTGCCGATGAATTTTGTGTCTATAGCCATATACGTTTCTCCTTAGTGTCGTAATGTCTTTGCGAGGGAGTGCAACGACCGAAGCAATCTCATAAACATCAGAATATTTAGATTGCCACGTTCACTGTCGTGAACTCGCAATGACAAATTCGTATTGCGACATAGTCTCTATTGCACAGCTTATGCTGCGTATTTCCTGATCAGATCTTTTGCGATCATCACACGCTGTATTTCGGAAGTTCCCTCGCCGATTTCGCCAAGCTTAGCATCGCGGTAAAGTCGCTCTACCGGAAACTCTTTGATATAACCGTAACCGCCAAATACCTGCACAGCCATGCTGGATATCTGGGTTGCGGCCTCTGATGCCCATACTTTTGCCACGGACGCCAGAATTGCGGATTCAGGGTTCTTCGTCTGTTTTGCCCAGGCGGCCTGGTAGATGAGAAGCCTTGCCACATCAGAAAGAATAAACATATCGGCAAGCTTGAAGGAGATTTCCTGAAAGCGGTTGATCGGCTTCCCAAAGGCGTTTCGTTCCTTGGAATACTTGTTGGCGTGTTGGAGGCACTTGGCCGCTATTCCCAGGCAGACTGTTGCCATGCCGATCCTGCCGTATTCAAGGGTCTGCATCGCCTGGATAAATCCATTGCCAACCGTGCCAAGAACGGAGCTTTCCGGTACTTCGCAATCCTCAAGGATCAACTCTGCGGTGGGTGATCCACGGAAGCCCATTTTGTCGAAGGGCTTGCTTACTGAAAATCCCTTTGTGCCCTTGTCCACAAGGAAGCAGGTGACTCCCGCGCCCGGGCCTTTCTCTTTGTCGTTATAGGCAAAGACAAGGGCAACGTCCGCGATTGTCGCGTTGGTGATGAATGTTTTGGTTCCGTTGAGAATCCACTTGTCACCTTTCTTGACCGCTGTTGTTTTAATTGAAGCCGCATCAGTGCCTGCTCCCGGCTCGGTAAGGCCGAAACAGCCGATGATCTCACCCTTGATGATGCCGGGAAGATATTTTTTCTTCTGTGCTTCGGTGCCGAACAGTTTTACCGGCATGCCGAAAAGTCCGCTGGATGCGCCACAGGATAAATACGTGGAGGCACAAGCGGCGGCAACTTCTTCCCCGACAATCGCCTGGCTGATTAAATCCAGATTTGTGCCGCCATAGGCTTCATCGTGGCCTATGCCAAGATAGCCAATTCCCGCCATCATTTTGATGTTCTCTTTAATCAGCTTATCCACTTCTTTATGCGTAGCCTCATCCAGTATCTGGGCGCGTGGCTCTATTTCTTTAGTACAAAACTTTGAAAAGTTTTCTTTTATTGATAGTTGTTCCGGTGTCAAATCATAGTTCATAATATTATTCTCCTGTCTTATTTCTGGTTATCTCGCTCCGGGCACTTGATTAGAAGTAGCTCAGGATGCGGGATATGATAAATCGCTGCATTTCGGATGTCCCGCCGCCGATCTGCCCCAGCTTCGCATCCCTGAGGAATCGTTCGATCGGGTATTCATGAATGTAGCCGTAACCGCCGAATATCTGGACAGCTTCGCTTGCGGCCTTCATGCCCCAGTCGCCCACAATCGCTTTGGCGACGGATGTATGCATGTGGTTAAGAGGCTTGCCTGAATCCTTATCATGAGCAACTCGGTAGACGGCCATCTTCGCGGCTTCTTGTATGATCCGGAGGTCTGCCAGCTTGTGCTGTATCGCCTGAAACGAGTTGATCGGCTTGCCGAACTGCACGCGATCCTGAGAATACTTTGTGCATGTCTCAATGGCAAACTGCATGCCGCCGACAAAGGGAGACAATAGAGCGCTTCTGTCCCAGGAGAGAGTCTCGACGGTGTATTCAAATCCCTTGCCGACTTCGCCTAACAAATTTTCTTCCGGGACTTCACAGTTTTCCAGAATCACCTCTGAGGTAGCCGATGCCCTCACGCCCATCTTGTGGAATGGCGCGCTTGTCGAAAAGCCGGGGTAATCCTTTTCAACAATGAAGCCGGTAATCCCGTTGTGTTTCAGTTTTTTATCAATCGTGGCATAAATGACGCAGACGTTGCAGACCGGCGCGTTGGTGATAAAGGTCTTTGTTCCGTTGAGTATCCACTTGTCGCCTTTCTTGACTGCCGATGTTGTAATCGAGGCGGCATCGGAACCGGAGCCCGGCTCTGTAAGTCCCATGCATCCAATCCAATCGCCCGAGGCAAGCTTGGGTATATACTTCTTAAGCTGCGCGGGTGTTCCGTGTTTGTAGATGGTATCCATGCACAGATATGTATGAGCTCCCAATGCCAGCAGATGTCCCTGGTCAACACCTGCATGCCCCAGGGCTTCGCCGGATAGACAACAAGTTACCACATTGGCGCCTGATCCGCCCAGCTCTTCCGGAAACGGCAGGCCCAGAAGCCCCATTGCTCCCAGCTTTTTCCATACTTCCATCGAGAACTCAGCCTTGAGATCAGACTCCTCGACAAGCGGCGCAATTTCCTTTTTCGCGTATTTATACACTGTATCTCTAAACATCAATTGCTCTTCTGTAAAACCGAATTCCATGAATTCCTCCTTCAATGGTTATTTTCCCTTTATAACTATGGAGAGAATCTGCTCTTTAATTCTCCCCGTGTACTCGCGGTAATCAAACGCCCCGTTATCAATTATAAACTGGATGATTGTTCCCTGGATAAGGGATATAATAATTACTGATGTAAGCTTTACATCTGCGTTAATAAACAAACCACTTGCCGCCCCCTCCTTAAGAATTGCCGCGATCTCGTCGCGGTAGCTCTGGAAGAGCTTGATATTTGCCTGACGGATTCTGGTGTTATGATTGATCTGTGCCCAAAAATCGATGAGCACATAGAAATAAGCTTTTTCCCTATCCACCAGATCGAATGCCTGATCGCAGAAGGCCAGCAGCTTGTCGCGCGGATCCGCAAGCACGCTGAGCGCCTTGTTGAGATAAAACTTGAGATCGGCGTTCATCTCTTTGAGCAAAGTGAGCAGAAGATCTTCTTTATTCTTGAAATAGTAATGGACCAGGCCCGTTGACAGGCCGGCCTCCCGGGCGATGTCTTTTATCGTAAAGTCATAGTATCCCTTCTGCCCGACGACCTTATATGCCGCCTTGGTCAGTTGGGACCGCCTCATATTTACAACATCACTCTTGCGCCGTTCAACCATTGCTGCTTAAATTCTCCAATTTCTGAACTCCTGCTTGAATTCCTGCCCAGGCGAAAACTTCATCATTGTCGTTCCACTGTGCGGCGGGCACCCAGCGGTCATGCGTCCCTGAGGCGTACTGTGAAAGGTACTGTTGCTCTTCGTAAGGCCGCGTCCCGCCCATAATTACCTTTGTACCCGCGATCCGCTCCGTCCGGAAGGGATCAATGATGATAAATCCGATATCATCATACTCAAATCTGCCGCTGTTGCCTTGCAGTATCCCGGAAATCATTTCACAGATGCTATCCACCGGGTATCTTGCAAACACATCGCTTGCGCCGCCGAGAAGCGACTGGCGCAGGCAAAACCGCCATACATCATCGAACCCGTCCGTTGAAAGAAGTAATCTGATATCGCGATCAGTCGTGCGATATTGTGTCACGTCCACAATATCCTTGCTTCTTCCCGCGAAATTCATGTCGCGTCCGGTCTGCTTAATTATCAAGCCGGTGAGGCTGTTCATTACAGTTACAACGCTGTCACCGCCGTGCGTAATTATCAGAGAAACGCCTTCACCTTCGGGTTTTATGGACACACAGCTAAAGGTTGTTTTGTGCTGGTACTTCTGCTCGGAGTATATCTCCGAATTAATCAGATTCTTCCAGCCCTCAACCGTGTCCGGCGCGCCTGATTGCGAAAGGCTTTCCGACAGTCGATTTAAAAGATCACGAGACGCCCAGGGAAATCGCTCCGAGCCGTCAGCCACGGCAAATACCAAGTGTTCAAAGTCAAAGTAAAGGCAATCGCCATTGCCGTAGCCGCTTCGAATTTTCTCGGTTCCGGTACTGATTCCCCCGCACAACGACCCCGGCAGTTTCAATATCCGCTTTGATGGATTTATCTCAACCGTCGGAGACTCCTTCAACACAATCAATCTATTACTTTAAAATACTCAATATCCCGTATGCTGCCCTTGCGATCTTTGGAAAATACCGGCTCAACCCGGGCGCCGATCTTGATCTTGCTTTCGTCTTCAACGCTGATGTAGTGCTGAAAGAGGGTATCGGCGCCATCGAATTTGATGAAGCCGTAGCCATAGGGAACAGGCTTTTGCGCGCCTGTTTCCGGATCAATGAAAGCGAAACGCAGGATGGTAAAGGTGCCGATGACACCTTTCGGGCCGACTTCAACCCAGTCTTTCATCTCGACAAAGCATTCTCCGCACACACCTCGTGGCGGGATATAAACTTTCTTGCACTTGGGGCATTTGACTGCCATGAATCTGCGGTTATCCCGCAGCTCGGTAAAAAACTTGCTGCCGTGCATCCCCACGGAATACGCGAAGGGCTGTACCGCGTCGCCTGATTCTATGATTATATGTTCTTTTTCAGTCATATTCTCTACTCCTGTTAGATCACTTCGGTTTTTTCTTGCCGTGCAGAATCATATCCGTCCACCAGCAGCCGCCGAAACCACTGCTGAAGGCGAAATTGACATCAGGTACCTGCCGCTCTTCCGCTTTGCCCATCACCTGCATGGCTGCCTCCGCGCACCGGATAAGCCCTGTCGCCCCGATGGGATTGGTTGCGATAACGCCGCCTGACGGGTTTATCGGCAGCTCGCCGCCCATGTCTGTATTGCCATCCCAGATATAACGGGGTGCCTCGCCGGGGCCTACGATGCCCATATCCTCAATCCAGATCAGGCCACCGAATGAATATGGCTGGTACAGCTCGATGACGTCGAGTTCTTTGCGCGGCTCTTTGATGCCAGCCTTCTTCCACAGCTCCCGAGAACCCTCACGCATGCTGGTAAGGCGTCCGTAATCGGCATCGCCCAGATAACTGTATGAATGCCGCGCTGCCGTTCCCCAGATCCAGTCAGGCTTCGGGCAGATCTTTTCCGCGATATCTTCGCTTGCCATGATTACTGCGCACGCGCCGTCGGAGCGGGGGCAAACGTCCAACAGGTGGATCGGATCGGCAAGCATCGGGGAAGCAAGCACTTCTTCAAGGCTTACTTCCTTTCGAAGCTGTGCATGGGGATTGTTCATCGCGTGCTTCCTATCCCGAACACTCACCCGGGCGCCATCGCGTTCAGACGCGCCATAACGGGCGATATAGGCTTGGGCCTCCGCCGCCAGACCCGAAATAGCGCCGGCAAATACAAGCCTGTCCCATACGGGATCAAAGGCAGTGGTGATCGCGCCGGTGGTATCTGATTCGGAGTTTTTCTCCCAGCCGATAATCAGGACTCTGTCAAACATGCCCGATCCAACCAGGTGGTAACCGCCGATGGCGACTGTGCAGCCTGTGGTTCCGCCGGTAGTCAGTTTTATAATTGGTTTCATTGTTCCGCCTGAGCCGTCCACGCTCCAGCAATCGACGTAATTGATTCCTTCAAAGTGATCCATATTTCCGATGACGATGGCATCAATGTCTTTCATCTTCAGGTCAGCATCGGTAAGCGCTCTCAGTACCGCCTCATTAATGAGCTCCTGGCCGCTGACGTCAGGGCGATGGCTCTTATGGAATGTCTGCCCGGTTCCTACAATTGCAACTCGTTTAGCCATGGTTGTACCTCCTACTTGTCCTTATCAAGAATAAACACGCAATGGGATTGGCCGCCCAGGCCGTTCACGCCGTGTACCAGACCGGTTTTAGCCTTCTTCGCTTGGAAACCGCCCGCGTCGCCCCGAATCTGCCTGACCACCGCGGCCATACTGTACAGGCCGGCAGCGATAACGGGGTGCCCGGAGAGAAGTCCGCCGGATGCGTTGACTGGCAACCTGCCGTCGATGTTAAACTCTCCCTTTTCAAGGAGTTTTCCGGCCATCGCGTCGTCCACAAGCCCCATTTCTTCAAGCCACATAAGCTCCTGATAAGTAAAAGCATCGTAAAGTTCGGCAACATCTATTTCTTTTTTTGGATCTTGAATTCCGGCCATCGTGTACGCCTTCTTCGCCGCTTCGGTAAGTGCCTTAGCGCGGGAAAGATCCCTGTCGCCGAAAAAGAAGCTATCCGCGCAAAAAGACACGCCCTTTATCCAGACAGGCTTTTGCTTGAACTTTGACGCCACTGACTCGTGGGCGATAATGACCGCCGCGCAACCATCGGATATGGGCGAGCAGTCCAGCTTGTGCAGCGGATCCGCGATCATCTCGGATTCCAGCACATCCTTAACGGTGATCTTCATGGGAAGCTGCGACAAAGGATTCTTCAGCGCGTTGCCATGATTCTTCACGGATACCAATGCCAGTTGCTCAGGTGTAGTCTTGGTGCGGTGCATGTAGGATCTTGCCTGCATGGCGCACGCGGTAACCATATCCATGCCTAGTGCCCGCTCGTAGATGGGATCAAAGGCGGAATTTGTGATAAGGCTCGATACACTCTGGGAACCCTTGGAATGCCCGGTAACCAGGGTGGTCTTGTACGATCCGGAAAGGCTGCGCGTCATGCCGTAGAACGCTCCGTAGGTTCCATCGCCCTCCACACAGGAGACATTCTTGTGGGCCGCGCCACTGGCATCACCTACGGCCATGCAGGAAATCGTCCTGCCATCCCAGAAGTCGCTTGATGTAGTAACTACGTTGTCTATGTCATCTATGGTCATTCCCGCGTCGCTTAGCGCCTTATTCACGGCCTCCCACGCCATGTCGGCGAAAGTTTCCCCGACTTTGCTCTTTTCAATTTTTGTCGTGCCGACGCCGATTATTGCTGCTCTATCCATTTTGTTGGCTCCTAAATTGGTTTGAAATGCGAAATATCGAGGATTGTGCCCTTGCGCCCCTCGGAGAACACCGCCTTTACGCGCATGCCGATTTTCACGTTTTCCGGCTTTATTTCGTCCAGATAATGCAGCAGAGCGGTATCAGCGCCATCGAGTTTTATCAGACCCCAGATGACCGGAACCTTCCTGTCATGCGGGATGGCTGCAAACTGCCGCCTGGCAACCGCAAAGGTAATGACCGTTCCCTCATCAGAAATGTTTACCCACTGTGTGTTCTCGGTAAAGCAAGAGGGGCAGACCTTGCGCGGAGGCAGAAATACTTTGTTGCATGCCGCGCATTTCGTTCCCGTTATTTTCTTTTCATCCCGCAGTGTTAAATAAAATTTACTCGCCGTGTCACCTGCCCACCACGAATACGGGACGTTGATCTTGCTTTTGTAAACCATCGGCTCAATGCCTTGAAATTGATCGGACATGATTATTCTCCTATGTATTATCTCCCTATGATATACCGGTTCGGATCCACTTCCTCACGGAGAATGCGCAGCTCGTTTGCGTGTGGCGGATCGGTATCGGTGATCTTATCTGCCCAGAGAAGCTCAAAGCCGCAGTTTTCCTGGATATCCTTCCGGGTATAGCCCGGGTTGACGTTGAGTACCTTCATCCGTTTGGATTCTTCTTCAAAGCCCATGATCGCCATGTTCGTGATGATTCGGTAAGGGCCGGTATTTTTGGGGAGGCCCGCCTCGTAGCGAGAGTTGCCGCCTGTCAGGTAGCCCGGCGATGTGATGAAATTTATCTTTTCCGTGAAGCGCTTTGCGTCCTGCGGCGTCATCATCATGGTTCTCCAGCACAGTGAGGCCAGGTCATTGGCTCCGCCCGATCCGGGGAAGCGCACCTTCGGTTTGGCATGGTTGTCGCCGACCATGGTGGAGTTGATGTTTCCGTACATGTCGATCTGTGCTCCGCCCAGAAAGGTGTAGTCCACCATCCCGCGCTGACATGTTTCCATGATTTCGGGCATGGAGCTGGCAAGGATTGCCCGGTAGAACGTACGCGAATCGCCTACGGAAATAGGCATTGCGGGTAATATCGGGGCGACACCGCCTGCTTCAAACATAATGGTTAGGTTGGGTGAATGAGTCTTTTGCGCGAGCATAGCGGCAGCGCAGGGGGCGCCTGTGCCCACGACAACTGTAGCGCCGTCCTCAAGGTTTCGGGCGGCGATGCATATCATTAATTCCATTGGATTATAGTCTGCCATAGTAGTTCTCCTTATTTCTTATCAGTGAGGTGTTCAATGGCGCGAAGCTTGATCATTCGCTCGATGCCGCCGTTGAGGTTAAGGTATTCATAGAAATTCTTTGTGTCCAGTACCTGTTTCTTGAAGAACTTCTTGAATTCTCCGGGATCCTTTTCCACGTTCAGCCATTGCTTAATATATTCCTCATCGGAAAAATACTCGTAGGGCATGTTGCCGGGATAACTTCCATAGGGAACTTCAACGACGGCATCAACGCACCAGAAGGGAATGAAGGTAGCGTGAGGCTGACGTCGAATTTCCTCGTTGGGTATAATCCGCTCGGTGGTGAGCACTACCCGCTTGGCGGCCTTGGCCAGATCTTGATCGGATACGGATGCGCCGTAAACATGGGCGTTGCCGTAGACGTCGCATTCATGGACGTGAATTGCTGCAAAGTCTGGGTAAAGCGCGGGGTGTGCCGCGTATTTCTGCCCGGTGAAGGGGCAGAGTATCTCTTTTGCCGCGCTGTACTTGAATGTATCGGTACCCATGATGTTACGCGCCGGCAGGAACGAGAGTCCCATTGCCGCCGCCTTGATTCTCCAGGAAAGGGTCGCGTTGGTCCATTCCGTTAGTTTGATATTACCGCTTTCCACAGCGCGTCTGGCGTTTGGGGAAAGTCCGCGTGCTTCCAACCCGATAATGTAGGCCACATCAAGTCTGTCAATGCACTCGCCTGCTATCAGTATCTGGAAGTCGTGCGTCGCTGTATGGCCGGCAAACCCCAGTTTTTTCTTTCCCTGCCTGACGATCTCATGCAGGATGGCGGTGGGAATGCGGTTTGCCCCGAACCCGCCGATGGTTATATAGTCGCCGTCGTTGACCATTGTTTTTACTGCTTCTTCGGCAGTGGTGACTTTGTTCACCATTGCGCGTGATTTGTGCCGAAAAAACTCTCTGGCTTTATCGGCATCAGGGTCAGAAAATAATTCATTCTGACCTTGATTTAATTCAACTGCCTTGTTCATCATGGATCTCCTTTATACTCCTGAATATTATTTTGCTTTAACTTATGCTTGCACAAGTTTTCTCGAATCATTTTTTTGCGTAAAGCTCGTCCACAGCCTCTTTCCCATACATATCGTCAATGAGGTCATTGTACTTTTGGAGCACCACTTTGCGCTTGAGTTTCAGGGACGGTGTTAGTTCGCCGCCTTCCTGCGAAAAATCGGCTTTGACGATCCTGATTTTAATGATGTTTTCGAACGATCCAAGGTGTTTGTTACGCTCATCTACGTGCTTCTGCACAATATCGATAAATTTCTGGTTTTCCAAAAGCTCCACCGGGTTATTGAAGGTTATGCCTTCCTCTTTGGCAAGCGCAGCGGCTTCTTCAGGATTGATGTTGCACAAGCCGGTGAGATACTTCTTCCTTTCACCGATGACGATAAACTGGGTGAAAAGCGGATCGGATTTAAACATGTTCTCAATCTTCTGCGGCGCGATGTTTTTGCCACCCGAGGTGATGATGAGATCTTTCTTCCTGTCCGTGATGAGCAAATTGCCCTCTTCATCAAACATGCCGATATCGCCGGACATGAAATAGCCATCGGGCGTGAAGGCATCACGAGTCTCGTCCGGCAGTTTCCAGTAGCCTTTGATCACGTTGCCGCCCTTTAATAAAATCTCGCCGTCATCGGCTATCTTGATATCCATACCGGGTATCGGTTTGCCGGTGGTCCCTATCCTGTAATCAGCCAGTGACTGCATCGTCGCCGGTGCCGTGGCCTCCGTCATGCCATATCCCTGAATGACTGTGATGCCGGCAGCGTTAAAGAAGCGAATGATCTCTTCGGCTGTGGGGGCGCCGGATGCCGTCATCCAGGTAACCCTTCCGCCAAGCTTATTCTGCAGCTTTTTGAATATGATCGCATAGGCGATTTTGTATTTCAGTTTAAGGAAAAGCGGGATGCGCCTGTGTTTTTCGCGGCGCTCGCTTATACGATCGCCCACTTTTTGCCCCCAGGCAAAAATCTTCTGTTTGAAAGGGGATTGCTCTTTGACCTGCGCCATTATTTTCTGGTACACCTTTTCGCAAACTCTTGGCACTGCCAGGATCATGGTGGGACGCTTCTCTTCAAAATCTGCCAGCAGCGTTTCAATGCTCTCCGCGTAGGATGCCGTGATGCCGCAGTACATGCCGTAGAAATGTCCCGCGATCCGTTCAAACACATGTGAGAGCGGAAGGAAGGGAACCGTGCAGTCTTTATCAGATGCAAAAGGTGGGCGGATGGCGTCCAGGGACTTAACCACCCAGAAAATATTCCCGTGGGTTATCATCGCTCCTTTGGGCAATCCGGTGGTGCCTGATGTATAAACGATGGTGGCAAGGTCATCAACAGTTACTTCCTGTGAAAGTTTTTCAAAGAGCGTAGGATCTTCGGCGTGCTTTTTGTGTCCCAGTTTCAGAAGTTCCTTGAAACTCATGACTTTGGGATGACCTACGGCATCCTTTTCTTCCATGACGATTATCTTTTCCAGGCAGGGGCACTTGTCCACTATCTCCAGCACCTTTTTGAGCTGGTTTTTATTTTCGGGCACAATGACCTTCGATTCGGAATTATTAAGAATATACTCGATTTCTTCAGGAGCAAGTGTTGGGTACACCGGGATTACACAGACGCCGATTCCCAATGAGCCCATATCGGTATAAAGCCATTCCAGCCTGTTTTCAGAAAGAAGGGAAACCATGTTCCCCTTACGAACTCCCAGTGACCACAGACCAAGGCCTACGGCTCGCGCCCGGTCGTAATATTCATTCCAGGTAGTGCCGTGCCACACGCCTCCCATCTTTTTTTCGATGGCCAGACGATCCCCGTACTTATGAACGCGGTTATGAAAAACATCGTTCATGGTTTTTTCTGATAATTCCATCACGCATCCCCCCCAAGTTTGCACTATCTCTTCTTAAGACCCATGATCAGTCTGGCTTCATCCGTCGTAGCCACCGGACGTCCGGTGTTGTTAGCAATTGATACCGCCACTTCCACCAACTCATAACTTCCTTTAGCCAGATCGCCATTGGGCATTTTTATATTATCTTCCAAACCTACACGCATATGTCCGCCCAGCAGGCATGATTGCATGATGCAGGGGAACTCGTCGGTGCCGACGCCGCAAGTAGTAAAGTTAGCCTTTGCCGGCAGCGCGTTCATCATGGCAATAAAAGACTCTGCCCGGAACTGCTGACCACCTGCGACTCCCCAGACGAAGTTAAAGTTAATCGGATCAGTGAAGAAGCCCTGCTTGCCTATGAGGAGGGCATTGTCAAGCCCGCCCATATCATAGCATTCGATTTCCGGTTTAACTCCGTTTTCTTCCATGGCTTTGCCGAAATCCTGCAACATGGTGAAGGTATTTTCAAACACGTAATCGATAAATACCTTCCCTGTTTTGCGGTCAACGATGCCGAAGTTCATCGTGTTGGTATTCAGCGATGCCATTTCGGGTTTGATTGCCAATATCTGGGATAACCGCTGTTCTGCTGTTTTGCCCATGCCAACAGCGGAGGTCAGGTTCACGATAAGTTCCGGACATTTCTGTCTGATGGCGTCATAGGTGGCACGGATCCGCTCGTGCTCGTGAGTTGCCATTCCACCTTCTTCGCGAGCATGGACGTGCACCATCGCCGCACCGGCTTTCCAGCATTTATAGGCTTCTTCAGCAAATTCAGCCGGAGTATATGGAACACTGGGAATCTGATTCTTCATGGTCGCCGCGCCTGAAAGCGCAGCGGTAATTATTACTGGTTTAGACATATCGGGTTTTCCTCCTTTTCTTTTTTCCTGTGTTTCCGGTTCATCTTCCGGTGTCCATTGCTTTCTTCCGGTACCGGGCGTTACTGATACTCTCGTCCCGGCAACCGCCGGTTTGAAATGATCAATGTCAAGAATGGTATTCGTCGTTTCTTTGGCAAATACCGCCTCTACCTTCATCCCTATCTTCACATCTTCTATTTTGCACTCTTCAAGAATATGCATGAAGGGCGTATCCGCGCCTTCGAGTTTGATCAGAGCAAGGACAAATGGCGCTTTACGCGGCAGATGCTTGTCGTCATAGCGCACTACCGTGAAGTTTTCCACCGTGCCGCTATTGCTGATGTCAACCCAATTATCACGGATGTCGGTAAAGTCCTTATCGCATACCTGCCGGGGTGGCAGATAGACCACATTACAGGTAGGACATTTTACTCCCATAATTTTCTTCTGATCTCGGATGGTTGTGATGAACTTGCTGCCCACCCGGCCGGCGAAGTAAGTATAAGGGAGCGCCATCCTGCCTTCAACTACATAGCTGTCTTCAAAACCTTTCATTTGCTTTGTTGTCATATACCTACTCCTTACTCATCTATCTCAAAATATTTAATGTCCCAGATATCACCGATCCGGTTTTCTTCCCAGACGGGGCGGACGCGGGTACCCTTCTTCTCATTCCAGCCATTCTGAATTTTTTCCAACTGATCCTTTCGTATAAAGTGGGGCAGGGTCTCATTGCCTTTGCAGCCATCCAGAAGGATATTAACTGACCCGTACGGGGTTTCTCTGGCTACACCCGTCAGCGGATCCGGCATGGCGAAGTACACAAGATCCATATAGCGGACTTCGCCCTTTGGCCCTACTTCCACGAAATCAGCGGCGCGCACCCGGCATTCGGCGCACACTTCCCGCGGCGGCAATTGCAGACGACCGCACGTGGGACATTTGTTCGCGAATATTTTTTTATCTTTCAGTCCCTTGAGGAATTTGCCCATGATGGGACCGGTGGAAAACTTCTGATTGACTGAGATGGTTTTCTTCAGCACAAGGAGTTCCTGTTCCTGGACGTTGCCTCCCATCGGATCCTTGTATTTTTCAAACAGGGTGGGCCATTTTGAAGCCATCATGTTGATATCGCCCTTGGCTGCCGCCTTGCCTGCAGCCAGAATGCTTTGCGCATCAATTTTGCCCAGGATGAAATCAACATAATCCCTGGCATCGTTGAATTCCAGCGTAACTGTCGGCTTGCCCTCGATTGTCGTTGTGACTGTGCAGACCTTATTCTTGATAAAGACGGTCCATTTGCCACCTTCTGGTCCGCCTAGATCGAAGGCAAAAGATGCATCGAGCCCTTCGGCCTCTTTGGTCTTGAAGCGTGGCTCAATCGTCGCGAACATGTCGGCTAGATATTCTTTAACTGTCATTTCCTTCCTGGCGATGACGAACTTGCGGAAAAGCTTGCCGGTTTTTCCGAAGGCGCCCATGTCGCCTTCAACCTTGACTTTGCCGCTCATAAAGGCGTTGGTGGCGTCAACTTTGCCGGTATTTACCCCGACAAAAGTTTCGCCGTCAGCCTTCATGGTCGAGATGCAGCCGGACAGGTCGTCGGTTTTCTCCAGCTTCATTTCATTATTCTTTACCGTCAGTTTCCATTTGCCTTCATCCTGAATGTCGTAGCCGAAAACAGCATCGACATCCTTGGCGCCTTCGATCCGGAAACGATCTTTCATCGTGTTGAATATATCTTCTACTTTTACTTCCCAGTATTCTGCCATGATTTGCCTCCTACCATTTAATTTCCTTTTCAAGCATTGTCATCACGGTCCACATGGTACCGCCGAACCCTGACGCGAGAGCGTGATTGACCGGGGTCGGTATTTGGTGCGGACCGGCATTGCCGCGCACTTGCAGAGCTGCCTCGGCCACCCGAATAAGCGCGGTTGCGCCAATCGGGTTCGACCCGATAACGCCGCCGGACGGGTTGACAGGCAACTTGCCGCCGATCATTATCTCCTTATCTTCAACAAGTTTAATGTGTGCATCGCCTTTCAGCGCGAAGAAATCCCGAAGCCAATCAATGCCCCACCAGGATGCCGGATCGTACATTTCGAAAACATCAAAGTAGTTCAGCGGGTCTTTGATGCCATTGCGCTTAAAGAGCTGTTCGGCCGCGAATTTATGTGTCTTAACAACAGGCACACTCTTGTCGTAGCCGAATATATTAAATGTCTCTTCCTTGTGGACGGTGATGTGATCCCTTATCCAAACCGGTGTTTTGGCAAGCTCTTTGGCTTTTTTCTCGCAGGCAAAGATGACACAGCAAGCGCCGTCTGACTGTGAGCACATTTCGATGAGCTTTAGTTCACCGACGAGTTTCGGTGATGTCCGGATGAGATCATCAATCTGACTGAAATCAAGCCCGAATGCCCTGTGCGCATTGGGATTGAGGCTGGCATGCTTATCCATGATGATACGGTAAGTCATCGAAGCCCTGTTTGCGCGGTCCAGTCCGAATTCCCGTTCGACATCATAGGCAGACGATCCGGTCAGCGCCCCTGCCTGTATCTTGCGAAACCAGAGTGGATCCGCCATATTTGTGATACCGCCGGTTGTGTTGCCTTCCTGAAGTTTCTCAAAACCGATGGCCATTACGATATCGTACATTCCCGATGCCGCCAGGTTGTCCGACGCGCATGACAGAGTCGCACCAACGGTTCCGCCGGTTGTAATCCTGATGCAGTCTTTACCATAGGCTCCGGTTCCCAGCACGTGCCAGAGGTCCGGCGCGTGCACCATTTCAAAGAGCTCCATGTTGCCGTGAACGACACAATCGATGTCCTTCATGGTCAGGTTCGCGTCTTTTAGCGCCAGACTGACTGCTTCATGGATCAATTCAGGCTGGTTGACATCTTCACGATGGCTGGAATGCTTAGTTTGTCCGATGCCTATTATTCCAACGTTTCTGTTTTTCTTATGTGCCATTGTTCAACCTCCATCCCCTTCCATTACTATAACGGCCTGATGCTGCCCGGCCCCGCCGGTTGCCGCCTGGGCAACTGCCCGCTTCGCGCCTTTGACCTGGCGATCTCCTGCCTGATTGGACAGGTGGTAGTAGCACTCAATGGCTCTTGCCGCTCCTCCGAGAAGGAGCGGATTGCCGTTGAGCTGTCCACCGGAAAGATTCACATTGAATTTATCCATGCCGCCATCGTCAATCCATTTTCCGCCCTTACCTTCATCGGCAATGCCTACGCCCTCAGCCCACATCGGGAGTTGATACGCGGCATGGTCGCTTAGTTCAAAAAGCTGAATATCTTTTTTGGGATCTTTAATGCCGGCTTTGGTGTATGCCCGTTTTGCGGCATTTTTAAGTGAAAAATTTGAGGTAATGTCCTTGTCTCCAAGAAAATACGTGTCCATGCAGCTTCCGTAGCCGGTAATCCACACGGGTTTTTTCGTGAACTCTTTGGCCCGTTCTTCACTGCACAGCAACATTCCGTAAGCCCAATCAGTGACGGGATAAACGTGGAGTTCCCGCAGTGGATCAGAATACATCGGTGACTTTAGCACTTCTTTTTCCGTGAGGATTTTGTTTTCGCGGCCGTAGGGGTTCTTTTTTCCGTTTTTCCGGGAACGCACCACAACTTGGGCCAGGTGCTCGTCGGTCACTTTCGATTTTTCCATATACGCCCGTGCCTGCATCGCATCCACATTGTGATAATCCATGCCGAGTGGCCTGCAGTAGAAGGGATCATAGGCGAGGTTGGAAATCATCCTCCGGCTTTCTCCCTGCGATTCTTTGCAATGCCCCATGAAAAGTATCACGTCGTCATGGCCGGACATTATGCACGCCATCGCGTAACCCAGACCGTTGATGCTTTCCTGCGCCATCTTTTCTTCGCCACGGAAGTGAGCGCCCACAACATCGGTCATACCATTGTTGGAAATTGTGCGTGCGTCGAACATATCATCCGAGCAGGTGATGATTGTCCGGATGCCCTTTTCCATGTCAAAGGTCACCTTGGTCTGCTTCATTATTGATTCAAAGCATTCCAGCAACATGTTCTGAAAACGTAAATAATGATAATTTGGATCGTTCTTTATCTGCGCGACGGCGCAGACGGCAATTTTTTTAGCCATTACCATTCCTCCTATTGAATGTGACTTTACAAAGGATCATAATATTTCCTCCTTGTTAAATGTAGCAGTTCCAGCATTTCCCCTGCTTTACCGCCTGGATTATGGAATCTTTCTCCCGGTTGGTGTCCATTTCAATCCATGCCCTGCCGATGCCTCCAAGCGTGTGCGAGTCATCCGATGCTATTTTGGGATGTGCAATATTTAGCGATTCAAAAACCATATCCCGAAATCCCTTCTTCGTTATTTCCACCGCGTCCAGGGGATACATTTTTTCGAGTTCTTTAAGCCTTAACAGCAACTGCTCCGGGGTAAAATCATATTCGCCGATGTGGTTGAATATGTGGAGCACCTCTTTGTCGCCCTCGATTTTTGAAACATGAATGTATCCATTTACAAAGACCGTCAGCTCAATGCCATAAAAAATAATCATGTTTGTTTTTACCTGCCCGCATATTTCCCGATAGTTGGGTTTCAGCAGGTAATCATGATCCGCAAAAGCTATAAAATCATATCCTTTTGATTCGTACGCATCGGCCACTTCCTGGGGAGACAATTTACCATCCGAACAAGTTGTGTGTGTATGTAAGCAACCTTTTAACAGCATATATATCGAATGAACATTAGCAGCACCCCGGATTAGATCGTCCTCATGATTTTGATTGGACGGTCAACCAACTATATAGTTCATTAATCCCGCCACAAATTATTGTCAAGAAAAAAGTTTAGTTTTTGAAAAATAAATCGGGCAGAAATTGATTTTCCGGTAAAATCAATAATTTATACCAAGTATAATTTAGTACACTGTTCCCGGAATATCTTTGAACTTGGCTGGACAGGACGGATAGAATCCTCTAACACGCTTTCCGGGCTTATTTTTTTACCGGAGTCGGCTGTTTTGGGGGAGCATTCACCGGTACCTTCGTAACGCTTTTGGCATTATTTAATTCTTCCGCTCGAGCCTTTTCCGCTTTCTTCCGTTCGGCATTTGCTTTGAGCTGTGCTTCTTGCCTCTCCTTGGCCAACTTGTCAGCCTGCGCCTGCTGTGCCGGGTTTAGGGACGGTTGGGTCGTTTTCGGCTTCGGACCGAGCTGCTTGCCGGGATCGAATTGTGCCATGCCCGGCAAAGCGAGCATGACCATGGCTGCCAGAACCGCAACCGTGAGAACTACTGTCAATAACTTCTTCATGAATTATGCCTCCTTGTTTATTTGATCAAATTCAGCCCATCTTCGCGGCAGTTCAAACCAGAACGTGCTTCCTTTGCCCTCGTCGCTTTCCAACCCGATTTGGCCACCATGGGCTTCTACGGCCAACTTGCAGAACGTCAGGCCAATACCTGTCGAACGCCCTTGACCTTTTTTCCGCGCTGCCACCTGGCAGAATTTGTCAAAGACCTTTGCCTGAAATTCCAGGGGGATTCCAGGGCCGTTATCCACAACCGATACGCATATTTTGTTATCAGCCACTCCCTCAATGCGGAGAGTAATTATACCTTTATTCTTGTCGGTGAATTTGATTGCGTTGACGAGAAGGTTCTGAAGGATGCGCCGAATCAGATTCGCGTCGCCTGAAAGCGCCTCGATTTCCCCGGGCGGTGTCAGGGTAATCCTGCGGGAGTCCTGGAGCGGCGCGACCATGGAAATTGTTTCCCTGACCAGACTACTCATGTCCACCGCCGAATAATTCAGAATTATCTGTCCTGCTTCCATTTTGTTTATGTCCAGCAGGGTAGAGACCATCTCCATGATCGCATTGGTGGAACTCAAGGCATCACCAATGCAAGCAGCAACGCGCTCAGGAAGAGCGGCGGCTTGCGCCATTTCCAGGTTGCCCAAGACTACTGCCAGCGGCGAGCGCATGTCGTGGACGACCATGTGCACCAGATTGTCGCGCTGTATCTCCAATTCGCGGAGGTTGTCGTATGATTTCTGGAGTTCTTGTTTGTTGCGGCGGAGTTCCAGATGGTTGTTCACACGTGCTTTGAGGATGGCGGGGTTGAAGGGTTTAGTAATGTAATCGGTGGCGCCCAGCGTCAGCCCACTCGCCTCATCGTCATCCTCATCCAGGGCAGAAAGAAAGATTATCGGAATGTCGCGCGTGGACGGATCACCCTTCAGTTGGCGGCAGACTTCGAAGCCGTCCATGCCCGGCATCATGATGTCCAGAAGGATAAGATCGGGCAGGGTTTCTTTTGCGCTTTTCAAGGCGGCAGCCCCGTCGGTGTCTACGCACACAGTATAGTCCTTGCCCAGTGCCTCAACCAGGATATGGATATTAGTCGCAGAGTCATCCACCACCAGCAGGGTTGGTCTTGTCTTAGTCATTGTCTCTTTCCTCCATTTTTCATTACATTCAAGGGTTGCCGTATTCTCTGTAGGCCTTGGTCACTCGTGTGCCCTTTAGGGTAGAGCCGGCGATATAACTTTCTCAAGAAGCTCAAGGGCATCCATCATGCGGTAGTTCGCAATCAGGCGGTTTAACTCCAGCAGAGCAACCTCGTGGTTGTCGGGCCACCGACTTTGCAACAACGTGTCCAGAATTTCCTGACAGGGCAGGGGCTCTTTATTTTTCAAGAACACCTTCAGTCTCTCCATCTCTAATTGCAACTGGGCCATCTCTCCCGGCGGCCCCTCCGCTTTGGCAGGTTCTGCATCCGGATGCCGCACAAGAACGCTGCCAATGGACGTGATCAGTGCCTCGTGACGGTCTGTGAACAGGCGCAGGGGCTCTCCCAGTGAAAAGGGGACGCTATTTTCTGCTTTCTGCAAGGACTTTTCCAATTCCGCGGCAGCGGCTGCAAGCTTCTTCCCGCCAAGATTTCCGGCAATCCCCCGGATGGCGTGGACCCGGTGAAGCGCTTCTTCTCGTCGTTCCAGACGCAGATCCTGCAGCAGTTGCTCAGGCGCATCCCCGTACCCGGCGATAAAATCGCGCAGAAGCTTCAGATAGAGCTTGGATTTGCCACCCAAACGGTTTAGTCCTTCTTCCACATCCAGACTCTGCGCTGTCATATCCGGGTCTATAGCAAATTCCGGCTTATGGAATACGTGCTTACTTCGGGGCAGCCATTGCCGCAGCGCCTCGCTTAGCGCGTCGGAAGTAATCGGCTTGGTGAGATGATCGCTCATGCCGGCGGCCAGACTTTTTTCCCGATCTCCGGCCAAGGCGTAAGCCGTCATGGCTAGGATAGGCAGACTTTCAACACTCTTTCTGCCCAGATTGCGAATCTCGCGTGTGGCCGCAAGCCCATCCATCTCGGGCATTTCGATGTCCATAAACAGGATGTCGTAGTCCTGCGCGCGGATCAACTCCAGAGCCTCCCGACCGTTTTTTGCGATGTCCGCCTCGATACCTGCCTGTTGCAGCAGCTCGACAATAATCTCCCGGTTAATCTCGAGATCCTCCGCCACCAACGCACGGACACCGGAAAATTGCTCCCGGCGCAATACCGGATTAATAGGCAAAACCGCCACTAGTGTTTCCGTAGAGATGGGGTAGGAAAGAACAACCGTAAAGATGCTTCCCTTGCCGGGTGTGCTTTCCACCTGGATCGTCCCTTGCCGCATTTCGATCAATTGCTTGCTTATCGCCAGCCCCAGTCCGCTTCCCCCGAAGCGACGGGTTGTGGAGGAGTCGGCCTGCGAAAATACCTGAAACAACAGCGGCAACTCCTCTTTGGTCATACCGATGCCCGTGTCCCGCACTGAAATCTCCAGTTCCACATCCGCAGCGCTTTGCCTGCGTACTCTGACCGCAAGCTCGATTTTACCTGCCGCCGTGAACTTGACGGCATTGGCCACCAGATTGCTAATTACCTGAGTCAGTTGATGGGGGCCGCCCAGGACAGCGGCGGGAAGCGCTGGATCAATTGTGCTGGACAGAGAAATCCCTTTTTCTCTTGCTCGCTGATCGAAGATATTCAACACTTTAGCAATCACTTTTTCTACGGAGAAAGGGATGTTTTCCATGGTTATCTTTCCGGACTCGATCTTCGAATAATCCAGGATATCGTTGAGGAGGGCAAGCAGCGTTTCGCCACTCGTATTGATCCTCTCCGTGTAGTGGCGCTGCTTGTCGGTTAGGGGCGTCTCCAAAAGTAATCCCGTCATGCCGATAAGCGCGCTTAATGGCGTCCGAATCTCATGGCTCATGTTGGCAAGAAACCTGCTCTTGACCAGAGTTGCCTCCTTGGCCTGTATCATGGCCTTTTCCATTTGGAAATTCACGGCGGTCATTTTACTTTCCGTCAGCTTGCGGTCGGTGATGTCGCGATCTGTGCCTTGATATCCTTGAAATTCCCCACTGCTATCATAGAAGGGCAGACCGCTGGTTTCAATGACAACAGGATGTCCATCTTTATGAAGGTTGACATTTTCTAAATTGATAATGGGTTTGCGTTCCGCCGTAAGGGACCTAAAAATTTCCGAGACGCGTTTCGCTTCCGCAGCCGGCATCAGTGAAAACGCTGTTTTGCCAAGAACTTCTTTCTGTTCGTAGCCGAGGATGTCTTTGATCCGCGGACTGACGTAGGTGTAATTTCCCTGGGGATCAACCGTCCAGATCATGTCATACAATGTATCAACCAAGCTCTGTAATCTTTGCCGGCTCTTCCACAGCGAATCTTCCATCCGCTTGCGGGCGGTGATGTCGCGGGCAGCAGCGTAAATGCCAATGATTTTGTCTTGTTCATTTCGGTACACCGAAGCGTTATAGATCACGTCGGTAGTCACGCCAGATGTATGGCAAATGGTAAGAGGGTAGTCAATGATTTTCCCTCGAGAAAATGTCTCATTGCATGCGGCACGCGCCATTTCCGGTTCCGTGAAGTAAGTCGAGAAGTCACTTCCGATGAGCTCTGACCGGGTTAAGCCGGTGATTTTCTCAGTGGCTGCGTTAACGTCGGTGATTTGCCCTGTGTTGCTGATGGTGGCCAGCGGATCGATGCTGGCTTCTATGAGAGTGCGTGAATAATGCGAAGCTGCTCTTCTTTGTTCGATTTCCTGCCGAAGTTGCGCGGTTTGCTGCAACACCTGCTGTTCCAGCTCGTCACTGGCTTTCAGAATGGCTTGTTCCGCCCGCTTGCGGTCGGTGATATCGCTCAGGAAATTAAGAGTGGCTGCGCTACCCTTCCATTCTATCAAGACGGCATTCAACTCTACCCATCTGAAGCTGCCATTTTTATGGATAATCCGGAAAGAATATATGTGAGAGAGCTCCTCACCCATCATTCGCCTTGCATACCTGCCGGCTATCATTTCCTGATCATCCGGATGAATGAATTCAATAAATGTGCTATGTGCGTAGTCCTCAGTGGAATAGCCGCTAATAGTAGTGGTCATCGGATTTGTAAATACTACCTTACCATCCTGAACCACAAAAATGGCCTCGTTGGCATTATCGAAGATATTCCGGTATCGCTCTTCGCTCTTCCTCAACTCATGTGCCGCCCTCTTGCTGGAAGTGATGTCGCTAAAGGTGATGCGGAGTTCGGATCCGACCGCTTGCCCTGCCAGCACTGAGCCAGTCGAATAATCCTGCACGTTGGTGGCCTCCAAATGCGCCCAGAACGTCGTGCCGCCTTTTTTCACCAGTCGCATCTCCCACGATTGTGGCGCGTCCGTTTCCCAGAGATTCTTGCGGTGCCGATAGTAGGTATCCTGATCATCTTGAATTATAAACCGGGTCAAGAGCTGCCTGAGAAGCGACTTTTTTGTCATGCCCAGCAAATTAGCGGCAGTCAGGTTGGCATTTTGAATCAGCCCTTTTTCGTTCAAGGTGAGATAGCCTACAGGCGCCATATCGTAGAGATCAAAATAGCGCGCCCGTTCGGCGGTCAGTTCAGCCTGCGTCTGGCGTAGCAGCTCATTCTGCATATCCAGCTCAATCTGATGTACCCGCAGTTCATGGAGCGTTTGCCGTATTTCTTTGGGCGACATCGCCGACATGTTTTCTGGCGATACGACCTTTTTTCCCCGGGCGATACCTTCGGCTTTCTTGCGCAATTTATCGGAATTGGCTGCTGATTCGACTATCTTGCTCTCTTTTTTCATGTCGATCTCACATTTTTGTTCATCGTTTGGAAGGAAGTATAGGGAAGCCACGCTTGCCTGTCAAGGAAATATCTCATTACGAATTGCGTCAAATAAAAT
>SESG01010123.1_pt1 | contig 23424 bp, 31 predicted proteins | sample 3171421 | NCBI WGS metagenome assembly SESG01 (sample SAMN10866946, study PRJNA518727) | freshwater metagenome | biome: subpolar coniferous forest; feature: holomictic lake; material: water; isolation source: holomictic Lake 227, 6 m and 8 m depth | place: Canada: near Kenora, Ontario | collected...
GATGGTAATCTACTCCAACAAACAGGAGAGCTTAAAGCTAAAGTGTTTGTACTTTCAAATGATGGTAAATCATTGATGCCTTGCACATCTGCTAAAGCAAGAAAACTGCTGAAAAGCGGTAAAGCTAAAGTTGTAAAACTTTATCCGTTCACTATCAGATTAAACTTTGATTGTGAAAACAAAACTCAGGACATCAGCATGGGCATTGATGCAGGCTATGCTAATATCGGATTTAGCTGCATCACAAAAAAATCAGAATTAGTAAGCGGTACAATTATCCTCGACAACAAAACAAGTACAAGGCTGACCGAAAGAGCAATGTATCGCAGGGGAAGGAGAAACAAATTGTGGTACAGAGAGCCGAGATTCAATAACAGAACAAAAAAGGAAGGTTGGTTGCCTCCGAGCGTACAGCGCAGGTATGACGCTCATCTGAAAATAATCAATCTGATGAAGTCGTTACTACCTATTACAAGCATCATCATCGAGACAGCTAACTTCGATATTCAAAAAATTGAAAACGAAGCTATCGAAGGAGCAGGATACCAACAGGGAGATATGCTCGGCTATCAGAATATGAGAAGTTATTTAATGGCAAGGGAAAAAGGAATCTGTCAGTTATGCGGTAAAGAATTTGGTAAAGGAGACCCATCACATATTCATCATATCATCGAACGTGCGAATGGCGGAACGGACAGAGCGAAGAACCTTGCTATACTACATGAAAAGTGTCATACAGCTTTGCACAAAAAAGGCTTAAAACTGACACCGAATAAAACATATAAACCGAATACGTTTATGTCAATTATTCGTAACAGATTTTGGCAGGATGTTCAGAATCTGAATGTAACTTACGGATATAAAACATTTACGAAAAGAATTGAACTTGGTTTGGAGAAAACACATTACACAGATGCTTTTGTAATCGCAGGCGGCGATAATCAAACGAGATGTAAGCCTATGGAGATAAAGCAGAAGCATCAACATAACAGGGTCTTGCAATTGAACCGTAAAGGCTTTGCTCCATCCATCAGAAAACAGCGGTATAAAATACAGCCAAAGGATTTAGTTTGGATAAACGGTAAAAAGGAAATAGCAACAGGAGTTCACAATAAGGGAGCGTCTGTTATAATTCAAAGTAACAAGAAATCCTATTCAATCAAACACGTAGAAAAAATATATAATTTTGGGACATTTGCACACAATTAAAATAAACATTAAAAACGAAATTCAATCCCCTGCCTAAAGGCGCAAGTGATAGGGGTTTTCTTGTGAAAAACTCGTAATTTTTAAAAATAAAATATGGAAACAGTAATGCAGATTTCAAACCCTAAAGTTCACACAGTTGAAGAAGTTAGAGGTAGTGAAAAATTAATGTCACAGATGAGAGTTGGAGCACTGATTCCTATTTTCAACAAAGGAGAAAAGAAAGCATTCGGTTTTATAAAAACTCCCGAAGATGTAGACCCTCGTGGTGATGTAAAAGCTATTAAGAATAAAAATGGTAAAATATTTATTATGGACGCAGGATATTATAAGGATGGTGGCAGTGTTGGCGAAGTAAAAGGAATAAAAAATTTCCTTTTTGCTGACGGCTCAAAGTTTATTGTAAAATTTGTTTATGATAAAGACGGCAATTTGCATCCTGAATTACAGGATACCGTTCAGCAGGATAGTACCGTATCTATACTTCGTGGAGATAAGAGCCTCGCCGAGAAAGCTCTTGATAAAGCCAAAGAATCGGGTCTTAATTTTGAACAGGCTTTGAGCAGGTTGATTAAAAATGGTGTGTTTAAAAAAATATATGAACAAGGCGGGATGCTCGAAACCCGTGAAGGCCGATATGTTCGCATAGAGCCAATGAAAAACGGATTAAAGGTTTCGTTGACTGAGGAAGGTATTGAAGAAGCAAAAGAAAAAGGTAGCACAGAAATGGGGTTTTGGGATTTGTTCGAGGATATTGAAGTGAACTCGGAGTGGAAATACATCTACAATATCGGTGAGGTAGGTCTCGGTATGTCCAATGCTCCTGCATTTATATTCGGATACAATATTGACGATTTAGGAGTGATTACTGATGAAGGTCGTGACGACAGCGAATTGTACTATTACGACAATTACATGATAAAAGATTTTGTTGAAGTGATGCTAGAAGATGGCTCTGTCATATTTACAAAAGCTCAAAAAAATACCGATAGTGATGAATTTGAAAATGGCGGTGAAATGGATAACGGCGTTATGGGTTTTCGTAAGGGAGGAAATGTACCGCTAATTGCAAAAAAAGTTGCCGAAGTCAACAGGTTGATAGGGTTGGCTTTTGATACAGAGGGAGACCCGCTGCCCGTTGTTGATGAAACAGGCACATGGCAGGCGTGGAATTATTACAATCCGATTAAATACAGCAACGGCACACTGCGCATCGAATATAAAGAAGGCAATAAGTTGATTAAGGATACTATTAAGAAATCCGATATGCAACTCGATGGCATTCCCGTGCTTAATCAGATTGCAAAAATGTATCGCAAGGTTCTTAAAAATAACGGCATCTCTTTTGCAAAAGACGATACTGAAAAAGAGAAGATTAATTTTAATGGTTGGTTGATAAAAAACCATCACGTAATGATGGGGCAGAGATGGTACAAATCAAATCGCCCCATTGAAAGGTACGAGCAGATTGATGCAGTAAGATTTAAAGATAGTAGATATGACGAGCTGTACGCCCAATATTTAAAAGAAACAGGCAATAAATTTGCTGATGGCGGAGAGGTTACGCTATTCCAAGATGCAAACGAAAAGCTAAAAGTGGTTTCTGATGAAAATACTATACTGTATCACTTAAAAAAATATTTTGGTTGGAAAAAGGATGTTACAATAGACAGGTTTAATAAATTAGGCACAAAAGAACATGACTCTTTTATAAAATATTTTAAACAGGAGCTGAGTAATAAATTTGCTGATGGCGGCGAAATAAAAAATCAATACGTAAATAAAAGTGCTGAAAAGGTTTGGGATGAATGGACAATAAAACAGAGGGAGCATTTTTTATTAGACCACAGCGAGCTTTTGGATAAAGATAGATTAGAGAATGCTCTCGGGTATTCAAGAATTGTACAGGCAGACAGAAATTATTCACGTTTGACAGATATGACAAAGCGTGTGTTGGCTGCTCATATTGAATCAGGAGAGTATGCCAAAGGCGGAGCTGTCAGCGATGCAAGAGTAGAAGATATTTTGAAGCATTACGTAGCAGCAGCATTGTGGTCTACGACGAATATGGATAATGAAGAAGAGGAGTTTCTTGATGCAAATTATTCTTTCGATGATGTGGATAAAGACACATTAGATTCCATGCGTGATAAAATAAGGAAATTTATCAGCGAAAACGAAGGTGCTATTAAGGAAAGTGGCATGAGTGATGAGCAACTAGGACACGATTTGTGGTTATCAAGTAACGGTCACGGAGCAGGATTTTTTGATAGAGGATATGATGACAAGATTGAAAAACAATTGATGGATGCGGCACACAATATGAAAGGTACTGATTTATATGTTGGCGATGATGGCAAGATTTACGCAATGGGCGTTTATGCTAAAGGTGGGAATATTGATGAATCAAAAAAAAGATTTAAAGTTGTTTTATCGTGTGAGGCATTCCCCGCTAACATGAATGATTATACGCCTGATTTTGAAACCAATGATTTCAAGAAAGCTATTGCGTATGCGAAGAAAAAGAGCACTGAATCTGCACCCCAAAAGCCGAAAGATTTCGAGTATTCTGATTACGATTGGGTAGCAACCGTATTTGACGATGTAGCCAATGTGATAGTTGCCGATTTCGCTAACGGGGAATTGAATTATATGGATGAGATTATTTATCCTCGTGCAGAAAAATATTACAGCGACAAGACCGAGCATCCGTTCGATGAAAAAAACATTGCATCTTATTATTCTGAATCTACAGGAGCTACAGACAACCTGATGGATATTGTGAAAGACAGGAACGGTAACGCAGATGTTGCTAAAGTAGAAGCGCTGTTGGGTAGCGTTCATGGCGAATCTCTCAGCGACGAAGATGAAAGCAATGAGGCCGCCATGCAATTAGCCAATCCCGAATACAAACCAAAGAGCACTATCAGTTACGGAGCTGCGATGGCTATGTATAACAAATGGAAAGATGGATTGGATTTTGCTACAGCGAAAGCGGGTCAGGAAGCCATTAAATTATATTTCGGCAGACCGATAAGAGGTGTTGAAATAAAAGGTGTCCATTTTGCTGATGGAGGTAGCGTCGAAGAATACCCGTTTGATTGGGCTAATATGAATTTCAACGAAAGGGCTGCATTGGCACAGGAAAGTGGATTGCCTAATCCTTCAAAAGTTGCTATCACAGAAATTGGGATGCTTACTCCATCTCAAATATCTGCACTAAGAAACTCTGTGAGAATGAGAGAGGTTATGTTGGATAGAAATTCAGAAGAATATAAAAATTCATTTGATAGGCTAATTAAGACTCATCTTAAAAGTTCTGATAAATTTATAAATGCTATTAGTTTAAAAGCTGATGGTGGAGAAATCAAAAGCAAGATAGCTGCTCTTACCAAAGAGGTTGATGATATAGAAGCTCAATTGGAGTCTAATCCTACATCTGCTTTGCGCATTCAGTTTAAACATAAGACAGAAGAGCTCAATAATCTGATTCGTAAAAGACCTAGAATGGATGAGTTTGCTGATGGAGGTGATACGGACTCCAATAAAATTGTTATTGAAATAAAAGGTGGCGAAATGGATGTTAAAAATTATAACGGACTGTTGGCTGCTGAATTAACAATAATCAGGGGTTTGCAGAAAGGTTACATCGGCATTAAAGGGTCTGACGATTGCAAGGATTTTGTAGTAGCGGAACTTCAAAAGAGAATTGCATTTGAAGGTGACGCAACAGAAGAAAATAAAACGAAAGCATTAAATGTTTTATCATTGCATATACTTTCTAAATCAGTTGGAAGGCAGGGTATTTTTAAAGATGGAGGAACACTCAAAGACCCGCAGATTGCAAAAGAAATCCTAGCTCAGTTAGGCGGAATTGGGAAATTGGTTGCAATGACAGGCGCTCATAACTTCGTTGATTTAGGGAATGGGGTATCGTTTAAAATAAAAAATGCAAAAGCTAACTATATTAAGATTGTGCTTACATCAATGGATGTGTATGATATTGAAATAGGTAGAATAAGAGGTGATAAATATACTATCGTTAAAAAGGTTGATGGCGCTTATGATGATATGCTGAAAAATATAATTGAGGAAGCTACAGGAATGCGCCTGAGCTTATTTGAGAAAGGCGGGCAAACTAATGATAGAGGTAATAAATACAAACCAATACTAAAGCCTGAATGGAAAAAAGATGGGTTCATCGTTCGTGCGAATAAAAAGCAAGGGGAAGAGGGGGTTGATTTAAAAAAAGGAAACACATTGAAGGATGTTGTTCAGGCAGCAAACGAAGCTCATAGGTCAGGGAAGTATTTTCATGTATGGATTGTTACACCTAACACCGTTTTGAGTCATACAGAACAGAATACTTGGAAGGCGCTATATGCCGAAGGCGGCACTGTTAGTGTAAAGTGGCAGGATGTAACGGAGGGTGATAGTGCAAGGGTTGTTGCTGAAAATAAAATGGGTGTCATCCTGAAAGCATACGGAAGAAAGTTCCATCTCAAATTTGTTGATGGTAGCGAGAAAACATACGATGCAGCGGAATTGGAGTTTTTTAAAGATGAGGAGTTTGCTAAAGGAGGACAGATAAAAGAACGTGCTTTTGAAAATTCTAACCTATGGCTGTATGGTGCAGATATGGATACTAACGGCAACAAAGTAGTTAAATTAGGCTTCCCTAACAGGCGGGCTTTCTCGATACAGAGTAACGGTACGCTGCCCGAAACACATCGCCTGCTGAATAAGAAAACTAATCTTTCAGACCTCAATGATGCAGAGCTGCACACGATTGAAAAAGAAGTAGTGGAATACATAAAGGCTTATGGAAGTAAGGAGCAAAAATCGGTACTCAAAACATATTCAGGGTATAAGCATGGCGGAAGCATCGGTGACACTAAGGCAGACGTATGGGAGGAGCTTTTTAAAGAGTACCCTGACATGAAGGAGGAATACAAAAGATACAGCAGGAGCGTTAAGAAGGCCTATAATAAACCTTCCACCTTGAAGAGATACATTAACACGGGAAAGTATAAATTCAAAGAGGGTGGTCAGGTAACATTCATGGATAAGGTCAAGGCAATTGCCAATAGCCTTGTTGGTAAAAAAGTTCCATCAAGGCTCAAAAAGGATTACGGCAAGAAGTTTGATAAAGACGAATCGATTCAGGCAGGCAAGAGAATAGCGGGCAGTATGATTGCCAAGCACAAGGTCTCCTCTTCCGAAAAAAAAAAGCTAACTCGGGAAGATGATAAGGACGACCAAGAAAATAGCATGAAAGTTAACTTAGATATTAGTAACTTTGATGCCGATGGAGATGGAGTCGTAGACGATGTTTCTTAAATATTTTAACAATAATTAAAACAGTTAATCATGAAATGGCAAAAAAAATTAAAAGAATTAAATTTTGAAGAAAAAAATCTTTCAGAACGCCTTAGAAAATTATGTTCTGAATACAGAAAAATGCAGCAGAGTGTTGCTGACGCTACTGCTAAAATGGACGATGACAGTCTGAGTCAGCAGGAAGTGGATAATTTGCAGGATACTATTGACAATCTCGAAAGCGCATTGTCAACAGCAGACGATAAGTTGGTGAAGGATATTGTCTACTACATAGATAATAAGGAAAAGACGGATGCTCGTTTGAAGGAAATGAGAGACAGAAAAGCAAATAAAGGTGCTTCTCCTAAGCCCACGCCGACACCTGCTACTGAGCCTGAGCCGACACCAACGCCGACACCAACGCCTGCTCCTGAGCCTGCGCCGACACCTGCTCCTGAGCCTGAAAAGAAAAAGGGTGTATTAGGATGGATATTGGCAGCGGCAGTTCTTGTGGCATCAGTTGCAATTGGAGCTAAATATATAAATGAAGATTAAATTTTTTAAAAATGGACGAATATCAAAAACAGGCAAACGACTTTGCCAAAAAACACGGCGTAACATTGAAGATTATATCTTCTGAATACGGTAAGCATTTTGGTGACACAGATACCAACAGGCACATCTTCACCTGTGTTCTGAGCAAGGGTGATAAAAAGTATAAATTCAAATTCGGGCAAAGTATTGCTGCGGGAAGTAAAGAGCCTACTATGTATGACGTATTATCTGCTATGCAAAAATACGATGTCGGTTCTTTTGAAAATTTCATCGGAGATTTTGGCTATCCTGTTGATACGGCCAAAGAAAGAGCAGAAGCCAAGCGTATATACAACGCCGTGTGCAAAGAGTATGAAGCGATGGATGCAATGTTTACTTCCGAAGAGTTGGAAGAAATGCAGGAAATAAATTAATGGATAACAGGCACAAAATATTATTAGCGGTGGGCATCACGGCAATTGTAACAGACCTGATACCTACACCTGCTGATTATTTTGTGTTTGAAGCACAGCAACGTAATAATGAAAGGAAGGAGAAAGGGCTAGAGACTCCGAAGCAGTATTGGTGGAACGAGGCGGGATATTATTACTTATACAACCCCATCTACTACGCAGGAGTGTTAGGATTGACGATGCTGCTAGGTAAAGATTTTGATACAAAGGTGTATATCGCATTAGGTGCTCTGAGTGCAGGTTCTTTGTTTTATGTAATTGCTAAAAATATCAAGTCTGATGAAAAATTAAAAATAGCGGGAAAAATTAATTAATTTTATGGTGCGAATGAACGAAGTAAAAAATAAATACAGTATAATCTATTGGGATAAAAAATTCAAAGACAGGGTTTATGTGATTGGTGCAGAAACTAAAAAAGATAAAGAGTATCACATAGCAAGGCTTAAAGATTGCGACCTTAATTATATTGTGACTGAAAACTTGGGAAAGAAAAGAAGTGACGGTGATACGCTCGTATACAAAATAGAAAGCGAAGGCTTCTATCCAAATTTGAAACGAATGAAAATGTTTTACGAGCTATTGATAGCAGGCGCAGTAATCGCTATTATTTATTTTTTTATAAAATATTTTTATCATTAAAAAACACACATCATGGAAGTGCCTAAATTTTTAAAATCAGGACTCGGAATTGCATTAACTATTGCAGTTCTTTTCGGAACGACTTATATCGCCTCTATTGCATGGGCAAAAGGTCAGAAAAAAGTTGCCGATAAAAAATAATTTAAATCCTTATTATGCCTAGCAGAAAAAGAAACAGGAAGGAAAAGCCCGAAGCTGTCATCCCCTTTGAGGGAGAGGATAACTTTATTATAAAACGTGCCGCTGTCAACAGTGGAGATTTTCTTATGATAGAGGGTGGCGCAGGTGCGAACATAACGACACCCGCTTCCGCCACAACTACCGAGCCTTCTGCGACTACAGGCTCTGCTAGCTCCGCTCCTGCTGTTGCGAATCCCGTTCCTGCTGACCCGTTGCCCGCAACATCTTCGACTCCTTCAACGGGAACAGTGGCAGCATCTACTCCGCCCGCTGCGCCTGTACCAACCGCAGGTGCTTCTGTAAGTGCGGTTGAAAATACAGACTTGCTTAAAGCGTGTGAAGGTGTAGGGAATATCGTCCATTTTGTATTAATGGATGGCGCTGATTTTTGCAGTGCAACTACTATTAAGAGCATATTCTTCTCCACTGTACCTTCGGGCACTACTATCTATTTAAGCACGGGCAATCAGGTTCGTTCTGTGGTGTCAAATGGAACAAGTGTAACGACTTTTGTAACTCCATGTACGGAGTGTAGTGTTGCGATAACATCAGCTCCTGCATCTAATGCTACCATTATTGTTCCTCCTGTAGTAGCGCCTTCTTTGGGCGGTATGGGCGGAGGTTTCGGCGGAGCTCCTTCAAATGAAGAAGATAGTGCAGCAGCACCTAAAGAGCAATCAGGCTCTAGCGGTATATGGTTGATTATAGGAGCAGCAGTAATAGGACTTATTTATTTTTCAAGAAAAAAAAGCAGCTAATGTCAAATATACTTTTTAACGAAGAAGATAACGCAAAACTTACCAAGTTGCAGGATGGCAAAGATAGCGATGCGAGTAAAACAGCAAAGCTGAAAGACCACCTGTATATGACCTATCTGATAGTAGGTATCGTAGCTTTTTCATTTGGTATCTTGGTTTCTTACAGACGTTTAAAACAAGGAGATTAATTTAATATTATGGAAAACATTCAAACATCGCCCGATGGTACTATCGTGCAGCCTGTAGCTCCCGTAGCTGCCGTAGCGCCCGTACAACCCGTAGTAGCTGCTGCTCCAATGGTAGCGCAGCCGATTCCTGCGCCCAATCCTGCATTTGCAGATGGTGGAGCTGTAGCTCCCGCAGCAGGGTTTTGGAAGAATCTTAATTGGATAGAGGTAGGATTTATGATATTTGGTTCAACAGCACTTTATTTTACTATCAATTACTACAGGCAGAATGCAATTGCCAAACGTAAAGAGATAGCCGAATTGCAGCGTGAGGTGGATGAAGTGAAGATGAATGTACAGACAAACATGAAGGGTGCTTATAAGACCCTGTGATAATTATTTTTTTTAGAGAAAATTAAAACTTTTTGCTTTGTATTGGATAAATCAGATTCGATTCGGTACGCCCACTGTAGAACAGTTGGAGACACTCAATAAGCAAACCTATCTTGACGCTCTGTTTGCAGAGCTTACTCAGTTCGGCTATCCCAATAATTCATCAGATGCTACTAAGGAAGAGCTCAATCAGGTCGTAGATTATCTGAAAGAGCTGAAAGCCGATTCCGATTGGATGAAGCGGTATGTGATGTATGACAGGGCGATGATAAGATACTTTAAAGAAGCCCTCAGTGATGAAGAAGAAACGAGGGCTAGAATATCAGCGTTGGTAGACAGCGTGATTGCAGACAGCTCTCCATTGCTGCTGAAATTAAAATATCATTTCAACCGACCAAGACCACGACAGTTGGCGGATGCACATAAACTAAAACTATTCCCTTACAACAGTATTTCTGACAACACACCATCATTCCCGAGCGGTCACGCATTTCAGGCAAAGCTGTTATTTGAAGTGATTGGCAATACTTTCCCATCGAGTTATCCTTCGATGGAAAAACTGTTTCAGGACATCTGTTATTCTAGGGTTTTCATGGGATTGAATTATCAGTCGGATGTGGATGTAGCGATATTCTGCGCCGATAAGTGTATAGAAGAAAACGAATTTAAAATAAAATACAGACTCTGATGGCAGGCATTGTAACATTATCTTTAAGGGAAGGCGGCGCAGCATGGCGTGTAATCGGCGGCGTTAAAAAGTTTTATCGCAGCAAATGGGAAGCTAACTATGCCCGTTATCTGCAATTACTGAAAGAACACAAGCAAATTAAAGATTGGCAACATGAACCAAAAACTTTTTGGTTTGAAAATATAAAAAGAGGTGTCAGGTCTTTTTTGATTGATTTCAGGGTAGAGTTGTTAAGCGGTAAAGAAGAATGGCATGAGTGCAAAGGTTGGATGGACGCTCGCTCCGCCACCAAAATAAAACGAATGGCAAAGTATTATCCTGAAATAAAACTCAGGGTAATAGACTCAAAATGGTTTGCAGAGAATAACAAAAAATTAAAAGGTATCATAAAGGATTGGGAATAAATTTTCGTTGTGTAATAAACTTTGATTAAATTTGTGCGTTGAATATATGAGTGGCAATAATAATAACAACTCTTTGGCTTTATTAGAAGCGTTTCTCAAAACCGTAGCGGAGTTGGGAGTTGAAGAGACGACCAAATTACTTTATTCTTCGCAGGGCTCAACGTTGACTTTAAGCGATAAGCGTGTTGAGTTTGTTTTAAGAACGGTTTCTGCTGAATTTAAGATACCAATTGACGAGATGATTTACAGCTACAGTAAATCTACGAAGCGTAAATTTTCCATCATGTTCGGCATCTATTATCTGCATGGTCACTTCGGTATTTCATTTGGTGATTTACAGAAATTATACAAAAGAGATAAGGGGCTTCTTTGCAGATACTATCACGAGATAAAGACACTCGAAAAAGGAAAGGCAGAAGATGCCGCAAGACTCAGGTACAGAGATAAATTAGATTTATTGGTGACAGAATTTTCAATTTCACAGCACAAAAATTAAAAGCATATTATATGGCAAAGGCAACAGCAGACAAAGAATTTAACGAGCCCGAAGAGAATACTTCTACGGTAGAAATAAAAGATACCAAAGATTTCAGCCCATTCGATGAGCCGATTAATGAAAAATCATACACGAAGGCAAACGTGAACATGAGTGAACAGGAAAGGATGCAGGATATTCCTGAGCCTGTATTTGCTCCACCGCCGCTGAATGCTGATGTGAAGTCAGATAATGACACACAACAAAAGGCAGAACCTAAGCCTAAGCCTCAGACAGCAGAGCCCCTTAATCCTGAAATGAATACTCTTTCCAATAAGGAAAAGAAAGCAGCAGGAGACCATGCGGCGAACATGATATTGCAGGGGTACTCTTGGATATGGAACGGCATCAATAAAAAGATGTTGTTTTCTGAAAAGAAGATGCAGAAATTATCCAATGACGGGGAAGTGGATTTTAATATTCAGATTCCATACGACTTGGAAGGCCATACTATTTCAGCCGCTGAATTTATTGAGGAATATAATAAGCAGCAGGATGGCGTGTTGAGTGTATCTCAGGAGTTCATCGATGATGTGAAGCCTGTATTGGCAAGGGTATTAGCGAAACGTGGTATTGCCATGACCGATGAACAGTATCTTATTTTTGCATTCGGTAAGGATGCGCTGAATAAGGGCGTGATGGTGTATTCTGCTATACAGACAATGAATGATATGATTAAGGGGATGAAGGATATGACAACGGCCATTAAGGAATCGGGTCGTCCTGCTCCACAGCCCAATCCTCCTGTAACGCCTTCGTATACGCCTCCTCCGCCAACAGATGATAACTCAGGTTCTCAGGCAATAGAGCCCGAAGAAATCGCTAATAACGGTTACGAAGAGACGATAGAAGTTCCCGTAGCGCCCTTTCATACAAATGATACCATGAATGATTTGGAAGATAGAGTGGAAGTGGGTATCGGTGCAAAGCCTGCTGTTAAAACAGTGAAAAGAATTGTAAAACCAACCCCTAAAAAATCAAGCGCAAACAGGGGAGCACCAAAGAAAAAATAGTATGGCTAGAGAACCAATGGTGGTTAGTCACCCCTCCCTAAAGAGAGGGGCTTGAACCGTGAGGTTTAAGGGCAACAGGCTGATTAGAGGGCTTAATTAATTAAAAAAAATTATGCAGAAGTTACAAGTAAAGTTAAAGAACGTACCAAAGGGTGTTTACCAAGCCCCTTGCTCTACAAGTCTGCAATTAAACAAAGAGGAAACTCTTAGTGTTGCGGGCATAGTACGGACTTGTAACAACCTCGATGGTAATCTACTCCAACAAGCAGGAGGGCTTAAAGCCGCAGTGTTTGTACTTTCAAGTAATGGTAAACCATTGATGCCTTGCACATCATCAAAGGCAAGAAAACTGTTGCAAAACAGGAAAGCTAAAGTTGTAAAACTCTATCCGTTCACTATCAGATTAAACTTTGATTGTGAAAATCAAACACAGGACATCAGCATGGGCATTGATGCAGGCTATGCTAATATCGGGTTTAGCTGCATCACAACAAAATCAGAATTAGTAAGCGGTACGATTATCCTCGACAACAAAACAAGCGAACGCCTTACCGAGCGTAGGATGTATCGCAGAGGAAGGAGAAACAAATTATGGTATAGAGAACCGAGATTCGACAATAGAAAGAGAAAGGAGGGCTCTTTGCCGCCGAGCGTACAGCGTAGATATGATACGAATCTGAAAATAATCAACCTAATGAAGTCTCTGATGCCCATAACAAAGGTAACTGTCGAGGTAGCTAATTTTGACATTCAGAAGATTGAAAATGAAGCTATCGAAGGCGTAGGATACCAACAGGGAGAAATGCTCGGCTATCAAAATATGCGCAGCTACTTAATGGCAAGGGAAAAAGGAGTCTGTCAGTTATGTGGTAAAGAATTTGAGAAAGGGAATCCTTCACATATCCATCACATCATCGAGCGTGCAAACGGTGGAACAGACAGGGCAAAGAATCTCGCTATACTGCATGAGAAATGTCACGATAAGTTGCATAAAAAAGGATTAAAATTAAAGCCGAATAAAACGTACAAGCCTAACACGTTTATGTCAATTATTCGTAACAGATTTTGGAATGATATTCCGAATATTAATGTAACTTACGGATACGAAACATTTGTAAAAAGAATTGAACTCAGATTAGAAAAAACGCATTATACAGATGCCTTTGTGATTGCAGGCGGAGAATATCAACAGCGTTGCAAGCCTATTGGAATAAAGCAGAAGCATCAGCATAACAGAGTCTTGCAAGTAAACAGAAAAGGCTTCGCTCCCGCAATCAGAAAACAGCGGTATAAGATACAGCCGAAAGATTTAGTTTGGATAAATGGGAAGAGGGAAGTTGCTGTTGGCGTACACTGTAAAGGAGCAGCAGTAATAATAGAAAGGAATAAGAAATCTTTTTTAATAAAAAAAGTTGAAAAAATATATAATTTTGGAACATTTGCATATTCTTAAAATTAAAATAAATATTATCAAATATGGCTCGTGAACCGATGGTTCTTATTGCGACAGGCATGAAAGGTGTCGGCAAGACTGTCGAAACCATGCGGCAGATTTATGCCTACGTTGCAGGTAATCCATCTAAAGGTGTGCCACCACGTAAGGCATTGATATTTGATGTGAACAATGAGTTCAGTGATTTTTGGTATTTCGGAGAGCAGCGCTCGGTGCGAAAGATTGCCATCAAGGATATTGTACGCTTTGCTGCATCTAGGATTGCTCAGGTCAGAAGGATTGCGCCCTTTTGGGATGACGGCAGAAGGATGAGCGTAAAGGATATGCAGGATGTGCTTGGATTAATATTGGATAACTATCGTGACGGGCTGCTGTTGGTAGAGGATATTAACAAATACACGAGTGATACCCTGAAAGCCGATTTGGTGGGCTCTTTGGCTACTGTAAGGCATATCGGCATAGACCTGATTGCGCATTATCAATCTGTCGGCAGGGCGGCCAACCCGAAGCTGCTCGGTAATACAAAGATTATCCGTATGCACAAAACGAGTGATACAGTGGCACGGCATAAAAATAAATTTGAAGAGCGTGCAGGTGTGATGCAGATTGCAGAATCTATTATTGAAAAAAAATTCGAGGAAGGGAATGAGCGGTATTTCCTGTACGTGGACATTACTACAGGAAAAATAAAAGGCGATTTTTCCGAAGAAGATATTGACCATGCAATAGGAGATTATATCTCAAAAAATGATTCCGAATTACTACGTCCATTGCTTAAGCGGATTGATTTAAAAACAGGCAAAAAAATGTACGATACCATGTCTGCTATTAATTTTCTGCTTGCCAACCTTAAAAAGAAACATTTCTCCTAGTTATTTTACCCCTATTTTAAAGAGTAACGCAACGTGTATTAATATACGTTGGTTGATTAGACCTGATATACACAACGCATCATCGTTGTTCGTATCGGGCATTTGCGTATACAAGTGATTTTTTTCGTGTGTAGCTTTACGGTAGCAATTGAAAGTTAATCTGTATTGATTTTCAGAATGCTGCAAAAAAAACTTACTAACCCAAAAAATTCTTTATGGAACAAATCAAACCAATCGCAATCGCAATCGCAACAACAGTAGTTGGCGTTTTACTCGCTCTGAAAGTGAAAGAAATGCTCGACAAAGCTAAAACGGATGCGCCTGTTAAAGTTGGATAATCCACAACCAAATTCTTTTAAACCCCATTAAATTATAACCCCATGTCATTTATTAAAAAATATCTGAACGACGCTCGTAACGGAGCAAACGAACGCTATCTGAATGCTGATGGCCAATTCAGTGATGACTTAAACTTCACTGAGGACGATTATTTTAATGCAGATGCAGCTCCCGCAGCTCCCGCAGCTCCCGCAGCTTCTCCGACCTCTCAACCGTATATCATAACTGTTACCAATGCTTCGGCAACGGCTGTAAACAATTTTGATGTGTTGGGTTCTTACGAGTATCTGTCCGCAGCAGGATGGACAAACGGTAGTCTGACTATCGGTAATATTACTATCAGCTCTGCTATCAGTAATGTTACTTACCAACAGTTCCTGTATCAGACAATGAACAATCCTTACACTGTAGGGTTAACTTACATCGAGAGCATCGCAGGTTCTGCCGCTCAGGTGACAAGTGTTCTGACTTTGAATACTCAGGATGCGAACGGTAATCAGGCATTAAAACCTTTGATTCCAACAATCGACCCGTATCAGTTCCAATCAGGAACAATCGCTCTGAAACAGGCTTACCGCATCGATGGTTTCACAAAAATCACGATTGCTCAGGTGCTTGCATCAGCAACGGTTCGTATTCACTTCTACCCCGCTGACAACATCAACTTAGCGAGAGGTTTAGCAGGCCGTCCTGTTAGCCGTCAATTCGCTAACCCGAAGGTTGTTAAAGACCAAACCGTAGTAGTGAAAGGGTAATTCAGTCTGATTTCAGTAACTGCATAACCATAAACTCAAATAAGAAGGGGAAGCTGAATTGTATTCATGCTTCCCTTTTTTAATTATCTTTGTGGTGTGATTTAACCTTTAAAATTACTAACGTGAACGCATACCAATATATCGCCACAACGAACCCATACGCAGCAAAGGCGCTCTGCCATAGCTTAGGGTACAAAATTTCCAACGTAAAGAATGAAAAAGACTTGGGCACTTGTCTTGAAAAGATTGTCCATAATGAAGGAGAAGTTGCCCTCAGAAAGATAATGGAGCAGCATCCCGATAAGGAGGTACTGTTGGAGTTATTTGCAAAAACAGATGACGAAAAAAATGTAGCAGGAATGCGCTACATGAATTGCAACGGAGGCGGATGCAGTGGATGCCCGCAACAAAAAGAATCCTATCACAGCTTTGACGGAATATCAGAAATGAAATCGTCCGCTTTTCAGGCAAACACATTTATCATTGCTGCATCGCTTATTTTAGCTGTAGCTATCATCGCTAAAAGCCACTAATATGCCAACTAACCCATTACTTAAAAATAAAGAAGCGCAGGAATTTATCGACAGCCTTATTGCGCATATCGTTGTCAATAAAAGGAAAGACTTGTTAGCTATTCTCAGAAAGAACGGCGTAGTTGTAAAGGATAATGTCGGGGATACAGAGCTCATAACGGCAACGTATGTAGCATTTGCAAAAAGCCCGTCATTTAAAAAAGATTTGCATTCGCTTTCTAAGGCGATTGTGAATGACCAATTGAATTATGTGGATGAGCCGTATTTAAATGTAGTTGATGTGGTCGTTCCTGATGCAACCACAGTCGCTGCATATAAAGACACTTCATCTTCGGGAGGCAAAACAAAGGTAGGTGCTATCTTATCTAATTTGTTTACACCCGAAAGGACGAATCAGTTATTGGATATGGGATTAAACCTGCTGAATACAAAACTGACGAATGCTTCCAATAAGGGAGTATTACAGCAAACCGTTGCTGCAAATACGTCACAGACTCAGGCGCAGATAGCACTCGCTGCTGCGGAAGAAGCAAAGGCAAAGACCGCAAAAGAAAAAAACAAATGGGTTGTGCCCACTATTATCGGTGGTGTTGTTATTATCACCGCAGGCATAGCTGCCTACTTCATATTTAAAAAGAAATCATGATAGTAAGCTCTGTTTTAAATAAATTAAAAGCCGAGAACTCAAAAGATTCCACGCAGGCTCTCTTGGATAGAGCGAGCGGAAATTTTGTTGCTGTTCTGATTGGTGCGGGGCTAGGTCTCGTGGTTGGCTACACAAGAAAATATCCGCTCGTAATAAGTGCCGTCGTAGGCAGCGCCATTACGGGATTGGCAGCAAATTATTTCATACCTAAATCAAAAGATAATGGATAATTCAAAATTAGGCTCTTTATTAGGAACGGCAGGCGTGCTCGCAGGTCTCCTTATTGCAGTAAAATCAAATAAATCAATTGGCGTAACCGCTCTGTTTGCTGTCGGTTTTGGTATCGGCGGATACATGGCAGGAAATGCGATAACAAAGTTCTATGAATAACTTTTAAAACAATTTACCATGTCAGGAATACAGGATATAATCAAAGCGGGTATAGCTAAGTCTCTTGCTAATACCGCCGCTGCTAAGGATACAACCAATACAGGGATAGGACTAACCATAGCCGATACAGCATCTGCCGTAAGCAATGCTGTTCCTACAGCAATCGCTTCGCCCGTTGCTGCTGCACCTGCTGCCGACACGGGCACTACTGCAAAAGACGACAGCGCTTTACCGCCTGTTAAAAAAGACAACACCCTGCTTTATGCGGGTATTGGAGTGTTTGTAATAATTGTAGGCTCTATTCTTTATTTTAAATTAAGGAGATAATATGGCAGACCTTAGAAAAATGCTTAAGGAAAAAGTGGATATAAAAACGTATCCATCAGTGCAGGAAAGATTATTGGCAGGCATTGATACTTCCTCAGTCGTTAATCCTGTAGTTGTCGAAGTGATTCCGACAGTTGATGTTACTAAGTCTGACAATAAAGAGCCTGCAAAAAAAGATGCAAAAAAAGACAACACCGTGCTGTATGTAGGTATTTTCGTTGTTACGTTAGGGTTAGCTTACGGCATCAATTATTTTATCAAAAAAAAGTCATTATAAATCCATAACTTTACACTATGCTAAAATCAGCAAATCAACGGTGGAAAGAAAGTAAAACAACCCTGCCATTCAGGGATTGGATTACCCGTGAAAAAGAGAAGTTCATCAATGCTGACGCAAAAGCGCAGGAGAGTATTATTCTAAATGTCCCATTGAATGATTCCGTTCAGAGTGCTATTAATTCGGCTGTTAAACAGAGTGGTTTAAAAAAAGAAATTGACAAAGGTAAAACCTTCGGCATTTCAAATACAGTGCTCATTGTAGCGAGTGTTGTAATCGTCGGAGCTATTGTATATTCAGTTTACGCAAAGGAAAAATCATGACAACAAAAAACATAATCTTATCGGTTGCAGGTGTAGCTGCATTAGGTCTTATTGTTTGGAATTATTTTCCTCACAAAGAACCTGAGATAGTAAAGCTCGCAGAGGGCACTCCGATTGTGAAACAGCCTGATATGGCACAGAGTATTGCTGATGTTCCTACGGGTAAGGGTTTGCTATTCCCTAGCAACATTGCAAAGAATTTTAACGCAACGACCAATGCAACGGTTTCGGATGGAAGAGTTCGTTTGACAATTGATGCAATGCAGTTGTACAAGCAGGGATAATATTGTGCTCACGCACATAACTTATAAATTTAAAGATTTGCAATTTACTGTACCAACACGACACCAAGAAATGACGCTAAGGGTTGGCGTTAAAACAGACAGTCCGCAGAAAATTCGGTTGATTGTACGTGATGCAGACCTGAAAAATACCGAGTTCACTAACCGATGGAAAACAGTGAACGGAGAGGTGCATTTTTATGTCAGGATGCCCATAACGGGGGAGAAGGCCATCGTAGAAGTATTCAATGAAAGAATGGGGCTGAGCGCTAAAATAAGTGACAGCTCTTTTACTGTTACAGGTATTGAAAAAATGCCATTGGAAAAGAAAATGGATGTAGTTGATTTTTCAAATCCGATGGTGAAGTCGTTTGTTAAATTTGTTCAGCGTTTCTGCTTTAATGCAGGTGTGTTGGAATCGGGTACATATAAGTCCCGTGACGGCAAGTTCACAATTGAGTATATGCCTGTCCTTATCAGTAAAAATACAGGTAAGCCTGTTGCTACACCTGCAAGGATAAGTCAGAATACAGGAACTATTCAGGTGGCACAGGGCAAATTCGTCGGCATGACAGTGCCCATGAGAATTGTCATACTGCTTCATGAGTTCAGTCATTATTACGTTAATGACGAGATACGCAATGAGACAGAAGCAGACCTGAATGCGCTGCTTATTTATTTGGGCTTGGGGTATCCTAGAATTGAAGCATTTGAAGCATTCCTGTCGGTGTTTATCGCTTCGGATACGGAGCAAAATAAACGCAGATACGACAAGATTAATAAATTTATTGAAGATTTTGAAAAAAATAATTATATAGTCTATGAGTAAAAATCTAACAGGCATTTTGGTTTCGGTTGGTGTAATCGGAATCGCCACAGGAGCATATTTGTATTTTAGCCGCACCAAGAAATACTATGCGAAGAATATAATGCGCATGAACGGCTCTCAGGGCTCTTTAGTTACGTTAATGACCTTTGATGAAGGTTATCTGCGTGCATGGTCAAAAGGGCTCAATAAGGGGCAGGAAATCTTCTCTTATCAGGGAGGGAACTATAACACGCAAGGCGGTACAAAAAGAGCATCTTAAAAACAATTATATGGCAAGCGAAAATCAGGTTTATAAATTTTATACAGAGTTACCTACTTATGCAAAAGGGGTTATTGCTATCGGCACATTGGCGCTGTTGGCGATGTTTGGTATCAATGTAATGAATCGCATAAAAAAGGATGCGAAAGATAAGCAATCGCAGAAGGCTATCAAGTCTGCCGAAGATGAATTGACTGCTGCAATGAAAGGAGGCATGAAGCCGACCTTTGCTCCAAGTCAGTATATCGCATGGGGTGAGCAGATAAAAACCCAATTTGCGGGTTGTGATTTCTCTTCAACATATTATTCTGCGTCATTATTGTTCGCATCTGATAGTTTTATTTTCTTGGCAAAGATTATAAAGCAGTTAAAAAACAATGCCGATTGGTTGAGTCTTGTAAAGTACAGCGGCGTTCTAACTTACGACCAATGCGGTATTGGTAACGGGGATATGTCGGGTGATTTATATACCTGCATTGCAGATGAATTAAATACAGTGGAAACGCAGGAGCTGAATAAATTATTGGCATCAAAGGGAATCACTTATTCTGTTTCTTAATTTTTTTATATGGATGTTTTAGAAAACAATGACGAATATCTGAATCTTTTCGGTAGCAGGAAAAGAAAAAAGGCTGCCGCCGCTGCCGAAGCTGCCATGAAGCAACTTGTGGAAGCTAAGGCCGCTGCTGATGTAGAGAACGCAAAGATAGCACTGACTGTGACCGCTCCTGTAGCTGCCGTAGTTCCTGTGCAAGCTCCTGCGGTAGTAACTCCCGCCGCTCCTGCTGTTGTTTCAAAAACAGATGAGATAAAAAAAATGTTGAAAAATAAATATGTGCAATATGCGGGTATCGGACTAGGTGTGATAATTTTAATCAGTTTACTCGTTCCCAAAAGGGCGTAAAAATAATATCATGGCTACAGAAATTTTAGAAGATAGCGAACTTTCCGCTCTAGCACCATCAAGGCTAGGCAACCGTTCATTTGTGGATGATAAAGTATACTCCAACGCTTCGGGCAGCACCGATAGTGCAGATAAGAATTTCATAAATAAAATGATGGATGTCTTTAATCGCATAAAGGGCGACAAGGGCGTGCCTCAAAAGACTGCAAAAGAAAAGTTGGCAGAGAGCCCGTCCATTGTTTTTGATGCCGTTAGGAGATATGGTGTACCTAAAAATCTGAATGACTTAAGGCAGTATAATGCAGCCGTTGCCGTGTTAAAAGAGTATCCTCTAAGCGCCGACATGACCTGCGAGCAACTGTCCGTGTATGTAGAAAGTTTGGATAATCAGATTGAGGCCAATACAAAATCTATTGCATCGGGTGTAGCGCAAAGGGTCGCTAATCGTCCAACGAAGGTGCTGAATGATTTAAGTAAGGAGGCAAAAGCGATGATGATTAAAATGCAATGCTCCCTTACAAAAGAGCAGGCTGATTTAGCAGCAAATAAAGCAGAAACGCTTTTGGTATTGGAAAAGGCAGGTGCTACAGCAACGGGAGAAGAAGATAACACTACTAAGTATATTCTTTACGGAGTTGGCGGCATTATCGCCATTGCTGCCATTGTAATTTTGTTAAAAAGATAAAAAATGAAAAAGCTGATTCTGTTTGCATCGGGTCTTGGATTGGCGGGGTTTGCCCTGTACAGGTATTTTAAGATACAGGCAGATTTGCTTTCTCAGTATGAATATAAGATATTAGGAATCTCTGTAAAAAAGGCAACGCCGACAGAGCTGTCTTTTGATATTAAAATGAGGTTCATCAGTAAATCAAATATTGAGGCAAATGTACAGCGCATATACTTGGACGTTATTGTTGAAGGAAAGAACGTAGGATATGTAACGCAGGTAGAGCCTTTTATTATTCCTGCAAATGCCTTTTCGGATATTACACTAGCGTTTTCTTTTAATCCGCAGGTAGTGATGAAAAATATCGTGGAGATTGTACTTAACAGTGCGTCAAAAAAGGATATGCAGTTTGGGGTGAATGGTTTTGCAAAAATAAAAAGCGGTTTCATCGGAGCGACGATACCTATCAAATATGATACAACTATCAAACAATATTTTGGTTTGGTTAAAACATAGCCTGCTCATGCAACCGCCTCGTTTATTTTTTAAATTAAATTATGTTAGGATACACGGGAACTTTTTTTGGGCTGATTCCTTCATCGCTTAACAGCGGCGGTGGTGGTGGTAGCGAGACTTGGCAACAAGCACTTGATAACGGAAGTGTCCTTAATAGAAATAATATTGCTGATTTAGATGGTTTTGCATTTACTTTTGACAATATTGGTGCAGGGGGTTTTAATTTTATAAACGATTCCGTAGTTGCACCAATAAATATGAATGGTTCTTACCTTGCCGTTACTAATCAAGGTTTTGTTCCATCTTCACCTTCGGGTCTCTTTCCTGAAAATTTTTATGTAGGCGCTTTTTTAAATAACGGTTTTATAGCAGCAACAGCCAGTGGTAGTTCGCTTCGTGGGGATTTTGAAGATAATGTGGGCTATATTTTAGCCCAAAACAATGGTGATGAAATACTCGGTATTTTTATTGCCAATTCAAATATTTATACTGATGGCGCTGCTTCTTCTATTCGTGGGTATTTTAATGGCAATTTAGCAGATATATACGCCATAGGGGATGGCTCGTCTATTGTCGGAAGGTTTGTTGCTAACTCTGAAATTAATATAACAGGAGAGGCGGGTATTCTTAGCGGTTCTTTCTTTGATAATGTTGGCACGATTTCAGTTGGTGGTATAGCGGGTTCTATAAAAGGGCAGATTTATCAAGACGGTGGTTTTATTTATACAAGTGGTCATGGGGCAGAAATAAGGGTATTAGGCACTTTAAATACAAATCAGATTTATGTGGGAGGAAATGGTGCGTCTTTGCTTGGTGATATTTATAATAATTCAGGGATTTTAGGAGTGTATGGTTCGGGCGGCAAGATGGCAGGGTATTTTCACTCAAATGTTAGTCTTGTTGTTGTAAGTGGAAGTGGAGCTTCAATAATAGGTTATGTTTATCTTAACACAGGTGAAATTTATGCAGCGGGAGCAGGTTCACTTCTTCGTGGAGATTTTGAAAATAACGCAGGGAATGTGTATGCAAGTGGCAGAGGCTCTCTGCTTCGTGGCAGCTTTTCTGCAAACATAGGTCAGGTTTATGCAGGGGGAGAAGGGGCAGCTTTGATTGGTTATTTTGGGAGTAACGAAAATGATATTTTCGCAGGTGCAAGTGGCTCGTTACTTCGTGGCAATTTTTATTCAAACATAGGCAGTATAAATGCAGGGGGAGAAGGGGCAGCTTTGATTGGTCAAATTTCTAACAATAGCGGAGATGTTTATGCAGGGGGAGAAGGGGCAGCTTTGATTGGTTATTTTGAGAGTAACGAAAATGATATTTTCGCAGGTGGTAAAGGGTCTTTAATTCGTGGGTATTTTAATGGTAATGGCGGCGATATATATACATCTGCTAACGGGGCTTCCATAATAGGAAATTTCGTTTATGGTGTAGGTGCTATCCATGTTGAAGGTGCAGGTGCAATAATTTCAGGAATGTTTGATTCTAATAACGGTGGCGTATATGCTAACGGGTCAGGTGCAAGATTGGTGGGCGATATAAATAACAATGACGGCTATGTTCATGCAGATGATAGTTCTGAAATATTTGGTTCTATTTCATTTAACTTGGATGAAGTTGCAGCGTCAGGTAACGGTGCTGTAATTCGTGGGTCTGTATATCAAAATCTCAAACCAATAAGCACACAAAATACAGGGGCAAGTTTAATAGGGGATTTTGCAAATAATACAGAAGAAATCTATGC
>SESG01035565.1_pt1 | contig 23388 bp, 25 predicted proteins | sample 3171421 | NCBI WGS metagenome assembly SESG01 (sample SAMN10866946, study PRJNA518727) | freshwater metagenome | biome: subpolar coniferous forest; feature: holomictic lake; material: water; isolation source: holomictic Lake 227, 6 m and 8 m depth | place: Canada: near Kenora, Ontario | collected...
TAAGCGGTAGGTCGCCGGTTCAACTCCGGCCTGGGACACCAAATGAGTGTGGCTATTACGAAAAAATCTTAAGAAGCGAACTAATAGGTTTGCTCGCCTCTGATGGATGTCGGAATTTAGAACCTGGATTCACTTTGTAACTGTTGCGCCGGCCCACTCGTGTGATTGTGACATATCCGGCTTCTTCTAAATCAGCCAAAATCGCCTGAGCGCTTCGATCCGTAATGCCAACCGCTTCAGCTATATCTCGAATCCGCGACTCTGGAAAGCGATTTAGGTGAATGAGGACGTGACCGTGGTTGGAGAGGAAGGTCCATTCTCGGCCGGTATCTGCTGCTTGTGCCATGACCCAAATATACCAGCAATTTGACACCTGAAATATAATTCAGGTATTCTACTTCCTACAAAGGAGGCCACATGTCGAGTTCATGGTCATTAGCAAGCAACAACCTTACTTCGGTAGCAGTTTTGGTATTTGTTTTGGGCTTTATCGGAGCACGTATTAAGAGCGATGTCCGAATCCCAGATTCGGCATATCAAATGATTTCTATTTATTTGCTCTTTGGCATCGGGCTCAAAGGTGGGCATGCCCTTAAATCAGCTACGTTTAATACTTTCGTAAAACCAGCCGTGGCAACCCTTGTTCTAGGAGTGGTCATCCCACTTCTTGCCTTCTTAGTCTTAAAGCTCATTCGAAAGTTAAACGACATCGACCGCGGCGCTATTGCCGCGCACTACGGCTCCACCTCACTGGTGACCTTCTCCGCCGCACTTTTGTACCTTGAGAACAGCAAGATTCACGTGGAGGGATTTGCAACTGCGCTTCTTACTCTTCTAGAGATTCCAGGCGTTGTTGTGGGCGTGTACCTAGGTTCTCGCCACAGGGCCAATAAAGTTCAATGGTCAAAAACGCTCCGAGAGGTTTTGACAGGGAAAACCGTATTGCTGCTAGTTGGTGGATTGGTGATCGGATCAACAACGACGGCCGCTGGATTCCTGAAAGTCTCACCATTCTTCATTGACTTGCAAAGTGGTTTTCTAGCCTTGTTCCTTCTTCATCTAGGTTATTTAGCCGGCAGCAATTGGAACGAAATCAAAAAGGTAGGACCTTCCGTTGCCCTATTCGGAATTGCCTTTCCAATCTGCTCTGGAGCCCTCGGCGTCGTGGTGGGCCACAGCGTGGGTCTATCACTCGGTGGCGCCACAATTCTCGGGGTGTTGTGTGCAAGTGGCTCCTACATCGCCGCTCCGGCCGCGGTGTCTGTGGGGTTGCCCGAAGCCAATGGTCCATTGGCACTGATGTCTAGCATCGGCGTGACTTTTCCGTTCAATCTAATAGTTGGCATCCCGTTGTATTTGGAAATCGCCAAATACGTTAGTTAGACAGGAGCTCTAATTAGTAAATGCGTAGATCAGCGCAACCGCTCCAACGACAATCCAAGCGATCTGCACCGCTTTTCTCTGCAATAAGGAGATACCTGCGGGCAGATATGTCATACCCAACAAGATCAGTCCGGGAAGAATAATAAGGAGGCTGTGGGCAACTACATGTTGATTGCGACGTTGGTAATCCCAGTTAATGGCACCGACTGCGATCATCGAGTAAGCCCACATGCGGAAGTTATTCATTTATCTAGCCTCTCTTAATTGCGGGCAAAAGAAAAGGGGAAGAGCCACGCGGACTTTTCCCCTTTTCGCATTCAACCTACTAGTGGGTGTCAGCCATTCCTTCTGCTGCGGACTTCATGCGCGCAATCTTCAAGATGGTGAGACCGAATACGCACTTTGCCAAGACGTCTGCAATTGTGTAACCGATCTGGCGACCTGTAAAGAGATCTGCTGCTTGAGTAGCTGAAGGGTGCTTAATCAAAATTGGTAGCAAGTATGAGATTGGGTAAACACCCCATGTACCAATCAGAAGAAGACGAAGACGGCTTACGGTTGCGGCGACGCCCTCTGGTTGACGATCTAAAGACTTCGTGAGTTCTACAAAGAGAACCTGAAGAATGTAGAGGAATGGAATTGTTGAAAGAATTCCGAAAATAACCTTTGTTCCGTTATTGCTGGAGATTTCGCCAGGGTATCCAAGAATGATCATGGCTGCTGAAGCAGGAACCAAACGGCTAATCAATGACTTTGATGCTTCTTTTGCAAGTGCGAGAACTGCAATAACTTCGACGAGAAGTAGAGGCACGGTGAGGATCCAGTCGATGTAGCGGTAAGCCTCATTGAATGATCCCTGTGCGGTTCCAACTGATACAGCGTTCTTCATCGATGACTCGGTGAACGAGTTGAAGATTCGGAAGTAGTGATATCCAGCAATGAAAGTAACCATCGAAGACATGACGAGTGCAATGCGGTATTTAGGCAGCACGCGAGACTGGCTTACGAGGGTGAAAACTGTGGTGGCAAGCATGGAAATAAGGCCGAAAGAGAAGATGTTGTACAACGAGCTCCATTGGCCGTTTGATAGTTGCAGCATCGAGATTGATCCTCCAAGTTCATCGATCGGAGCGTGGGATCCGAGGTGGCTCGGCGTTCCAATTCATTGCTTAGATTCTGCTGATAAAACGCCTTGGCTGCCACTTGAAAGTGAGATTCTTTGCATTTTTCTCAAAAAAACCTCAAATTTAGGCGCAAAAATTGGGGTTAACCCCCGAGCGCCCGTAGATCGAACCGAGCTGTAGAGAGCATGTGGGGAACGGTCAGCGCCCAAACCACCACCAAAGTTGACCAGAGCAGCCCCGAACCAAAGTGGTGTCGATCAAAGGCCATTAAACCTGTGGCTATCGCCGCTGTGCCGGCGACGGCATAGAGACCTGGGGTGATTGCCGCTTTGAGAGATTGCCCAGCCCTACCGGCGGAAGCCAAGGCTTTGGCGCTGGCCAGTTTGGGCACTAATCGAGCCGTGTGCCGAGCGGCATGCCAAAAGCCGAAATAGGTGGCAAAAGCCACCAAGGGTGGAGCGGTCAGAGCAAGTGCCACGAGTAGAACTAAATCGATTGCAAAATTGATTTTTTTGGAAATCAGCAGAACCAAAAGAGAAATGAGTGCAGCGCTCAGGGTGACATTTCGGATTACATCTAAATGAGAGCCGGCCCAACCTTCAATTGTTGGACGAATGCGCCCCAGAGCGCTGCCAGATCTTGGATCGGTGAGTGGAAGCAGCACTGGAACGAACCCTGCGGGTATCGCATAAAGACTTTCGATAGACCAGGGAAATTTCGGCATCTTCATTGCCGAATGCCATTCATTTCGGAACGCAGCGTCCCCGAACCCGAAATGAAGTGAACTCATCACGACGACTACTTGGAAACCATACACATTCCATTTCGCAATCATCGAACCGGCGATCACTGCCAACGCAACATAGCCAGCAATATAAATAGAGAAGCGGCCGCGTGGAGTCGAAGGAATCGAAATGAGGTGATCAATGGCACCGTGTGGAATGCCGATCAGCAGTCCAACAAGCGCGATGGTAACTTGTGCGGATAAATTGATCTGAATCCCGGCGAGACGAAGGAGCCCAAAAATCACGACCGTGGCAATAATGGCTCCACGAGAGAAGCGTTCGATCCACGAATACACGGTGGGTAGCGCATCTTTCATGCCGCAACAATATTTCAATAACCCAAAGGGTGGGAGTTGAACTCGGATGTCCCACTTCAGCTATCTCGCCGTCCTTGGCTTTGTGACCGTTTGCGCCGTTGGAATTAATCTGGGATTCCGACTTCATATCGGTAAATATTGGCGAGAACTACTAATTACCCAGTTCGCGATCGTTGTCATTTACCTGAGTTGGGACACTTGGGCGATTGCGAAGAAAAATTGGTTCTTTGATACCCACCAGATTCTTAATATCAATGTGCTGCCCAAAGTTCCGGTAGAAGAACTTCTTTTCTTTATCGTGGTTCCTCTAACAACCATTCTGAGTTACCAGGCGCTGCTCAAATTAACGGGTTGGAATCAGAACGAGAGAGAAAGATGATTTATTCAGACATTGCTCTGGATGCGGTGGTCTTCGCCATTCTGGTCGATCTCTTTGTGCTGCGCACGGCAATGATCACACGAGGAATTTTTTGGCTGACTTATGGACTGATTTTTCCTTTTCAACTTTTGACCAATTGGTGGCTAACTTCAAGAAGTATTGTGCAGTACGCGCCTTCACAAATAATCGGGCGCCGTTTAGCCGGAGCGCCAATCGAAGATCTTCTCTTCGGATTTTCAATGATCCTTTTGACTCTTGCTCTTTGGGATTACTTCTCAATGCGAACTTCGCGTCGATCCAATTAGAAAATGACGGTCCTTTGACCTACGACGAAGATTCGATCTTCGGCAAAAAGTCGGACAGCTTTGGCAAGAACTCGCCTTTCAATATCTCGTCCGATGGCGATCAGGTCTTCGGGCGAGACAGCGTGAGTCACGTGAGCTACATCTTGTTCGATGATGGGACCTTCATCTAGATCTGGGGTGACGAAATGTGCTGTCGCGCCAATGATCTTGACTCCGCGAGCATGGGCTTGGTGATAAGGCTTTGCGCCTTTAAACCCGGGCAAGAAGGAATGATGAATGTTGATGATTTTTCCCGGAAGTTTGTTACAGAAATTCTCGGACAGAATCTGCATGTAACGCGCCAAAATCAGAAAGTCGATATCTTCTTCTGCTACAAGTTTCAGTAGGTCCTTTTCCGCCATCTCTTTGCCGATTGTGGCCAGAGGTAGATGAATGAAGTTAATTCGATGAGATTCAACGAGTTCTTTGAGGTGAAGTTGATTTGAAACAACGCTGACGATTTCGATGGGCAACTCTTCTAGTTCGGAGAGGAAAAGTAGTTCGCGTAGACAGTGGCTCTCGGTCGTGACAAGAACAAGCGCGCGCTTCTTTTGTGAATATTCGCGGAGAGAAGTTGTGGGATGAAATTTATGAAGTTCTACGTTAAGAAAGCTTTCGGCTTCGGCTTTGCCAACTTGGGTGGCAAAGCGAGTTCGCATGACAAAAATGTTTGATTCAGGATCGGTAAATTGCTGATTTTCAATGATATTTCCGCCGCAGGCCAAGACTGCTGAAGTGACGGCGTGGACGATGCCTGGTTGGTCCTGACATTGCAGAGTGAAGATTAAATCCAAATTAGGCTCCCCGGGTGTCATACGAGGAGCCTAATTGATGGCCAGATGGAGCAGGTATTACATCTACTTAGTGGGTCAGAGTGAACCGCTTCATTGCTTTTGGCGCCCACCAGTTGCGCTCACCAAAGAGGCGCATCAGGGCAGGTACCAATAGGGCTCGAACCAAGCTGGCATCCAAGAGGATGGCGAAGGCCACTCCAAAGCCCAAGGTCTTGATGGAAGTTACGCCACTAGTAAGGAAGGCGGCGAAGACAATGGCCAACAAGAGAGCAGCAGCGGTGATGATTCGTGCAGACCTTTGTAGGCCAACTGCGACTGCTTCGATGTTAGTTGCACCGCGGTCGTGTTCTTCCTTGATGCGCGAGAGCAAGAAAAGTTCGTAGTCCATGGATAGGCCAAATGTGACCACCGAAATTAAGATCACCATTGAGGTATCTAGGGATCCAGTCACCGTAAATTTCCCGGTGAGCCATTGCAGATGGCCTTCGATGAAGACCCAAGTTATAACGCCCATTGTTGCGGTCAATGAAACAACGTTCAGAAGGACCGCCTTTATAGGCAGAATTATTGAACCAGTGAACATGAAGAGCAGAAGCAAAGTACCCAAAGCGATCCAACCGAGTGCCCATGGCAATGTATGAGCGATGCCCGCCTGACTGTCGGCATAATCGGCAGCAACTCCACCAATCAACGTGCCTGCCGGCGCCAATATTTTGCGCAGCGCATTGATCAACTTCTCAGCCTCTGGTGTTCGAGGTGCCATCGTATGAATGGCGGTAAAGCGCAGGTCGTTGCCGGCTGCTTCGCTCACTCCCACACGCTGAATCCCGGGCACTTGAGCCACCTTGGCTTCGTATGAAGCGACTTCAGCGCTCATGCTCGCCCCTTGGGGAATAACGAACTCGATGGGGTTGCCTTCTTGGCCGGGGAACTTGCTAGACATTACTTGTGAGGCGATTGCAGCTTTATCCGATGCTGGCAGAACCCGACTATCCACTTGAGAGAAGACGATGTTTTTAATCGGGGCCGCGAAGGTGCCAAGGACCAGGAGTGAAAGAACCACGACGGCAACCGGACGGCGCATAACCATACGTGCGGTTCGAGCCCAACGGCCATCTTCTTTTGGAGTGATTGCGCCACGTCGAACGACGATTTTATCGATACGAGTTCCGAGCAGCGCCAAAATCGCGGGAAGCGGAATAAGTGCGCCGATAACTGCCATTGCTACGACAGCGACTCCTCCGTATCCAAAGGACTTGAGAAACATTTGCGGGAAGAACATCAATGATGCAAGCGAGATCATGACGGTAATTCCGGAGAAGAAAACGGTACGTCCTGCGGTGGCAACTGTTTTCACCACAGATTCTTCAACGCTCTTCCCAGCATGCAATTCTTCGCGGAAACGATTTACAAGGAGAAGCGAATAATCGATTCCAAGCCCCAGCCCCATACCAGTGACGAGGTTTAGAGCGAAGATGCTGACGCCGGTGAAAAGACTTATGAGATAGAGCGCAAGAAATGCGCCAAGAATGGCTCCGACACCGACTACCAGCGGCATAGCCGAGGCAACGAGACCGCCGAACACGAAGGCCAACAAGATAAAGGTGACTGGGATGGAAATGCCTTCAGCGAGGGCCAAGTCTTTGGAAATCTTGGTGCTAACCGCATTGTTAAATGTTGCAATTCCACCTACGTGAACTGTTAACCCTTGGAATGTTCCATCGTATTTATCTTGAATGATCTTTCCTAAATCTTTAGCTTTTAGAGCGTCGGCCTTAGTCGAGTAAACGAAGAGATACGCCGCTTTGCCATCTTTAGAAACCAAAGAAGGAGCGCCGCCAGCAGACCAGTAGGAGAGGGTCTTGGCCACTCCAGCTTCCTGACTGATGCTCTTCTCGAGTTGAAGGGCGCTGGCAGAAACGCTGGCATCGGTGACAGGTTTGGCCGAATCAACCACCAAGATGATTGCTGGATCTTTTACCTTGAAGGTATTCGTTAAGTAAACCGCAGCCTTAGCCGAATCGCTCTTGGGGTCGGAATATCCACCGCTATCGAGGCGAGCGAAGACCAAAGAGCCAACCCCGGCGGTTACAAATATGCCGAGAATAAAGAGGGCCAGAACTGACTTGCGGCGACGGACTAAAAAGTGTCCTAACTTTTCAAACATGGTTTCCTCCAAGAGTATCTGAACAATGCTCAGATTATGGAGCCCTATTTGAACACTGTCAAGTTTAGAGAGATACTATTCCCATGATTATGGCCGCTGAAAAAGTTCAGAAATCTGGGTACCACCATGGTGACCTAGAAGCTGCTCTTATTGCGCAGGCGCGAGAACTCATATCCCTCGACGGAGTAGACCACATCTCCCTCCGCGACGTGGCCGCCAAAGTAGGCGTTAGCCCCTCGGCTGTTTATCACCATTTCCCTGATAAGAATTCCCTGCTTTCGGCAGTTGGGAACGCAGTCTTCGATGATCTCGCCACTGAACAGGAAACGGCGATGAAAAACTTTCCTGGCAAATCTGCCAGCGCAGTGAAGAAACGCTTTCGCGCCGTCGGGCAGGCCTACTTCACCTTTGCCATGGAAAATCCGCATCTCTTTCGCCTCTGTTTTGGGCCACTGTGCGCAGGCGCACATGAGGATGAGAAGGCGAATAATCGAGCCTGGCAGATCTTGGTTACAGGACTCGATGAAATGTCTGCAATTGGCGAAATAAGCCCCAAGGTGCGACCCAATGCCGAGATTCTGGTTTGGTCTGCGGTTCACGGTGCTTCTATGTTGGCTTTAGATGGCTTGCTTCCACATGAAGCTATTTATGTTCTTCTTGATTCCATCGAACTTACTTTGAAGGGTCCAAAATGAGCGATCCCAAAATATTGCCGCAATTATCTGCAGACGAGATCGATCACGAAACTGACGATCGACGAGATGCTGAAATCGCTGCGGATAAGCCTCCGCACCACGAATAGCCCAGCTTTAAATAGTTTTTATTTACTCTGTTGAACTAGGCGAACTAGGAGTGGCGGCCGTTTTTGCAGGGCTATCGGCCTTTTTTGCTCCGGCCCGAGAGTCAGTTTTATAAAACCCCGAACCCTTAAAAACTACGCCAACGTTGGTGTAGACCTTGCGCACTTCACCCTGGCATTCGGGGCAAACAGAGATGGCCTCATCGGAAAAAGATTGGACCAGCTCAAACTCGTGCCCACAAGAAGTACAGGCATATTGATAGGTCGGCATGAGCACTAGTGTAAAGAAGTGAGAGGATAGGTTCTAATCGAAGGGATGTGGCGATGATTGCCGCCAAGAAAGCTGCTTGTTTCGCCGTGCTCCTGGCAGGTTTTGCCCTGATTGCGCCCACCTCGGCACTAGCCAATACCTTGGTATCCAGCACTCCCTTGTCAGGAACGGTGCTCACCGTGACCCCCAACGCCGTCACGCTGGTATCTCAATCACCTTTACTTGACCAAGGAAACGAAGTCTCCGTCACGGATTCAATGGGAAATCGAGTCGATGATGGCTCTTTGACCGTCAGCGATGTCAACGCCATTGTCGGGATGAAGCCTCTGACTGCAACTGGTGTCTACACCGTCAGTTACACCTTGCTGGCCCTCAACGACGACCCGCTTACGGGTACTTTTACCTTTACCTTTGATGCCCCGGCAGTAATTAGTTCTGCTACTCCCACCCCATCAGTTGTCTCACCAACTGCAACCCCTGTCTCTCGTGGCGCCACAGATAATTTGGTTATTGGATCTTTAGTAATCTCATTCTTCATCTTCATCTTTCTCGTTTGGTACGCGTATCGCCTCATCACGGTTTCGCAAGCAAAAAAACGTAAGCGCAAGTAGGAAGTTTTATTGTGTTCTTGCAAAGCGCGACCGGAATACCGCAAGTTAGTACGGCGGTCTCCGCGCTCATTCCAATAGTCAAAGACCTTGGATTGGTCGCCGCAATTGTGGTTATCGGTATTTTCCTTGCAGCCGGTTTCTTGTTAGAGGAAAAGCATGGCGTGCTTTCACGAGAGTCATTGCGCATTCTGCGCTTAGCTCGTTTTGCCTCACTAGTGTGGTTGGTCTGCTCTATCGGCAATGTCATCCTAGAGATCGCAAATTTGTTGGCCTCTTCATTATCTTCGGCAATGGACCCCACTGCGCTTCGATCCTTCTTAACTCAAACCGCTTTGGGAAAAAGCTATTTCATCCAAATATGTGTAGCTGCCTTGCTCTGTATGGTGACAGGTCGAATTCGGAAAGTTGGCGGGGCCAATCTGGCATTAGTGGCTTCTCTGTCAGCGCTCCTGATGCCGGTCTTTCAAAGTCACGCTAGTAGCGCCGGCAATCACGGAATTGCCATTGGTTCGTTGCTCTTCCATGTCGGAGCACTATCGCTCTGGGTCGGTGGGGTTTTAGCTCTTGTCTTAATTTCGCCTAGCCAAAGAGAAAAGAACATACCAAGGTTTAGTTCGCTCGCTTTGTGGTGCGCAATCACCGTAGCCATTAGTGGCAGTCTCAACGCCTGGACTCGTCTCAATTTCTGGTCTGCTTGGAAAAGTATGTATGCCGTAATCGTTTTACTCAAAATATTTTTGACCTTGATATTAATAGTGGTGGGCGCTCGCCACCGCAAATTCATCAAGTCGAAATTGCACGGTTCGCGCGCCATTTATCAATTACTTGTCAACGAATTGGCCATCATGGTCATATTGATCGCACTCGGAGGTTGGCTCTCGACTTTGGTTCCTCCCGTTTCAGAGGCCACCGCCAATTTGCCGGTAGATCCCGCAACAAATCTGACTGGTCTATCGATGCCGGCGGCACCAACTGTTGCTCGAATTCTCTGGGGATATGTTCCGGATGGAACCTTCTTGGGGTTATTGATTCTCGCAGTTGCTCTTTATTCGGTTGGGATCATCAAATTAGGTCGCCGTGGGGATAAGTGGCCAGTCGGCCGAACCGTTTCTTTCATGCTCGGAATCGCGACTGCTGATTTTGCAACAAGTGGTGGACTTGGAATTTATTCGCACTTCGCTTTTTCCTATCACATGATTGCGCACATGGTTCTGGGAATGATCGCTCCTATTGCTTTTGTACTTGGCGCACCTATCACACTGGCTCTTCGCACTTTGCCCATAGGTCGTACACCAGAAGAGCGCGGAATTCGCGCCACGATGTTGGCATTTCTCAATTCTCGATATGCCAAAACCATCACCAATCCCGTAGTTGCATTGGGCATATTTGATGGTTCACTTTTCTTGTTGTATATGACTCCACTCTTTGGCAATTTAATGCAGAGCCACAACGGCCATTTACTGATGAATGTTCATTTTCTCGCTTCTGGCTTTCTCTTCTTTCATGTGATCGTAGGAATCGATCCAAATCCACAGAAGGTGCCACACATAGTGCGCATCATTATTTTATTCGCGGCGATGAGCATCCATGCCTTCTTTTCCATCGCTTTGATGTCTGCAACTACCCTGCTTGATGGTGGCTATTTTGCACAATTGCATCGCCCTTGGAATATGAACTTGCTAACTGATCAACACACTGGGGGCTCCCTAGGGTGGGCTATGGGCGAAATCCCGATTTTGATAGCTTTAATTGCCACATTTATTCAATGGGTCCGTGATGATTCTAGAGAAGCCAAACGCATCGATCGAGCTTCAGATCGCGCCCTGGCGATGGGGGATCAGGATGAGTTGGCAAAGTACAACCAGTATTTACTACAACTTTCGGAGCAGGATCGCCGTCATCCCGACAACTAAGCAGTTAATAATTGCTCTATCGCTAGACAGGTGTTGCCATTTCCTGACTTAATTGGGTCATGGAACCACTGATTGCTCCCGAGTATGAAGAGCTTCGCGCCAGTGTTAAATCATTGGTAGAAAAGAAGATCACTCCCTTTGCTCATGCCGTGGATGAGGAAGCCAGATTTCCGCAAGAAGCATACGAGGCGCTTCAGGCAGCCGATCTTGCTGCGGCTCACGTTCCCGATAAGTTTGGTGGCCAAGGTGCGGATGCTCTGGCCACGGCAATAATTATTGAAGAAGTCGCTCGAGGTTGCGCATCTAGCTCATTGATTCCAGCGGTCAACAAATTGGGCTCCGTGCCTCTAATCCTTGCCGGAACAGATGCGCAAAAGTCCAAATACCTAACCCAGCTCGCTGCAGGCAAAGGATTCTCGTATTGCCTTTCAGAATCAGAGGCCGGCTCAGATGCCGCTGCCATGAAGACCAAAGCGGTTCGGGATGGAAATCAGTGGGTGATCTCAGGAAGCAAGAAATGGATCTCCAATGCGGGGTTCTCTGATTTTTACACAGTTTTGGCATCTACTGATTCAAGTAAGGGTTCCAAAGGAATTACCGCGTTTATTGTCGAAAAGAGCGATCCAGGCGTCTCTTTTGGTGCGCATGAAAAAAAGATGGGTTTTCGTGGATCCCCGACTCGAGAGGTTTATTTCGATCAAGTTCGAATTGACGATGACCGCCAGTTAGGCGAAGAGGGTTCTGGGTTTGCTTTAGCGATGAAAACTCTGGATCACACCAGAATTACCATTGCGGCACAGGCATTAGGCATTGCCCAAGGCGCATTTGATGTAGCCAAGAAATACTCGCACGAACGCGAGCAATTTGGGAAATCAATCTTTGATTTCCAATCCATTCAATTTATGTTGGCCGACATGGCAATGAGCATTGCGGCTGCGCGCCAATTAACCTACCTCGCAGCAGTAAAGAGTGAACGCGCAGACTCCGACCTCACATTTTATTCAGCGGCATGTAAGTGCTTGGCGTCAGATACGGCGATGAAAGTCACCACAGATGCCGTTCAAATTTTGGGCGGCTATGGGTACGTCAGCGATTACCCAGTCGAGCGCATGATGCGCGATGCGAAATTAACCCAAATCTATGAAGGCACCAATCAGATTCAACGCGTGGTTATGGCCCGCCATCTAGAAAGTTTTTAATTAACGCACAAATCGAATTAAGAGGTCGGGAGTGGCTGCTGCATTGACTGGTTGATCGTGAGCCTCTACCGGTACTTTTTCGCTGGTGATTTCTCCATAATGAACGAGAGCAATCTTCCAAGCGCTGGAGCGAGCCAACGCTCGATCGTAGGATCCGCCGCCTTGCCCTAGACGATTTCCATCACGATCTACATGCAGAGCCGGAACAATAAAGATTTCGATCTGAGCGAATTCCTCAGGAGAAATGGCCGGTCCTGTAGGTTCCTTGACCTTGCCATGGGCGCGTAGTTCAGAATCATTACCTTGCCAGCTTGCCCATTCCAGGTCGTTATCAGCCAGCAACCGCGGTAGATATAGCTTTTTGCCCAATCCAAGTAATTGCGAATGTAGGTCTGAAGTCTCTGGTTCATCGCCATACGAAAGATAAGAAGCGATGTTGTTGGCTCCGATGAACTCGGATGAACCCAAAATGTGCTGCCAGGAATCTTGGAGAAATCGCTCGTGACGTTCTCTACGATATTGCTCTCGAAGCGCCTGCTTTCCAGATAAATGCATAGGTTTACTTTAGGTTGGAAGTAGGGTTTAGTCATGAATTCTCGCGTCAGTGATTTGCTCGACCAACTGCTCGCGATCTCACACCCGCTAGAGCCTTTTGATATGCCGCTACTGGATGCTCACGGGGCAACATTGGCGGAAGATATTTATCTGGGTGAACGAGTGGTGATGCGAGCAGGATCGCGCATTCGCTCTACCCAGGTCGGCCTCGCTGCTTCCTTAGGTCTGGATCGATTGCCAACCAGACCCCACCCCAGAGTTGTTGTTATTTCAGCCGGAGATGATCTGGTTGAGCCCGGTCAGAGTTTGGGCCATGGCGACGAAGAATTTGAGACCAATTCATGGATGTTGACCACAGCGGTCCGAGAGTCCGGGGCTACTGGCTATCGAGTTCACACCATTCCTGAAAATCATCAACAACTTCGCCAAATAGTTGAAGATCAGTTAGTTCGCGCCGACTTGATCGTTATCAGCGGAGAGAGCCAGGACGAGTCCTTCTCCCTCATTACTGGAGTACTCAGTGAACTTGGTGAAGTCACGATGATTTCTCCAAATTTGGCCGAAAGCGGTCAGCACAATTTTGGATTGATTGGTCCGGACAAGACCCCGGTAGTCACCCTGCCAGGAGATCCCATCGGCGCCTTTCTTTCGATGGAAATATTCATTCGCCCCATGATCCGCACCATGCTCGGGGCATCAAACGTTTTTCGCAATGTGCTGACCTTGAAGTTAGCGAACGACATCACTTCTCCAGTCGGATTGACCTCCTATGTCCGAGCCAGCATCGATGGCGAGGGCAATGTGAGAGCGTTGGATGGTCAAAGCGATCTCATTTCACTTTCGGACGCCCAGGGACTTATTGCCGTACCCGAAAAGATCGGCGGTTATGCCAAGGGGGATATGGTCAACGTGATTATTCTCGAGCGAAGCAATAATTAAAGTGACATCTCCCTGGCCCGTCACTCTGCGCGAGGAGAATCTCATTCTCCGGCCACTGCGATTGCGCGATCGAAAGAGCTGGGACGAAGTCAGAGCAGCTAATAGAGAATGGCTTTCTCCATGGGAGGCTACAAAACCTGTGGTTCCAGGCCAAGCCGAAAGTGGGGGACTGCCCTCCTTCTTTGAAATGGTGGCATCGCATCGTCGTGATGGCCGCGGCGCTCGCTCATTCTCATTAGCCATTTGGCTTCGCGAGTCAGGATCGGAACGATTCGTCGGCCAGATCACCCTCGGCGGAGTCGTTTTTGGGGCCTTGCGCGGTGCCCACATTGGCTATTGGATTGACAGCCGATATGCCAATCGGGGGCTAACGTCACGAGCCGTAAACCTAGTAACCAGCTTTGCTTTTGACGCATTGGGAGTGCATAGAATCGAAATCAATTTGCGCCCAGAGAATGCAGCGTCCAAGCGAGTTGCCGAAAAATGCGGCTACATTTTCGAATCAGTGCGCCCTCGATTTCTCCACATTGACGGGGACTGGCGCGATCATTTGACCTACGTAAAAGAGAACCCCAAGGTCCGCTGAACAACCGTTTTGCTCTCTCACAATGGTGAAAATCAATATCGGACATACTAAGCAAATGCCCGTTTTTTACGCTCAGGGCGTTTATGGTTACCCATTATGGCTTCGAGTTTGATCTACCTCATCATCATCGGAATGTGGGTGACCTACTTCCTCCCACGATGGATGAGTAGCCACGACGAAGTCTCTGGACGCTCAGCCGAACGATACAAAAGCGCGATGAAATTGGTTGCCGAGCAGGAGCCCGCCGCTATCAAGCAAAAAATTGAAGAGCCCGTGAAGAAGAGTTCGATTGCTAAACGTCGATTCATTTTTTCAATCTTAGGAATTTCATTTTTCGCATCTCTCGTTGTTGTAGCGCTCGGAATTTTGGCGTGGAGCGTTCTCTTCATTCCGCTTTCCGGTTTCTTGATCTACAGCGTCAACGTTCGACGTCAGATAATCGCCGCACAGGCAAAGGCCCGCCGTATCAAAGCATTAGAACAAATTGCTGCAGCTCCCCTGGCATCAGTTCCAGAAGCCAAAATTTCATTGGCGCGGGAATCTCGCTCCGAGAATGAACTCTGGACGCCACTTGCAGATCGATTGGATTCAGCTGGGGTCATTGTGATTCCACGCGAAAGTGAAGGCTGGCAACCCATCCAGGTTCCAAAGCCAACTTACGCAAGCGCACCAAAAGCCGTTGCTTCCAAGCGCGTTATCGACCTCACTGTTCCTGGCGCATGGATGGAAGAGCAAGAGATTTTGCACAAGGTTTTACTTCCGACGCGCGAAGAGTTGTTTGATCAAGAGCTTGCTGAACAAGCAGCCATTATGTTTGACGATACCGAAGACACTAGAGCCGTCAACGACTAGTGCGCTAGCCTGCAGTTCTTAAACGATTGGTTTGGGGCTGTAGCGCAGTTGGTAGCGCGCCTCGTTCGCAACGAGGAGGCCAGGGGTTCGATTCCCCTCAGCTCCACGCATTAAATCCAGGATGGAAACCACATTCGGTTGGACCAGGATTGATAAGAAAGTACAGAGCCATTAAATATCGGCAAAAAGTAAAGAAAATTAAGCACGATTACTGCTAAAAAGATATAGACCAACCATTGCCTTCGTTGTTGAATCTTGAAATCTGCCGGTCGCTCTAAGAATTTGGCGATGCAATAGACCAAAATTAAAATAACAAAAGGTTCAAAGGCGATTGCATAGAACGAGAACATCGTGCGCTTTTGAAAGAGAAACCACGGCAGATATCCAGAAGCAAAACTCAGAAGAAGTAGTCCACTTTGCCATTCGCGTTTTGAAATCCAATATCCGAAAGTAATGGCGATTGCGAAAATGGCAGACCACCAGAGCAAGGGAGTGCCAAGGGCGATTACTTCTTGCGAACAAGAAGGTGCACCGCAACTCTTGGGTGAGGCATAGAAGAAAGATGTTGGCCTACCGAGGATCAACCAGTTCCATGGGTTTGCCGAGTACGAGTGCTTGGTCGTGAGTCCTTGGTGAAAACCTAAAATTTCAGATTGGTAGTGCAGGAAAGAACGAAGTGGCGCTGGAATAAATGAGAAGAATGAGTGCGGTTGCGAATTAGCCCAATTGCGATCCCAGCCGGTTGAGGTCAAGAACCACCCGGTCCAAGAAAGCAGGTACACGCCGAAAGGGACGGCGAGATATTGCGTGGCCCGGAGCAGAGCTTTTTCTCGGACCGTCGCTTTAAGGGGTTCTTCAATTTCCATCGCGCGATTTGCGCGGTAGTCCACATAAAGCACGAATCCCAAATACCCGATTAGCGGGTAGAGGCCGCTCCATTTAGTTGCCACAGCAAGACCAAAGGCAATGCCTGCCCACCAATGTTTGCTATGTAATAGCGCAAAGAATCCCAGCAAGATAAAGAACATGAGGAAGAGATCCAAGAGCGCGGTACGAGAGTGCACCAAATGCAAGCCATCGGCTGACATCAAAATGGCGGCGCTACAACTCAGTAAAAAGTTATTGAAAAGCTTCTTGGCTACCCAATAGATGAGAATTATCGAGGCTGCACCGATGACCGCAGAACTAATGCGCCAACCGAATTCGTTAAATCCGAAAACTTTGATTCCGACTCCGATGAGCCATTTTCCGACAGGGGGGTGAACGATAAATTCACCAGTATTGCTCTTTGGGTCAATTTCGACTCCGTGTAGCACCAACGAGCGAGCATTCTTGGCGTAGTAGACCTCGTCGAAGACAAATCCCTTAGGGGTCCCTAAATGCCAGAGTCGAAGTGCCAAAGCCAGCAGGCCAAAACCAAGTGAGGCAATCCAATCTCTGCGCCCGCGAAGAGCTAGGACGGTGGCTTCGGTCATTGCAATAGCCTAAAGCCTGCGACAATTTGGGGGTGCTACTCCTCGCTGCTGCTCCCCTGGGAAATCCCTTGGACGCATCCGAGCACCTGAAATCTGCTATTTCAGCCGCGGCATTCATCGCCGCAGAGGACTCTCGCAAACTCTCTCGCCTCTGCGCAGATCTGCAGATTTCGCACTCAGCACGGGTTATCTCGTTTTTCGAAGGAAACGAGCTCGAGCGAATCGATGAGCTGGTTGCCATTATGGAATCTGGCTCCGACTTATTAGTTATCACTGATGCCGGTATGCCAGGAATCAGCGATCCGGGCTATCGCTTGGTCAGGGCTGCTATCGAAGGCCAAATACCGGTACGAGTTCTTCCGGGACCCAGCGCAGTGACGACCGCCCTGCTGTTGTCAGGATTGCCGTCGGATCGTTTCTGCTTTGAAGGATTTCCGCCACGAACTCGAGGAGCCCGCCAAAGTTGGTTTGAAAATATTCTAGAAGAAGAGCGCACAATTATTTTCTTCGAAGCCCCACATCGTCTGCTAGAAACGCTGGAGGATGCAGATCAAGTCTTAGGTTCTGACCGCCCTGCGGCAATCTGTCGCGAGATGACAAAGACCTATGAAGAGATTATTCGCGGGCCACTTTCGCATTTGCTGACTTGGGCCAGTGCCAATGAAATCCGGGGGGAGATCACCTTGGTGGTTCAGGGCTTTGACCCTGAAAGCAAGAAATTCACTCCACAAGATTTTGTCGAACTCGTGAAAACCGAAGAATTGAGCGGGATCACTCGCAAAGAGGCGATCGATTCAGTGGCCAAGCGATTAGGTGTCTCCAAGCGCTCGGTCTTTGATGCCATGGTCGAAAACAAGAAATCTGGCCAATAGCCTCAGGCGATAAGATAGCGGCATGTCGGCCACTAAAGATTTTTATCTAACAACGCCCATTTACTATGTAAATGATGCTCCCCATATTGGCCACGCCTACACGACCGTTGCAGGGGATGTTCTCACCCGTTGGCATCGCCAGAAGGGCGAAGGAGTCTGGTTCTTAACCGGGACAGATGAACACGGCCAAAAGGTCATGAACACGGCTGAAAAGAATGGCAGCACGCCACAGGCTTGGTGTGATCGCTTGGTTGAAGAGGAATGGAAGCCCAACTGGCACCACCTCAATATTGCCAACGATGATTTCATCCGCACGACAGAAGAGCGCCACATGGTACGCGTGCAGAAATTTCTGCAAGGGCTCAAGGATCAAGGCTTTATTTATTCGGCCAAATACGAAGGCCCGTATTGCATCGGCTGCGAGGAGTTCAAACTTCCGGGCGACCTCGTCAACAATGCTTGCCCCGTCCATTCCATCCCTGTGGAAATGGTTTCGGAAGAGAACTGGTTCTTTAAGCTTTCGGCTTTCGTTCCGCAATTGATCGAGCGCTATCGCAACCACCCTGAAACCTGCGAACCAGCCAGCGCTCGCAATGAAGTCCTCTCATTTCTCGAAGGTGGCGTCACGGATCTTTCGATTTCCCGGTCGACTTTTGACTGGGGCATTCCAGTCCCTTGGGATACCAAACAAGTTATTTACGTATGGTTTGATGCTCTGCTTAATTACGCCACTGCTGTCGGTTTGGGTGATGACCCAGATTCTGAAGGTGGAAAGAAGTTTGCAAAGACTTGGCCCGCCGATGTCCATCTAGTCGGTAAAGATATTTTGCGCTTCCATGCTGTTATTTGGCCAGCCATGTTGATGGCTGCAGGTATCGATGTGCCCAAGAAGATTTTTGCTCACGGTTGGCTGTTGGTGGGCGGTGAAAAGATGAGCAAGAGCAAACTAACGGGCATCGCTCCACGAGACATTACCGATCACTTTGGCGTGGATGCCTTCCGCTATTACTTCTTGCGCGCAATTCCATTTGGTACAGACGGCTCTTTCTCCTGGGAAGATATGGGCGCGCGCTATACCTCTGAACTTGCCAACGACTTTGGCAACTTGGCATCACGGCTTGCCGCCATGATTGAAAAGTATTGCGATGGACTGATTCCAGCGCCAACCCAAAGTTCCACTTTGGCGCCTACTTTGGCCGCCACAGTGACTTCAGCCGATGCCGCCATTTGCGCACTTGATTTCCAAGGTGGGATCAACGCCATTATGGAATTTTGCAAGCGGGTCAATGGTTATGTCACCGAAAATGAGCCCTGGTCAATAGCTAAGGATGATTCCCGTAAAGCCGAACTCGACGATGTTCTCTACAACACCGCCGAATCGTTGCGCGCATTGGCAGTTCTGCTTCATCCGATCATGCCGGAAACCTCCGAAAAATTGTGGCTCAGTTTGGGCGCGGATATCTCTATCGGTGAGATCTCCGCTCAGAAGATTTCGGATATTGCGAATTGGGGCCAGCTCCCAGAAGGAAGTGCTGTCACCAAAGGCGCAGTCTTGTTCCCCAGACTTGAAGAGAAGTAATTTCGCTTAATGGCTGATCGTCACAATCGCGATATAGATAGGCAACTTGCTCCGCTGCCTGAACCGCTAGGGGTTAGCTGCATCGATGCGCATGCTCACCTAGAGATTGTTACTAATTCTGAACCAGATTCACCCGAGGTTGCTCAAGTTCTCTCCGATGCCGCGTCAGTTGGAATTGATCGAGTCGTACAAGTTGGATACTCGGCCGAGCAATCTCGCTGGTGCGTGAAATGCGCCGAATCTTTTCCTGGAGTGGTTCTAGCCGCAGTCGCCTTGCACCCTAACGAAGCGCCAGTTGTTGCAGATTTAGAAGCAGATTTAGCCATTATTGAAGAGCTTGCGTTGCACCCCAGAGTTCGTGCCATTGGCGAGACTGGTTTGGATTTCTTTCGAACCCCGCCAGAATTACAAGATCGCCAAAAGTATTCCTTTAAGCGCCATATCGAATTGGCGAAGAGGGTTAACAAAGCGCTAGTTATTCATGATCGAGATGCTCACCGAGCAGTTCTGGATGTATTAGATGAAGTTGGTGCTCCAGATATAACGATTTTCCATTGCTATTCCGGCGATGCTGAAATGGCCCGCGAATGTATCGATAAGGGTTACATACTTTCCTTTGCCGGCACTGTTACCTTTAAAAATGCTCCTCAACTTCGCGAAGCCGTCAAATTAGTACCTATCGACCAATTGCTGGTGGAGACTGATTCGCCATTCTTGGCACCTATGCCTCATCGTGGCTCACTCAATACTCCGGCGCAGATACCCACAATTTTGCGGGCGATTGCAGGAGAGCGTGGCGAGAGTGTTGATGAATTGGCCGCAGCTATAACTCAAAATTGTTTACGTATCTTTGGGTCGTTCGAATAATGAATTCCCTCCTCGGAGCAGCAGAGATTCGCGAGATTGCTGGCCGCATTGGAGTTTTGCCCACCAAGAAACTTGGTCAAAATTTCGTTGTCGACCCCAATACATGTCGGCGCATTGTGAAGAGTGCAGATGTGCAAAGTGAAGATGTGGCGCTTGAAATTGGCCCTGGTTTAGGTTCGCTAACTCTTGCATTAATGGAAATAGCGAAGAAAGTTATCGCCATCGAAATTGACGATCGTCTCGCCCTTGAACTTCCCGTCACTGCCGAGCGACACGGATTTGATCCGGCCAACCTAGAGGTAATTAATCGTGATGCGCTTCAAGTAAATGAGATTTCTGGCGATCCCACCGTGCTGGTTGCCAATTTGCCCTACAACGTTTCAGTCCCGGTTTTGCTCAACATCCTGGAGAAGTTTCCGTCAATTCGATCTGGCGTTGTTATGGTGCAGAGCGAAGTAGCCGACCGGTTAGTAGCAAGCCCTGGTTCAAAGAGTTACGGCTCACCTTCAGTGAAAGCCACCTGGTGGGCAGATCTGACTTCTGCGGGCACCGTGGCGCGCTCAATTTTTTGGCCAATTCCCAATGTGGATTCTTCGCTGGTGCGCTTTGTTCGGCACGAATCGGCAGGGACTGAAGAATTGCGTAAGACCACTTTTTCGCTGATCGATGCAGCTTTTGCTCAACGACGAAAGATGCTTCGTGGCGCGCTTTCGGAAATTTTAGGAGCCGGCGCAAGCGATCTGCTCACGGCTGCTGAAGTGGATCCAACTTTGCGCGGGGAAGCGTTACTGCTTGCCGATTACTTGCGCATCTCTCGATCCTTGCAAACCAAGTAAAACCGATACGCTTTTATGGTGAAATTAAACGGTGTGGTGGTCCGAGTTCCGGGCAAGGTAAACCTGCACTTAGGAGTTGGCCCACTTGACCCCGATGGCTACCACGAGGTCACCACCGTCTTTCAGGCGATTTCGCTCTATGACGATGTCACTGTCAAATACGGTGAACTAGGGCAAGGAATTGTTTTAACACTTTCTGGCTCTACTTCCATGGGCGTACCGGTCGATTCCAGCAACCTAGCCTTTCGTGCCGCCGAACTCATGACTGATCGATATGACCTTTCTAAAGACCTTTCGATTCATCTCAAGAAAGAGATCCCAGTTGCTGGTGGAATGGCCGGTGGTAGCGCCGACGCTGCTGGAGTTCTTGTAGGAATTGATGCGCTTTTTGATCTGGGGCTAGTTCGAGATGAGATGGAACGAATTGCGGCTGAATTAGGCAGCGACGTTCCTTTTTCAATATCAGGTGGAATTTGTATCGGCACCGGTCGCGGCGATCGCATCACCCCCGCCCTCAGCCGGGGCACCTATCACTGGGTCTTGGCTCTCTCCGGCCACGGGCTTTCTACCCCGGCTGTCTATGGTGAGTGCGATCGACTGCGCGAAGGTATGCCCATTGCCCGTCCCCAGGTCAGCGAGGCGATGATGCAATCTCTGCGAGCTGGCGACCCCAAGGCCGTCGGGAAAGCCTTGGCCAATGACTTACAAGCCGCAGCCTGTTCGTTGCGCCCAGCCCTGCGTTTAGTCCTAGATGTTGGCCTGGAATATGGCGCCTTAGGCGGCGTCGTTTCTGGATCTGGTCCCACGGTTGCCTTTTTGGTCGACGATGAAGAGAAGGCTTTGGATCTCACTGTGGCTCTTAGCGCCAGCGGTGTTGTCTCCGGAGTCATTCGAGCCAATGGTCCAACCCATGGCGCTCGAGTGGTTGAGACCCTTTAGCCAGTCCGAGCAGCTTTGCCGTTTTGGACGATTCCAAGAAATAAGAGAGAATTCAGGTTCCGCCATTGTGTAGTGGCTAGCACATGGGCCTTTGAAGCCCAGGGTCCAGGATCGATACCTGGTGGCGGAGCGATAGCAGAGCCGCCACGAAGGCAAAGGTGGCGGAGCCAGAGACTTGCTTTAGGTAGATAGGCTTAACCCGAAGTACCAACCCACTTTCTAGGCGTGATAAGCAGGGTAGGAGCCGTTCATTGAACCGACTTAATGTCGCAATTGTCCTCGCCGCTGGCGAAGGCACTCGCATGAAATCGGCAACGCCCAAAGTACTTCACACCATCGCTGGAAAAACGATTATCAACCACGTTCTCGAAGCAATCGAACCCTTAGCTGCAGAGCATCTCCGCGTCGTAGTCGGAGCACACCGCGAAGCTGTCGAAAGCCATGTGAACGAAATTTCGCCACTGGCATCGACTATTTTTCAGGCAGAACGAAATGGCACAGGCCACGCAGTTCAAATTGCACTCGAAGGATTAATCGCAACTGGCACAGTGTTGATATTGGCTGGCGATACGCCGTTGATTACTTCAGACACTTTGGTGGATTTTTATGCCGCACATCTAGAAGGCCAAAACGATGTCTCGGTATTGACAGCACTTTTGCCAGATCCATTTGGCTACGGTCGTATATTGCGCGATGAGTCCGGTGCGCTCGCAGGAATCGTTGAAGAACGTGATGCCGATGAGGATGAGCAACTCATTGAAGAAGTAAACACTGGCATTTATCTTTTTGATCTTGATGCGTTACGTAAGGCCATCTCGCAGATAACCACCGATAATTCTCAGGGCGAGCTTTACTTGACCGATGTCATCTCTCTAATTCACGTATCCGGCGGATCAACTGCAGCCATTCTGACTACTGATTACACCGAAACTTTAGGCATCAACGATCGCGGCCAACTAGCTGAAGCTTGGGCCATCATGCGCGATCGCATCAACGAATTCCACATGCAATCCGGGGTCGCCATTGTTGATCCGACGACTACCTGGATCGATGCATCAGTCACGATCGAACCTGACGCCACGATTTATCCGGGAACGGCGCTCCTTGGAGATACTCATATTTCTAGCTGTGCAATTATTGGACCCCGTTCAACTTTGACGGATGTTCGAGTCGGTGCTGGCGCCTCTGTTATCGAATCCAACTGCACTGGTTCAGAAATTGGGGCAGGGGTAAAAGTAGGCCCCTTTAGCTTCTTGCGAGCTGGAACGGTGCTGGGGGATAACTCCAAAGCCGGCGCATTTGTTGAAATCAAGAATTCCACTGTGGGTGAAGGCTCGAAGGTTCCTCATCTGTCATACGTTGGTGATGCAACGATTGGTAAGGGAACCAATATTGGTGCTGCCACCATATTCGTGAACTATGACGGCGTGACAAAGAACCGAATCGAAATTGGCGATCAAGTCCGCATTGGCAGTGACACTATGTTGGTGGCACCGATTTCAGTAGGAGATGGCGCATACACCGCGGCTGGATCCGTTATTACCGAAGATGTTCCGGCCGGGGCTATGGGAGTCGCTCGTGCTCGGCAGCGAAATATTTTAGGATGGGTTCTGCGAAAGAGATCTGGCACCAAATCGGCTGAAGTCGCGCTGCGAGCGGGCGCAAGCGAATCGGCACCACAAAAGGAAAACGAGGAATAAGCATGAGCGAACTTCGGCTGACATCGGAAAAGCGTCTGCGCCTGTTTGCAGGCCGCGGATACCCAGAACTCGCTGAAGATGTCGCCGCCGAACTCGGCATTC
>SESG01017854.1_pt1 | contig 23385 bp, 24 predicted proteins | sample 3171421 | NCBI WGS metagenome assembly SESG01 (sample SAMN10866946, study PRJNA518727) | freshwater metagenome | biome: subpolar coniferous forest; feature: holomictic lake; material: water; isolation source: holomictic Lake 227, 6 m and 8 m depth | place: Canada: near Kenora, Ontario | collected...
CAGGCTCTTCATCTCCCGGGCCAAGAAGCGCCCTGGTGTTAAATACTTTGGTCCTTTTGCTCATGCCTGGGCGCTATGAAGCACTTTTGATGTCCTGCTCAAGATTTATCCGATCCGAAGTTGCAGTGACTCTAATTTTCAACGTGCCCGGCGCACCAAACGTCAATGTTTATTAGGCGACATCGGTAAATGCGCAGCACCTTGCGTCGAATGGATTAGCAAGGATGATCATTCGCTCCTGGCCAAGAACCTGGCGAAATTTATTGACTCAAACCCCAATGACATCGCACGTCAGCTCGAAATTGAGATGGGCGAGGCAGCTGGCAACGAAGAATATGAAAAAGCGGCGAGATTGCGCGACCAGCTAGAAGCGTTGCGAAAAGCTGCCGAATCTAGTCAAACCGCTCTCTCCGAGAACCTTTCTGCCGATGTTCTCTCTGTTCATGAAGAAATAACCCATGCGGCGATCTCCATATTCTCCATTCGTGAAGGACGTGTCGTAGGTTCTCGTTCTTGGATTATTGATCGATCCGAGGTTTTAGAAGAAGAAAGTGTCATCACGGCGGCTTTGCCAAGGATTTACGCCGAGACCGAGATTCCCAGAGAAATTCTGGTTGATCAGCTTCCCGAATACCACGAATCTCTGGAGAAATTGCTAGAAGCGCAAGCCCAGCATTCAGTGAAGATTTCTCAACCTCACAGGGGCGAGAAGTTTGATTTAATTCAAACCGTTAAACGCAACGCTTACCAGTCGCTTATTCAATATCTCAGCAAACGTTCCAATGATTCGGCGGTGAGCGGACGGGCGCTCGAGGAAATATCTGAACTCCTGGACCTGGGTGAAGCACCTTTGCGGATTGAATGTTTCGATATTTCAAATATTCAAGGGACGAACATGGTGGCTTCTATGGTCGTCTTTGAAGATGGCCAACCTAAGAAGAGCGAGTATCGCAGGTTTGCAATCTCTGACGATCTGCATTTCGACGACACCAGGGCGATGTATCACGTGCTCTCACGTCGGCTTAAACGGTATTTGGCAGAGAAGGATCTTGATCACGAGGAGATCGCTCTCCAAGGGGGAGCGCGGCCCAAATTTGCCTATCCACCTCAACTAATCGTGGTTGATGGCGGTGCTCCGCAAGTTGCCGCCGCCCAGGCAGCACTCTCCGATTTAGGAATCACAAATATCGCCCTGTGCGGCTTGGCTAAACGCCTTGAGGAAGTTTGGCTGCCTGACAGCCCAGACCCTGTCATATTCCCACGGCACAGCGAAGGTCTTTACCTGTTGCAACGAATTCGCGACGAGGCTCACCGTTTTGCAATTACTTTTCACCGAAGCAAGCGCTCTCGAGTGATGCTGGAATCCCTACTTGATGAGATTCCGCAACTAGGTGAGATTCGCAGATCTGCCCTGTTGGAACATTTCGGGTCAGTGACCGCTCTGCGCAAGGCGGATATTGCGCAAATTTCTGCCATCCCTGGCATTGGCGAGAAAATTGCCGCGCTCATTGTGGAGCACCTGCCATCTGCCGAGCCCGGAGTCGATCTTCAGACGGGCGAAATTCTAGAAAGGTGAGACAACCATCAGGCTGATGGTGAAAGATGTGACCATGAGTCAGGGGTCAAGTGAAGTCGTTGTTGTAACGGGCATGAGTGGCGCTGGTAGATCGACCGTGGCTCATGCCATGGAAGATTTAGGCTGGTATGTAGTGGACAATTTGCCGCCTGCACTTCTCGCCAACTTGTGTGAAATGGCAGCAGCTTCGGTCACATCTATCGCAGTCGTTATCGATGTTCGCGGACGCCAATTTTTCGATGATCTCAATCGTGCGTTAGCAGCACTCGCCGAAGAAGGCATTGCTCATCGCGTTCTCTTTGTAGACGCCTCAGATGATGTCTTAGTCCGCCGTTTTGAATCTACCCGGCGCCCACATCCACTGCAGGGGAATGATCGCATCGTCGATGGAATTGCTAAAGAGCGTGAGCGCTTACGCGAAGTACGATCCGTTGCCGATATTGTGATTGACTCTTCGGCTTTTAATTTGCACCAGCTCGAACAGAAAGTAACTGATCTCTTCCAAAGTAAAGAGAGCGCTGAACTTCGCGTCAACATTCTCTCTTTTGGATATAAGTACGGAATCCCGGTCGATGCAGATTTAGTCATGGACTGCCGATTTATTTCAAATCCACATTGGGTGCCAGAACTTCGCCCACTCACTGGGTTGGATCAACCGGTCCGAGAGAACGTGCTCAGCACTGACAATGTTCAAGAATTCCTCACCCGCTATCAAGCGGTCTTTGAGACCATGGCCGAGGGTTTCATTCGCGAAGGCCGTAAGTACTTAACCTTGGCAGTCGGGTGCACCGGCGGAAAACATCGCAGCGTTGCCATTGCTGAAGAATTAGCAAAGCGCCTCAATAGTTCTACACATTCGATCAGCAAACGAGTGGAAGCCAGTGCCATTCACCGAGATCTCGGAAGAGAGTTGTGAGCGCGCCTCACGTAGTTGCCATGGGCGGTGGCCATGGTCTGGCTGTCACGCTGACCGCACTTCGCCGGATATCTTGCGACATTACCGCGGTTGTGACCGTTGCCGACAACGGTGGCTCGAGCGGCAGGCTTCGTGATGAGTTCAATTCGCTACCACCGGGAGACTTGCGAATGGCGTTGGCGGCGCTCTGCGGCGATGATGCGTGGGGCCGAAGTTGGGCCGAGATCATGCAATACCGATTTACCAGCTCTGGTGAAATGAGCGGTCATGCCATCGGCAATCTCTTGTTAACTGCATTGTGGGATCGTGACGGCGACCCGGTCAGAGGGCTAGATCGTGTCGGCGAACTTCTCAAAGTAGTAGGTCGAGTGCTGCCTATGGCTATCGAGCCGTTAGATATCGAAGGAACTTTCGCTACTTCGTATGGTCGAACGATCGTTCGCGGACAAGTAGAGGTTGCCACTGCCAAAGGTCGCGTCGAGTCGCTGCGACTTATCCCGTCTGAACCTCGAGCCACACCTCAAGCGCTGGATGCCATTGCTAACGCCGATTGGCTGACTTTTGGTCCAGGATCATGGTTCTCCAGTGTTATGCCACATTTTCTTTTGCGTGAACAAGCTGAGGCGATTCGAACTTCCCCGGCACAGAAAATTTTTGTGCTTAATTTAGCGGAAGGTTTTACTGGTAATGAATTTGCGGGCTATAGCCCTGAGGAGCACCTCGAGCTCGTTTTGGCGCATGCCCCGGAGTTGAAGTTGGATTACGCAATTGTCGACCCTGCGGCGCTTCGCCCAGGTAGCGCCCTGCAGAATCTTGTCCAAAAGTGTGGGGGAGATCTCGTTATACGCGAGCTCGGGGAGGTTCCGGGCAGCTTTCATCACGATCCTCGAAAATTGGCATTGGTATTCCAAGACATTTTTTCTGGAACCCTGCTTAGATAGCGTCAGGTAATTTTCGTTAAGCGGAAGGGGGCAACGAGATGGCAATGACATCATCAGTGAAAGATGAATTAAGTCGGCTTTCCATCACTAAGCCTTGCTGCCGGAAATCAGAAGTTTCTTCACTTTTACGTTTTGCAGGTGGGCTACACATCGCGGCGGGGAAAATCGTTATTGAAGTTGAACTTGATACTGCCCAAACTGCGCGCCGTCTTCGCAAAGATATCTCCGAAGTTTTTGGCCACGATTCCGAACTTGCAGTGCTTTCACCTTCCGGTTTGCGCAAGGGCAGCCGCTATGTCGTTCGGGTTATTTCCGACGGTGATGCCCTAGCTCGCCAGACAGGTCTGATCGATTCCAACAATCGCCCTATTCGTGGTCTGCCACCCCAGGTGGTCTCAGCCGGAATCTGCGATGCTGAAGCCGCCTGGCGCGGGGCGTTTCTTGCACATGGCTCGCTCACTGAACCTGGCCGCTCCTCAGCTTTGGAGATCACCTGTCCGGGTCCGGAAGCAGCTCTGGCGCTGGTCGGAGCCGCTCGCCGTTTGGGAATCACTGCCAAAGCTCGCGAAGTTCGTAGCGTTGATCGAGTTGTTATTCGAGATGGCGATGCCATCGGAGCCTTGCTCACCCGGTTAGGCGCACATGAAAGCGTGCTCGCGTGGGAAGAACGTCGGATGCGCCGAGAAGTGCGCGCCACTGCCAATCGACTAGCCAATTTTGATGATGCCAACCTGCGACGATCCGCTCGCGCGGCCGTAGCTGCCTCAGCCCGCGTGCAACGAGCTCTAGAGATTCTTGGTGCCGAGATTCCTGACCACCTCAAAGAGGCGGGGGAGCTTCGAATAAATCATGGTCAAGCCAGTCTGGAAGAACTCGGATCGCTGGCCACCCCGCCGATGACCAAGGATGCAATTGCTGGCCGCATTCGCCGCCTCTTAGCCATGGCAGATAAGCGCGCTCACGATCTCGGAATACCCGATACCGAGGCAGGATTAAGCCCAGATTTGCTGAATTAACCAGTCTTTCACCTCACATTTGCCCGTTTTCTCCTACTGCCAGACCTCGGCTGATAGGCTTAATCCCGTCACAATGACGTGTATCTAGAGGTATCGACGCTCAAACAAGCTGAGCATTTCGTCGATATTTTTAAACTATTGCCCTCTTCGACCCCCATAGGGCACTTTTTATGAAGCGAGGATTACCGTGGTTCGTGTTGGAATTAATGGATTTGGAAGAATTGGCCGTAACTTTTTCCGCGCAGTATTGACCTCTGGCGCCGATATCGAGATTGTTGGAATTAACGATCTGACGGACAACGCCACGCTGGCGCACTTGCTCAAATACGACTCCATCTTGGGTCGCCTGGGCTTGCCTGTAACTCACACTGAAGATTCAATCACCGTTGGAGATAAGACCATTCGCGTCTTCGCCGAGCGTGACCCAGCCGCCCTTCCTTGGGCTGAAGTTAAGGCCGACATCGTTTTGGAATCTACTGGACATTTCACCAAGGCTGCCGATGCCAAGAAGCACATCGCTGCTGGTGCCAAAAAGGTAATTATTTCAGCCCCTGCAACAGATGAAGATGTCACCATTGTCATGGGTGTTAACCATGAGAAGTATGACCCAGCAAACCACCATATTATTTCTAACGCGTCCTGCACGACTAACTGCTTGGCACCAATGGCGAAAGTTCTCAATGATGAGTTCGGGATCGTTCGTGGCTTGATGACTACGATTCACGCTTACACCAACGATCAGGTCATCTTGGATTTTCCACACAAGGATTTGCGCCGTTCACGTGCCGCAGCCCTTTCCATCATTCCTACCTCCACCGGAGCCGCCAAAGCAATCAGTTTGGTATTGCCAGAACTCAAGGGCAAGCTTGATGGATACGCTTTGCGCGTTCCAGTCCCAACAGGTTCTGCAACTGACCTCACCGTCGAACTTGGACGCGAAGTCACCGTTGCCGAAATTAACGCAGCAATTAAAAAGGCTTCTGAAGGTTCCCTCAAGGGTTACCTCAGCTATACCGAAGACCCAATTGTCTCTGCTGACATCGTCACCGATCCCAGCTCATGCATCTTCGATTCTGGTCTCACCAAAGTCATCGGAACAACCGCCAAGGTCGTTGGTTGGTATGACAACGAGTGGGGTTATTCCAATCGCCTCGTCGACCTCATTGGTCTTGTAGGTAAATCGCTCTAATGAACATTCCTACCCTCGAATCTCTCGATGTTCGTGGGAAGCGAGTTCTGCTTCGTTGTGACCTCAATGTTCCGTTGAAAGATGGAACCATTACTGATGATGGTCGCATCAAAGCCTCGCTGCCCACGATTAAGTACTTGGTTGAATCCGGTGCCTCTGTGGTCATTGCTGCGCACTTGGGTCGCCCAAAAGGTGAACGCAAACCCGAGCTCTCATTGGCTCCAGTAGCGCTGCGCTTGGAAGAACTCCTGGGTAGGAAAGTTTTATTTTCACAAAGTATTACGGGAAGCGAGGTCGCTGCCGCCGCCGCTGCATTGCAGGCGGGGGAGATCTTGCTCCTGGAAAACATTCGTTATGAAGCGGCCGAGACCAGCAAAGACGAAGCAGAACGCTTGGTTCTTGCACAAATTCTTGCCAGTTATGCCGATCTTTTTGTCAGCGATGGATTCGGTGCAGTGCACCGCAAACACGCATCAGTTTATGACGTTGCCAAATTACTTCCTCATGCAGCCGGGTATTTAGTTGCAGCCGAAGTCGAAGTATTGAAGAAGTTAACCGACAATCCCGAACGTCCCTATGGTGTCGTTCTTGGTGGGGCGAAAGTCTCAGACAAGATCGGAGTTATTTCAAACCTTTTGGACAAAGTTAACACTTTGGCGATTGGCGGGGGGATGCTTTTTACCTTTCTTGCCGCGCAAGGGAAAGAGATCGGAACTTCACTGGTAGAGACCGACTCCATTCCCACCGTCATTGAATTACTTGAACGTGCCCGAACTCTAGGCGTAGAAATTCTTCTGCCCACCGATATCGTGGTTGCGCCCACTTTCGCGCCTGATGCCACCCCAACCATAGTTTCGGCGGATTCGATTCCTGCTGATCAAATGGGATTGGATATTGGACCACAAACCGCAGCAGCTTTTGCGGCCGCTATCAAATCTTGTAAAACTGTTTTCTGGAACGGCCCTATGGGAGTCTTCGAATTTCCAGCATTTGCAGCCGGAACAAAAGTTGTTGCGCAAGCCCTAACTGAAGTTTCTGGAATCTCGGTTGTCGGCGGTGGTGATTCAGCCGCTGCGGTTCGAAAGTTAGGTTTTGCTGATTCTCAGTTCGGTTACATATCCACGGGCGGCGGCGCATCACTTGAATATCTCGAAGGAAAAGAGTTGCCTGGACTTTCAGCTTTACAAAATTAAACCAATTAAAACATCACCATATCAATTGAATTCTCAAGGAGCTAATGATGCGTAAACCGTTAATCGCCGGAAACTGGAAGATGAACCTCAACCACCTCGAGGCGATTGCGGTAACCCAGAAACTTTCCTACTCCTTAGATGACAAGGATTACGACGCAGTAGACGTAGTTGTTATTCCACCGTTTACTGATATTCGTTCTGTTCAGACATTGATCGATGGCGATCGATTGCGTTTGCTCTACGGTGCTCAAGATCTTTCGCCTGAGGTTTCCGGAGCCTTCACAGGAGATATCGCAGGTTCCATGTTGGCCAAGCTAGGTTGCAGTTTTGTCGTCATCGGGCACTCCGAACGACGGGCCATTCATGGTGAAGGCGATGATCTGGTTAATCGCAAGATCAAGGCCGCTTTGGCGAATGAGATCACACCTATCTTCTGTATCGGCGAAGAGCTCGCGATTCGCGAAGCCGGAACCCACGTTGAGCATGTGCTCAGCCAGGTTCGCAACGGGCTCAAGGGCTTCCACAAGCCAGACTTGAAGAAGATTGTCTTTGCATACGAACCGGTGTGGGCAATTGGAACCGGAAAGACTGCCACCCCCGAGGATGCCCAGGAAGTATGCGCAGCCATCCGCGGCGAAATTGCCAAGATTGGCGGGGATGAGATCGCCGCTGGCGCCCGAATCCTCTATGGCGGCTCTGTAAAATCGGCAAATGCGCCTGAAATCATGAAGCAACCTGATGTTGATGGAGCTTTGGTCGGCGGTGCCTCTCTCGACCCCGAGGAGTTTGCCCGGATCGTGAAGTTCCATACCGCTCTCTAGGGCGCTCGGGGCGTGTATCCTTCAGCCCTAGCCCCTGAAACGGCTGATTTGTACCTTTTCGCATAACCGGTGGTTTGGAGAAAAATAAGTGGTCTTAGCACTATCAATTCTGTTGGTTATCACCAGCGTCCTGATGATCATGCTCGTGCTCTTACACAAGGGCAAAGGCAGCGGTCTCTCCGACCTCTTCGGTGGTGGCGTCTCCTCCACATACGGGGGATCTTCGGTTGTTGAACGCAACTTGGACAGAATCACTATCGTCGTAGGGGGGCTCTGGTTCTCAGGAGTAATTGCCCTCAGTTTGGTGTTAAAGAAGTAGTTCAATTCCTCAAGTTTTCGTTAAAGCTGGTTTATCAAGGGAGTCAAGACGATGGGTAGTGCAATCCGCGGAAGTCGCGTCGGCGCAGGTCCAATGGGCGAAGCCGAGCGTGGCGAGGCAATCCCACGTTTTCGAGTTTCATATTGGTGCGCAAATGGCCATGAAACACGTCCCTCCTTTGCCGAGGACGGCACTGTCCAAATTCCCGAGGAGTGGGACTGCCCACGATGCGGTTTTCCAGCTGGCTTAGACAAAGAAAAGCCACCTATGCCGTTGAAGAATGAGCCTTACAAGACTCACTTGGCATATGTAAAAGAACGTCGCACCGAAGCCGAAGCCGAGAAGATTCTTGCTGATGCGTTAGCTCGTTTGCGCGGAGAAGACTAAATCTCTTAAATTTCTTCGAGAGCAGATAACGCCTTGAGCAATTCAGCAATTCCGCGTTCGCGATCCTTCAGGTGAACTCTCACCAATGGGAAAGCACGACTACCCAGGGCTGCACCATCTCCTAGCGCTTGAGCCATGAGCAAAGTATGAAACCCAAAATTCTTTCCTGGGATTGCCAGATCTTCTTTACTCTCACCTGTTATTTGTAGGAAAGCGCCATTGTGTTGGCCGCCTTTATGAAACTGCCCAGTTGAGTGCAAGAAGCGTGGGCCCCAGCCGAATGTCGTTCCACGATTGGTCTTGTTAGCAATGATGGCGCGAGTCTTAAGAATTTCATCATCGATTCCGCGCGCAAGATAGGCCATGATCGCCACATAGTGCGTTGGCGAAATAAAAAATTTCTGCAATCCGGCCAGCAATGAATCGGCAGGTTCATCTGCATAAAACGCCAGAACCTCGTTTTCGAACGCGGCCTGAGGCTGTATAACTTGGCCATCACTCCAGCTAGACAATATTTCGCCAGTTCGTTCTTTAGCTTCGGTTACATTGGGTTGGTTAAAGGGGTCAATGGCCAATGCTCGACTCAAGAGTGCAGTAACCCACTCCCATAAAATGAAATGCTCGCCCAGAGAACCGGTGACAACGAGATCTGCGTGAACACCACTTGAAAATCCAACTGTGAGCGCCCTACCTGCAACGGGGGAGTCCGAACTTTCAATAACTATCGGAAGTCGACCGGTTTGATTCTTGCCGGTGGATTCAGCGACTAGCTGTTCAATCCAGTCCGAAATTCCAGGAACATTTGAACCGTCATCGAAGAAGGCTATGGACTGGTCGGTCTGAGAGAAAAGCAGATCCGCTAAGACAACAGCAACAGAATTCGGCTCGGTGAAAGTTGCAGCTGCGGCAGCGGCATCATCAAGGAGTAATGAAACATCTACACCGAGAAGAGCCGCGGGAACCAAGCCAAAGGCGCTCAATGCGCTGTAACGGCCACCGACATTCGGGTCTGCGTTGATTGTCCGTAGGCCACTTGCTCGGGCGGATTGATCGAGTGGTGAACCCGGATCAGTAACAATCACGATGTGGTCTTCTGGTTTGAGTCCTGCGGTAATTAGGAGTTCGGTAAAAAGAGCCTTTTGCGAGGCGGTCTCGATCGTGCTGCCTGATTTAGAGCCAACGACAATCACGCTGTTTTTCAAATCAGCCGGAATCGCTGCTCGAATTTGAGCTGGGTCAGTGGAGTCCAGGACTGAGAGCTTCTTCCCGAAGGTCTTCCCAATAACTTCAGGTGCGAGTGAAGATCCACCCATTCCGCATAAAATCACGTTCGAGAGATTGTTGGATCTAGCCCAAGCTGAAAGTGCATCAAGCTCAGGGAGAAGATCACGTGAAGACAAAGGAAGATCTACCCAGTTCAGCCGCACTGCAGCCTCTGGTGCTGCTTCAACACCCCAGAGGGTGGGATTTTTCTCTCCGACTTTAGCCGCGGTTTCTACCAAATCGCGAACACGTTGAGATTCAGGATCGAATGCGATTAAGGCCGCCCCGGATAAAGAAATACTCACTTCATTGCCTTTCCTCGTGTGACAGCTTCTTCAAGATTTACAAGAAGCTCCTGCCATGCTTTAGCGAATTTAGCGACACCATCGTCTTCCAAATCGCGGATAACTTTTGATAAATCAATGCCCGCCTCGGCAAGCGCCGCGAGGTCGACTTCGGCACCGGTGATGTGGGTTGTGATGGTATCTCCGGAAATATGACCGTGAGCTCGTACTTCATTGAGTGTTGATTCCGGCATGGTGTTGACGCAATGTGCCGCTACGAGCTCCACGACATATCGAGTCGAGTCGTACGCCTTATCTTTCACGCCTGTCGATGCCCAAAGTGGCCGTTGTAGGTTGGCCGACCGGGCCGCTAACTTCGCCCATCGAGGTGAGTCAACGACATCTAAAAATGCTCGGTATGCCAGGCGTGCGTTCGCGATCGCAGCCTTTCCGCGCAATGGGGAGCCCGCATGTGAAAGGTCGAGTTGTCGATCGATCTCAGTGTCGATGCGGCTAATGAAGAAGGAAGCAACCGAATTAATTTCGGCGATGGAGTGATTCTGTGCAACGCGTCGTTCTAGTCCCCGAAGATACGAATCCATCACGGCGCGATAGCGTTCGACAGAAAAGATGAGTGTGACGTTGACGCTGATTCCATCGGCCGTAAGTTCTTCGATCGCTGGCAATCCTTCAATCGTTGCTGGAACCTTGATTAACACATTGGGACGGTCGACTATTTTCCACAATTCTTTGCCACGAGAAACTGTGGCCGCTGTGTCATAGGCAAGTTCTGGGTCCACTTCAATGCTAACGCGACCATCCTGCCCTTGAGTTTTGGTGAAAGTTTCCATGAAGAGGTCGCAAGCGTGACGGACATCGTCGGTGGTTAACTGAGTGACAATCTCTTGGATAGATGCTCCGCGTTCGGCCATGGCTGTTATGTCAGCTTGGTATTTGTCAGATCCCGCGATAGCTGCCGAAAAAATACTGGGATTAGTAGTTACGCCCACTACGTGGGATGTTGCAATCAACTCTGCAAGCGAGCCGCTTTCAAGCCGGTCGCGAGAGAGATCATCCAACCAAATAGAAACGCCGGCATTCGACAATGCCGCCAGTGATTCTTGCGATTGTTCCATCGTGTTCTCCTTGATCTCGCGTGATTGACGACGGACTATTGAGCTGCTTTAGCTATTGATCTCTTTGCGGCCGCCACAACATTTTCTGGTGTGAATCCATAATCCGCGAAGAGAACATTTGCACTGGCAGAAGCACCAAAGTGATCGAGCGACACAATTTCGCCGGCATCACCGACATATTCGCGCCAGCCTTGGGCGACTCCTGCTTCAACACTTACTCGTGCTTTGATCGAAACTGGAAGGACACTGGTCCGATAACTCTCTGGGGTCTCTTCGAACCATTCCAGACTGGGCGCACTCACTACTCGAGCGGGGATTCCTTCGGCTGCCAATAGTTCAGCCGCGCTAACAGCCACATGAACTTCAGAGCCAGTCGCAATGAGAATTACTACAGGGGTCTGTGTGGGTTCAACCAAAATGTAAGCACCATTTGCTACGCCATCTGCACTGTTGAACGCCGATCGATCCACCGTTGGCAAATTTTGCCGGGATAAAGCAATTCCGGTTGGCTTGGCTCGTTTTATGATTTCGCGCCAGGCAACTGCGGTTTCATTGGCGTCTGATGGACGAACAACAGTGAGATTAGGGATAGCTCGAAGCGCAGCGAGATGTTCGACTGGTTGGTGTGTAGGCCCATCTTCACCAAGACCAATCGAATCGTGGCTCCAGACGAAAGTAACGGGAAGATTCATGAGCGCAGCAAGTCGAACAGCTCCGCGCATATAGTCACTAAAGACAAGGAAGGTTCCACCAAAAGGCTTGGTTAATCCATGAAGGGCGATGCCGTTGAGTATTGCTCCCATGGCATGCTCTCGAATTCCAAAGTGAATGATTCGACCATAAGGATTGGCGCTCTTCATGTGGCTGCTGAGAGGCAAGAAGGAATCCCCACCTTCGATGGTGGTGTTGTTGCTTTCGGCCAAGTCGGAGGACCCTCCCCAAAATTCGGGAAGAACTGAAGCCAATGCATTGATGATTTTTCCAGAGGCAGCGCGCGTTGCCATATCTTTACCGGCGGCAAATTCTGGAATTGCACTTTCCCAATCGGCCGGAAGATCGTGGGAGCGAAGTCGCTTTAAGAGGTGTGCGCGCTCTGGATTGCTCGCTTGCCATTGTGCGAACTCTGTATCCCAATTGGCATGAAGATTTTTGCCGCGTACTTGGACTTCACGGGCATGAGCTAGGACTTCATCTGATACATAGAAGGATTGTTCTGGGTCGAGGCCCAATGCAACTTTCGTGGCAGCTACTTCTTCCACTCCAAGTGCCGAACCGTGTGATTTCGATGTTCCTTGGGCATGAGGAGCTGGCCAAGCAATAACAGTCTTAAGGCGGATCAAGGTGGGCTGATTGGTAATGATTTCTGCTTCAATCATGGCCGCTTCTAAGCCTTCGCGGTCAACGTTGCCATCGCTCTTTGCCGCTACTTCAATAACATGCCAGCCGTATGCCCGGTAGCGAGCTCCGACATCTTCGGTAAAGGAAACGTGAGTGTCGCCTTCGATGGAGATTCGGTTGTCATCGTAAATGACTTTGAGGTTTCCTAAAGCTTGAGTACCAGCGATCGATGAAGCTTCAGCGCTGACACCTTCCTGTAAATCACCATCCGAGCAAATAACCCAAATATTGTGATCAAATAATTTAGTTGTGGAATCTGGATCGAACAGACCTTTTTCATAACGCGCCGCCATGGCCATGCCAACGCCATTTGAAATTCCAGCGCCGAGTGGACCAGTGGTGGTTTCAACTCCGAGTGTGTGACCGTATTCGGGGTGGCCGGGGGTTAAAGAACCTTGGGTACGAAATGCCTTGAGATCATCGAGGGAAAGCCCATAGCCGGAAAGATAAAGTTGAATATAAAGAGTAAGCGAAGAGTGTCCGCACGAAAGAATGAATCGGTCGCGTCCCAACCACGCCGGATCCGATGGATCATGTTTAAGGAATCTTTGGAAGAGGGTGTATGCAACTGGGGCAAGAGCCATCGCCGTTCCTGGGTGGCCATTACCAACTTTTTGCACGGCATCCATCGCAAGTGTGCGACAGGTTGTCACGGCCTGATCATCCAATTCGTTCCAATGATTGCGGGTCATTCGCTCAACTTTCTTGACTAGTTTTGGATTTTCCGATGTAAACCAAATTCCACATATTTACCCACACCAGCGATGATCCCAATAGATGGGCGGCAACGAGGACTATGGGAAGTTTTGTGAAATATTGGATGTAACCGATAGCGCCTTGTAATAGACAGATACGAATAAAACGATTGAGACGCGAACCGAAAATTTCCTTCACTTCTTTCGACTCACTGACGCGAACCAAAAGGAATAGTGCAAATGCTAAGCAAATGAGCGCGGTAACTGAATCGGCGTGGATCCAGGAAATAGTTCGCGGATCAATTCCAAACCGGCGTGCCTGCGCATCTCCTGCATGAGGTCCGCTTCCGGTGACGATGGTGCCAAGTGTTATGACCACCAAGGTCAACCCGAGGAGAATTCGAGAAAGCAGGAAAGTTGTGGGAAGAAGTTGGATGGTTGCGCGATCTGCCATGCGATGGCGCAACGACAAGGCGCCGGCGATCAATGCGATGGAGAGTAAAAAGTGGCCAGCAACGGGCAGGGGATTGAGGTGGGTCAGTACGGTAATTCCACCCAATACGCCTTGGCCCAGAATCCCGATGAGCTGAAGTGCGGCCAAAATCCGAACGCGATTCTTATCAATTCTCCCTTTGCTCTTCTTAATGGCCATCACGACTGCAACAATCGCGACCACGATCAGAACGAAGGTGAGAAGTCGGTTGCTAAATTCGATCCAGGAGTGCACTTTGCCTTGCGCTTGATGCGCGATGGGGGTGTAACTCTTCCCGGTACAGGTCGGCCAGGTCGGACAGCCCAAGCCCGATCCGGTGAGACGAACCGCGCCACCTGTGACGATTATGAGAACTTGAAGGACTAAAAGCGCTGAAAATACGATATTGGCTGGGCTCACGGGCTTAAGACTAATGCCCAACTGGATTGGTAACTTTGGCTGAATTACGCAACACTTATGTTGTGAAAAAGAGTGAGCCAGACCGGACCCGCGATCAGGTGGCTCGCCATATTCTCGAATCTGGGCCGGCGACTGCAGTCGATCTCGCCCAGCATTTAACCCTTGCCCCAGCCGGCATTCGTCGCCATCTCGATGTGCTGGTTGCCGAAGGCGTCCTCACGGCTCGGGAGCCGCATCAGACCAGCTCCAACACTCGCGGACGTGGCCGGCCAGCCAAGGTTTTTGTCATGACTGACTTAGGTCGAGAGAAGTTCGAGCACTCCTACGACGATCTGGCCGTTTCTGCCTTGAAATTTATGGCATCGATTACCGATGGCGACCTGGTTTCCAAATTTGCTCAAAGCCGAGCAGCGGATATTCAACGTCGGGCGTTGGTTGCAGTTTCCGAAAAGATCATCATTTCCGAGCGAGCCCATGCGCTCGCCGAATTCCTCAATCTCGAAGGATTCGCTGCAAATTCCCACTCGCGTGGGGCAGGTGAGGAGATTTGTCAGAACCACTGTCCGATCGCCCACGTGGCGGCTGAATTTCCGCAACTCTGCGATGCCGAGACCGAAGCGTTCTCGCGAGTTTTGGGAACGCACGTTCAACGTTTAGCCACCATTGCCCATGGCGATGGTGTGTGCACCACCTTTATCCCCAATATGGGCAAATCCATGCTGGAGAAAAGTTCGCCGCAATACGCAACCTCTGGAAAGAGAGACCACTCATGAGTGACACCACCTTGCATCCTGAACTTGAGGGCATTGGAAATTACGAATACGGCTGGTCAGATAGCGATGCTGCCGGTACCAACGTTCGTCGAGGGCTCAATGAAGATGTAGTGCGGGATATTTCTTCCAAGAAGAGCGAACCTCAGTGGATGCTCGATATGCGACTCAAGGGCTTGGGGTTGTTTGACAAGAAGCCAATGCCAACATGGGGCTCCGATCTTTCCGGAATTTTCTTCGACACCATTAAGTACTTTGTCCGTTCAACCGAGAAGCAAGCCACCTCTTGGGAAGATTTGCCTGAAGATATCAAGAATACGTATGACCGTTTGGGCATCCCAGAGGCTGAGAAGAATCGCCTCGTAGCCGGCGTTGCGGCCCAATACGAATCCGAAGTTGTCTACCACTCCATTCGCGAAGACCTCGAAAAGCAGGGCGTTATTTTCGTTGATACTGACAGCGGTCTTCGTTTGCATGAAGAATTATTCCGCGAATATTTCGGCACCGTTATTCCTGTTGGCGATAACAAGTTTGCTGCCCTAAACACCTCGGTTTGGTCTGGTGGATCATTCATTTACGTTCCTAAAGGCGTCAAAGTTGATATTCCGCTGCAAGCATATTTCCGTATTAATACCGAAAACATGGGCCAATTCGAGCGCACCCTTATCATCGCCGATGAAGATTCCTACGTTCACTATGTAGAAGGCTGTACCGCCCCAATTTATAAGTCAGATTCACTTCACTCCGCGGTTGTTGAAATCATCGTCAAGAAAAATGCTCGAGTGCGTTACACAACGATTCAGAACTGGTCTAACAATGTCTATAACTTGGTTACCAAGCGCGCTACCTGCGCAGAAGGTGCCACTATGGAATGGATCGATGGCAATATCGGTTCTAAAGTCACCATGAAGTACCCAGCTGTTTTCCTTATGGGACCGCACTCCAAGGGAGAAACTCTCTCCATAGCATTTGCAGGCGAAGGACAACATCAAGATGCTGGCGCCAAGATGGTGCACGCGGCTCCGTACACTTCTTCAACCATCATTTCCAAATCGGTTGCGCGTGGGGGAGGGCGTACTTCTTATCGTGGACTTGTCCAAGTTCAAGAAGGTGCTCATCATTCCAAGTCCACAGTCAAGTGTGATGCGCTATTGGTAGACACAATTTCCCGCTCGGATACTTATCCCTACGTGGATATTCGCGAAGATGATGTTTCGATGGGTCACGAGGCGACTGTCTCGAAGATCAGCGATGACCAACTCTTCTACCTCATGTCACGCGGTCTCTCGGAGGATGAAGCAATGGCCATGATTGTGCGCGGATTTATCGAACCCGTTGCCCGCGAATTGCCCATGGAATACGCACTTGAGCTCAACCGCTTGATTGAACTTCAAATGGAAGGCGCAGTTGGTTGATGTCAACTCTTACCACTAACTATTTAACTCCAACTGGTCGCGAGGAAGCATGGCGTTTCACTCCACTCAATCGAATTGCAGGTCTTCACGATCTAGCTGTCGATGTTCGAGAGACAATTTCGCTTAGCCCAACATCGGCCTTGCCATCTGGCGTCACTTTTGCCTCAGTTGCCTCGTCCGATCTATCTCCCGTCTCTGAAACCAATGACATTGTGATTTCACGGATCCGCGAATCTGTTTCGAATGTTGCGCTCTTGAATATTGGGACTAATGTTGAAACTGCCGATCCCATCACTTTGGCCCGCGTCGATTCTGGGACTCAACCTCAACTTTCGCGCACCGTCATAAAAGCCGGAGCTAACTCAAAGTCAATCGTTGTTGTTGAGAATACCGGCAGTGCAATCCTCGGCGAAGAGATCGAGATCATCCTCGAGCCAGGTGCTTCACTTACCTTCATCACCCTTCAAGAGTGGGCAGCTGACACTATTCACGTTGGGCGTCACCATGCCATCATCGGCCGCGATGCCAGTTTCACTTCATTCGTGGTCACTATCGGTGGTTCGGTAGTCCGATTACTACCAACTGTCGAGTACGCCGGCCCTGGCTCGTCCGCCGAGTTGAATGGCATCTACTTTGCAACAGATGGACAACATTTCGAACATCGAGTCCATGTGGATCACAACGTCGGTCATGCCAAATCTCGCGTTAACTACAAAGGTGCTCTCTCGGGAGATAAGGCCCACACCGTTTGGATTGGCGATGTCTATATTCACGCCAATGCCGAAGGTACCGACACCTACGAACTCAACCGGAACCTCCTACTTTCCGATGGCGCCCGTGCCGATTCGGTTCCAAACCTTGAAATCGAGACTGGCGAGATTGTTGGTGCCGGCCATGCCAGCACTACGGGACGTTTTGATGACGAACAACTTTTCTATTTAGAGTCTCGAGGCATACCAGCTGAACTTGCTCGCAAGTTAGTGATTCGGGGATTTTTCACTGAAATTCTTGGACGGTTACATTTGCCGGAGATCGAAGAACGATTGATGCAAACCATCGATGCTAATTTGGAAAGTGCGGATCACAATTGAGCAATCTTCAGTATTCACAACTGCATGCGGGCAAGCCAGTTCGCGTAGAAGTCGATGGCGAATGGGTCTGTGTCGCCAAAGTCGGCGATGAAGTTTTCGCGATTGACGACACCTGCTCCCATTCAGATGCCTCACTCTCTGAAGGCGAAATTTCTGGATTTAAGATCGAGTGCTGGTTGCACGGCGCCGAATTTGATCTTCGCACTGGCGAGGTCCTAACTCCACCAGCAACTCAAAACGTACAGACCTATCTAATCGATCGTGACGGCGATGCACTAACTATTAAGAAAGCCAATTGAGGAGAAGAGAATGAGCTCACTAGTCATCAAGAATCTACAAGTATCAGTTGCTACCGAGGCTGGTTTTACCGAAATTCTGCGCGGCGTGGATCTCACGATCAATTCCGGCGAAACTCATGCCATCATGGGGCCAAATGGCTCTGGTAAATCCACTTTGGCTTATTCCATTGCTGGCCACCCTAAGTACACGATCACCGGAGGGTCGGTAACCCTAGATGGCGCCGATGTTCTAGCTATGACCGTTGATGAGCGCGCCAAAGCTGGTTTGTTTTTGGCAATGCAATATCCAGTTGAGGTTCCCGGAGTCTCCGTCTCCAACTTCTTGCGTACTGCAGTCACAGCTATTCGTGGCGAGGCGCCAAAGATTCGTACTTGGGTTGGAGAAGTTAAGTCCGCCATGACCGATCTCAATATGGACCCAGCATTTGCCGAACGCAATGTCAATGAGGGTTTTTCTGGTGGCGAAAAGAAGCGTCATGAAATTCTGCAACTCGAACTCCTTAAGCCAAAGATCGCGATTCTGGATGAAACCGATTCGGGCTTGGATGTTGATGCTCTGCGCATCGTCTCCGAAGGCGTTAATCGCGTCAAGGAAAATAGCGATCTGGGAATCATGTTGATCACTCACTACACCCGCATTTTGCGATACATCAAACCTGACTTCGTTCACGTCTTTGCAGCTGGTCGTATCGTCGAAGAAGGCGGTCCAGAATTGGCTGACAAACTAGAAGAAAATGGTTACGCCGAATACGTGACGGCCAACTAATCCTTCCCGTTATGACAACTTCTCCACTCGACGTCGCCAGCATTAGGCGAGATTTCCCCATTCTGGGGAGAACTGTGCGTGGTGGAAATAAGTTGATTTTCCTCGACAGTGGCGCCACCAGTCAGAAGCCACGAGCGGTTTTAGATGCCGAGCGTGATTTTTACGAGAACCATAATGCTGCCGTTCACCGAGGGTCATACCTCTTGGCTGAGGAAGCAAATGAAGCTTTTGAAAATGCACGACAAACCGTGGCTGATTTCTTGGGCGCCCAATTCAACGAAGTTATCTTTACCAAGAGCGCCACTGAATCCTTGAACTTATTGGCTTACTCATTTGGAAATTCGCAAAAAACTTCTCGATTTGCTCTTCAGCCTGGCGATGAAATTGTGGTCTCTGAAATCGAGCACCACGCAAATTTGATCCCATGGCAACAGCTCTGCCAACGCACCGGTGCCACTTTGAAATGGTTTGAAGTGACACTAGAAGGACGTTTAGATCTCTCGCGAATTGATGAAGTTATTTCACCGCGCACTAAAATAGTAGCAATCACTCATCAGTCCAATGTTTTGGGAACCATTGTTCCGTTAACAAAGATTGTGGAGCGAGCCCACGAAGTCGGTGCTCTCGTCGTTCTAGATGCTTGCCAATCAGCTCCTCACTTTGCCATTGATGTTAAAACCCTAGGTGTGGACTTCTTGGCATTTTCAGGACACAAGGCACTGGGTCCGACCGGAGTTGGGGTGTTGTGGGGGAGAGAAGAACTTCTCTCTGACATGGAACCTTTTCTTACTGGTGGCTCCATGATTGAAACAGTCACCATGACCTCCGCAACTTGGGCACCAATCCCACGGCGGTTTGAAGCCGGCGTACCTAACATGGCCCAGGCGGTTGGATTAGCGGCGGCACTTAAGTATCTAGATGCAGTTGGACTCGATTCCATTCACCAACACGAACTTGCGCTCACGGCTCGCGCTTTAGCCGGAATTTCAAGTGTGACTGGAGTCAATCTTGTTGGACCGGCTGATTTACACGATCGAGGCGGCGTAGTTTCCTTTACTATCGAAGGTGTCCATCCTCATGATGTTGGACAGGTTCTTGATCAACATGGCATTGCAGTGCGAACCGGTCATCACTGCGCTTGGCCCTTAATGCGAAAGATGAAGGTAGTTGGCACTACTCGCGCTTCCTTTTATCTCTATAACGACGAATCCGAAGTTGATGCTCTTCTTGAAGGCATCCTTTCGGTTCAGAAATATTTCAAGGTGTAGCCATGGAATTAGATTCGCTCTATCAAGAAGTCATTCTTGAGCATTACAAAAAACCATCTCACAAGGGACTAACTCCCAATCCCACAGCGCAGGTTCATCACGTCAACCCCAGCTGTGGTGACGAAGTAACACTGAATATTTTCTTGGATGGTGAGATTGTCCGCGAAGTAAATTGGGATGGCGTCGGTTGCTCCATTTCGCAAGCAAGTACCTCGATTATGACTGAACTCATGATCGGAAAGAGCGTGACTGATGCTTTCGCAGTAGTAGAGAATTTCACTGGTCTTATGCAGAGCAAAGGAACGCAAAGCGGAGATGAGGAAGTCCTGGAAGATGCCGTGGCATTCGCAGGAGTTTCCAAATTTCCAGCTCGAATCAAATGTGCACTCTTGGGGTGGATGGCGTTTAAAGATGCCGCCGCTCAAGGATTGACCGTTAACACCATGTCCGGAGGAGAAAAATGAGTACTAGCCCAGCAAGCCTTGATGATGTCACTGAGGCAATGAAAGATGTCATCGATCCAGAGTTGGGGATCAACGTCATCGACTTGGGTCTCGTTTATGACATGCGGGTGGACGAGAGCAATGTTGCGATTCTTGATATGACGTTGACATCGGCTGCTTGCCCGTTGCAAGACGTCATCGAAGACCAGACCCGTCAGGTTCTTCATGACTTGACGACGGACGTCAAAATTAACTGGGTATGGATGCCACCATGGGGTCCAAATCGCATCACCGATGATGGTCGTGAACAACTCCGAGCGATTGGGTTCACCGTCTAGGGTTTGCGCATAGGGTTTAGCCATGTCAATGCACGGTAACTGGATGAGCTTTCGATCATTAACCCAAGACCAGTCGGTTAAGCATCAAAAACTGAAGGCCGGAACCTTCCAGCGCATTGTGAGCTTTGCCAAGCCATACAAGGTGGCCTTATCCATCTTTCTTGTTACGGTGATTGTCGATGCTCTGTTGGTGGTTGCATCACCATTAATTTTACGAAAACTCATCGATCAGGGTGTCATCCCAAAAGATGGAGCGCTGGTAACTCGTTATGCAGTGATCGTAGGAATATTGGCGATTCTAGATGCGCTGATGAGCATGGCTGGCCGATGGTTCTCCAGCCGAATCGGCGAAGGTTTGATTTATGACTTACGAACTCAAGTCTTTACGCATGTGCAACGTCAGTCGATCGCTTTCTTTACTCGAACCCAAACTGGGGCACTGATATCCCGACTCAATTCCGACGTCATCGGTGCGCAACAAGCATTCACCGCGACGCTCTCTGGCGTAGTGAGCAATGTACTCAGTTTAATTCTTGTCGCCGCCACAATGCTTACCTTGTCCTGGCAAATAACGATTGTTTCGTTTGTGCTGCTTCCGCTCTTTCTGATCCCAACCAAATGGGTAGGTAGGCGCCTGCAAAATCTCACGCGTCAGTCGTACAACTTGAATGCCGAAATGTCCGCGACAATGACGGAAAGATTTAACGTGTCTGGCGCACTCCTCGTGTCTCTTTATGGTGATTCGGCAAAGGAGAAAACTACTTTTTCCCAACGTGCCCGCAAAGTGGCAGATATCGGAATTTCTATTGCTCTGCTGAACCGGATCTTCTTTATTTCACTTACTTCCATAGCCGCAGTTGCAACAGCCATCGCCTACGGCATTGGTGGACATCTGGCCATTTCGCAAAAGCTAACTGTGGGAACATTGCTGGCCATTACTGCCTTGTTGGCTCGTTTGTATGGTCCCTTAACTGCACTCTCTAATGTGCGCGTCGATGTCATGTCCGCATTAGTCTCTTTCGAACGCGTTTTTGAAGTGTTGGATCTCGAGCCCATGGTTAAAGATCGTCCGAACGCTATAACACTCATGAGTAAGAATCCCCACATTGCTTTTCATAATGTGCATTTTGCTTATCCCAAAGCCGAAGAGATATCGCTTGCCTCGTTGGAGATGACTGCAAAAGCGGAGATGGTCGATACCGGCACCGTGCTCGATGGAATCTCATTCGACGTCGCTCCCGGCACACTCACGGCCATTGTTGGGCCTTCAGGTGCGGGAAAGAGTACGATTTCGGGGCTCATTCCGCGCTTGTATGACGTCACTTTGGGTTCGATCTCCATTGATGGAATCGATATTCGAGAGCTTTCGATTAATTCACTCCGCAGCCATATCGGTGTTGTCACTCAAGATTCGCATATGTTTCACGACAGCATCTCGGTAAACCTGCGATATGCGAAACCGGACGCTACTGAAGAAGAAATGGTTGCGGCTTGCAATGCGGCGCAGATTGGCGACTTCATCCAATCACTGCCCAATGGATTCGATACCGTGGTTGGCGAGAGAGGACATCGCCTTTCGGGTGGCGAAAAGCAGCGATTAGCAATTGCACGTTTACTTCTTAAAGCACCCAGCATCGTTATTTTAGATGAAGCCACGGCCCATTTGGATTCAGAAAACGAAGCGCTCGTGCAATCGGCGCTGAAGAGCGCTTTGGTCAACCGCACCAGCATTGTGATTGCCCATCGACTCTCCACTATTCAACAGGCGGATCAAATTTTAGTGCTTGATAAAGGAGTTATTGTCGAGCGTGGAGTTCATGAAGAACTTGTTGCTCGTGGCGGTCTCTATTTTGATCTTTACCAGAGGCAATCACTTGGATTCGCGGAATAAAAGAATTCGCCCAACCACGAGCAGTACTGCGAATGCCAGCCACTGTAAGGCGTAAGCAAAATGAGGACCATTGCTCAATTCCGGCAGAGTGATATCCGTTAAAGACTTCACTGAGGCATCGGAACTTGAATATAGATCTACGTAGTAGGGAGCAGCGCCAACCCCTTGTGTGGAAGATAAATTGACTGTCGGCCGCTTGCTTCCGGGTAAGGCAAAGTAAGAGCCTTCAATTTGTCGGCTGATATCGTCAGCTCGAACGCGGACTACCAACGATATTTCTTTGGAACTAATCATGGGAACGTTCGGCGGAATATTCGCCGCTGCGCCTGCTGCAACCCAACCTCTATCCACCCAAAAGTTTTCTCCAAGGTGCGCTCGAAAGAGCGTCAAAACTTCGAATCCATATCGACCATTGCTATAGCGGTTCTTGAGCAACAATTGGTGGCTGGAATCAAAGGCGCCAGATAAGTTAGCCAGACGCCATTGAATCTTGATCGGGTCGGCTCCATTGAGGTCGGATTCTTGAAGAGCTGGTGCCGATTGATTGTGGGAAATTATCGAATTCTGGTGGGATCGATATTGGCCCTTATTCCATTGCCAATTGGCAGCTAGTAGGCACAACGCAATGAGCGCGAGAGCGAGAGCGCTCTGAAGGAGGGAGGCGGGACGAAAGAATTTCTTCACTTAACTGATGCTTTTCTGACCTTCATCAAATATCGCCGATCCGGGGGAGGAGTTCTCTCGACCGGCATTGGCAACCACAACAGAAATGTAAGGTAAAACCACGGCACCAAAGAGAGCCACCCAACGATAAGGGCTGGGAAGAAAGATGGTCAGGATAAAACAAGCGGTACGGACCATCATGGATATGAAGTAGCGCCTGGCCCTGACGGCTTGGTCTTGGCTCAAACTCGATTGGGCTCCAGTTATGGAGATGATCTCTGGGTTCTTTGCGCGTTTAGCCACGTATCCAGCCTATTCTCCTTTGGGAAAACTCGCCCTTTCGATTGAGTGTTATCGACTAGGGGTACGCGTGAGTAACGGGTAAGTTCACCCTTTATGAGCAGCGCACCTATTT